>Ga0206848_1002_pt1 | contig 102915 bp, 85 predicted proteins | sample Alteio_BWOrgCont_18_FD_152635 | JGI IMG/M metagenome (GOLD analysis project Ga0206848, IMG submission 152635) | Enriched cells from forest soil in Barre Woods Harvard Forest LTER site, Petersham, Massachusetts, United States -... | ecosystem: Environmental > Terrestrial > Soil > Temperate forest >...
ATTGGGAAAAAATCAGGATCAATGAGCTTGAAACAAGGTCACAGGGCGAGGTAAACCCAGCTGAAGCTCGTGAGAATTTAAAAAAACTAAAGGCTAAGAAGATTGTTTTATGTGCTTTGCATGCCAGCTCTTTTTGCTTGGTAGATACCCCTGCTCAAACATTAGTTAATGTACTGCAAGAAAACAAGCTTCCTAAAGCAAAGCTTCTTGAAATCGCTAAAATATTTGCCGGTCATGGCGTTACATTGCAAGACCCTGTAGTATTTGGTGCATTGAGTTTTCCACTGTTTAATTATCTGTTTGTCAGTGATTTCTATGATCTTTTAACCCCATGGTATCCACCAGCTAATCTTCCGCTTGTTCACAATCCTGAAAATTCAGCAAAATTATTTCGTTTAGTTCAAAAAATTAGTAATACAAAGACGTTTACCGAGGTTGATGAGAAAGAAGCGATAGTTCTTTTAGAGGGTGGCGGGTTCCCTCAACTTCTATTTACTCTAGCTGCTGGGTATAACAAGCTAAATTTCCTCAATAAAGCTCTGAGTCTTGGCGCAGATGTTAATCAGCAAAATAAGAAAGGTGAAACTGCTTTAGTGATTGCTGCAGACAAAGGACATCGAGCAATAGTCGAGATATTACTTAAGCATGGCGCAGATGTTAATCAGCAGGATAATAATGGTGATACAGCTTTAATATTTGCTGCATTCAATGGACATCAAGCAATAGTCGAGATATTACTTAAGAATGGCGCACATGTTAATCACCAGGATAATAACGATGATACAGCTTTAACATTTGCTGCAGACAAAGGAGATCCAGCAATAGTTGAGATATTACTTAAGAATAGAGCACATGTTAATCACCAAAGTAATGACGGTAACACACCTCTAACATTTGCTGTAAAAAACGGACGTCAAGCAATAGTCGAGATATTACTTAAGAACGGCGCATATGTTAATCACCAAAATAAGAACGGTGATACAGCTTTAACAATTGCTGCATTTATAGGGAATATATCGATAATGAAGACTTTACTTGCATATCGTAATGAAAAAACAGAAGAAAAAACGCCTACGATTGATAGTAATCTGAGAAATAAACAAAATAAAACAGCGCTTATTCTAGCAATAGAAGCAAATAAACCAGATGCCGCACAATTGCTTCTTGATAATCGTGCAGATGTGAAAGTTCCTGGGAGTACCCTTGCTCAGATTATTGTTACGACAATAACGAACAAAGAAAAGAATATACGAGAATCAGGACTACAGAGCGTGCCGCCAAAAACGCTTGATCTAATTGACAGAGAATTTGGTGAACAAACGAAGGGTCTGCGCGAGCTACTTACAAGAGTTTGTGCAATGCCTGATGCTTTTAGAATAACTCCTGATGTAGCGGCCGCTGGCGTTGAGCCAATTAGGCCATAATTTTACTCAATAAAATGGAGGTTATATGAAAGTTACTCAAAAATTTATGTTATTACGTAATATATTCATTCTCTTGTTTGCTTTACAAGCGATTATTAGTGCTATGCCCGATGGCGATAAAGTACCTGGCGGTATAAAGCGTCGCGCCGCTGCTCACCCATTGAGTTTGGGAGAAGCAACAAGCGATAGCGATAAAGATGCTGATGGCAAAAAACGAATCAAAAAAGATTCTGATGCTCTTGCAGGAAAAGAAAACCCTGGTTTTTCTGGTGGTTCATGGGCTAATTTAGATGCAAAACGTTTAGATGTAAAATCAGAAGCAAAAACAGCAACTACAGAAGATACAACTGCTGTTGATGAACGTGAAGATGGTCTTCCTGTACATACTGTTGCGCCCGCTGGAGAAAGTAAAGAGGCAGTTGGAGATTCAAAAAAGAAAAAAAAGAAAGTTCATAAGCGAAAGCCCCGCGTAGCATTAATTATCCAGCGAAATAGTTATATTAAAGAATTTAATGGAAAACCATTTGGTTATACAGGTGTTGATGGAGAGAGCGATAGGCGTAGCAAGATGTCTCCAGAATCTGAACTATTAGAAAAGCGATTTGAAGAAGTCGTAGAAAAAATTAGTGACTTGGAATTGCACGAAAAAGAGTGTAAAGAAGCTTTAGAAAAACTAGAACAAGTTGCAAAGAAAGCGCTAGAAGAAAAAGAGGTAGGCGTCGTGCCGTTGGGTAAAGCGCTTGGTAAAGATTCTGAAGAAAGAGTGGGTATCGAAAGAGCGCAAAAAATTAAAAAATTACAGAGTACGCTGAGAAAAATAGCAAAAGATATAAAAACGGCCAAACAAAAACGCATGAAACTTCAAGACGAAAAAAATCGACAAGATAAGGTTATAGCTTCGCGAGCACGTAGGCATGCGCAGCGGGACCTTGCTTTGCTCCCAGATATAGTAAATAGCGTAACGTTTGCCGATGGGACCCAATGCGAAGCTTCGTCATTACTTAATCTTGTGAAAGATATTATTGAACAAAGTACTACGCTCAATAAAATAAATATAATAGATAGGGAGTCTGATCTGCACTATAAAGCTTTAGAAACAGCTATTAAAAAAAAGATATTGCTTATTGCAGATGAGGTTTTTGCTCTTGCAAAAAAAACTGGCCGTTCACATAAAGATGTTATGAACGCAAAAAACTTTATTGGACAGACATTGTTACACCAAGTTGTGTATGCAGATAATGATAAGCTCAGTGCATCGCTTGTGCCATCGTTAAGCGTTTTAGGAGGCGACGAAAGGGTACAAGATGCACAAGGACTTAGTGTTGTTGATGGAGCGTTGCATATGCAAAATGTGATCGCGCTTGCTGGGTTGCTTTCGTATAAAAATATAGATAGTAACGATGGTGCATTAGCATCACAAGATTCAAAAAGAATGGCACGGGATATGGGTGATATTCGGCCATTGGATGATGACGGTGATGACGACAAACAAATGACTAGAGCTCTGGGTTTACATCATCTTATTGATAGATTTGATACATACGATCAAGAGACAGTTTTTAGCTATCTTGGAGCAGCTGCTGCGCTGAATGAATCGGGAGATTTAAACGGTTTAATAATAGCTTTGGATAAACTCAAAACTACCGCTGATTTGACTGCTTATGGCCAGGAAGTCGTTGAAAACATGAAGAAAGTGCTTAATTGCTATAACGTTTTGTCTATCTTTGGTTGGCTCGATTTACAAGCGTCAGAATGTCAAAATGCTCTGAAATATGCGATGAGCTGTTTACGGTCTGTCGATGCTTTTGCGATGCTCCTTGCCAATGATATATCAGCAGCTTTTGATAGTAACAATGCTTTGGCCCAGTGCCTTGAGTATTTGCCATTGGTTGATGAAAAACTTTCTGATGCTGATAAAAAGCTTTTATTAGATGATAAAGTAGATGATAAAGAAGCTGGTTTTGCTTGTTGTTTATATCGCGTACTTAAAAAATTGCGACTATTTAAGAAAGAAGGTATTAACAGATATTTTTTTCTTGACCCTATAGCGAAGATTCGCGAAAAGCCTTTCGATAAGAATAATCAAACATTATTGCACATTGCTGCGACACATGGCTCATCACTCTTATTACCATTATTACAAGACTATGGAGAATCTGAAAATGTTCAAGGTAATGGTAGAGGTGGTAACCTGATTACGTTATTTAAAAATATTCAAGATGGTAGAGGGTTTACCCCATTACACTGTGCCGTAGAAGCTGAAAATACTTTTGCTGTTGCATTGTTGCTTAACCATAATGCTCGCTATGATATTCTATCACATCCAATTGTTTGCCCAGGCAAAGCTGTTAAACGCAAAACAGCATGTTATATGGCATTTGAGAGCGATAACAAAGAGATTATTATTGAATTTGTTAAAGCTGATATGAAGCAAAATTCAAAAGCGTTGCTTCTTGCGTATGAAGGTCAGTACGGACACTCAGCGGTGTTAGATTACCCTGAACTGGTAGAGATAGCCGCTGTTGCCAACGCACCATTGGTTATACAGTATTGTATTGACCATGCTATCAATCGTGCAAGCTCTGAAGAATTGATGGGGGCTTTATTTGATAAATATGTTGTTGATCTTAAGTATGCAAAAACAATAGGAAAAGCTATTGTTAAGCGCTGTTTATCGATCGACGCTTGCAAGACGGTTGAAAAACTTGAAACATCTATGAGAGTGCCTGATGTTACCGATGTTCTGAGTGATTATAGAGATGAAAAAACAGGTGATACGCTTGTGCATACATTAGTGAAGCAAGCGTTACATGCTGACTATAAAGACGAATACCCGTTGGGGCATACATGGAGATATAATCATATTACAACGTTTGTACCGAATTTATCATTAGATACTATTTTAGCTCGTAATAATGATGGGCACAGAGCAATGGACCTTTGTTTTATTAATTACAGCGAAGATTCTTTGGATTTAGCTCATCGTATTATGATTTATGTAATTCAAAGTACCAATAGGGGTGAATACGTTGAAGATTTTTTAAGGGCAATGTCTCTAGAACAATTAGTTCTCGTGAAAGATTTTTGCCATGAACGCAATAGTAATTATTTAGTACGTCTGTGCTGCGGTTATAAACGTTGGAAAGCTTTAGAAATATTACTAAGACATGGATTTAGTGTTAATGGTGTTTTAGCCGAAGATAATCCTGATGATGCTGAATATGTGAAAGAAATTGGTGGGCGGTTTGTTACTGAAGGCGAATTCACGATTATTAAATTTGATGCCTAAAAATGGATAAAACCGGCTCAAACAGGGGGGATAAAATAGCCATAGTATGGCCTAAAATACCCCCATCTTAAAACCAATTATATAAAAAATCGGGCATGAGTCTAATAAACTCATGCCCGATTTTTGTAAATATGGTATAAAAAATTACTCTTTTATACGTTCGAAAAAGAAAAACTTAATTTCTCGTATCGCAGCATCAAAAGAATCTGACCCGTGCGTAGCATTTTGCTCGACATTTGAGCCAAATTGCTTGCGTATTGTCCCTTCTTTTGCTTCCACAGGGTTAGTGCTGCCCATGAACTCGCGCCATGCTTTAATCGCATTTTGCTTCTCAAGAATCATGACGACAACAGGACCACTGGTCATGAAGTTAACCAAATCGTTGAAGAATTTCTTGTTTTTATGCGCTTCATAGAACTTTTCAGCGCCTTCTTTGTCGAGCTGAACTTTCTTAAGATCGATAATCGTAAACCCTTCTTGTTCAATACGGTCTATTATTTTACCGGTATTTTTTGCTCGAACTGCGTCGGGCTTGATAATCGCAAGTGTTTGTTCTATGCGATTAGAGTTACGATTTTTAATAAACAGTACGTATGCCCCGTAACCAAGCGCAAGGACGCCCAGTGCAAGTGCAGCAGTTATAAGCCAACGTGGAAATTTCATCATATGTACCTCTAAAAATAAGTAAAAATAAGATTAGAATAAGTTTTAAAGAACAAGCATACGAATGGCAAACTGTTTGTCAATTAACAAATGATAGTTTAAGTATTTTATTTTGGGGTTTAACGAGTTAGTTTTGCCAGACCTGAATTTTGCCGGCCTGCCCGCCGAAACAACGTTAGGCGTAGGCGGGGGATGACGTTGGAAGTTAAGCCCTTTATCAAATGGGTATGACACACGAAAGTAAAATATCATGACAAAATAAAATACATATAAAATAAAAAAGTGACCTGCAAAACAGATCACTTTTTTATTTTGTGCTCTAGAAGATGAATGTTATTACAATTGTAACGTCACGTTTCTAGGCATTGCCATGCATATGTATGCGTGACTTATTTCTTAGCAGCTTTTTTCACTACTCTTTTAGCAGCTTTTTTAGCAGCTTTTTTAGGAGCAGCTTTTTTCACTACTTTTTTAGCAGCTTTTTTAACTACTTTCTTAGCAGCCTTCTTAACTACTTTCTTCTTTGCAATAGCCATTAGAGTCTCCTTCATTAAACTCCCTTGAGAAAAAACGACACACAATTTTTAAAATTTTTAATTCTTTTTTCAAAATTTCTTCAAAATTTCCTCGGTGATACTGCCGACCTTGATGATTGATATTTGCTGCTGAGCGCATAACCTCTTTGCGAGCTCATTCAACTTATCTATTTTCAGTATAGACAATATTACACCCTGTTTGTCAAATAAATCAAAACTTAGTTTAAACTTTTTTAAAAATAGAAAGGTGTACGCCATTTGTGTATTACTATCAAAAAGGTCTGCAGATGAGACTAATAAGAGATTTTTTGCCATCGAAAATTCTTCGTCAGTAATACCACAATTTCCAAAGTTTTCTATTGTTTTTAAGATCAAATTTTGAGCTTGTTCCGCTTTATCGGCAGAAACAATGGTCTTAATTAAGACCATTCCCTGCGCTTCACGGGCATTATGCAAGAGTGATCCGCCGATGGCATAAAAGAGCCCTTCAAGTTCTCGTAAGGCAAATAACCGGGATGATGACCCGCCATGTGACCCACCAGTTAGAATAATATCAAGCAGGGCTACGCTGAGATAATCAGGATCAGTTCGTGCTATTGATAGTGCTGTAAACCCAAGAACAATTTGATCTCTGGTTATTTGGTGTACAATAATTTCAGCTTTTTCTGGTGCTTGAAGAGCAGGTAACACAAGATCTGGGATACTTGGACCGTGCCATGATCTGAAAATTTCTTGGACTAATGCTTTGATGTTATACCCGTTCAGATCGCCGGTTAATACCAGTATAGCTTCTTGAGGCGATATAAATTTTTGATAATATTCTTGTAAAACTTTGGGCGTAATATTTTTAATGCCGTCACGAGTACCAAGTGAATTTTTGCTATACGGATGCGATTTATAAATTAAGTCTTTTGCTAACTGATCAGCAAATTCAAGGGGTGTGTCCCAAAAATCATCAAGTTCACTTAAGCTATGCATGCGTAATTTTTCAATTGTTTTTTTATCAAATTTTGGATTTGTTAACATCTCAAACAGCATTTCAAGCGACTTTTTAAGATCTTCGGTCAGACATTTTAACGTTATATGATCGGTCGATGGGCTGATATACAGGCCGTTTATCTCAAGAATTTTATTTAAGACTTCTGACGAATATTGGGCTGTTTGATCGGTTAAAAGTCTTAGTAAAAAGTTTAATACCCCACTGTATTCAGGCTCTTCATAAAAATAGTTTGCTTTAAAACTGAGTACCCCAGAAATTTGGCCAACAGCAGGGTTATTGTAATAAATAACGTCAAGACCATTATCAAGGGTAAAGCTTTCAGGCTTTGGCGATGTAAAGTTTATAAGTGCTGGGGTGTTGATAGTATTTGCCCATTTTCCTGGTTCTATTGGCTCTGTACGTATATGTTTTGCAAGAATGACCCGTTCAAGCTGGTCGGTCTCTTTTTGTAAAATTTCTAGCCTTTTTTTATCCTGATCGTTCATAACAAGTAAATAGCCTTTATGCTGAACTGATGGGCTTGTATATTCAAGAAAAAATGCTTGAAGCTCTTCTTTGGTTATCGCTTCGATGCTATGCAAATAGGTTTCGATAAAGTTTTCGTCATTTGTCGCCAAAAAGCTTGCGCCAATTGTTTCAGCTTGCTTTTCGCTGTCTTCTAAGAGTGTTGTATAATCAACATGAACCCGTTTTTTAGCGGCTGAAAATTCCCAGTCTTCGATAGGTTCTGTTGCCAAACGTACAAGTTCTTGTTCAATAATTTTTTCTATAACAGGTATCGACTCAAGATCTTTAGGATAAACAGCAATACCAAACAGTCCGCGTTCAAAAAAGTCGAAAATAAAGCTGTCGACATCTATTGCCAGCTCTTCATCTTCAACCAATTTTTTATATAAACGGGAACTTTTACCACTGGCTAAAATCAAGCTGGCGATATTAAAAATATGATTTTTGCCTACTAAAATTCCTGGAATTTTGTACATGTAACAGCTCCAGGGGCTGCTTGTCTGGCGATACAGTGTTACAGACTTAGATTCGATATCATCGTCGAAATAAAAAACAGGTTGGGTATAGTTTTCGGCAGCAGGTATATTCCCAAAATATTTCTCAGCGAGTTCAAACACGTTATCGATATCAATATCACCGACAATTACCAGTGTTGCGTTATTAGGGTGATAATGCTTTTTATAAAACGCCATTAACGCATCACGGTCAAGATTGCACAGATCATGCTTTGAACCAATAATCGGATAATGGTACGGATGCTCAGGAAAAATAGCAGCGATCATTTTTTCAAGTACTGAATTTTGGTGATCATCACGATACATACGCAACTCTTCAATCACAGCTTTAACTTCTGATGCAAGCATTTGTGCGTTAAATGTTGCGTGTTGCATACATTCAGCTAAAATGGGCAGTGCTTCGTGCCATGCGTTACTTGGTAACGTAAAGGTAAAACTTGTATAGTCTTGGGTTGTAAAAGCGTTAGCCTGCCCGCCAAGTTTATGGGTGATTAAATTAATATCAGACTCAGACAGTTTTTTTGTCCCTTTAAACATCATGTGTTCGATTAAATGGGCCAACCCTTTTTCTCCTGACTCTTCATGTTTTGACCCAACGTTATACCACAATTGAACTTCGACCCGTGGAATAACAGAGTTTTTTTTTGCTAAGATCGTGAGCCCGTTGTGTAACCGTTTTTTAGAGACATTAAAAGATTTATGCAAAGAGTTTTGTTGCGTCATAAAAATATGTCCAATATAAGTCTGATTCGTAGTAAACTGTGTAACATCTTGTGTAATTAAGATTATGCACCCAAGGGGGCTTGCCCCCAAGCATAGCATCAAACAACGTAAGAGTTATAGTAAAAGTAACAAGAGCCCGTAATTTTGAAGTATTAAACAGATGTTTGTTGTTGTTCAGTTATTAAATGGCTTTCAAACGCCGCTCTGGTACAAGACTCCCGAGAATTTTCTTGGGAAAAGCTTGGTTGGCACCGTTGTGCGCGTGCCCCTACAGAAACGTACAGAAACTGCCCTTGTTATTCGCCAAGCCGAAAAACTTGATCCTGAAATCACGTTCAAAATCAAAGAGTTTATTGATCTTGAGGGCTTCCCACATGATACCCGTTATAATGGGTTTATCGAAAAAATAGCCCGATTTTACTTTATCGACCCGTTACATTTTTACCAAAGAATTCGTAACTTTTTAAGCGAAGCTGACGACCAAGACCAGCCTGTGGGATCAGCTATTGCGCACAAAGACCCGTCTTTAGACCCGTCGTTACGCATAGCACTGACCGAAGAACAACAACCAATTGTCGACTATGTTTCGCCGCTTATACAAAACCCAGTATACGCACCAACACTTATTCATGGTGTTACTGGATCAGGTAAAACCGAAGTCTATAAACGCTTAATTACCAAAGCGATCGAAGAGAAAAAGACTGTAATCCTGATTTTACCTGAAGTTTCGTTGAGTCTGCAGTTTCAGCGTATTTTACAGCTACAGCTTCCCAATATACCCATCGTAAGCTTTCACTCAGCAACAAAGATTGCTGAAAAACGATTACTATGGCAAGGGTTGCTTGAACAAAAACCCATGTTAATTATCGGTGTTCACCTGCCGATTTTATTACCGATAGCAAATCTTGGCTTAATTATCGTCGACGAAGAGCATGAACACGGCTTTCAGGAAAAAAAGCACCCCAAAGTAAACAGCAAAGAAGTTGCCATCTGGCGTGCAAGCTTGTACAACATTCCCATTGTTCTGGGTTCTGCAACGCCGTCGCTCCAGTCGCTTGCAAGTGTTGAGCGCAATACCTGGAAATTTTTTCAGATAAAAAAACGGTTTGCCGGCGCGTTTCCTAAAATTAAAAAAGTTATCTTAACCGGTCAGACAAAACGGCGAGATACGTTCTGGATAAGTCCTGAGCTTGCGCAGGGTGTCCGTGAATGTCTTGCTCGTAAAGAACAGGCAATTATCTATCTTAACCGTCGCGGGTACAGTTTTTTTGTGCAATGCAAAGATTGCGGCTTTATTTTCCAGTGTCCCCACTGTTCGGTGAGCTTGACGTTACACGTTATTACTCAACGGGTTAAAAAACCAGAAAAGCCCTCAGACCCCTGCCTGCCCGCCGAAGCCACGAAGGGCGAAGGCTGGGTTTCGTTATTACGCTGTCATTACTGTGATTACAACAAAATTTTACCGTCATCATGTTCAGGCTGTAAAGCACCAGAAAAACAGTTTCTAAAAAAAGGGATCGGGACGCAACAGCTTGTTCAAATTTTCCGTGATACGTTTCCTGATGCTCGTATCGAACGTGCCGACATGGACTCGACAACGAAAAAACGTTCTTGGCACAATACGGTAACACTTTTTGAACAGGGCAAAATCGATATTCTTATTGGTACCCAAACAATAACCAAGGGCTATAACTTTCCACTCGTAACGCTTGTGGGAATTTTATGGGCTGACTTAAATTTACATTTTCCGGTCTATAACGCAGCAGAGACAACATTACAACAAATTATTCAAGTTGCTGGCCGTGCCGGACGCTATCGTAACGAGAGTAGCGTTATTGTTCAAGTTATGAACGATCACCCTGTTTTTGATTTTATCGATGAACAGCGCTATCTCGATTATTGTAAGCAAGAACTAGAACTGAGAAAAGAGATTGGTTATCCTCCATATGGTAGGCTTGTATATGTCGAACTAAAAAGTAAAAACGCTGACCATATTGAACGTGATGCCCAAAAATTATGTGACCAGCTTGTTGCAATCAACGAAACCAAAAAGCTTCAGGTAACAATTCTAGGCCCATCGTTTCCGGTTGTATCAAAAGTTCAAAATTATGAAATGCGGCACATCTTTTTAAAATCAGCATCGTATGCCCCTATTCACGAGTTAATAAACGGGATCGATACACGATCTATGACGAGCGATGTGTATGTTATGGTGAGTCAGTAAAGTAAAAAAAGATGGGAGATTTATGAAAATAATGCAAGCATATCGGTTTTGGGGTGTTTTTCTTTTTGTTAGTTCTATTTGTTTAGTTCAGCAGGCACATAACAGTCCGAGCGTCGAGCAACCAATCGATCAAAAACAGACAGGAACTCAGCTAATACGTGTAACAGCACAAGAGTTTATTCAAAAAGCAAAGTCGTTTGGTTATCAGGACCAAGAAATTATCCAAACGCTTGAACGATCACAGCAAAAAGAGCTTTTGAATAATCTTGTTGCTCAAGAAAAGAGCGCCCAGAGCATGATCTCTGTCGTTGCACATTTTATACAACAAGCACAATCTCTTGGTTATTCAGACCAAGAAATTAGAGACTTTATCGATCAAGCCCGACAAAAAGAATTAACGAGTGAAACGACGGGCGACTTTTTTGCCCAAGTGCTTGCAGCAAAACAAGAAAGCCAGGTTTCGCTGCTATCAGACTATCTTATGTATACAGGGCTTGCTGGCGCAGGAATTTTAAGTATCTGGCTCTTGTATGAGCTGTATACTATGCTTTTTGGCCCAGCGACGCACGAAGTTTCATTGCGCACATATCCTGAAGATGCTATTTCTCAAGAACGGCTAAAAGCTGCTGAAGCTCTTATGCTTAAAGCGTTACAAGAAGACGAAGACCCTAAAAAAATAGTACACGATTTAGCCAAAGAATTTTCTGATGAATTTGAAGACGAAAACGTGTATGTAAAAGCCCATTGGAATAATCGGGGAGCGCATCATAACATGTCGGTAGAAGTGTAAATTATGCAAAATATAGGGATTATGACTGTTTTTTGAATCATATTTTTGACCAAGAAAAATGTTTGTGCTACGGTGACCAATCGTTAAGTATTGGATCTTTTGTAACCGTTTTAGGACACATATGCTTGCAAATCGACTGAATAGTATAATATTAGTGTCTATTTTATTTTTCGTTAGCACGATCTCAGCTCAAAATATTGGTAATTCAGCAAGAACAAATGTGCTGCAAAAAACAGACCAAATGAATTCAACGGCAAAAAATCTTTTTGTCCAAAAAGCTAAATCCCTTGGGTTCTCAGATGAAGAAATTACTGTAATTCTCGATCAGGCAGCAAAAAATAATTTACAAGACGTGCAGCTTGTAGAATATTTTGATCAGGCTCTTGAACAAAAACTTGTAGATAATCAAGAGCAGGGTAAAAAATCAAATACAACGTTTTGGGTGTGTGCAGCTGGTGCAGTTGCAGTAACGGCTTTGGGTGCGTGGTTATTGTACAAGTTGTATCAAGCTCAAAATCAAGAAAATAACCAAGAAACAATTGCAAGAAGAAATCCTGAATATCTGGCAGCGCTACAAATTTATCCTCCTGGTGTTATAACTGAGGATGAAAGACAAGCCGCTGAAGGGCGCTTACGACAAGGGCTTATGAATGGTGAAGGTGGAAATAACGTTGTGATTGATTTGATTCGCCGGCACCCCAACATCGCTCTGCGCTGTTGGACGGCTGTGCGAACTCATGGAGGGATTCGCAATGAAGAGCGACGTATTATTGGACTTGCTGGTCCAGATGTAGTTCCAGAATGGCAGGATGTTGAGCTCCGTTAAATAAAAAAATAAGAGATACATAAAAAAAAAGAGCGTTCATGCCTACATGAACGCTCTTTTTTTCTAAACTATCGATAATCTAAAACATTTTCATAACAAAATCTTGTGGCATCTTCGCCTGTAACGTATCGCCAGTAGATTCTTTATGTGATTTCGCTGAAACGTCTGTTTCTTTGATAACGTCGTCACCCAAGTTCATAGCTTCGCGTGCTTCATCTATTATCCCAGGTATTACTTCTGGCTCTGATATTATTTCTGTAATAATTTCTGAGTGTGTAAACGCTTCCCGTAGTTCTGTGTCAGTACTCGGTTCTTGACCAGACTCTATTCTGGATACTATTTCAGGCTCTTGAATATGCTCTTGTACTCGATTGAGCTCTACAAGTGCTTCCCGTGTTTCTGTAGATTTTTCCAATATGTGCGTTGCAATTTCATGCATCTCAGGCGTTTCCGGTATTTTTGTTGTGCCAGTATCAGGTGCATCAAAAATACCTGCTTGATCGATACTTGCTGTCATCACAGGCTTCTCAGGTGTATGCGTTATCTTGCGATGTTGGTCAAAACCAAGCTCAATAATTTTGTCGATCAGCTCCATCGGGTGCATACCAACTTCTGCTGCTTGATGAAACAAGCAGGTTGCTGGCGTCATGCCCGGTAAGCTGTTAATTTCCAAAATAATAACGCGAGCTTGTTGTGTAGGACTATGCTGTGCTTCTTGATAAAAACAGTCGATGCGCACATAGCCTTTGCATCCAACAGCCTGATAGACCGCTTTCATGGTCTCGTGAACAAGTTTTAGAGCATCAGGTGTTAACGGAGCAGGGGTTTGGTTTTCACCTTCGCCCGGTAAAAATTTTTCTTCGATGGACAAAATACCGTGTTTAGCAACAACCATGCTTGGCGGCAGAGCCGTTAACTCAGTATTACCAAGCACGCCGCAGGTCAGTTCCATCGCTTGAATAAACTCTTCAAGCATAACCTGTGTTTTTTGTGACGCAAAAAAGAGATCAAGATGAGCTGCCAACTCTTCACGTGAGTCTGCTTTTTTTACCATAACGCTACAGCCGTCATCATGAGGCTTGACGATAAGGGGTAAATTAACCGTGCTCACAAGCGTTTTTAATAACGTATAGCGTTCTTGACTATTCAGGTCGACCCACTGCTTTTTATCGATAATAACAGAGTTTGGTACATGAAAGCCCAGGCTTCTTAAGAAATTATTTGTCTTAAATTTGTCGATACAGAGCGCACTTGCAAGCACGCCCGAGCCGTTATACGGTAACTCAAGCATTTCAAGGGTTCCCTGAATCGCGCCATTTTCGCCTTTGCCCCCGTGTAATGCAATAAAAACAAAGTCTGCTATCGATGGCAAATCGGACCATTCGACAAAGTCCTCTTGGGTAACGCCGTGCGCTATCTCGCGTGTAGAATTTTTGAGCAATAATCGTTGTGAAAGCTTATATAGGTCCATGTTGTCATTAACAAAAAGAGGGACAACATCATATTTTTCTGGTGAGAGCTTAAAGCATACATTGCGACCAGATTCTAGAGATATTTCGCGCTCATTTGAATCACCACCTAAAAGAACAGCAACACGAGTTTTTTGTTTCTGTACCATCGACTTCTCTCCTGAATTAAAATGTTGGGTATCAAGCCCATACTGCTGTAATTCATGTTCGATCAAAAGGTTTATAAGTTGCGTGTGGCTCATGCCCACTTCAGCAGCCTGATGAAACAGAAACGTTGCTGGAGCCATGCCCGTTAATGTGTTGGGGTCAATAATAACGACGCGACCATCGTCGGTTAAAAAGCCATCGATACGCGAAATAGTTGCAAAGTTAAGTGCTTTGGTCGCTGTGATACAGGTCTGAGCAATTCGAGCCCGATCTTGCTCTGTACAACGAGCTGGGGTAACTTTTGCGGCTCGGCCAGGCATATATTTTTGCTCGTAATCGAAAAATTGTGAGTTATCTTCGATTATGACTTCGGTCAATGGGAGTGTGTACCAGCTTATTTCTTGTTTGTTGTTCTCGTGTTCGGCGGCCGTCTGTCCCGATGGAGAACCGAAGGTTCGAGTAGAGGGAAATTGACGGCGTTTCTCAAGCGCAACACACACAAATTCCATCCCGGTCAATTTTTCTTCAACCATGACCGTTTGTGTACGATGTTCGTCAGCATGCATTGCTTTGATAATCGCCGGCAAAAGCTCTTTTTTTTCAGCAATAACACTAATACCTAAGCTTGAGCCCTCGTGTGCAGGTTTAACCAAGCATGGTAACCCAACGCCCTGAGCTTCAAGTCGTTTTACAACAATATCGTCAGTAAGATAATTTACTTCATGGGGCTGAATAACAATTCCCCGGGCAACGTCAACGCCATGGGCTTTTAAAACATCTTTTTGAATTGCTTTGTCCATGCCGGTCGCGCTACCCAAAATTTTAGAGCCAAGATATGGGATGCCTAAAACTTCGAGCATGCCCTGTAACGTGCCGTCTTCTGCATAACGACCGTGAACGGCGATATAGACAAAGTCGACCGTTTTTTTGAGCACGTCCCATGAGATTTTAGTGCCTTCGGCATCGAGCCTGTGCCTAAAGTCAGCTATTTTGCCTCGATGCACAAAGTGTTTTGGTAAGATAAAAAGCGACCCAACTTCTGTCTGAAATATCGGAATGATCGTATATTTACTGCTATCAAGATGATCACAAATGGTGCGACCAGAGTTGAACGAAACTTCGCGTTCAATTGACTTCCCGCCCATCAATACGCCAATTCTTAATTTTTCAGAAGAGCTGATCACGTTTTTTATCCCTTGTATTCAAACTAATATCTTTTCAAAAAACTTATTACATTATCTTTATATCAATTTTTTTCTTTGATTGATAGAGGGAATCTAGATTATGTTTCATCAATCTCGCATGATAAAAAACATTAACGGGTAATTGTATAAAATACCCGTTAATGTTCGCTACAAAAATAATATTTTTAAGCCCAGGTTCTTACTTCTACCCTGCCATTGGCTTCTACATCTACGGTATACGGTCTATTGGTATACAGTGTATAAGCATCTCTGCCATCAATGTCTTTAAAGCCAAGCTCTTCGAATTTATAAACATCATGATGTAATACGAACGTGATTGCTTTTCTAAAGCCAGCTTCTCGTGCGTCGTCTAATATTCTTTTTATTACATCGGGTTCACCGTCAGCTTCACCATAAGAAGCTTGAATCTCGTGCAGCGCTATTGTCATATCTTCACGATAATAGAGTACGACATAAAAGGTCCCGTATGATGCGTAAAGGCGAACATTTTCAGATCTATGATGACGAATTATGTCGTTAATATAAATCTCTTGAGGCTGAGGGATCTCTTTATAAGCGGCCATAAATACATTGTTATGGGGCTTTTTTAATATCTCTCGCATAAAAAATCCTATTTCTCCATCATAGGCTTTTTTAAACAAAGCAAGAAACGCATCAATCTCTTCTTTGCCTGTGCCAAACCGACGAATAAACTCTTTAGGGCCTTCTGCTTCAAGCTTGGCTAAGCGTTCGAGCATTTTTGCATATTCTGCTGCACGTTCTGCTTCAGCTTCTGCTTTTTCTATTCGCCGCGCCTCTCGCTCCGTATCAGATAGCTTGCTATTTATTTCGGCTTCCTGTTTTGCATCCTGTTCTTCACGAATCTTTTCATCTTCGGCTACTCGCGCTTTATAAATTGCTTGCTGCTCTTTGCGCCGAGCTTCACATCGAGCGAGCAGTGGGTTACAAATTTCTTTATAGCACGAGTCTGGTGTTTTGCCATCGAGATAGAGCTGCATGGCTGTTCGTCTTCTGTTTTCCAGCCCATCCATGTGTGATAGTGATTTACCATAAAATAAGCGCCAAAGTCGATCCATAAGTTTTTCTTGGGATACATGTACCCAGAACGTAGCAGGAATTTTTTGCTGATTATAAAATCTATCAGTAATAAAGTCTTTACCTGGTACGTTATTTCCTAAGCAGAAAAAACGATTAAAAAGAGGTTGCTTTTGATCAGGATTGACCGAAAAATAAATATTTGGTTCTTGAGGATCAAAAACTGCTGGCACAGGAAATAGCAATCGCAAGATATCTTTAGTATATTTTTCGTCCATTGGTAAATTATCTTCAACAGAAAGGTGTGTGAAATTATTAATGAGTGACCCCATATCATTATAAATATCATCTATTATTGGGTCTTCTGGGTCTGCTGGGTCTGCTGGAACTGTTGGTGCCGCTGGGGCTGCTGCAGCAGTGGTACGTTTTGAATCATCGGTTCGAGCTGCTACAGGCCGAACAGTTCTTGTTTTTAAAACTGGTTGTGGTCTGGAGAGTGGAATGGGTGCGTCTTGTTTTACAGCCCGTGGCTCATATGATTTTTGTTTATCTAAATTTGTATAGACACTATAAGCATTTCTCCCATCAATATCTCTAAAACCAAAAGATTCAAACCACTTGAGATCATTTTCTACGGCAAATGTAATAGCCCTGACAAATCCAGCTTTTTTTGCATCAGCGAATATTTCTTGTAAAAGCGATGTATCACCGACGTCATCACCTGGCGATATCTTATGGAGCGCAATAGTCATATCACGATGATAGTAGAGTACCATGTAAAAAATACCGTACGTTTTGCCAGGTTCTCCAAACGAAATAAGTGATGGGGGATCATAATATCCACGATTCATGCGAGTTCCATCTTGTTGTCGTTGAACGCCAACATAAAAATGAACATCTTCTGGTCTATTCCAACGAAGTACGTTTTGAATATATCTGTATTGAGCAAAAGGCTCGTATGTATAGGGATTTTCATGGGTACCAGCATAAGCTCTTCTATACGGGTGCTCAATAAATGTCGCGAGGTTATAAACCCTAGCATAGAGTGTAAGAAAATCTCGTAATTTCTCTGGATTTTTTGCCTCAACATGGAGAGCACTCGTGCAGGTTACAGAACCCGATTTGGGAACATATTCGGTAGGTCTGATGTCTATAACCATAGCAGTTCTTTTTTGTGCTTGAGCGTTGCCATGAGCGTGCATGATAGTTTTTAATTCTTCTTGTGACTCATGGACCCAGAAACTTGCTGGGATTTTTGTATAGCATTCACAATAGCGATTGCCACGACAAATTAGTTTGTTATAAAAGACATGCCGCATAAATTCAAAGCCAGGTGAGTAAATTTTGTTATAGTTATTATTATAGAAAAAGCGGTTATACAGGGGATGCGGTTGATCAGCATCAAGTGAGAATTTAACTGGATACTGTTTGTACGGGCGTTCACGTGAATATCTCCAAGATCTTTTTCCAGAATAGTATTTTTGATCTTCATCAAGAGAAGATTGTTCTTCGTACGAGCCTGGAAACAATAATCGTTCGATATCATCGCGCGATTTTGCATTTGTACTGGCTGAAGGTCCTTCTTTGGGCCCGTAAGGCGTTGCCGCCCATGACCTAATAGTTCTGGCTGTTTTTGCAGGCGCTGGAGTTGCTGCAGCTGGTACACCAGCTCTTTTTTCTTCCCCTTTTGTACCCGTCATGCTGTACGACGATTGCGAAAAAGTTAAAAACAATAGCAGTGTAACAACGCTGCGCTTCATACTTCTCTCCCTTTTTTACCAAAAAAGTTATTAGAACAAAATAGTTCGTGAAAATGCTTTTTTTGTGTCTATAACGATTGTATGGGGTATGAGAAATTAGTCAAAATTATAAACATAAGTTTGCTAAGCCTGCCTGCCCTTCGGCTTGTGCACCATAGCTACCTGAGCGACGGTGTAAGCCACCTGGGCGTAGGAGGAAAGGCGTGGATAAATGTAGGGGGGAAGTCACTTGGACGAAGTAGGGTTTCAGGATCCATTTGCGAGCATAGTAGTTTGTACTACCAGCTCCATGCGCTTAATTTCATCGTCACTTAGTTTTTTAAATTGAGCTTTGCGTTTAGCCTGCGCAAGCTTGCCCTTGTTTTGTATGACAAGCAGGATAAAAAGATCATAAAGCTGGTCGGGCATCTCGGCAATTTCTGAAAGTTTTTGCTTTGTGACGGTATAATTTTTTTGAAATTCCAATTCATTTTTTAAATTTTTGGTAACTATTATATCAATACACTGTGCTATGTACTCGGTTTCAACGGTATAATCAATATAGCGATAGAAGGATGTTGTATCTTGATTGACGGTGAGGACACCTTCTTCGCTCAAATCATAATCGGTGATAGCGTTAATAACTAGTTTCGAAAAATGTGCAAGTATCGCATTGTATTGTTGCATATTGGCAAACATAATTCCCGAGATGGGCAAAATTATTTCTTGCGATGTAAATTTTGTTCTCATTAAAATATAGTGAATTAAAAATCTGTGTAACCGTCCGTTTCCATCACGAAAAGGGTGGATAAAAAGTAAGCCAAAAGAAAGTGTTGTTGCAATTATTATAGGATGTATATTACTGCTGATCATTCGCTCTGTTGAGTTAAGTAAGCCTGCCATGAGTTCATCAACAACATCAGGCTTGGGTGAAATGTAACCAATGATTTGATTTTTATGATCAATGCTTTGGCCAATATAATTTTGGGATTTTCGATACGTTGTATTAATAAACTCTTTATCGACGAGATTGTTTTGGAGTCTAATAAGTATTTCACCTGTAAGAACAGCTTCGGGTTTACAGTTCTTACTAAATTCAATAGTATCATCGATCCGTCGTTTGTTTGGCCTGTTATTTCCAATATCGTATGAAGCCAGCGTTTCTTGTTTATGGAGACTATTACTTGTTTGAACAACTATGTCATGGTCATACGGTTTTATGATATTTCGTGCTATGTGATCAAGATTTTTGAGTTCAATTGTTTTTAAAGAATCTGTTTTACGAACAAATGGACAGAAGCGCATATCGCCCAAAAGATTATTATTAATACCATATCGTTTTTCTGGAATTGGTGTACAAGTATAATATTCCTCTGTATTGAGTAAATCGATATAATGATCAAATTTTACATCAGGAATTGAAAGTTTTGTCCCGGTAAGATTTTCGTAGAGATACCATACAATACGTTCATATTTGCCTGTTGGTTGTTTATTAACGTAGTTTTGTATTGTATCTGCAGGGATTTTGGCAAAAATACCAGAGATAATTTCTAAGTTCAGGCCTTCGTGATTTAGTGCAAAAATAAGATGTTTTAGTGGGTTATCAGGGTTATCAAGCGCATAATCACTCGTATAAAGATAGATTATAGGGTGGCGATCCTTCAAAACTTTGATTGAACCATGGTCAATCAGGTATGAGGAGCGGTAATAGGGGATGACTGTGAGCTTGAAGTGGTCGATAAGCCATTGATAGCCGATGGCTTTGGCTTCCTTCGGGATATGTTCCATCTGTCCCTCACCTTACAAAATTATAGTTTTTATGTTTTATATCATACTAACGTACAGTTTTTTGATTTTATACAATTTATAATAAAAACCACGAACTTCTCTGTAGAATTGACGATTGCTCTAATATTTGATGAAATTAACTTCTGAAAATCATTATTTTAAAGAAATAATTAGTTTATTTGATCAGGTATTTCATATTTTTTAATCTCAATTGAAATTATTTGCAATATTGAACCTGTCTTGCGCGTTTGGACCCATTTGATAATTATTGCCAAATAGTTTAATATTGCTAAATGATCAGTGATAACTGGCCAACAATTTGTGGATGTAGTCAAAAAGTTTAAAATTTAAAAATAAAATATGAGGAGGATATACAATGTCTTTACGTTTTGCATATGTAGGATCAGCATTATTTTTTCTCCTACTTATTTTTTATTATGCGTATTTTTCGCATCGCGTCGTCTTTGGACACAATGCTTTTACTATAGGAATCAAAAAAGGCATATATTCAGGTACGTTTGATCCTCCTACAAAGGCGCACAATGCTATTATACGAAATAGCATTACAACATTAGGACTAGAAAAGTTGTATATCTTTGTGAATAAGAACAACACAAAAGATTGTAAATGTAGCATGAGAGAGCGTATTGAGATGCTTAAGATCATGTTGGCAGATTTGAAAGATAAAGTTGTAATTATCCCACAAGTATCAGATAAAAAATGTGATGATTATTTTATGATCAAAAGCATTTTAAATGAAAAATTAGTTCTCATAACAGGTGAAGATTCTTATCAAAAAAGGTTGTTAATTCAGGCCCATAATAATGTTAGGATGGATGCTTTATGTATCATTCCTCGTGAATTAGGAGAAAGTGTTTTACGTATGCAGTTAGAGCAAAACGCTTTTTATGCACCTTTTGAGATAGATGAGAAGCTTGCATTGCTTTCTTCAACTAAAATTCGCCAACAATTAGCAAATAAATGCTATAAAAATATTGGACTTACTCCTGAGGTTTTGAATTATGTTTTAAAAAAGCGTTTATATAGTAGTGAGAATAAGGACGAAAAAAACAGGCATTATCTTGAAAAGTATTATGCATATGTGGGGAAATCATATGCTTCATGCTCAGCCCCAAAATTTGATCCAGTATCTTCAGAAGATTCATGGCAAGAGAAATTTCAAAAATGGACGACTTTACAGAGTCGTGTATCTGCTGGCAAAAGGGAGGTTGAGTGCAATGCTTAGTTTCAAAAAAAATAGAAAGATTATATTTGTAGCTATAGCCACCGCTGTTTTAAGCATATTTTTTTTCAATTTAAAAAAGCGTAGTATAAAAAAACAAGAATGTAAGCAATATACGGGCGATTTAAAATGCCTGTTGGCAGATGCACACGATTCTCAAAAGCGATTAATAACCTTCTTGAACAAGTTAAAAGTGAAATATAATAATGCGGTAGTAATAGATCCTGGCATAAAACAGATGCCTACTATAGATCAATTACTAAAAACACGTTGTAATAATGATGCCTCAAAAATTACTGACTATACCAGAGCAACGATAGGGGTTGAAAATTTATATCAGGTGTACCGTTGTTTAGAAGATATTAAAGCATCCAATTTGCTGGTCGTATCTGTCAGAGATAATTTTTTCCAGCCCTCTCCTGAGATGTATAGAGATCTTAACATCGTTTTTAGAGACTCTGTTAATAATCATCTTGGGGAAATTCAAATTAACACGTTGCCGCTCTTAGCGTTTAAAAAAGAAAAGGGTCATGAATTATTTGATAAAATAAGAAAGATAAAATTTAATGCTCATCAAGAAGATCGCTCTTTATCTAAGGATGAAAATCTAATAATTAAAGAATGTATTACGGAAAGTGTTCTTGGTTACAATAATGCGTTTGGAGGTTCTATGAAGCTAGATAATAAAACACTACGAGTTGGTGTTTATGGTATTTTAATCCATAACAACGAAGTGCTTATGGTACGGGAACAATCAGGTTCTAAATTAATCTATAATTTTCCAGGTGGTGGCGTTGAGAATAATGAAGGGCTTGCAGAAGCTCTTGCTCGGGAATGCCGAGAAGAAATTGTAACAGATGTGAAAATTAAAGATCTCTTGTATACAACTAAAGATCTTTACGTTCACGATGATTTTCCAAATTCTTATATGTTTGGACTTTATTACACGATTGATGTGCAAGATAAAACTCTTGTGAAAAATGGAGAATGGTTTCCGATAAACAATCTTCCTGTCCATGCAATGTTGCCAATCGATAAAGAACTTGCAACATATTTGCAGGATCGCCAACCGCAACCAGAGGTTATGGTAGAAGGTTGTTTAGTTGATTCTTATTAATTTAACGTAAGATTTGACCACTTTGAATAAGCTTCTTATTTTCTTTGCGAACATACCAAGCAGCAGGAAGCCATAAGCCAATTATTCCTAGCAACGCAATGCCGCCAATAGACGAAAAAATTGCAGAGAGCCCAGCTCCCATTCCTTGTCCTGCACGTGTACGAAAAGCACACATCCAACTTCTCGTTTTAAATTGAATATCGGTACTTGTTGGTATGAACATAATTTCTCGGCATGGTTGGTCAATTGCATATCGTAGTCCCTTGAGAAGGGCTAATGCAATTACAACTGCCCATAAATCATAAAATATCCATGTATACATTACTAATATTGCTGTGATGAGCGGATATAACAGTAACCATGCACGAAATCCCCAGATACGCAGGAATAGACCTGTTCCAAATAGTGCAAAAATCAATGTAGTAGCATTAGCAAGAACACCAAATGTGCCTAAAAAAGCAGCTATTTGTTCTGGTGTGTGAAAATTTTTGTCTGCTAAAAAAAGCATCGATATATTAAGAATTTCTCCAATAACGTCAGGCAAAAACGAGATGATAAAAATACCAATCAGGTAGGGATGTTTGAGTAATAAGCGAAGTCCTTCAAGTGCACCTGTTTGGTTTTTTTCTATTTCGAGAGCATCGTTTTGTGCAGATGAATAGATACACGTAAAAATTTTTATGAGTATCGCTGTCCCCGAAATACATCCTGCTGCGATAATTAAAAGTCCTCCAATACCAATTATTTTTGATTTAAGCATTAGCAAAGAGCCGGCCATCGCGCCCAATTTTGCGCCAATAATAATTAAGGGATACCCTTTTTTTGCCGTTGCCGTATCCATGGAACTTGCTATATACGACCAAACAAGGGAATAAAGAATAATAAGTGAACATTCACTTCCGATAAAAGCTGTCCAACCGATAATTTTTGATGCAAAAGATGGTTGTAGGTACATATCAGGTGATTGGATAATAATGATCGCGATCGTACACAAAAATAAACTAATTATTGAATTGATAAAATATACCAGGCGATGTTTTTCGAACATATCAACAAGTTTTGAATACTGCATGAGAATAATAACGAGCGCTGCCAGTGATATCATTTTTGCATACGGCAATAATGATTTACCAACAAGGGATATAAACAGAGCGTCTTTTATTGGTCGGAGCATCCAATAAGCCATCAAAGTAAATAGGAGTCCTAACCCGAGCAAGCAAAATTTCTTAAGCTCTTCTCGAGAGATATCACCCCATAAAAACTTGATTAACTTCGATAACATCTAAACCTCCAATTTTTTTGAACCTGTGTTATGTCACTCTCTGAAGTATCTTAATGAGTTTAATTCTATTTGAAATTAAATCAATAAATAGTTAAAACAGGTCATTATTGATAGAAATTGGCGTTTTTATAGGGTAAATTCGTTAAAAATGATAAAAAAGGGTGAAACAGGGTAAAACCTAAGAAGAAGATTTAGTAAGAGTTTTTGATGGGAAAGCGATAAACAAAGAAATACATAAAGAGATACATAATGGTAAAAGTGGTTATTATTCATGGAAATGGTGGTTGTACCGGAACAAGTGTCTGGATTCCTTGGCTTAAGCGTGAGCTTGAAAAATATAAAATTAAAGTTATGGCGCCGACAATGCCGGACAATTTTGAAGCAAAAGCGTCAGCATGGTTACCGTACATGAAAAATGTTTTACAGTGCGATCAGAACACGATTGTTGTTGGTCATTCGTCAGGTGCCGTTGCCGCTATGAGATATGCAGAACAAAATAGGTTATTGGGAAGTGTGTTGGTGGGTGCTTGTTATACAGATTTAGGTTATGAGAGTGAGCGGATCTCTGGGTATTATGATGATCCGTGGTTATGGGAGAATATAAAAAGTAATCAAAGATGGATCGTTCAATTTGCATCGAAAGATGATCCGTTTATACCGGTGTATGAGCCCCGGCATATTGGGAAGATGTTGGGGACAGAATATCATGAGTTTGGGGATAAGGGGCATTTTCAGGATAAAGAGGTGGGGGAGATGTTGAGGGTGCTGGTGGGTAAGATTTAAAAGATAAAATTATTTTGATGTGTTTATAGTATAAAGGTGCTTCGCCCTTTACCTGATGAAAGGTGTGTTTGCGCACACCTTTCAAATCCGCGCACCATGGCTGCGCCCTGGAACTGCTTTACGCCGTGAAGCGCAGCAACCGCAGGTAAAACCTGCTCTGCTTGCTCAGGCACGGCTAATAAAGTATTTTATAATACAGTCGAGCTATTATTCGCCGTCATACTCTATGAGGTTACTAAATTTACAACCATGAGCAAAAGCGATTTCTCCGAGCGCATCGAGATCATCAAAGCAAATACAACTTATAATAAACCGCGTTAATTGAGTGGCACTCCAGTTTGTACCAGTAATAATAATTTCTGCAGGCGATGTTACAACTTTCCGAGAAATTTCTAGTCTACCGTCATTACACAATTTCAACACCTTCATCGTTTTTCCAACAATTGTATTTCCAGGTTTAGACTCTTGTTCCTGCAATCTTCCAAGCAAAAAACCACCAGTTATGCGTGCTCCAGAAAAATTAAGATTTTGCGCAGCAACAGTTGGTGCCGAGGCATACAGCGTTTGAGGTAAGTTACATTCGCCAAAATTTATATGCAAGTTGCTGATTTTTGCCCTCGTAAAATTTATGTTGTTCAAAAACGAAGCCGCAAAATTAAGATTGTTTGCTGTTATATCTCGCATGTCTATGTTCTGAGCAATGCACCGATAAAAACCTAAATCATTGATGTACGTGGAATTTTTAAAATCGATACTTTTGACCGAAGAATCGTTAATACTAAGGTCTTCAATAATTGTTCGTTGGAAATTGAGACCAATAAAGTGCGAACCTTTAATAAAAGTACGTGTTATTTTCGCACCTGAAAAATTACATGGGGAATAGATATATCCTGTCTCAGATTCTTTGGATACAATGTTTTTTACCTTATTAAATTCAACGAGATGTAGGGTTGAATCAGAAAAATCAGTTACGCCCATCTGAATGTCTATAAAATTAACTCTGTTCAATGTAGCCCTTATTAATTTTACATCTTTCCACGTCATACGTTGCGTTGTACTCGTATTTTTAAATGTGCTATCAGTTACGGTTGCACCAGTAAAGTCGGTTCTATTAATGATTGCGCCATTAAAAATGATCTTTGATAATGTTGCTCGACAAAATTTTACATCGGTTAGGTCAGCACCAGAAAAATCAGTATCGTCGAGAATAAAATCCGAAAAGTCTGCGCCTTGCAGATTTTTGCCCTGCATATTTTTTTCACCATTACGCAAAGCTGCGTATATTTCGGTATATTTTACCTCGACAAAGTCTTCCTTTTCTTCTTCATTATCATGTTCTTTATCTTCTCTAGTAATTTTTCCCCCGACGATTTTATCTTTTACTGAAGACTGGTTCGTAGGCTTTTTGCCACCATCATCGGCTGGACCACTGGCTAACACGGCAGCAGGTTCAACAATTCGTGCCACCTTCTTACCTGCTTTTTTATACAGAGTAGCTATTGGCATAAGAAGTGCGCTGAACTTTGCATTTCCTGCATAACGACCAGCATTGATTGCTTGCAATCGTATCGATTCAAGCATCGAATCTACGCGGCCGGTAGCACACAGAACTTCAAATCCCACCATTCCTGTAATTGTTCTACCAGGATCTCTAATAGCTGAGATTGGCATTGAACCAATAAAATGAGCCCAGTCTCTGTCATGCATTGTCGATGCTTTCGCTGCAATGTCTTTAATTACATGAGCATGGTGTATAGGGTCAAATAAAAACTTGCGACAAACAGTAGCAATTGCATTAGCCGTTTTATTTAATGCCTCATTGCAAGCTGCGATATATTGGTCAGAATTCATGAACATTTGATCATTTGCTTTGCCGGAAGCTGTTTTGCCTGGTTTTACATCGCTTATGATTCTAATTTTCTTATTCATGTTAAGCGTATTGCAAAAATCATATTCGGTCATGCCGGTTGTTTTTTTTAATTCGTGCGATCTTTTTCTATAGTGCTCTCCGAATTCGCTAAAACATCGTGCAATTTCGATACACGCCAAGGCTTGTTGATTGTTCCCTTGTTCAATATGAATATCTGCAAGGTCAATCCAACTCATAGAGACGTCAATCCATGGAGCATCATCTTTTACACCGTGGCGAAATTTTGTTTGACAGATATCAAAACGATGCCTTGCGCTTTCTGCTTTTATCGCTTTTGTATCATTTGAAACAAACCGCAATCCTGCATATTTTGCATCGCTGCTATCGTTGCCTTGAGCTTGGTGAGACTCTTTGGCCTTCGCATTTTTTTTAACGGCTGTTGCCCCATTTTTTACCTGATTTTTGCAGTTAGTTGTCTGCATAGCAAAAGCAGCATCTGTAACAAGAGAACCGAACACTAATATTCCAATGAAATAACGAATACCGTTCATAGAGACTTTCTTTTTAAGTAAAATTTTGTCTGATGATTTTAGGGCTTTATTGTTTTCAAGGTTAAACTCGAAAGCTTTGTATTAAGATTGTATTTTTTAAAGCAGCAGGTGTTTCTGCTATGTTTAAACCAGCAACGTCTATACACACAGAAATTTCTCCAGAGTCTGCTTGGTTTGCACTAGGCTCTGTCGTTACTTCATTTGCAGATTTTTTTTCTTTACGTTTTGTTTCTATTGTTACTTTTTCTTTGTCAAACCAATCAAATTCATACTCAAGAGCTGCTTGTTGTGTATGAGTTTGAGAATCATTCAAAGATTTTGATAAAGTAAATTTAATAAGACCATTTAATCGATTTCCTGGAGTTACATTTACAGACATAAAATCAACTGGGGCTCCTGAAATTAAAGGGTCTTTTACTTCAAAACAACCTCCGCCAAGAAGCTGATATGCGCTCCACTTTTTCTTATCATCTGTTACTTCTATAGGGTTTTTTCTATCTATTCCTACAACTCTTGTTTCAACTTGCCTGAATAAATAGGAATAAATATATTGCAAATCAATGGACAGGTTATATGTTTCTTCACATTTCAGATTTCGTGGTTTTTGAATAGTTATTTTTTTAGAATCTTTTATGGTACAACGTATTCCGATAGCATCTTCCTTTTCATCATAGATATATTCGAAGCTGCTACGTTTCTTACAGATATTGGGATAATAAGATTCAATTTTTTTAACATTATTAGCGTTTTTTTGGATAAAATCTGGTACCTGAAGAAAAAAATTAACAAATTTTCCAATTTTTTGCTTTATCACATCATATCCATTGCTTTTAAAAAATTCTTTTAAAAGCATGAGCCCATTACCGTTTAGATCTTTTTTTAATAATAATCTGATCTGATTGTCACATACAGTATCAAAATATGAGCTGTTTTTCTTGTGACCATAATCAATGTCACTATCCACGCCATTCAGGAGCAATGCCATATTTAAATTATCAACTTCTTTTTTTTCTTTATCTGATGCATAGACAGAAAAAGCAGCGTCAACAGTCTTTTTAAAATTAAAAACCAAATTGTCCTGAGTTTCTGTACGAAATTTTGAACGAACCCGTTCTAGCCGTTCCATCAACCCAAGATTTTCTTCATCATCTTCGTCTTGATCTTCTTCGAAATCTTCACTCTCAACAGAATCTGTACCAGTTGCTTTGATTGAATCCGACTTAGTAATACCTATACAGCTTTGCAGTAAGATCATTGCTAAAATAACAATCTTGAACCTAAAAAATATTTGATAAAAATTGGTGCTATGCATATGTTCCTTACTAATTATTCAATAGCTATTGCGATTGTATTGTTCAGGATTATGAAGAACTCTGTATGTACTGTCAACTTCATATTCATGAAGTGTATAAAAGTCTTTAGTTTTTTAGAATAAAAGGGATTCTCCTTGTCGTAATCTTTTATTATCACAATACCAAATTCACCATTAAAACCGATTACATCAGGGCAAAGTCTATATCTTTAAAAAACATAATATTCTCAAAGAGTTATTTTAAGTAATTTTTATATTCGGCTAAAGGAATTGGGTGTCCATGGCTTTGCATATGATTGGCTAGCATAAATAGCGAGTATATTTTTTGAACCTTCTTTTCTCTGGGCATTTCTGTCGCATAGAGGGTTAAAAAGAGCCATTAATTGGCTTATTTAGGGATTTTTTGTAAAACCGATGCGTTCATATAAAATCGATTTCTTAAATTTGATACGTTGCCCCGAGGATTACGCTGTGACGGGTATGCAACTGATTTTTCGCTATTTATACTATTTTCTAGGGGTACCGCTCATCATGATATTTCTTTTGTTATTCGTCTTTTTCGGGTTGTTGTGTAATTTACAAAATCTCAATGCACAATTTCCACCTGTATATCTTAAGGGTGACCCACATCTCATTGGTCGACCACAGGCTCTATCGGAGCCATACCAGGACTTATACCCCAATAAATCGATAACATTCTTGGCTGATCCCATGATCCTTATTTCAACTGCAGATGAAAACTATAGTAATAAAAACTATAGTCAAAAAGGACCTTATTCGGCCGCGATTGTTCCACTTACCTATCACATGAAATATAACAAATTCATGTTACAAGTACGCTTACCTTTGACCTTTGTCCGTAACAACGCCTCTAGATTTTCATACTCAGAATTTGGTCTTAATGACACTAATTTTATGTTTGGGTATCGCTTTTATAGTTCGCCAACGTGCTCGCTTGGCTCATATGCTGACCTTGTTATCCCAGCAGCCCTCGGTAGCGCTGGCAGAACATTTGGCTGCACAGCTTTAACTCCAGGCCTTGGACTCTATGCGACAAAACAAATCGTGGGCCATGCCCGGCATAATCTTGTAAGCTCCTCAAGCCTTGTATATCGCTATCAATTTGGCTGTAAAGCAGGACTTTCTAACTCAACATATAATTTTTCAGGTGTTAATATTGTTGATGCTGTTACTAATTTAATGTACACATACCATAGTTTTTTCGTAAATGTTGGCTGTTTTTATCATTTCTTAGCAAAGCAAAAAATTTTGTTTACAGATTTACTTAAACTTAAATACAAGCCGAATGAATACATGTATTTCGAGGAATCGAAATTTTATGATTGTGAGCAAAGCCTCTTTAAACTCTTAATTGAAATTGGCGGAAAAATAAAGAAAAAAACTGATAGCAACCACAAAGTATTTGACGATGTATACTGTCTTGTTGGTGGTAGTATCATTGTTGCAGGCAAAAATACTTCTTCTGAGTGGGCATTGTTTTCGAAGTTTGGAACATCGTTTTAACCTGGCACCTTTAGACAGTCCTCCAAAACCGATTACACCAGGACTAAAATCCACATCCTTAAAAAACATATTTCCTCTTAAAAATTATTTTAAATATTTTTTGTACTCAGCCAGCGGGATAGGGTGTCCATGTATCGTGTTAGCACTCATTTCAATGCGCATGTAAGGTGTTTCTATTCCATTTTAAATACTTTCCAAGACTTCCAATCAGTAAGATAGATTGCATGAGCTGGTTTGAACAAAAAAAGCCCTCTGGTTATCAATCAGAAGGCTCAAAAAAATGAGATATCTTTTTTTATTAATTGCTCTGAATTAATTGAACAGCTAGATCCCTTAGTTCTTGCTCAGAATAAATAAACTGCGATCCAAAGCTCATTGAGGCAATATTTTGAACAATATCATTTAATTCATCATTCATTTCTCCTAAATGCTTATAATGAACATTATCTGCCCATTGCGCTATTTTTTCAATATCATAGCCTTCTTCTAGTTTTAATATAAGTTCAGCTCCGAAGCGCTTTTTTGTATAATTCATAGTTATCATTTCTCCGCACCTGTTGGTGGATAATGTTGTGCTTTTAATTGTTGTCCATTAATAGATTTTGGGTGTACTCGTGTGACTTCGCCGTTATGATTATAGCTTTCTTCCCAAGAACGTACACGTCCTGTTTTAGGATCATACTCTGTTGTGCGAGCATTCCCTCTTGTTGGCCCAGGAGTTTTTGCCGGACGTTCGTGTTCATAATAACGAACTCTTCGATCAGGAAGATCTCTTTTTTTTGCCGCTCTATCTTGTGCCTTCTCTAACTCTCTAAGCTTTGAAGATAAATTTTCGCGAGCATTAATATTATGTGCACCCGATCCAGCAACTTCAGCGGCTGGAGCTTTTTTCTTTTTCCCAGCATCTCGAAGAACTTTTTTAGCCTTTGTAGCAACAGTGCCTGGAGCAGCAGGTCCGCCGCCACCGGCAACTTTTGTACCAACTCTAACAGCAGCGCCTGCTCTGCCTACTGTACCTATTCCTGCGGCAGCTGGTTGAGGAGTCCCAAAGATTTTTTCGCAAGCCTTTTTACCGGCAGTAGCCAGAGGCATAAGAAGGGGGCCAAACTTTTTATTAAGAACATAACGGCCAGCGCCTGCACCGTGTAAATGAATTCCAGAAAGCATGCGTTCAACTAGTCGTTGGCCGTGCACATTTATCAAGCCGTTTATGCCATAGCGGCTGATGGAAATAAATTTTTTTGATTATACGAATAAGATTAAAAAGAAGCCCCTGATTTTTTAGATCAAGGGCTTGGTTTTGCCTGATTTCAATTATTTTTTAAAAGGTTTCTGACTATTTCAGCACATTCTTTTACATGTTTACGAAGAATTTTCAGGTCGTTAGTTTTTTTATAGAAGATTGGATTATCCCAGTCGTAGTCTTTGATTATTCTTATTTTAAACTTCCCATTTATATTAAGATTAGGCTTCCAACCAATATCAATGGTATATTTATCGCCATAATTCACCTGAAACATATCTTCTCTTAGGCTGTCCTCCTGGTCTTTTAATGGTCTATTTGGATCTATATCAAAGCCGTCAAATCCAACTGTCCCAGGATTAAAATCTATCTCATTAAAAAACATATTTTCCTCTAGAATTATTTTAAATACGCTTTATACTCCGCGAGTGTGATAGGGTGCCCATGTATAGTGTTAGCGCTCATTTCAATTCGCATATAAGGTGTTTCTATTCCATCCGTTGCTCCAATTATATCATCAGCCTTAAATACCTTCCAAGGTTTTTTACTGGTGACAGGCGTTCCTTTTTCCCAAGCCATTCTTTCAAGTTTTTCAATATTCACTTCTGGTTTATATTTAGCATCACCATATCTGGTTTCTTTTATAGTTTCTTTCCAGGAAAGATGTTTTTTAGGGAAATGTTTATGTCCGTGATTGGTCCATGAAATTTTTGGTGCTGTTGCAGCAGGCGCAGCCGCCGTGGCCGTAGGAGTTGTTTTCTTTTTCCCACCATCACGAATAACTTTTTTAGCAACGACACCAGGAGCTGCTGGGCCACCGGCAAGTTTTGTGCCAGCTCTAACAGCATTACTAGTACCACCTACTGCACCTATTCCTGCGGCAGCTGGTTGAGGTGTACCAAAGATTTGTTCCCTAGCTTTTTTACCGGCAGTAGCCAGAGGCATGAGAAGAGGACCAAACTTTTTATTAAGAACATGACGACCAGCGCCTGCACCGTGTAAATGAATTCCAGAAAGCATGCGTTCAACGAGTCGTTGTCCTTGGACATTCATCATACTATGCATGCCTATAGCTGCTGAGGGAATTGCCATCGGGAATGGGTCTCGCAGTCCTGCACTTGCAGCAGAAGCAAGCGTATAAACCCATTGTTCATAAGACATAGCATGAGCCATTTCTGCAATTCAGAACATGTCATTGGCTAGTTGTTCTTGATTAAAGAAAAATTTTAGAGCTACTTTCCCTATTTGTTTACCTGCTGCGATCGTATTAGCGGCTCGGTTATAGAGGTACTGAAGAGGATTGTCAAGGGCTGTGCGAGCAGTATTTAAGCCTGCTGCAGCATTATCAAAAACCGCATCGCTTATGATACGTATTGTTTTGTTTTCAAGAGCATCGCAATATTCATAATCGGTCATTCCTGTGGCTTCTTTTAATTCGCGACTGGCTTTTTTATGTTCTTCGCCTAATTCGCTAAAACATCGTGCAATTTCAATACACGCTAATGCTTGCTGAGTATTGCCTTGTTTGTTATGCAAATCAGCAAGTTCTATCCAACCCATAGATGCGTCAATCCATGGCATATCCTCTCGTTCTCTACGATCAAATCGAGTTTGATTGATCTCAAGACGATGGCGAGCGCTTTCTTGAGTGATTAGTTTTTGATCGGTTGAGGTGAATCGTAAGCCCGTGTCAGGTCTAATGGATGAGCTTTTTCTATCTAATCTATCTAATGAACCACTAATAACGTGAGATTCTGGTGCGTCGCTTGTACCGGCTATCGCATCTGAAAAAGCACTAGTACCTGCTGGACTACTATGGCCAAAGCTAGGATCATATGAACCAGATGGTTTAAAATCAGCACCGAGGAGTTTTGGGGGATGTTCATCTGGATTAATTAGTTTTCTAGCGACATCAGTTACAACCTGGCGAATTGTCTGTTTTAAAAATTTATTGCCAACTTTTTTTAGTTGTTCTCCAACGGTTGGCGGTTCTTTACGTTTGTGAGGATTTGTAGATGGTGTATGAGGGGGTAAGCCCTTCTCAACATCTTTTTTTTCGGGCGGGGCATTCAAGTAGTCATCAATTGCTTTTGCGAGCTTTTTTCCCTCGTCTTCTTTTTTTGCTTCATCTGCTAAAAGCCCCTCAAGCTCTTCTATTCTTTTCTTCGTTGCTATCAGTTCACATTCTTTTCTTTGCGCATCTTCATGGGCAGCTCTAGCATCTCTAGCACCTCTTTCTTCCTGTGCTAATTGGAGCATAAGATTTTGGAACTCTGATTTTTTAAAGCCAAGAACAGATCTAATATCTTCTCTCAGTTTTTTATTAGTTTTTATATCATCTGAAGTTGCAATAATAAAATTACCGTATTGAGGGAGAGTTTTAATGAATTTTCTAAATTCAAGTGAATTATAATATTCTCGTTTATTCAATACTTCTATTGGATCAACGCCTCTAAATTCATTTTCAAAATCAGCAGCCGTTCTTCCATAAAGTTTGGAGACAAAATACAGAACTCGATCAGATTTTTCACGTGTTATTCTTGCTGCATCTCCAGCATGAGATTTTCCGTTGATACGCATTCCTATGTTCGGTTTAAGCGATGGTTGAGGTTGGGTGCTAGGTGTGTGATTTGTTCCAGTTGGGATAGGTGGAATTGAGGCAGGTGGAGTTGGTGCAGAATCCGGCCGCTTATCTTCTTTCGGAAAGCGTAGTTCGCCAAATCTCTTTCTGCTTATTTCACAAGGTCCATCACCGTGAGTATCAAATTTCACCTGGAGAACTGAAGCATTTTTACCATCTTCCGCAGCAATTATATAACATTTTGATCCAACCATGCTTAATGAAGGATCTGGATGCTCTTGATATCTATAAATTGAAACGTTTGTAAGACCTGCTATTCTCTTGAATTCGTCAGATTTAATAACAGAGTTCAATTGAGCGTCATAAGGATCCAACACGGGAATAGTCTGCATTGGAAAGCTTGAAGAAACGCTTAAACAAAATGCGAAAAAAAGAACCGATATGTTTTTAAAAAACCGCGAAATCATAATAACCTCCATTTTTTAAAGAACAAGGCTTGCTCTTTAATTCAAGCCTCATCTTTTAGTAAAGAACTTTGTGAACATTAACAATAACTCTCAAGAAACAACTTTTATGGCAATAGCAGCTGCTTTTGATGCTACCGTAGAAACCACGGATTGAGCTGCTGTATTCGCTAAGCCTGATGCCAACGATGGTCCTTGTGAGCTAACAAAAGCATCATCGATTTCACCATCAACCATGGCACCTTTAAGCTTCAGCTGGTGTAGCGTTAAAAACATGCCATTAAGAGTATCTTCAGGGCCAAGGTTTTCAAGATCGTCTAGTAGTAAAAAATTGCTGAATACACAACCTTGAGCGGAGGCGATTGTTCTAAATCCATAAAGTTCATTAAATCTAATACCACTTATATTAAAGCCCGTTAATTTAGCTGAATGCCAAGTGCTATTGGTAATTATAGTTTCTATGCGCGATGTATGAATCATTGCTTTAGATTCTAAGTATGGGTTTCTCAAAGTAAGTAAAGTCAAAGCCTTGCCTACTGTTTTTGATACACCATTCAATGGTGCAATAGCAAGGCGTCCAATCAAAAAACCCCTTGTTATGATTGCATCAGAAAAATCAAGATTCCTTGCCGCCACGACAGTAGTAGTAACAAAATCATACCTTTCTGGCATATTTAATTCAGCAAAATTTATATAAAAATTAGTCAATTTTGCTCCCCTAAACGTTACCGTATTCAAATTCGAAGCGTTAAAATTAAGATCATTTGCCGTTATACGTTGCATATCTATGTTACGAGCTGTGCATCTAACAATTGTTAACTCATTAATATGTGGGCAATTTTTAAAGTTAACGTCTTCGATTTCTGAGTCTCTAATTGTAAATTCTTGGATCGTTGCATGTTGGAAGTTCATGTCAATAAATTCAGAATTCTTAATTAACAGGCGTGTTATACGAGACCTAGAAAAATCACATGGGGAATATATGCGACTTTCTTTAGACTTTTTCTTTTTTGATGGCTTTAAGACAACGTTTTTTACGTTATTGAACTCCATTTGAGTGATGAAAGTATCAGAAAAATCTGTCCATCCCATCTGGATATCTGAAAAATTAATATTGTTCATGCGGGCTTTTGCAAAGAGTACATGTTTAAATGTCATACGTTGTTCTTCGTCTATATCTTGAAATGTAATATCAGTGAGCATGGCACCTGAAAAATCGGTTCCATTGAGCGTTGCACCATCAAAAATTATATTTGAGAGTCTCGCTTCACAGAATTTTGCATTAGTAAGCTCTGATCCTGAAAAATCAACGCCATCAAGTATTGATCCCGAAAGGTTAATTCCAGCCAATTTTTTATTACGCATATTTTTTTCGCCTTTGTTGAGTGCTGCGTATATCTCGCGATAATCAGGTGCGACCGGTTCGCCAGTTTTTACTTCGTCATTATCGCTATCATCGACATCTTTATCTTTTTCTGTAGCGTCATCACCGGTATTGTTAGCGTTGTCGTCACTGTTCTCGTCACCTGGGCTGGCAGGTTCTTTGCTGTCGTCATCATCGCCGTTACCATCGACAGCTGGTTTTTTCTTTTTCGTTGGTTCGCCGACCTCTTTTGTTTCACCATCATCATCTGTCCCAGTGTCTGTAATTGCGTGAGTGAGAGCTTTTGCCAATGCTCGAGTAACAGATCTTGTTGCTGGCACGGTTACGGGCTCTACAACAGGTTTTGTAACTTTTTGAGCATAGATAAGAATGTAGGGTATAAATTGGTCGGAGTGAGGATGAATTGTTATCAGGCTTCCAATACAACACATGTCGACATTTGATTCGCTAATACTATTTACGCGACTGTCGTCACAGAGGTTCCATGTATTATTTTTGTTGTTCTTGACAACTGAGACATAGTGCCCTCTTCCGATAGAATCTCCATTATGATAAATAATCCCAACAAGATCATAACTTCTTTCTGCTGCTGTTTCTTTATCTTCAGTTGCATGTGTGTTAAGAGTTAAATCTTTTTTAGGAAATGAGACGGCGGTAGTAATTTTTGAAGCTATCCCTTTTGTATAATCAAAACGTTTAAGTTGGATCATTAAGATTTTGGGTAAGCTTTCAAGCTTGAATTGTTTTGTTGAAATCTGTTTTTTATTGCAGGTATCGCATTTTACTTTGTTTTTGCCGTGAATTTTTTCTGGCTTGAAATGGTTATCAAGCAAATCTTTTAATGCAAAAAGTTTATCTTCTGTTGGAAGAGCTAATTGTAGGCTTGTGGAAAACAGTTCTTGTTTTGTTTCGGGATCAAATGGTATTGAATCACCACGTTGGTTATAGCATGTATTACACGTTATTACTGATGGTTGTCTGAAATTAAAAGCATCTGAATGTGTTGACGCATCTTCGATCAATCGTCTTAAAAACTCTTCAGCATCTTGTTGTCCCTCTGGAAGAGGTTGCGCTGAAAAATATTTAGGGGTCATGCTATCAAAGAATTTTTTGGTTACAAGAGGGGTGCCAGGTTTTTTGGCGGTATTACGTAATGCGACATACTCTTTAAGTATAGGGTTTGTTGTGCAGGCTTTTTGTGTTAGCGTTGCATTAAATTCCGGTAACTGAAAAAGAACCTGAAGGGATGCAAGTGCATAACAACTTGTTCCTGAGTTGTTCAATAGGCCTCGAATAGGGGAGTGTTTGGCTGGAATAAGATCTTTTTTATAGCGCTTTTCTAAGCCTTTATCACCTTTTTGCCCATCGTGATCTTTTCTTTTTGCACCAGCGACTTTTACTTCTGGTGCTTCTGAACTTTTTTCTGCATAGACAGAAGCTGTTTTCCCAGTTCTTTTTGCCCGAGCTTTTGCGAGAGTTTTGTCTCGTAAACTTTTACTTCGTGTTACGATTTCCCGCGTCTCGTGCGGCCGTGCTGCAGGGGTAGCTTGATGGGTTGTAAGCATTGGGATTATTACAAGACCAATAAAATAACGTAAAAACTTCTTCATAATAGAAACCTCCATAATAATAAGTATTAAAAGTACTTATTGAAACAATAATTAAACACACATTTAAATTATAATTCAAATAGTTAATAATTCAAGTAGTTGTAAAATATGGGGTTTTTGGGGTAAAAACGCGACCTGGTAGGGGTTATAGCTGGTAATTTGCATCAAAAAACTATATTTTGGTGTATTTTTGTTGTGGGTGAAAATTTTGAATTTATTAAGAATTTATGCGGGCCTTCAGCCCTGCACCCGATGAAAGATGTGTTTGCGCACATCTTTCAAATCTACGCCCCATGGGCTGCGCCCCTAGAACCCCCTTTTACGCGCAAATCGCAGCGACCGGCAGTTCCTGCCTCCGCCTGCTCCGGTGCGCTAATAAAGAAATAATTTAAAAAAACTGTAAACTTAATTGCCTATAACTTACAAGAATGTAGGAGTGTTTTTTAGGCCGTGAATTAGTTTTTACTGAGAAAGATATAACTGTATGAAAACGGGTCGTATTAAAATTCTGAGCGTTTTGGTTTTTGCGTGTGTAATACTGTGCTATAACCAGTATCACGAATACTCAGATAATAAAATATCACGTGAGAATAAATTTGTTGGTGTAAAAAAAGCAATTGTGATCGGTGCCAGTTCTGGTATTGGTAAAGCTGTTGCGCAAGAGCTTGCAGCCCATGGCTACGAAGTTGGTTTAACCGGGCGGCGCGTTGAGTTGTTAGAAGCGGTGAAAAACGGGTTGCCAACAAAGGGTTATGTCAAGCAGATGGATTTGCGTGATGTTACGAGCTCGATACGACAGTTGCATGAATTAATTTTAGAAATGGGCGGGCTTGATCTGTTTGTTTTTAATGCAGCGATTGGTGCATCTGATAGAACAAGTTCATGGGAAGAACAAAAAGCGTTGCTCGATGTTAATGTTATTGGTTTTTCGGCGATGACTCGAGTTGCAACCGACTATTTTATGCAAAAAAAGTCTGGGCACATTGTTGGGATATCTTCGATTCTTGCACTGCGCGGTATTGTGCATAGTTATACCTATAGCGCATCAAAAGCTTTTATGTCGAACTATTTGGACGGGCTTCGCGATACGTTTCAGGTGAGAGATGTGTCTGTTTGTGTTACAGACATAATGCCCGGTTTTGTTGATACTGACATGACGCGAAACGTAAAAAATAAGTTTTGGGAGGCATCACCTGAGCAAGCAGCTCAGCAAATATATCACGCAATTGAAAGTAAGCGCACGCACGTGTACGTGACCAAGCGCTGGAGATTAATTGCGTGGTTTGTGAGATATGCGCCCGATTGGTTATTTGTTAAAATTTGGAAATAATATTTTTGACTTCTTCAGTTTTTGATCTTATTTAAGAATTATGCGGGCTATCCGCCCGCACCCGATGAAAGATGTGTTTGCGCACATCTTTCAAATCTACGCCCCATGGCTGCGCCCTGGAACTGCTTAACGCGCACCAACTCGTATCGATGGTGCTTCGCACCACGATACTCAAACAGTCGTGCGCTGATAAAGTATATCTATTAATCTGGGTTTAGAGTTTTAAACAAGTGTGCATGTAAAGAGTCCAAGAAACACCATTTTTCATGTGAAGTAATTCAAGCATTTATGCGGCACATGATTAGGCCAATGCGAGACTTTGTCGCTGCTTTGGTCATATGAAATTTTTTACCAATCCAAACTTTTTATCAAAATGATTGCAAAAAGTATCGGCACTCTAGAAAATTTTGAGTACAGATACTTTTTTTGAATCAGTTTTTTATAAAGCGTGAGGAGTGTACGATATGCGCAGAGAGAATGTTTTTGGGGTTATCGTTTGTTTTGTTGGTGTTATCAGCAGTTTGTCGGCAGTTACATTTACCGTAACCAAGACAACTGATACCGGTGCTCAGGGTGAGTTGCGTTGGGCAATTAAACAAAGCAATAAAACCGTTGGCCCAAATACCATCAATTTTCATATTCCCGGTGCGGGGCCGTTTACCATTCAACCGGTAAAAGATCTTCCTTTCATTACCCGTCGCGTTACGATTAATGGTTATAGTCAACCTGGGGCTTCGGTTAATACACTAGGTAATGCCAATGGTAATAATGCAAACTTGCGTATTATCTTGAGTGGATCAAATTATACCGAAGGTAATGCCTATAACGGTACAGGAAACGGCTTGATTTTTGTACAGGGTTCTGGCGGTTCAGTGGTTAAAGGTCTTGTGATTAACGGGTGGGTTAACACAGGGATTTATCTTTTTAAAGCCAATAATGTTTCGATTAATGGAAATTATATTGGAACCAATAACATTGGGACAACACAAGTTGCCAATCAAGCAGGCATTTTTATTGATACATGCAACAATACGGTCATTGGTACATCAGCAAATGCTGATCGCAATATTATTGCGGGTAGTTTTTTTCTTTTTAATGCGTCAGCATGCATCGTTCCTTATCGGTCACATGGGACAAAGATCAAAAATAATTATATAGGCGTTGATAAAACAGGGACAGTAGCGCTGGGCAATTCACTTGCTGGAGTCACATGTTTGGGATCTTCAGGAACTGTTATTGGCGGTACGACATCAGCTGAGCGTAATATCATATCAGGTCATACGTTGCTTGGTCTCTCACTTGAGTCGTCTTCGAATAATCAAGTACTGGGAAATTACATAGGTACCGATAAAACAGGTACTGTAGCACTTGGTAATTTGAACTTTGGACTCGTGCTTAATGGCAACGGCTCAGCACAAAGCACGACCAATAATATGATAAAAAATAATCTTATTTCAGGAAATCGTGTTGGTATTAAAGTAGGGCAGGCTTTTGCTCTTGGCAGCAATGGGAACATAATCCGAGGCAATTTGATTGGCACTGACGCAACAGGGGCAAGTGCACTTGGTAATCAGTTTGGGATTATTGTTAACGATAATACAAATTCTATTGGTGGTGGAACAGTTCAAGCACGCAATATTATATCAGGTAATATTCAAGGCGGGGTTTTATTGTACGGCGCTGCAAGCGGCAACTCGATTAAGGGAAATTATATCGGGCTTAATAAAGCGGGCAATAGTCCCCTTGCCAACGGTTACGGTATTCAATCGGGAGCTGCTGGTGGCATGGGCGCTGCGGGAAGCAATACCATTATGAATAACCTATTTGGCGGTGGTAATAGCTCGACGACACTCTGTGTGTAATTAATACGTCGCCCCGAGGGCCCGTCGTAGCCTTGGCGAAGACTGGGCGTCTCGAGGGGTAATTATAACGTGTAATAAAGAATAAAATCTTGAGGGAAAAAGATGAGCAACGAATTACGTTTTATAAAATATTTGATTGTAGTAATCATGTGGTCAGGCGTGTACGCGCATGATGATCACGATCGTCATGGGGTGTCATGTTCGCCCATTTCGGTCGATGTTAAAATGACATCACAGCTTGCAGCACGGGCAATACGTAGGAGCGGTCTTAAGGGTAGGACAAACCATCATAATGTAGAACGCCGTAATAAAAAAGGCACCAAAAAACAGCGATTTGCTCTGGTCAAGCAAGCAAAAGCAGAACATTGGTTGGATGATACAAAAAAGTACAAAACTTTTCGTACGCCGCCAGCACAAACGGTAGGATTTAATTTTACAGCGGCTACGATTGCAAACGTTCAAGACGGATTGATTATCCCACCAAACCCAAGTGGTGCTGTTGGGCCAACCCAATATATTCTTATGAGCTATAACGTAATTCGTAGTTTTGATAAAACAACGGGTCTTCCAGATGGTGTTTTAGAGATCGATGCTGCAAGCTTTTTTGGTGTTTCGGCAAATGACGTTCGTATCGAGTATGACCCATTTATTGAACGTTGGATTATGTCATGTGAAGGTACCAACGATACGACGGGGCAAGTGGCAGATCTTGTGCTTGCTGTAAGTCATGATAGTGTTATAGGCTCCTGCACACTCTGGGATTTTTATACATTTTCTAATGCATTCATTATTCCGCAGCTCAGACCGCTTGGTACCGGTGATCTTGATTATCAACAGTTGGCGCTCGATCAAAATGCTGTGTATATATCAGCTGATACGTTTGATCAATTGGGTACATTTCGTGGTACATCACTGTTGGTTATCAAAAAAAGCTCGCTGGTAGCAGGGCCAATTGTTGCAAAAGTTTTTCATGGCATTGTTCCAGGCTCAGACCCAAATCTTGCAGAATTCAGTCCGCCTGCAGACAACTTTGATGCTAACCCAACATTTGGGTATCTTATTCATACGTCAAATGATGTTTTCCCATCAGGCAATACCTACAATAAACTCTATCTGTATCGAGTTCTTAATCCAGAAAGTTCTAACCCGTCACTGGGAAATCTTGTGACAATCACAGTGCCAGTCTATACCGATGCAGCAAATGCACCTTACAAAGGAAATCTATTTGGATCAGCAGCGTTTTTACAAACGAGCGGGAGTATTTTAAGCGCACCGCATGTTCGTAATCATCAACTTTTTGTATGCCAAAATCTTCAAGTTGATCGTACGGGCGTTGCCAACCCACATGGTAACCGTGTTGGTGTGCGTTGGTATCAGTTTGATATGACGGGTGATGCAACAGGTCAAGGTCTTGGCGTTGAGACAGAAAATACAGTTCCGGTGCTGATACAACATGGGACATTATTTGATAGTACGGTAACCTCAGCGCCAAAATTTTATTATATCCCATCGATGATGACCAATCAAAATGGTGATATGGTTATAGGCTGTACGGTATCGGGCGATCAAGATTATCCAAATGCTCTTTATACAGGAAGAAAAGCAGCTGATGCACTTGGTACATTGCGCACTCCAGTGCTTGTTACCAGTAGCACAAACTCATATAACTTCGGGCCGTTTGTTGACCCTGCAAATGGCAATATTGGGCAGCGTTGGGGAGATCTTTCGTCAGTATCTCTTGATCCAAGTAACAATCTTGATATGTGGTCGACGCAAGAATTTGCGGCCGTGCAAAATGGATGGGGCGTGCAGGTAACGCAGTTATTACCGGCATAAAAAAAATAACATAAAAAATATTTACAAAAAAAGACCCGTTAGAAATAACGGGTCTTTTTTATATACGACCAAAGCAGCTTTAGTCGTTTACTTACAAAGCTCATAGAGTTTTTGTATCGAAGAGACAGGATTTTGGTCACCAAAAATCGCCGATGCGATGGCTACTTGGTCAACGCCAAGCGTTACTAACGAACGTATATTTTTTTCGCTAATCCCGCCGTCCATCGAAATTTTAAACGCAAGATCTTTGTCTTCTCGTGTTGTTACGAGTGAGGCTATTTTTTCTGTGACATCAGGTATAAACGCCTGTCCAGAAAAGCCCGGATTAACTGACATGATAAGTATTTGATCAAGTACTTGTAAGAAATCTGTTATGACAGAAATTGGTGTCTCTGGATTAAGTGCGATACTTGTGTGTATTGTATTATCCCGTAAAATTTCGAGAAGATTTTTTATTTTTTCTGGTTGCTTGAGCGATTCGTAATGAAAAATAAAAAGATCGAAGCTTCGTAATTTTAGACGTTTAACCCAGCGTGTAGGATCTTGTACCATAAGATGAACATGTACAGGCTTTTGGGTAGCTTCGATAATTGCATTAATAAAGTCGGGGCCCCACGTTAAATTGGGAACAAAGTGATCGTCCATCACATCAAGATGGTACCCATCACAATAATCATCAAGTTGCTGTAATGTTGCGTGAAGTTTCAGTAAATCGCTTGATATAAGTGACGGATAAATTTCCATAAGTCTCCCAATTTTTCATGATAATCCCAGTTTTACGTTGCCCCGAGGAGCCCGTCGGGCGTCTCGAGGGTTGGTATCCCCTGTAGCGTGCCCCATTTTGCAGAGAGACTCAAGATATTATGAAATTTGGTTATAACTTACGCTAGTTTGAGTTCTGTAAATGCTTCAATCACAGGTACAGACTCTGTTGTCTCAAGTTCAGCTTCTTTAAGCTTGAGAAACGCAGCCAATGATTTTTTATTGCGCATGTGTGCATCATACCATGGGACATCTCCCCAAATATTGAGCGCCCTAATATCTGCTCCAGCACCTAATAATAGACGTGCGATATCGATTGATATTTTTTCACTTTCTTGAGCTGTTTTTTCTTCAAGGGCTTTTTGTATTTTTTTATTGGCTGCTGTTTTTTCATTAAGTAGATTTTGTAATTCGGGGTGTCTTGTGTAGGTACAGGCTGTCCAATGGAGCGGGGTTCTGTTTTGAGCGTCTTGCGCATTAACATTTGCTCCAGCTTGTATGAGTATTTCGCATAGAACATAATCGCCTTCTGCTACGGCAATATGCAAAGATCTTCTATTATATGAATCACTGTTTACTACAGTTTTCTTATGTTTCCCTAATGTGATATGCTGGAGAACTTCAAGATTAATTTTTTGTTTTTTTAACGCTTGAGCAATTATTGCGATCATTTTTTTTGAAAATTCTTCATATTGTTCAGCGTTTTTCAAGCGCATTTTGTATCTTTCAACAATTATTTTTAGTGATCTAATGAGCATATCAGCTGATGAGTCATCAAAAGCAAAGATATGTTCAACGACTTTACCTTCTTCTGGAATAATAGGTACTGAAACAGGAGCGAGAGAACCACCGCGTGTCGTCATGGGAAAACGAGTTGGTATGGCAGTTGTGCTTCGAGCGGGTGTTTGAGTACGTACAAAATTTAGGTTTATCGCTGCAAGTGGTCTACGCTCTATTGGAGGTAAGGATCGTATCTTTTTTGATCCGGTTTTAGTACGCGCCGCAGGCATTGCGCAGGCTGTATGAGTACTGATGATTGTGCACACGAAGAGTATGGTATATTGCATAAATTTTTTCATAATAACTGCCCAATTAGAAATAATAAATAAATTGATTATATATCGCAAATAATGTGAATACTGTATATTTTTGTATGTTTGAGTATTTTTACTTGCGGGGTTGTTAGTATAAAGTAAAAAACGATAATTACAAGAAAATCTTGTAATTATCGTTGAGATAGTTTTGAGCGAAACGTTATTCTGTGATTGCTTGACCCATTTTGACAGCTGTTTCAAGACCCTGTTGGGAATGCTCAAGAAAGCGTTTGATTGGTGTAATCGTGTTTTGTTTGAATAATAAAACGACGGTCGATCCACCGAAGGCAAAATAGCCTGTCTCGTCACCTTTATTGTAAGAAATTTCTGGCGTATAGGTTTCTACAATTTTGCCAACAAAGAGTGCTCCGACAGGTATCATGATAATATCGTTATGATTGTGGGTTTGTAACGTAATTATGTGACGCTCGTTATGTGTTAACGGTTGTATGCCAGCTTTATAAACTAACGGGTTAACAGATTCGTAGCGTCCTGTGATCATTGTTGGTTTCGATGGGATACAGTCGACCGGAAAGTGAAACCGATGATAATCGTAGGGCGCAAGCCTGAAAATCATGAGGGTCCCATGTTCAAATTCTTGAGCAAGTTTTTTACTATTCAAAAATTTTTCAAGATTAAACGGTTTCTGTTTTACAAAAAATAGGGTATCACGCGTAATATTATCGATAATAAAAAGTTTACAGTCTGCCGGAGATACAATAATATTTTTGTTTGTATCGATGGTGCGTGCACCTGATCGTAGTTTGCGACAGAAAAAGTCGTTAAACGATTGATACCCAGATTCTGGAATTATAAAGTCTTGCATAATAATTTCATGTTTTTTTATAAAAGACTTAATCGCGTGTTTACTCAGCCACGAGTCTTTATAAATCCCAGCAAGCATGCACAGATATTGACGAGTAATCAGTGGACGAATTATTGACCCAATACATGATTTGTATAAAAAAGATAGTAACGATACATGTTCGACTTTTTCCTGAACAAGCTGATTATTCTCGTCAAAGTATCTAACGCTGTTATCTCCTGATGTTTGTAAGAAGATAACGAACGATACGGTAAGTACTACAAGAACAAGTAAGCACACACAAATAATAACTTTTAGCATGTATAATATTTCCCAAATATTTCTCGTAAAAATCATGATCAAATAAGTAAGATCTTATTTTAGCCGAGATTATATTTTAACCAAGGGTTTTTGTTCGAGCACTTTCTCTAACTCTTTTTGGAGCGTAATCAAGACCGTTTCAGCTTCTTCCCATTTTTCTGTATTAATAAGTGCTACCAGGTCGCAGGTTATATGCTCAATTCCGAGAATATACTGTTCGAATTCTTCAGGTGATTGTTCCTGTTCGAGCGATTTACTAACGTTTTTATGGTTGCCAATAATGTTTATAACGGTGCAAAATAGAGTACATAAGAGCCTAAAAAAACCACGCTTCTTTTTCTTTTTATCTTTTTCACCGACGATATCACCGACATGGGCGCATGACTCGGCGACTCCTTGTAAGATGGTTACAGCATCTTGGGAGTTTTTTGTTTGAGGTATGTTGGGAGAAGTTTGGTTGGGGTTAGTTATTGTCATATGATTGCAAACAATAAAAGCACCTGGGCCCAGATGGAGACAGGGAGTTTTGACTGATGCCTGTACGGGCATAATTTCAGGCGTTTGTGTAGAAATTTCCTGTGGGGTGCCAATACATGATGAAATGAAAAAACTTACAAGAATAATAAGATACACGTAACGATTTACAAATATATTCATGCGACCCCTGTTTTATAAAACGCAGGTATACGATTGACACATGACGTAACGTTAGCAAATAGAAACGTTTTTTTTCAAGAATTATGTAATAAATCCAGAGACGGGTAATGGCTGAGAAAAATCAATATGATCGTCGTCCATTGCTTCTTGATTGACTAAAAAAATAACAGACGTTATCTGGATATCTGCTGTAAGAATCGTTTTGAATAAGCTTTCAAGAAGATACCATTTTTTATAAATCGACCATTCTTTTGATAATAACGATTGATTAAACGAAAGATATGCTTGTCCCGTATTTGAAATAACAACATTTTCAAACACCGTACTTGGTGAAACAATTTTTTCTTCTTGATTACACGTAAGCCAATGTAAAACAACCTGTTTAAGATTGTGCGTTGTATTACTCTCATCCCACAGGATTGTCGACTTTTCGCTATTAAATTTTTCGTTTTTCAGAAAATAAAGATTTACTGTTTTGCGCGTGATCTGGTCTTTTTTTATCATGGGAAGCTGATTATAACTATTATTAACGCCCCAGTGAAAGATTATCCAGTTTTGCTGGACAAGAAAGAGCACGATGCCAATAACGAGACAGACAAGACTTATATATAACTTAGTCGATAGTTTCATATTTGTTTTTTTAAATTTTTAGTAAAAAATACCAAGCGCTTTTAAATCAGCTTTACCGCTCTTTGTGCATCGATACGAATCTTCTTCCATATGATAGGTCGAAAACTCAATAACTTCAGCATCAACAAGTGCGGTAAGCCGGTGCCACATCAATGGTTGTATGTGTGCTATATCGCCCGGCGTCATTAAACGCGTTTGTTTAAAACCATGTAACTCTGTTTCAAGAAATACGGTACCGGTCAGAACATAAAAAGTCTCAGTTTTTATTTTATGATGATGCATAGAACACTGGTATTCGCCTTTAAAGACAAGTCGTTTACCGCAGTAGCCAGGATGGTTAACAATCCACTCTTCATGGCCCCATTCTTTAGGGACAAAGTCTGCCAATTGATCATATTTTATTGGACAGCTTGTTTTTAGCGTACTTTTTTCAGATTTATTCTGTTCCTGCATCTTGTCCATAATCTTGTCCTGAATCTTGTTCATATCGACTTTTTTTTACTTTCTTATTAAATTTTCTTATTAAATTTTTATGCTAACGTTATAAACTGTTACTTTGAGTTTTTTCGTTTATTGGTATATGTGCTTTTGTTGCCAAAAAGTTCTTAATATATAATGCAACGCCTTCAACAACAAGCCTGAACCACTGGCTATAAAGAGCTGGATTTTCATGGACGTCTTTAAGCAAATCGCTTAATGTGACCCATTTAAACGCTTCAAATTCTTGTGCATTAGGAATTGGGTCGCTATCAGAGATCCCAATATACAAATGCGCATAGCCATAATCACACGCGTTTTTCTCGCTATCGGTATTGTAAATAAACGGAAACGCTTCATGTAATTGACAGCTAATACCCATTTCGTCGTTAAGTCTTTTTTCTGCTGCTTCCTGGGTATCTTCCCCTGGTTTTGGGTGGCTTGAGCATGCATTGCTCCACAGGCCAGCGCAATATTTTTTTGTTGCAGCTCGTTTATGAATCAGCATTTGTCCCTGGGAATTAACAATAAAGACCCCGAACGACCGGTGCAAAATGCCATGTGCGTGGGCAATATCTTGTGCTTCAAAACCAACTTCTTGGCCCTGTTGATTAACGACGATTACTTTTTCTTTTTCTACCACGTTCATCACTCCCATTACTTACTGGGGATTACATACGTTTTGTATACGCATGAGTCATGAGTTAATTATCTAATACTGTATTGTATTTTCAAGCACGATTGTACTGAATTTTGGGGCGTGAAGCAAACGATATGTTCTTGGGGGGACAAGATAAACTGTGCATTAGAAAAAAGACTGGCTTGCCATCCGTAGTCTGCCGAGCCGGCCTGTCCTTCGTAGCCACCTGGGCGTAGGAGGAAAGGCCCGGATAAGCGAAGAAGATCCAGGGTAGTATTTCACAAGTCCGTCTACGCCTACGGCTACGTCGGACAGTCTTCGCATATAACTGGCGCAGCCAGACGAAGCTCCGCAGGAGCGAAGACTGGTGGAGAGGGTGGGATTTGAACCCACGATTCCGTTTCCAGAATAACCGCTTTCGAGGCGGTCGCTTTCGACCACTCAGCCACCTCTCCATGATTTTACTGTGTTGTTAATTTCTTACATGACCAGGCGCTTGTCCTGAGGAGCCGTAGGGCGCCCAGGTTCTGAAAGAGTTCACAATTTTAATATCACACATTCTATAGAGTATTATGATGCTCGGCAAATAATTTATGCAATATTCTTTTTTCTATAATTTTTTACATTGTTTTTGATATAACCGATATCTTAATAGTGTAAAACAAGTATAAATCTTTTGTAATTTTTAAATTTTGCAAAAGCCTATTGTTTACGTATACTGCAGGTGTTTACAAGGATTTTTAACGGAAGGATCTCATGGTAAAATCAAACACAAGAGCTATTGTTTTAGCAGCTGGTCGTTCAACACGTTTTAAAACAAAAAAAAGCAAACTCCTATTTAACATCTGTGGAAGAACGATGGTCGTGTATCCTATCAAAGTTCTTGAAGAGCTGGGGATTCCAATGACCGTTGTTTTGGGGTATCAAGCTGAAGAAATTAAGCAAGATATCGAATCTTCAAAGATTTCCCAGGTTTCATATATTGTTCAAGAAGAACAGCTTGGAACAGGCCATGCAGTTGCATGTACAGAGAAGACATGGGACCGTGATAATATCTTGATCATGAACGGTGATATTCCGTTACTCACCAAAGAGTTGATCGAAAAGCTTATGCATGATCATCAAGAAAAAGAGGCAACGATCACTTTTTTGACATCGCTTGTTATTGATCCAACAGGATACGGACGTGTTATCGAAGAAAATGGTAAAATCTCGATTATAGAAGAAAAAGACTGTACGCCTGAACAGCGCTTTATAAACTGTATTAACGCTGGTATCTATCTTATTAAGCGTGATTTTCTTGAAAAAAATATCTCAAAATTACAACGGAGCACTGTATCTGGTGAACTCTATTTAGTTGATTTAATCGCGATGGCATCAGACGAGAATCATAAAGTCGAAGCAATTTCAGTAGCGTATGACAGTGTCCGTGGCGTTAATACGTTACAAGAGCTCTGGAGTGTTGAACAAATTAAACGCTCAGAATTTATTAAATTATGGATGGCCAATGGCGTTCGATTTGAGCTTGCACAAAGCATTCATATTGATATTGATGTACAAATAGGTGCCGGCTCGTTTATTGGTACCGGTGTGCATCTTATTGGTACTACACGTATTGGTGAAGAATGTTCGATTGGAGCTTTTTCAATACTTTCAAATTCTCTTGTCGATGATTACTCAACTGTACATTCACACTCTGTTATTCAAGATAGCAAAATTGGCAGTCATGTTTCAGTTGGGCCGTTTGCACGATTACGCGATAATGTTACCATTGGTAACGATGTTGAAATTGGAAACTTTGTTGAAATTAAAAACACACACATTGGCGACCATGCTCGCATGAAGCATTTGACCTATCTTGGTGACGCTAAGCTTGGAAAATCTGTCAATGTTGGTGCTGGCACGATTACCTGTAATTATAACGGCGTAGAAAAACATACAACGATTATCGAAGATAACGCGTTTATTGGGAGCAATAATACGTTAATTGCCCCTGTTACGGTCGGTGCTGGTGCGTATACTGCCGGTGGTTCGATTATTACTGAAGATGTTCCTGCTGATAGTTTGGCGATTGGCCGTGCAAAACAGGTCAATAAAATTGGGTATGCTAAAAAGCTTCGTGATCGTTTTGAAAAAAAGAGTAATAACGACAGTAATAATAGCTATTCAAAACCTGCGTGTGAACAAAATACAGAAAAAAATATAGATCAAAATATCGCGCAAGAAGATGTCGAATTTAATTTTAGAGGTGCTGTTAAAACAGATACTGATTATAAAATAGACTATAAAGAAGAAGGCTTTTAATGCGCTTTTATCACACAGCTGATATTCATTTTGGCGTTGAAAATTACGGACGTATCGATCCAAAGACGGGTATTCACACCCGTCTTTTGGACTTTCGTGACAGCTTAGCGCGTGTGATAGATCGTGCAATTCAAGAAAATATCGACTTTTTCTTATTCTCGGGCGACGCTTATAAGACCGCCCATCCAACACCGACCCAACAAAAATTATTAGTCGAACAGTTATTACGATTACACAGTGCTGGTATCCCAGTTTTGATTATCGTCGGCAATCACGATCACCCATTAAGTTTTGGTAAAGCTAACTCGTTAGACGTTTTTGGGTATTTACCGGTCGAAGGCTTTTATGTATTCTCAAAGCCCGATTTGATCAAAATTCAAACAAAAAATGGGCCGGTTCAGATTGTTGGTATCCCCTGGCCGGTGCGCAATAACGTTGTTACCAATGCTGCACATCATGCTAAAAGCCACCAAGAAGTAGCACAGTATCTTTCGCAACAGGTTGGCGAAATTATCAGAAACTTTGCACAACAAGCAGATCCGACGATTCCGACTGTTTTAGCAGGACATCTGACCGTAAGTTCAGGTATTTTTTCAGGCTCTGAAAAATGTGCAATTTTTGGGACCGACCCAATTTTCTTGCCATCACAATTGGCAATCGAACCATTTGACTATGTTGCGCTTGGGCACCTTCATAGACACCAAAATTTAAATCCCGGGGGTTATCCTGCTGTTGTTTATTCTGGCTCTATTGAACGTGTAGACTTTGGTGAACGCAAAGAGCCCAAGGGTTTCTGTTCGGTAACGATTACCCAAGAAAATAAACGTACATGCTCGTACGAATTTATCGAGCTCCCAACCCGTCCCATGATCCAAGTTGAAGTTGTCTTACAAGAGGGCAAAGACCAAACAGAACAAATTCTTGAAGCGCTTGAAAAGCATGACTTGACCTCAGCGATTATCAAAATTATCTACCATATCCCGCCAGAAAAAACAGATCGCGTTGATCTGTTTGCAATTCAGCGCGCATGTTCTACAGCGCAATATCTTGTTGGGGTAATTCCTGTTTACAAACCTGTAACGCGAGAAAAGCGTGCGTCGTTAACGGTCGCGATGGATTTTTCGACACTGTTAGATAAATATTTTGATTCTAAAGGCTTTGACGAAATGAAAAAAGCTGTCTTAAAAGAAAAAGCTATTTCGTTGCAGCACGATGAGCTTGATGGCGAAGGTAATTAAAAATAAATTTATTTAAATCATTTTGACCCCAGTTTTTTTTGAGGTATAGTTTGTTCGGAGAAAAGTTCTGTTCAAAAATATCTCAAAAAAAGAAAAGGGTTTTTCATGTTCAAAAATATATCTAAAACATTTTTGTGTGTGGTATCTGTGTTAGCGTATAACAGTGAGATATGTGCTATGCATCGGCTCGAAAGAATTATGGGGCAGCTTGCTATTACAACACCAAAAGTACATACGGTAAAGCCTCAAGCGTCTGCTGGAGATACCTATTGTCGTTATGATGGTCATGAAAACTCTAACATAGAATTAGATGCAAAAAGAATATATGTTTTAGCACCATCTGAGTCCCGTGCAAAAAAAGATCAAGCGGCTTTGGATGCGCTTAAAATTCCCGTTGCTCCAGAAAGAGATTTTTCGGATCCTGTATTTACCGGATATCATATGCACATACTGTATCAATTATTGGGAAGATACAGCATAGCTCCTGATAATAATTCTGTTTGTAGAACAGATAAAGAGCTTTGTGTTTCTCCAGATAGAGCGTTAGAACAAAAATTTGTAGCGATCATGCGCTATCAAATAACACGTACCAAAAAATTGCGCAAAGAAATTTGCGAGCGGGCTGGTGAAGTTTTACGTGATCGTAAAAGTGATAACCCATTATCATTCGAGCTGTTAAAAGTTTTGGCAACCTGTGCTCCTGAATATGAAGAAACAGTTTCAAGAGCTGCCGTAGCAAAAAGTGTTCCTGGATCAGATGATACCCATAATACAACTGTCTTTTATTATGTAGATAAAAGTATTACAGCAGCTATGAATATACATCACGATAAGGGCGAGCTGGTAAAAAACTCTTGGTATAAACCATGTAATTCTCATAAATCTGATACGTTTTGTAGTACATGTGATCCGCGCGAAAATCTAGATAGACTTAGAGGATTACTTTTCAAGAAACATTATAAAGGCGCACTATAGTTTTTATGTTTTTAAAAAAAATATCTCAAAAAAAAGAAAAGGGTTTTTCATGTTCAAAAATATATCTAAAACATTTTTATGTGTGGTATCTGTGTTAGCTCATAACAGTGAGATATGTGCTATGCATCGGCTCGAAAGAATTATGGGTCAGCTCGCTATTACAACACCAGAAGTACATATGGTAAAGCCCAAAGCGTCTGCTGGAGATACCTATTGTCGTTATGATGGTCATGATGATCATGAAATAAAAAAGCCATATGCAACTGCTGACGCAGATCCTAGCCCAAAAAGACTCTATGTTTTAGAACCATCTGAGTCGCACGAAAAAAAAGATTTTGCAGCTAAAGTTGCACTTAAAGTTCCTATTGCTCCAGAAAGAGATTTTTCAGAGTCTGTCTTTACCGCGCATCATATGCACATACTGTATCAATTATTGGGAAGCTATAGCATAGCTCCTGATAATAATTTTGTTTTTAGAACAGACGAAGAGCTTTGTGGAGCCCCAGATGTCGAATTAGAACAAAAATTTGTAGCGATCATGCGCTATCAAATAACACGTTCCCAAAAGTTGCGCAAAGAAATCTGTGAGCGGGCTGGGGAAGTTTTACGTGATCGTAGAAGCGACAACCCACTATCGCTTGAATTATTAACACTTTTGGCAACCTGTGCTCCTGAATATGAAGAAACAGTTTCAAGAGCTGCTGTTGCTAAACCAGGACGTTTGTCTGGAGAAGCTAATAATACGACAGTATTTGTCTATGTAAATAATAGCATCACAGCAGCTATGAATATACATCGTGATAAGAGTGAACTGGTAAAAAGCTCTTGTTACAAACCATGTGAGTCACATACAGCAGATATGCTTTGTAGAAACTGTGATCCGCTCAAAAATCTGGTTAGGCTCAGAGGGCTTCTCATGTTAGAAACAAAGTTATAATCCCGTACTATGTAATCGTAGGGTTTATTTTTTATATTTAAATAACGCAAGAGTACTATGTATACGACTAAAATATTGTCTAAAATATCGAATAAATATTTTTTGTTTTTATTTGTTTTTCTTATAAGTTCACATAATCTGCTTGCGATGCGCACTGTTGCCGTCCGTGTGGCAAGAACTTTAACTTGTGTACGATCTACTCCTCCAGCTGCAGGAGGTTTTGGTTATGTGGCAGCAAGACAGCCACGAACTCATAGAGCAAAACCTGCGTTAGTAAAGCCCCATAAAAAATCTCGTGAAGAGGGGTGTCGTACGTGCCCAACGCGATATTTATGTGAAGCACACGATGTTGGCTATGCACGATCATGTGATGTGCAAGAAAAAAAAGAACCAGAAGGAGACTTGGTAGAAGCGTTTGCAAAATTATCATGTGAAGAAAAACAAAGTTTTCTCGATGACGGCCCAGGTGTTTACCCTTCAGGTCCTTCAGAAATATCTCCAGAAATTAAAATCACTCGTGAATTAATTATAAATTTAGCGCGCGAAGGCCGTTTGAATAGTACACATGTTGCAAAATTGCCTCGTTCAGAACAAGACAAGGTCATGCACTTTTTAGTGGGGCAAAAAATAAAGCCCGATCCTGTTTTTATACGTGAATTAGGAAAAGCGTTCGAACATTTTTTTAATAATTTAGAGCGTTCAAAACTCAGTTCTCGTGGCAAAAAAATAGTTGCAAAACTCGATGAGTTCAGAAAAATAGAAAACCCAACAACCCATGAGTATCGAGCGTTTCAGCACGAAATTTTTGCAGAGACTGAGTTGCTCTTTAAGCCGGTACAGCGTGGAGGCGTTGAGTTTGTTCTGGTTTATAGTGTAGCGTTCCTGCTGGCGACATCCTGGGAACTCTATGGATTTAAACGCACAGCACTTGGAGTAGCAGCTGTTGTGATGACGGGATTTGTTCTTGGCCAAGTTCTTGAAAATTTATCGTAAAAAAAGTATTAAAAAATATAGAAATTAAAGAAAAAATAGTATGTTTATGTATACCCAAAAAAGTATAAAAAAAAGCTTAGGGCTTTTTTTTATAGTAATAACAATAACGTCAAATATTTTTGCTATGCGCGCAGCTCTTCGTACTGCAGGAGTTGCTGCCTGCGCTGCTGCACGTGTAACAACAGTTCGACCAGTTGCTGCAGCAGTATCTGTTCGTCGTGCGACACGGGCTGCAAGTCTGAGTACTCAACTTGCTCGATTATCGTTATTAGATCGATCGACACCAGTAAGGGGTTTTGCGCAAGATGCGAAAAAATCAGACGTGCCAGTAAAAAAGACAGAAACTATTATGTTGGGCAAATATGCTGTTTGTTGTGAGTCTTGTCCAAGTTCGATGCTTGAATTTAAGTCTTATGAAGAATTTATCTTTATCGAAGCGAGCAAAGCTATCGAATCTTCAGAATACAATACAATAAGCCCAGAATTTTGGGCAATGTTACTTGCCTATTCCCCAAAATCATATGATCTCTGTATATTAATTTGCCAAAAATACACAACGACATCAAAAAAACCGGTCAGTTACTTTAATCACGATACACTACAAGAAATTCTAGAACGGGCTTACGAACTTTATCGCATATATTCTAAAAACAAGACAAGTAAACATGAGTCACACGCTGATTTTGAACATCATATGGAACTTTGTTCTTATGCGTTAAAAATAAGTACTGGTGCATGGTCAACGCTAAGCTAGGGGATATGTATGAAAATAAAATTATGTGTCATAAGTCTTGTGTGTTTCTTGCAAGCACACAGTATATACGGGATGCGACAAGCAGTGAGAACTATTGCTCGTGCAGCGCAGGTTGTTGGTCGAACGGCCGGTCGAGTACCTGATGTTTCAGCTCGACCTGTTCGATCTGCTCGAAGTTTTGGAGTTCGTCGGGCAGTTCAGGCCCAACAAGAGATGTCAGATCTTGCTGCTCGATTTGATGCTATGAATATTAGTTCTCGAGTCAAAGAGCCTGAACTTTCTCCTGAAGTACGGGCAAAGCGTGCTGAGATTATGGCTGAAATCAAAGCTGCAGAAGCTCAGCTTGTTTTTGAACCACGGGAAAAAATTGTTTCTAAGCGAGAAGAAAATCCAAAAAAATATCGAGATGTACAAGGCTTTATGCTTAAACTTCTTATGATTAAAGAATTTAAACATGACATGTTTAGATTTTTAGATCCTGAGTGTTTGAAATATATGTATGCCATTTTGGATGAAGCAACAATTGAGCACGATAACCTGTTTTTATTAAAATTATTTGAAATTGTTCGAGAACAATTGTTAAAAATTGCCCCGGAAATATTAGCAAAAACACATTTTAAAGATATTTCACGTACGATAGGAGAAGAGCCTGCTGATCAAGATTTACTTGAAGTAAGTAGATGCTTACTGAACTTTTTTTCTGAGCAAAATAGAAAGTTTTTTGAAATAAATATTTTGGATTGATAGTAAAAAATAGTTGAAAGAAATATATGTTAAAATTTTTGCGAATAAAATATTTTGTCGTGAGCATGAGTATTATCTTGATTACTCATGATGTGTATGGTATGCGGCAAGCTGTTCGAACGGTCGCGCGTGCTGCTGAGCAGGCTGCTGTTCGTGTTGGTACCCGTTCTTGTGCGACATCGGGCGCTGCAGCACGAGTTGCTCGACCAGCATGTCGAGCAAGAAAAACTTTAAAAGTTGGTGTTGGAGCGCTTTGCGCAGGGCTTGCTGCTGTAGCGATTGAGAACAAAAAAGCTTGTGCTCTCGGTGATGATGCCTGTTTTTATCATGATAGGTATGCTAGACAACCAAAAGAGCTTGAATATAAGCGAGTGGCACAAAAGCCTATCGACTCAGATCAAATTGATAGAATTTGTGAATTAATACAAAAAGGGCGATTTGCGAATTTATCAGATGATAGTGCGCAAAAAATAATTGTATCACTAAAAGACGCTATTATCCTGAGTACAAGCATTAATAATACAGAAGGTACTAAAAAAATTTATCAGGCGGTTACCCAAGCACTAGAAGTCTATCCATTACGTGGTGCGGGCGTGCATATTGATATTGTTGTGGAGCTTATTATTTTTTCTCCTGAAGGTGATGGCATATTGGACGTTTTACGAAAAAGAAGCGAAGCATTTAAACATGTTGATTTTAGTTCTAGCGCAGGACGGGTTACGGTTTTATTGACTGGTGATCTTTCTGATTCAAGAAAACATGCTCTTGATGACGATCCTGCTAAATTTATTGAGCGTTTGAAGCGGTTGCATGCTTATCTGATACATGCAACATATCGCAGATAAGAAAGAGTTTATGGTTTCGAATAATATAAAAAAAATAATACTTATGATGGTATGTACGAGTACTGTTGTGCTTGATACACATGGCATGTTAGCTCGTGTTGCACAAAAAGCTGCGCATGCAGGAGCTCGTGCCTGTGCTCGAGCCCGTACAACTGTTCGACCAAGATTATCACAAGTACAAAGATCTGTTCATACAGCAAGGGTTATTAACCCCCAGGTCTCAAGGGGCGTTAAATCAACTGTGAGATCGCGTGCTGTTGGTTTAGGTATGCTGTGTGCTGGCATGACAGCACTTGCGATTGGCAAGCAGGCGTATGCTGTCAGTGATGGTGGATGTAGACCTGAAAAATTTATGGCCGAAGAAAAGCAAGAAACGTCTGAAGTAAAAGATAGTGCACATGAAATTGCTGATGACGCGCATAAAAAAGCGCTTGTAAAATTACAAAAATCGATTATGGCTGGTGACTATGGTTGTGATGATAAAAAAAAGACTGAAGACTATGTTGCTCAAGCAGAAGAACTTATGAAAACGCTTCGTGGGTATAGAACCATGGAAGTAGCAAATGTTTACGAATGTTTTGATGCTTTAATTATTGAAGAGCCAAAAAAAATACATCCAATTATTGTAACAAAGCTTATTCTCTTTGACCGACTCGGTGGCTTCTTACTTCAGAGTTTAGAAAGTAGGCAAGATTCGTTTTCGTATGAAGATTGGCATATTTGCTATCAATTGCTACGCGTATTGCGTGATGATAAAGTAGCTGCACAAGAATATCAAGATACGGTACTTCGCAGTTCGACTGATACAAAATGGTGTGAACGCTGTGAACGTCTTGCTGCGTTTATCAAAGGGCTCAGTCTAAGAGAAGAATTTAAAATGTTTTATTTAGCTAAAATTGGCAAAGATCATGATTCTTCCCGGGAATAATGTTGTACGTATAAGAAAGAGTTTATGGATTCAAGAACTATGACAAGAACTGTAAAAAAAATAATAGTTATGATGCTGTGTATGAGTACTGTTGTGCTCGATACATATAGTATGTCTGCTCGTGTTGCACAAGGTGCGCGTGTAGCTGTACGGGGTGCATCTGTTGGGGTTACTGGTGTCGTTGCGCGCAGGGCGCGACCTGTTATTGCGTGTATTACAAGACCAGTTACAAAATCACCAGATTTACGAGTTTTTTCAGGGCGACATGATAAAAAACATGAATTTGCAGGAAAAGAGCAGAAGTTGGCTCGAGATGAATTTGATAGATTATTAGCGCAACAGTCTGATACTTGTGAGGTGCAAGATACAAAGCTGGACACAAAAACAGACGAACAAGATCTTGCTGATCAGTTTAAAACGTTACATGTTTCGTCTAAGAAATTTACACACAAATACTTTCTTGAAATGCTCATGGTTGCTGCTATGTTCGTAACAGGGGTCTTTTATTATCATGAATTACAGCAAAAAGAAGACTTGCAAAAGCTGCTTGAAGCGTTACAAAATGGGTATGTAAATGACGAAGAAGAAGATTGTGCTCGTTGTCATACCGAGGTTATCGAGGCTTTTTATAGTGCTGTTCAGGTAAATACAAAATACGCGGGATTGGCAAATCAGGCGTTTGCAGATTATATAACCCGTACAACAAAAATCCCATCACAGGCACTTTGTAGTATTTTATTATTACATGGGCCTGACCCGAAAGTTATTGTCGATGCGCTTGATATAACTAATCTAGAACATGTTGTGTGCTTAGAAAAAACGCTCGATTATTATAAAGAAAGCTTTAGAAAAACGGGTGATTATTATCGCGACTGTGATAAAAAAGAATGTGCGACAAGAAAAGCTTTGGCGTTTACTACGTTGCAGCAACTGAAAAAGCTTTTGTCTGGGCTAGCTGAAAAAGATGGATGGGCAAGGCCTATTTTGGGGCCTAAACCTAAACCCAAGAACAAGAGGTTTGAAGATGTTAGACGTTATCTTGACCTAGAAATTTGTGAGCTTGTGCGTCGAGCCGGATTGTCTGATCGGTCTGAGGGAAGTCTTTATAGGCTCATGGGGTCCGTTTAGCCGACAAGTGTTGCACTTTGTGCGAAGCCTGGGCCGCTGCTTTGGTCATAGGTAAAATTCTTAAAAAAAACGCTGATTGTGATGACGGGATAGCCTTTAAAATCAGGGTTATTGCTTGGTTGAAAGTTTTTTTACTTGACATCAGAGTCCCGGCTTGTTACCATCTGATACATCAATTATATACATAATTATATGCATAATTATGTGTGTATTATAGAAAAGAGATAATAAATCCCTAAATGAACAATACTTAACCGTATTGTTCGCCCCCCCAACCCTCCAGCTTGTCCTAAGTTGGAGGGAGTTTTCGTTTTATACACTTTTTATTTTTATATACAAAATATATTTTATGATAGATCTGAGACGATCCGGCTAATCGGACCTTCGATACTTTGATTATTTATGGTGAAGAGCGCACGGACAAGATACCAGGCTGGTTGTACTGGTTGGTTTTTGCGCGTTTTTATGACATCGATGAGTGATGTTGTAATGATTGGCTTTTTATTGATTGGTTTTTTTGGAATAATCGTTGCTCGTGCAAGTCGATAGACGTTATAGCCAACAAATGTACTGGTGTGCCCATCTTGAATTACTGGCTGGCTGTCGACAGGGCGCCATGAGATCTTATTACCTGCGGACGTTTTTTCAACCTGAACATTCTTAACAACGGGAAAATCGAGCTTGTGAAGTGTTAACGCAGCTTTTTCGGGGAAAGCAAAAATATTACGTTGTTTGCTGCCGCAGCCGGAAAAAAAACCTGAAAAGAGTAATGAGAGTGAAAATAATACAAAAATAGTGTGCATAATAATAACGTCGGTTTGGTGTGGTTGGGAATATTCGGGATGACAATGCGAAAAATTAACTAAAATTTTGAGATATTATAAAATTACGAAAAAGAGCGTCATATAAATTATGACGCTCTTTTTCGTTTTTATTCTGGTTTTGTAAAAATGACACTAAATTCTTCTGCTGCTTTTTTAAGTTGAGCATAATCTTGATCGCCAAGTGCTTCAGACATAAGAATATTGCTGTATACGGTGCCATAAGCGCCCTGAATATAGGCTGCGCATTGTTTAGCAAATAGTTTTACATACTCAAGTTCGAGTTTATCAAGAAAGTTTTCTTTTAATAAAAACAAGAAAATAGTCTGGTCAACAAATGAGTGAGTTTCGCGTTCACCTTGTTTTAAGAGCTCGACAGCACGCTTACCGCGGTCAAGCGCACGTTGACTTGTTTTATCAAGTTCAGAGCCAAATTGGGCAAATGCAAGCAGCTCGTTATATTGGGCAAGTTCAAGCTTAAGAGAACCTGAAACTTTTTTAATAGCTTTGGTTTGTGCTGAACTTCCAACACGGGATACAGAAAGCCCAACGTTTACTGCTGGTCTGATACCCGAATTAAATAAACTTGTATCAAGAAATATTTGCCCGTCAGTGATAGAGATTAAGTTTGTTGGAATATAGGCTGAAATATCATCGCCTTGGGTTTGAATAATCGGTATTGCTGTTAAAGATCCGCCACCAAGCGATTCAGAGAGTTTTCCTGCGCGTTCAAGTAAGCGTGAATGAATATAAAAAATATCCCCGGGATACGCTTCGCGTCCAGGTGGTCGACGGAGCAAGAGTGATAGTTCTCGATACGCAATTGCATGGTTGCTTAAATCGTCATAAATAATCAAAACGTCTTTGCCTTGATTCATAAAATATTCACCAATGGTGCAGCCTGTATACGGCGATAAGTACTGATTAAGGGCTGTTTCTTGTGCATCTGCGTCAACAATAATTGAGTAATCAAGCGCGCCATTTTTTTCAAGCTGATGAATAATTTTTGCTGTATTTGATTGTTTATGGCCAATCGATACATAAATACAGATGACATTTTTATTTTTCTGGTGGAGCATGAGGTCGATAATCATTGATGTTTTGCCGGTGCTGCGATTACCAATTAAGAGCTCTCGTTGTCCTTTACCAATGGGAATAAGTGCATCGATAACGGTTATACCGGTTTCAAGAGACCTATTGATTGGCGTTCTTTCTATAATGCCCGGAGCGTTACGTTCGATCGGCATTTTTTTTGTTATGTTTAACGCCCCAAGAGCGTCAAGTGTTTTGCCCGTTGCACTGACAACGCGGCCCAGTAGTTCATCGCCAACGGGGACACAGAAAACTGTTTTGGTTCGGTGAGCGACCTCTTGTTCAATAACCCCTTGGGTAGTGTCAATAAGTACGACAGATACAAAGTCTTCATCAAGATCAAGGACAATGCCGTGACTACCACGTTCAAATTCAATGAGCTCTCCAAACATTGCATTTGTCAGGCCATACACTTTGCAAATCCCGTCACCAACTTTGATGACAGTTCCTATTTCGTCAAGCACCTCTTGAGGTTGGGTAGTTAACGATTTTTCGAGTAAAGAAATAAGATCGGTTTCTTTTTCTATCATAATCCTACCTGCTGTAAAACGGCTTGGTTTATATTTTTAAGCTGGTGAGCTATTGAGTTTTCCCACATCAGCGTTTCACTGGTAATTTTTATGCCACTGATTAAATTTTTATCAATAATAAAATCTGCTTTAATGGTAATGTGATGTTCAAGAGAATTTTTAAGAAAATTAGTAATAATTGCTTGTTCTTGATCGGTAATTGTATGCGATGTTGCAATTTTGAAATACTGAATATGATGCTGCTTGTTAAATAAAACAAAAAATTGGTGGCAGATATATTCTAGAAGATATGTTCGTTTATCGCGCAATAAAATATAAAAGAGCTTTAAAAAGATCTGATCAAGCTTAAGAATATCGATTATTTGCGATACATAACGTTGTTTTTGCTCGAGTGCCAGTGATGGGATGCTGAGCGACACTAAAAAACGCTGATTTTGTTTTAAAAAACTGCCAAGCGCTGTTAACTTACCGATTGTTTGTTCGTTTAAACAATCAGGATAAAGGTTATAAAAAGCAGAGACATATTTTTTTGCGATTTTTTCATGATGCTCTTGCATAAACGGTCCTTTATTTTGTCAGTTATTTTCTCAGTATTCTTATCTTTTACTTAGCCTGGGTATTATTTTGTAGATCAGAAATCATTTTTTTAAGAACCAATAATCCTTCTTGCCCGTGATATTGTTTCGTGAGCTCAGATCCAGCAAGCATAATCGTTTGTGGGATAACCTCTTGGCTTGTTTTTATCAACGTATACTGTTTTTTTTGCAAAGCACGTTTTTCTTGAAGCTTTTGCATAATTAATCGAGTTTCTTTTTCGAGTAATTCATTTTTAGTTTGTAAAAAAGCATGCGTTAATTGCATATTTTTTTCAAGCAAGATAAACATTTTTTTTTGAGCGCTGATCTGGTTTTCAATACGATTTTCTGTTGAAATCAAAAGTTTTTCTTTTTCTAAAATCTCAAGCTGCTGGTTTTTTTCTGTTGCAATGTGTTTGTAGAGTAACGGAATAACATACTGTTTGACCAGTTGGCGCAACTTGTAACATAAGAGAAGAAAGATGACAAGTCTGAAGACGATATCAAGCGGCTCAAGCTGGGTATGCATCAGACACCTTTTTTACTAATAATGTTTTACTTTCGTTAACCAAAACAGCAATGTCTTCCGTGTTTTTTTTATAAGAAACATCAGGTATAGAGAACTGATGTTGGGCTGTTGACGTGCCATATGCTGCTTGAAGATGCTTACGAAAATCAAATAATAAAGCACTTTTTTTTTCTTGAAGTACTAAAAGTTTTTTTTCTTTACCTTTGAGTTTTTCAAGCAAAAGAATTTTCGCAAACTCTTTTTGGTGCAATTGCCGAAGAACAGGCTTAAATAAAAGCTTGTGCAACATAAAATAGGTAACCCAAAAATTGGCGATTTGAATGATGAATGTGATATTAATATTCATCAATAAATCCTATCGGCCTATTGAGCGACGTAAAATAGTAATACTAATGATACTAAAAGTGCATAAATAGCGGTAGATTCAACGAATGCAAGAGCAATAACCATGATGCGCATGATAAGACCAGCACTTTCGGGTTTTTTGCCGATACTTTCACAGGCCTTCCCGCCGATAAAACCCAGGCCTAGTGCGGGGCCGAGTGTTCCGATGCCCATGCAAACTCCTGCAGCAATGTATGCAGCAACTTTAACCCAGTTCATTTCTGCCATCATTGGACGATCCTTATGTTTAAAGGCCAGCTATACAAACAATCTTAAATTATTATAGTACAGGCATGTTGTAACATACAAGTGGTTTTTTAGTATACGCTTTTTCATAGAGAAATACACTATCTTGTCGCGTTTATCTGCACTATTTTTGAGTCGGTATTTGCTCCGTGCTGATCGTTAAAAATAAAATCTTTGATTGTTTCTAGGTGCGCGATTTGGTTACTGTAGGTATTTTCAAAATCTTGGTCACACGATAACGTGAGTACAGGAATATTGTGTAAAAAAGAGAAAGCTTCTTTTTTGCCAATGAGCCAGTCTTCATGCTTCTGGTGTAAAGACTCTAGGTAAGAACGGGCTACTGTCGACTCTTCTGATCGGTGACGCTTAATCAGTCGCTGATGTGAAACCTCTGGCGACGTTTGTAAATAAATAAAACCGTCTGGTTTTGGGGTGTACTCTTCAACAAGCCAGCTGAACCACTCTTTATAGATTTGCCACTCTAATGGTGACATGAGCCCAGACTCAAAACTATTTTTTGCAAAACAAAAACGATCACAATACACAGACCGTTCAAGAATTAAAATATCTTGGGAGCTATTACTTGTGTAATGCTCAAGTAAGGCCTGAATTCTTGTAATAAACGCGTACGTTTGAAACGTATAGGCCCAACGAGGAATATCTTTATAAAAAAGGTCGAGCAAATTACCGTGATCGCCTACTTGTTGCCACTTTTCTGTAGGCTCAGGGATAACCGTTACAGGAAGCTGGTTTTTGAGAATAGTAAGTAATGTAGACTTTCCTGAGCCGATATTTCCTTCGATAATAAATATTTTTTTGCGCGTTTTACCTGTGTTTATATTTGTATTTATATTTGTATTTATATTTGTATTCATGATCTGGGATCTTTCACCGTCTTGGGAGGTATTAATGGGATATTTTTATATTTTCTAGTTTTTTTATCTAACAATACTATAGTCTCGTACCTGATTATATCGACTGGATAGCCTAAGTCGTTACTCTATACGTACTACGTAATTTTATATTCGAGCAAGTTTAGCGCTTTCTGTTGCTCATTGCTACCGCTTTTTTTAAAATATAAAAATTGATCCAAAACAGATCAAACAGCTCGAGGATTGACATGTTTGGTAAATATGGTTTAATGACCACATAACGAATCAAAAAGACCTCGTGTATAGATTTCACAGGTCCTGCCTCATTTTGAAATGAGTTCTCTCGTGAGACTAAGTTCTCAGGCGATTAGGACATTAGTTCTTCTAAGCATCGCATTAATGATTAATGAAAGTATCTTAAGATTTACAGGGAAGAAAAACAGGCTCTATGAACGTTTTGTCAAAAAAATATAACTTTTTAAAAATTATTGAGATTGTTACTTTTTGTTTGGTTTTTACATGTTGTGCACATGCCCAAGATGTAAAAAGCGCTGCAGGTAGTGCAGGTATTCAGGATATTCATCAAGAGATAGATCAGGGAACAGATCAAGAAGACACAAGTTTTGACGACTTTATTATCGATTTTGATCACGTCAAGCAAGAAGAAGAAGATCTTAAGCTTTCGATGATGACCCGTAATCCAGATCTTGATCATATTATATTGGCGTTAAATTTAATTAAAAGTCCTCTTTGGCGGCATACAAAAGCACCGGTAGGAAGAGATATTTTATATCTTTTGCCTCATAAAATTACCGCGCTCGAGCATGGTGGTATTGCTTGCAATCTTTTTTTTAATATGACCAATCGTATGCAAGTTGATGCTGGAAACCTTATTCAGATCGAATCCATAAATCAAGAGCTATTGCAAACTTTATTGAATGCATTTTTTGAAAATATTCCGGCGAGAGACATTTTAGGATTAATCCCTATATTTAGGCAAATGACAATCCAAGAACGCAAAGGCGGCTTACTCTTGCAGGGCGGTTTCAATCGAGGGCCATTTACCATTCAATTTAATACATCACTGCAGTTTTCAGAGCGAAACTTTTGGCTCGATAAAAAAGCTCAGCAGGAAATTAGAGATCTTGTTGAGAGAATAACTAATACAAAGGAAGCAGCGTTTGATGATAGTGAAGGCTATCGTATTAAATACGGCATGGGTGATACACGTATTAAGCTGGGTGTTAATACGATTAATGCGACCAGTTTTCAAATGGATGTTGGTATCGAGTCAATTATACCAACAAGTTGTTTTTCGCATACCCCTAAATTAAAAAGTACTCTTGGCAAGGTTGAAAGTATTGATGATTTGCAAAAATCAGCAATTGGAGTATTACGCAATGTTCGGGATTTTTTACTTGATCCACATCTGGGTAATAATGGCCACTTTGGGGTTGGTTGTTATGTAGAATCAAAAGTAGGACTTTTTCATGATTTTGCACAACTATGGATGAGACTTTCATATGACAGATTTTTTGCCGGTAAAGAAAATCGTTTGATTATGGTTAAGCCAACGTTGACAATTGCTGATGCACCGCCAAATACAGCTCCTGTTGGCGCTAAGAGTGAATTTATAAAGAATTTTCTCATGCAATATGTTTTCCCACCGGCATTTAGAGTAACCGTTCAACCTGGTGGGGTATTAAATTTTGTAACATCAGTTAGTTTTGATTTTAGTCGTCGTTGGCGCTATGCTCTTGGGTACGATTTTTATGCACAACAACGGGAAAGCATTAGAACAGTTCATTCGTCGCTGTTTTATCCTGCAGATTTACAGATTGAGCTTGCTGAGTCAGTCAGTGCTCGCCAACATAAAATTTTTACTGAGCTTATGTACTATCTTAAAAAACGAGAATATGCAGATATGAGCTTTGGCGCTGGCGGTGATATGACCGTTGCAAGCACAGGAATTGGACAAGATTGGACCGTATACTTGAAGTTTGCAGCCTCTTTTTAAATTATTTGAGCCTGGGAAAACGTAGGTTTGAGTGGTGAAGTTTAGCATTAGCAAAGGAAATTATATGAATTATATAAAAAAGCATATTGTTGTTCGGTTTTGCTTAGTAGTTGCGTTTGCAATAATAGCAGGAGCAGCAGGTGTTTGTGCTTCGGCACAAGTACCAACAAAAGTTGAGCAAAAAACTCAAGCAAAAAAACTTGAATCACCCAAAATGGCCTTACTTAATACGATATTTGAAATGTATCCAAGGGTTATGCTTGAAATGTATAAAACATATGATCGGGGCGAAAAATTAAGTGATTTAGTTGATAAAGATCGCCTAGCAAAAACAAAATCACCAACGATAACATTATCACTCGAGTCTCAAGAAAAAGAAAAAGCTGTTATTAAAAATTCGTTAAAAGCGGTGCTGATACCCATACGAGATTTTTTTACCCTCGTCAAAGACAAGGGCAATTTGATTAAACCTGTTCTTGAAGAAGCGCTTAAGACAAAAAGTTCGATACTTGGGAAATTTTTTGAATCAAAAAACGATGAACTATTTTTTGATACAGAAGTAACAACAAAAGACAAATTACAACAAATTTGTAAAGAATTCATAACATTTTTTAATTGCTTAGAAGTAAGTTTGAGCCCTGTTGCACTCGCAAAGTTCCAACAAGAAAAGACAAAATTTTTAGTAGCGCGTGATAAAGCAGAGCAAGAAAAACAAAAACGTAAAGATACGAAAGAGACCAAAGATATTGTTGTTTAAGACGACTTTTGGTCCGTGTATACGTGGAGTAGACAGGAGAGTATATGCATGACATTGAAGAACTATGTGGCACGATTGATAAAGTTATTTTCAAAAGTCCTGAAAATGGCTTTTCAGTTTTTGCACTTAAAGTTCGTAATGCAGATATTGTTACTGCTAAAGGGTTTTTACCAGAAGTTCATCAGGGCGAGCAAGTTACGCTTAAGGGGAAATGGATTTTTCATGCCAAATTTGGGCGACAGTTTGATGCACAAGAATGCACGGCGTCGTTGCCCTCAAGTCTTATTGGCATTCAACGATATTTATCTTCGGGTTTAATTAAGGGCATCGGACCAAAGTTTGCCGAAAAGTTAGTAAATCATTTTGGCGAAAAAACGCTTGAGATTATCGACCAAACACCCAATCGACTTTTTGAAGTCTCAGGCGTTGGCGAAAAACGTATTCTTTCTATTACGGTAGCCTGGCAAGACCAAAAAGAGATCTCACGTGTTATGGTTTTTTTACGCTCAAAAGACGTTTCACCATCGTTTGCGGTAAAAATTTATAAAGCATACGGTAATCAGGCTATCGAGAAAATACAGGCAAACCCCTATCGTTTAGTCGATGACATTTGGGGCATTGGGTTTAAATCAGCTGACACGATTGCACTTAAGCTTGGTCTTGAAAAAACTGCCCCTGACCGTATTAAAGCAGGTTTTTTATATGTGATTGGTGAAGCGACCAATAACGGACACTTATACGTCGAAGTAGAAGAAGCCAAAACGACCGTACTTAAAATTCTCGAGCTTGGTCATGATAATCTTGATAATAATGGTGACGGTGATCTTACGCTTGATATAAACGAAGATAAAAACGCTCAAAAACTTTTAAAAAATGCTCTAGTAAGTCTCTATCAGCAGGACAAAATTAAATTAATTAGTGACGAAGATAAGCACTTTTTATCGTTACCGAAGTTTTATTTTTCTGAGAAGGGCATAGCGACCAAAATCAAAGAGTTATTGGCGCGTAAGCCCGATCCTGACCGTTTTGATATTAATCTAATCTATCAATCGCTACGAGCTCCTGATGAACGTGGTGTCGAATTGCACGAGCATCAACAGCGTGGAATTCTGGGCTGTATACAAAATAAAATTTCAATTGTTACTGGGGGACCTGGTACCGGTAAAACGACGACCGTTAAGCGTCTTATAAAAATTTTAGAAGAAAACAAAGTACGCTTTAGGCTTGCTGCACCAACCGGTCGAGCTGCTAAACGTATGTTTGAAAGCACCGGTCGCAATACTGAAACGTTACATAGGTTACTTGAATTTACCCCTGCTTCTATGGGTTTTTCTCGTAACGAACAGAACGCACTTGAGCTCGATTTTTTAATTATCGACGAAGCTTCTATGATTGACGTATTTCTTATGTATTCGATTCTTAAAGCACTCCCGCAAGCAGCTTCGCTTGTATTATTAGGTGATATAGATCAGTTGCCATCAGTCGGTGCTGGAAATATTTTGAATGATCTGATTGCATCAGAAAAAATAGAAGTCGTTCGTTTAACGCAGGTATTTCGTCAAGCCCAAGATAGCCAGATTATTGTTAACGCGCACAGAGTTAATAACGGCGAGTTCCCACAGCCAGCTCCTGCTGGTAATAATAAAAAAGATTTTGTCTATCTTAAAGAAGAAGAGCCTGAAAATACGTTTGGGTTATTGCGTACGATTTATACAAAAAAATTGGCACAATTGGGTATTAGTCCTGATGACGCAGTTGTCTTAGTTCCCATGAATAAAGGGACCGTTGGTGCACAACGACTTAATCAAGAGCTACAAATGATTTTGAATCCTGAGCAAGAAGGACAAGTCTCTGTATCGCAATTTGGCCAGGTATATCGCGTTGGTGATCGTGTGATGCAAATTCGTAATAACTATGACAAGTTTGTTTTTAACGGTGATATGGGCAAAATTTTGGCGATCGATAAAGTTGAACAAAAGATTATGATCGACTTTGGGCAACGCGAATTAGAATACGATTTTGGTGAACTTAACGAGCTGACGCTTTCGTATGCGATATCGATTCATAAGAGCCAAGGTTCTGAATTTCAGGCCGTTATTATCCCAATTTTTATGCAACATTTTGTTTTGTTGCAAAGAAATTTAATCTATACAGCGATTACGCGTGCAAAAAAATTGTGTATCTTAATTGGGCAGCCAAAAGCTATATCTATGGGTATTCGCAATGCAAAAGGTGTCGATCGTAAAACGTTTTTAAAAGAGTTTTTGACAACTGATTTAGAAGCCAGATAGCTTTATTGAGTTTTTAAAAGTTGATCGAAAAATATGAAAGAACTAACGAAAGTTTTGCCTGGATCCCGGCTCGGAGGCCGGGATGACGTAGTTGTAAATTTCTTATACAATGTGCATGGGGATTAACTGTAACAGTGGTTTACAGCGTCATTCCCTGCTTGACCGGGGATCCAGGCAAAACCCAATTTTAAACCCAAGAATTAAATGTTATAAAAATTCAACAGGATCTAAGCCTAATAAAAGAGAAAGAGTTCCTATGAAAAAGTATTCGAATATTATCTTTGATCTAGGTCGTGTTCTGATCGATTGGAACCCAACAGCAATTATTAAAGATGTGTTTCAGCATGAGCAAGAATTGCCCATGAATTTATTAACATTAACAGAAGGCCCATTGTTTCATGCAATTGATCGGGGGACGATACACGAGACCAATATCCATACGTTTATTCCAGATGGATACAATCATGAACATGTCAAAAAGTTTTTGGGTGCGATACCCGATTACTTAGTCCCAATTCAAGCAGGTGTAGAGATTTTTCAGATGGTAAAAGCCCGTGGCTATAAAACCTATATTCTTTCAAATTTTGGGGACGCCGGCTTTGATCTTGTTGCAAGCAGACATCCAGAATTGTTTGGGCAGTTTGATGGCGGTATTGTTTCTGCAAAAGTAGGGCACATAAAGCCAGAAGCTGAAATTTATCAAAAACTTTTGAGCACCTATAATCTTAATCCTCAAGACTGTTTATTTATTGACGATCGTCCAGAAAATATTCATGCTGGGCAAGCACTTGGTATCGACGGGATTATTTGTTCAGATCATAAGGTCTTGTTGGCACGACTTCAAGAGATGGGTATTATAGAAAATCTAATACCTGAGCAGGTATTAGATCGTGTAGAGCGCGAATTACAAAACTAAAAAAATTATAAAATTATAAAATTATAAAAAAGAGATTATAGATGGTAAAAAAATATATAAAAACGAATGTCATAATTTTTACTTTTTTTATGTTTATAGTACCCGTATTTGGAAAACAAATTACATGGGATTTACCACCTGATTCTGTTCATAAAGCCCAACGATATACATTTTCTTATGATACTACGGTTAAAGTTACAGGAGCTCAAAAATGTGCTCTTGCAAGTGGTTACATAACATCGTTAGCAATTATTTATAACTTTATTGAGCGCCCTGTAGGCCTTTGGGACTTTTGTTGCAAAGCGTTTTGTGTTTCGCTCACCGTTGGATTTACCGGGCTTTGGATTAGCAATGTCTATGAACCAATATTTACGGTTTTATCAGATATTTTTTCTGGTGATGATACTAAGAATTCTCAAAAAATATCGGTGCGTGACTGTTTGGCTGTTTTGATTATTGAATGGAATAAAATAAAAACAGATTTGCCAGAGCCGTTACGTAATAAGTTTGATAATTTTTTTCAGAATTATGAAAAAAATGGTCATCTGACGATAACTGAAGAACAGGCTCTGATATTTATTAAAGATATTACTCAAGAAGTTAATCGAGTATATACTCAAAGTGCATAAATTACGTAGTGCGTATTGATTAAATTTTGATTACATAGTTGCGATATGAAGGTAACCATGACGGGACAAAATCAACAATGTTTTGATGAATGCACATTTATTATTTTGGGTGCGACCGGTGATTTGGCAAAGCGCAAGTTAATACCAGCGATTTATAAGCTTGCTGCTGATAAAAAGCTGTGTAAATTTGCTATCGTTGGTGTCTCTTTTATGAAAACAACGGTTCACGAGATGCTTGAGCCTGCAAAAAATTTTATTGGATCTTTCGATCCCACTATTTGGGCAACCATTCAGGCCAGCTCTTATTATCATGAAATGGATTTTCACAATGAAGATAGTTATATTTCATTAGAACGTTTACTATCTGATGTCGAGAAGACAAACAAGCTTGTTGGTAATCGAATATTTTATCTTGCAACCATGCCTGAACATTTTGAAGTTATTACCAAAAATCTTGCATCACATGATATCGTCAAACGACACGGCGATCAAGCCTGGTCTAAAATAGTCTATGAAAAACCGTTTGGGTATGATTTAAAATCTGCAAAAAAAATTAACGCAGCTATTGCAAAAGTTTTTCATGAAGATCAAGTGTATCGTATCGACCATTATTTAGGCAAAGAACTTGTGGGTAATATTGCGCTTATGCGTTTTACCAATCGAGTTTTTGAGCCGTTATGGAATAGTAAACATATCGATTCTGTACAAATTATTTTAAGTGAAGATATGGGTGTTGAAGGACGTGGAGCTTTTTACGATTCATGCGGTGCACTCAAAGACGTTGTACAAAATCACATGCTCCAAATTGTTTCTTTAATTGCGATGGAGTCACCAAAGACCTTATCTGCAAAACATATTCGTGATGCAAAAGCTCACGTTCTTAAAAAAATTACTATTGATTCGGTTGTACTTGGGCAATACGAAGGGTATCGTGACGAAAAAGATGTTAAGAAAGATTCAAAAACAGAAACGTTTGCAGCATTAAAGATTTCGATTGATAGGCGCCGCTGGAAAGATGTACCGTTTTATCTTAAGACGGGAAAATACTTAAAAAGCAAAGAAGCAAGTATTCATATCAAGTTTAAAATGGCAAAATGTTTACTTGATGTTTGTCCCGCTGATTCAAACTATTTGACGATTAAAATCGACCCCAACCCTGGATTTTTTCTTGAGCTCAATATGAAAGTTCCAGGTATGACCAATCAAATAGCGCCGGTTAAAATGGAGCTTGGACATAACGGGTTACTTGGCCCAAACACACCCGAAGCATACGAAGTATTGCTTGCAGACGTTATTAATGGTGATCAAATTACCTTTGTTCGCTCTGATGAGATTGAACAGTCTTGGAAAATAATCCAGCAGATTATAAAGTTGCCAGAAAATGTTAGAAAGCTTTATTTTTATAAAAAAAAGAGCGCTGGTCCACGGGAACTTGATAATCTTGATATACAAAATAGTCAAAAGAAAGAAATACGATGGCGCGGATGACAATTGGAATGATAGGATTAGGGCGTATGGGCTTGTCAATTGCAGAACGCTTACATAACGCAGGTTATGATGTTATTGGCTTTGATTTTTCTCCTGAAGCATCTGTTCAAGCAAAAAATATTGGTATAGATATTGTCGATTCAGTTATTCATGTCATACAAAAAGCGCGTGTTATCTGGCTCATGGTTCCCCAGGGAAAGCCTGTCGATGATATTCTTGAAACCTGTAACTCTTACTTTCAAGCAGGTGATATTATTATCGACGGCGGCAATAGTAATTTTCACGATTCAATCAGACGTTATAAAGAGCTTGAGAAACTACACGTATCGTTGCTTGACTGTGGAACTTCAGGAGGTCTTCATGGGCGAGATCTGGGTTACTGTTTAATGGTCGGTGGGGATCAAGAAGTCTACGAAAAACTTACGCCAGTATTTAAAATAATCGCAGCACCTGATGGCTGTGCCTATATGGGCCCATCAGGATCGGGCCATTATGTAAAAATGGTGCACAATGGGATCGAATATGCTTTATTACAAGCATATGCTGAAGGCTTTCATATGTTACACGATGGTGAGTTTAAAAATCTTGATCTTGAAAAAATTTCCAACGTTTGGCAACATGGGTCGATTATTCGTTCTTGGATTTTAGAGTTAGCTCATGACGTTTTTACACAAGACCAAGATTTTAAAAATATCTCAGGAGCTATTGGCGAAAATGCAACCGGACAATGGACTGTTGACGAAGCAAAAAAACAACAGATTCCTGTTGATATGATTGAGCGAGCACTTGCGCTTCGCGCGTTATCACGCCAGTCTGGTGGAAATTATGCAACCAAGCTTGTTGCGTTATTACGCAAACAGTTTGGTGGGCATCCTGTAACAAAAATTTAAGTAACGGCGCTCGCCCTGAGGAGCCCGCCGTAGCTTTAGCGTAGGCTGGGCGTCTCGAAGGGTGCGCCCCTAAAAAAACTCGAGTAAAATCATGTATTCAAAAATTATTGATATAAGCTGGCCAATAAGTCCAGACATGACCGCGTATAAAGACCGGTCAATTGTTACGTTTACACAAACAAAAACGTACGAGAAAGATCACGCTCGCGAAGCGACCGTATTACTCGGTACCCATTCGGGAACCCATGTCGATGCTCCCGCCCATTTTTTAGAACATGGGCAATCGCTTGATCAGATCGATTTGAACTGTCTGATTGGATCTTGTAAAGTTCTTGATCTTACGTATGTACAAGAAAAAATTACAGAACAAGATTTACGCGCGTTTAATATTACACAGGACGATCGCATCTTACTAAAAACAAAAAATAGTTTTTTAGATTCTAACGCACGATTCGATGGTTTATTTGTCTATCTTGAAAAATCTGGGGCTGAGTATTTAGTCTCAAAAAATATAAGATCTATTGGGATCGATTATTTAGGTATCGAGCGTAACCAGGCGGATCATGCAACGCATGAGTTATTATTACACAATAATATTTCGATTATCGAAGGGTTACGGCTTGGTCATGTCGAGCCAGATGAATATACGTTGTGCTGTTTACCCTTATTATTATCAGGACTTGAGGCAGCACCTGCACGCGCGGTTTTGTTGAAGTAACGTAAGCCTAAAAATAAGAGAGTAGTACCATGGGAAAAAGATATGTTTTTTGGATAATTTTTTTGTTATTCAAATCGTCTTGGGCGTCAGTAGAAAAGCTTACGCAGTCGCTTACAGAACTTCAAACCAGTCTTGTTACATTAGGTCAGACAATGAAGAATCTTGAAACGTTATCCCAAAAAAACAATTTTGTATATCTGTTTGCCCATGGGCTTGGAGGCTCAGAAAAACAGGCACAATTTTATATTAATAAAAAAATTATTCTTGATGAAAAAAACTGTTTTTCTGGCAATGGACCTGAAGTTAAAAGTGTTCAGTTAGTGTTTCCCCTAGGCTCATCGGAACCTCATGAGCAAGCGATTATAGCACAAGAAAAAGTTGTTTTGGGCCAAGACGCTGACGTTGACGTTATCAAAACAGTTATAAAAAAGATCCCAGAGAATGCTGAAGAAAAAAATACAATTATTGGCGTTGGGGTTTCTAAGGGTGCTGCAACATTAATTAATGCAGCAGGGGTTATACAAGACCCGCGATTAAGATTATTGGTTCTAGAATCGCCATTTGCCGATGCCAATGACGTTGCTGCTCGCCTTGGCGTTATAACAGAGTATATCCCTGGTGGTAAAGCGTTTGCTGGCAGTATAGCTGGGTCAATGTTTAATGCATATAAGCGCACGGGGATGCAGCCCATTACGTCGGTAAAAAACATCCCCAAAGATGTTGTTGTTATACTAATGCATTCAAAACAAGATAAGCTTATATCGATCGTACATTCGTATAAACTGTATAACGAGTTTGTAAAAACTGGGCATGAGACCTATTTGATTGAAACTGAAACGGGTGCCCACGCTGGTGTTTTACATGGCCTAGGGGGCAAAAATGTTGTACGAATTGTACACGCTATTTATAAAAAGTTAGATTTACCCTTCGACGCATCGTTACTATCAGTTGACACTGATCTTAAAAAATATCAACCAACGATTGAAGATATTATAAAAAAAGAAAAAGAATTCGCTGCAAGTTGTGTGATTTCATAATTATGTATATAGCGCGTGCACGCGCTGGTTTGTTGAAGTAACGGGAATTCGATAATTCAAATATTGCATTCAGACAGAGCTTGCGACAGAATAGCTTCTTCTGGATCAGCAAATGTTAATTCTAAGAGTTCCCATATCCCATTAGACAAACATCCACAGTTGGTTTTTTCGACAACAACACGCCCACTGTCAAGCGGTATAACACGCACAATTTTATCGTGGTTACGATTGTCTGCACAACTACTACCAACGAGAGCTATAACTCTTTCCGGTTCGTCTTCATGAACAATGACATCTCCTTGTTGATAAACTTTTAGAATATGCTTAAAGCCCATTGGAAATATGAGTGAGTTTGGTATTGTCATAGGTGTGAGTTCTTTATTGTCATAGGATAGGGCAGATATACTATGGGGATATTTGTATTCTTTTAAAAAAATCTCGAGACAATCGTTATTATGTCGAAATAAGTACAAGCGGTTGACCCATTCCGAATAGCCAAGATCGCAAAGTTTATTTCCTGTAAGCTCTTGTCTCTCTTCATCCCAATACCATGACGAAACTATATTACTGGTGTGTCCTGCAATAATATGACCATTGTATTCACACAATGCAGTAATTGATCTGAATGGATATGCTACCCATGTGTCAAATGCTTCAGGGACTTGGTGAGTTACGACAACGACACCAGAAGGGACTTCTATGAGTGCAATGTGATGACCCCCTCCTGCTAGATAACTGACAACAAAATATCTTTTATACAACATGACCGCATTAATTTTTTCTGCGCGCAAATCTGTTTTTATGGGACCATATGTTTGGGTATTGACGTTATACAAAAACAGTTTCCCCTTAGCAGTCCCTATGAGCAATCGTTTGTTGTTGAATTTGGCAACGCAGGTAATGGTATGTTTATCGATTGCAATTTGTGTACGTTTAACTCCTGTTACAAACGGAGAACAGAGGTCTTCAGTTCCTGCGTAACACTCTCGTATGATTTTACTAAGATCTGTAGGAAAGTTTGGATCTGTTTTTTGTTTGAACCAGGCATCGAAAGCACAGTCAAATTTTGGTGTTACGAGATCTTTAATTTCTTCTGCAGAACGGGTTGCTCTTTTAATCTCTTGAATTGGACGAACTGCTGCCGCAGCTTCAGTGACGTTTGGCACACAGAGCAAAAGAATAAAAATAATGATATTCAAGTGTTTAAATATTTGCATAAAAGACTTTAAATAATTAACGTGCCCAGGGCTTCTGCCAGAATAGCTTCTTCTGGATCAGCAAATGTTAATTCTAAGAGCTCCCATATCCCATTAGACAAACATCCACAGTTGGTTTTTTCGACAATAACACGCCCCCTGTCAAGCGGTATAACACGTATAATTTTATCTTTAGAATCGACATCGCCAATCTGAGCAACGACTCTTTCTGGTACATCTTCTCGAATAACGACGTCATCTATTCTCTGTCCAACGTTGAGCATATATTTAAAGCCCATTGGAAAAATCAATGGTTTTCCTATTGTTACTGGTGTAAATTTTCCGGCTTTGTCATAAGATAAAGCATCAAAATTAGAAGAGGACTTGTGACAATACGAACTTTGTATTAAAATATTGAGGCGATTGTTATCGTACAGAAATGAATGTACTTTTTTGACTCTATCATTAAAATCGTAAAGCTCTGTTGCTGTAAGTTCTTGTCTCTCTTCATTCCAATGCCATGATGACACCATACCAGAGCTGTGTCCTGCAATAATATGACCTTTGTATTCACACAATGCAGTGATTGATCTGAATGGGTATGCTACACGTACTTCAAATGCTTCAGGGACTTGGTGAGTTACGACAACGACACCAGAAGGGACTTCTATGAGTGCAATGTGATGACCCCCTCCTGCTTGATAACTGACAACAAAATATCTTTTATACAACATGACCGCATGAATTTTTGCTGCGCGTAAATCTGTTTTTATAGGGCCATATGTTTGAGTATTGACGTTATACAAAAACAGTTTCCCCTTAGCAGTTCCGATGAGCAATCGCTTATTGTTGAGTTTGGCAACGCAGGTAATGGTATGTCCATCGATTATAATTTGTGTACGTTTAACACCTGTTACGAATGGAGAACAGAGGTCTTCAGTTCCTGCGTAACACTCTCGTATGATTTTACTAAGATCTGTAGGAAAGTTTGGATCTGTTTTTTGTTTGAACCAAGTGTCAAAAGCACAGTCAAATTTTGGTGTTACGAGATCTTTAATTTCTTCTGCAGAACGGGTTGCTCTTTTAATCTCTTGAATTGGACGAGCCGCGGCTGCGGCTCGGGTGAGATTGGGCATGCAGAGCAAAAAAATAAAAATAATGACGCTTAGGCGTTTACATATTTGCATAACAAATCTTACAATACAGCTTCTGGTTCTGCTCGTTTACCGCGACAGCAACGATGATGCACGTGCTTATCTTTAAACGTTAACACTGTCTTAAAGTCATTCAGTAACGCTTCTTCTCGATCATCAAATGTCAATTGTAATAGTTCCCATGTTGATTCGCTCAAACATCCACAGTAGGTTTTTTCGACAACAACACGCCCACTGTCAAGCGGTATAACACGTATAATTTTATCTGATATATCGTCATCATCTTGACAAGTTCCGACAAGAGCCACAACTTTCTCCGGTTCATCTTCATGAACAATTACATCTCTTTTCTGACCAACGTTGAGCATATACTTAAAGCCCATTGGGTATATCAGTGGTTTTTGTATTGTTACCGGTGTAAATTTTTCGTTCCCTTCATAAGATAGGGCATCAAAATGCCGCATTGAACTATGGCAATAGATGCCTACTTGTAAAATCTCGAAACGATCTTTATTGTTTCGAAATGCGTACACTTCGTCGTGGCCCTTTAAATCGTAGGGCAACTTCAAATTACAAAGTTCATATCCCATTGGTGACCCCGAAAGCCATGTTGTCACGACACCATTGGCGTGCCCGGCAATAATGTGATCATTATATTCAAAGAATTGATTAATAGGACCCCATTTTGTCATGACCGGGCTGCTAATGCTAACTTCGCCTGATGGGACCTCAATGAGCGCTATGTTATCAACTTGTTTGGTGTCCTCCAAAGTACTATAACTTACAACAAAATACTTTCCGTACAGCATGACTGCATGAATTTTTTCTGCACGTAAATCAGTTTTTATGGAGCGAGCTTCTTCATCATCGACTTTATAAAGAAAAAGTTTTCCTGTTGCAGTTCCTATAAGTAATCGCTTATTGGTTAGTTTTGCAACGCAGGTAATTTTTTGATCATCGATGGAGATTTTTGTACGTTTGACATCCACGACAAAATCAGATTTTTTTGTTTCTGGGCGAGCTGCAGCTTGTGCGTCGGTAAGATTGAGTATAGTTATCGAAAGAATAAAAATAATTACGTTCAAACGTTTAAATAGTTGCATGACAGCGTCTCTCCTTTATGATTTTCATGAATAATTTTTACGAATAATTTTCTTGGTACAATACGATAATCAAAAATAAGAGATTTTTTGGTTTAAAGCTAGTAAAAAAATTGTGCTTTATTCGGGTAAAATTTTGTGCGGTTTGTACTGTGCAAGCAGTACTGAAAGATTTTGTAGTAATATCGTATCGTTAGCAGAGTTTATGAGTATCTGATTGATTTTTTCATGTAACGGCGATTGTACTGGTGCCGGCTGCTTTGAGGCAAACGGTTTGCAACGTTCAGAGAGTATCTTTGTAAAATGGTTTTCAAATTGTGTGCACAGGTTTTTGTCATCAAGAATAATAATATTCTCTTGGTTTTTTTTATTTGCCGCAACACTCCAATTAAACGACCCTGTCCAGAGTAGTTTGTGATCGATAACCATAAATTTATTGTGCATAAGGGCTGCGTTATTAAAAAATCGTGGGTCTTCTTTTATGTGGGTATGTGCAAATACTTTTTTCTCGTCAGTATCAAACACTGACACAGGAATGCCGTTATCATGAAGTAACTGTGCTTTACCGTACTCTCCAGTACTTGCACGATCGATAACTACTTTTATTTTTACACCACGTTTGTGAGCTAGAACAAGCTCTTCAGCAATTGTTTTATCTGAAAACATATAGATTGCTGTGTTAATACTGATGCGCGCGTTTTTAATAAGATCGATTAATTTTAGCGTTGGTTTGTCGTCAGGTGAAAAAAGCGCAATTGGTCCTGAATAACAGACGGTATGAAACGCAAAAAAAGTTACAACAAGATAGATGGGCATAATTTTTTTTATCATAAAACTCTCTTTTATTTTATTATTTTTTATACGTCAGGAAAAAAAGATCCAAGATAATAAGCATACCTGCCAACAATATCGCCATGGTGTAATTTTTTTATGGGAACCCCAATTTTTTCTTCAACAGAAACAATGTGGACTTTTCCTGGTTTTTGGCCGGTTGATTCGATTATATTCCCGTTTCCAAGATACATCATGACATGGGCGATCTTATTTTTTTGACTCGCGGCCGCTCTAAAAATAAGATCAGCAGGCTCTAATTTGCGAGTAATTCGTCGACTGTGTGCGTACTGACCGTACGATGGGCGTGGTATTATAATACCCGCAGCCAGAAAAGATATGTTAACAAGCCCTGAGCAGTCGAGACCGGTTAGCTGTTCTTGCGTATTATACGCATTATAGGCAGACCGGCCACTGTAACAATAGGGTGTATTAAGAAATTTGTACGCGTTTTTAATAATTTTTTCGCGCAATTTTTTACATGATGCATGGTCTTGGGGCATCGTTACAGGAAAGTTTGTAATATTTTCTTTGCGTATTAATGCTTTTTTGTTATCAGATAATTTCACGATAAGAAAATGCTTATTGGCTGTATACTTTTCTGTTATAAGACGAGAACCACACGGGATATACATAGTAATAGTCTGTGGCTTTTTTTCGACCTGATACAGTGCTGTCCAAGGGTTTTGCACAATACTGTTATATGCCGGGAATGTTTTTACCTGATTTGCTTGTGTTTTTTTTATCCACCCAACATAGCCCATTTGATCAGGAGTACTTACTTTAAGAAACAGCTCTTTTTTTTCATGCATGATAAGCTTTTCGCCAAAGAGTAATTGGGTTGAATGCAAAACTCTGCCTGAAAGTATCGGATACTGTGATAGTTTGTTAACGGTATCATAGCGCATCATAAGATCTACCAATGGAACAGATACAATCATCTTTTCAGTACAAAAAGTTGTTTGGGTTAGAAAAGAGAGTGTGATGACGAGAATCAAAAAATTCATGAATGGGTACCAAACTATAGTTATGAAAGAACTCTATTAACTTCAGAGTAAACAAAGAGAAAAGAATTAGAAAGAAAAAGTTAGAACAGGGTTCCAGCATAATAAATAGAGTTACGATTTTTATGCCCGTATTTAAAATTATTAATCGAGGTCCCAATACGTCGTTGTAGTGAAATAACACGTACTTTGCCGTTAGCACCGGTCGATTCGACCAGTTGGTCATTACCAAGGTACATCATGACGTGATTAATTTTCTTGGGGTTCTTGCGCGATGCTGCAAAAATAAGATCGGCAGGGTTGAGATTTTTTATAATATTTTGTTTAAATTTCTTACATATCTTAAACTGTCCATGTGCTGTTCGCGGGATTGCTATATTGTGTTGTTTATAAGATTTTTGGATCAGTTCAGAGCAGTCAATTTTTTGGCGCTTTTTCTTTACAAGCGCATTATATTCATGTTTTTTGCGATAGGGGTTTTGGATAAATTTTTGGGCGCTGGTAGTAATTTTTTGACGAACTGTTTTGGGAGTAGTCGTAAAACTTTGTATTTCTGTATCTTTTATATCTTCTGGATCTTCTTCTCGAAAGTCTTGCAGATCATCGGGTGATGCTGGTGCGAGTATATTTTCAAGTGAGTCATGATCTTGAGCTTCTTGCGTGAGAATTTCTGGTACTTTTTGTGCTTGTTCAAATATCGAACCAAAATAGTACACTTTTGAGCCGATCGTTTCGCCCTGAGTTATATTTTCTAGTGGTTTACCAATTCTTTTTTCTACAGATATAATCCGTGTTTTTTTAACATCTTCACCGGTTGCTTCAATAAGATTACCATTGCCCATGTAGATCATAACATGGGTCATGCGACTCGGTTCTTTTGCTGAAGCGTAAAATAATAAATCGCCTGCTTGAAGTTTATCGGGGGTAATTCGATGACTCATAAGATATTGCGTATGTGATGACCGAGGGATATCGATGCCAATCGCGCGATATGCAAGCTGCACAAGTCCTGAACAATCGACACTGGTGAGTTGTTTATGTGAATTTTGATCGTACGCGACACGTCCGCCAAAGCAGTACGGATTATCGAGAAACTCTTGCGCACGAGCAAGAACCTCTTGGCGCAATTTTTCAGTATAATCTTTTTGAGAGTCGTTTTTGTATTTTTGTTTATATTTTTGACGCTGCGCAAAGGCATAAATATCACTTTTTTTAAGCAAACCTTCTTTCCCATTAACTAAACGAACGCTTACATAGGCGCTATTAAGTAACGATTGTTGGGCATATAATTGTGTACCAAGTGAGACAGTAAGTATTATTTTATGAGGATCTTGAGCAGGCTTAAAAATATGAGCCCATGCTTTTTTTACGACGACATTGTAGTTAAGATTATAATCTTGATTATTATTGGGACTATGTTTTATGTGTTGGGTTTGCTTCTTTTTGATCCAGCCTTCACAGGGGCTCCAGCCATGAGCTGTATGAAAAATTTTCTGATCAGGAATCTGTACGTACAACCAAGATTTTTTTTCTTTGAGTGCAATAAGACGCTCGCCGTACAAAACCTGTGTTTTGTGGTAAACATCTTTTGACAATTTTGGGTAAGTTATGTGTGTGTTTTGCTTGTTGGGATTGTACAAAATGTCAGCAACTGGAACAGATACGACAATATTTTTGGGATATGTTCCTGCGAGAATTTTATCGTTACAGACTAATGTAAGGACGCACAAAAAAATAACAAGAAACTTTTGCTTGTGTAGCATAGACTCCTAAATATTACAGTTTTTTATCCTGAACATCATAGCCAAGTTGTTTAAGTTGATCGCGAAGCTGGTCAGCTTGTGCCCAATTTTTTTCAGCACGCGCCTGTTCGCGTTGTGCAATAAGATTTTGGATTTCAGGCGTTATCGATACTGTTTTTTCGGCGAGTGGTTCAAGCGTTACACCAAATACATGTTGTATGAGTGCATGAATAAAACTTAATAAGATAGGGTTTTGTTTGATTGTTGTCAAATGCTCAAAGATAATTCCCAAGCATTTTGGCGTGTTAAGATCGTCACATAATGCATCAAGTACTGATTTAACAATAACATGATCAGGAGCTTTTATAAGCGAAAATTTTTGTGTACTATTTTGATGGCGTAAAACGGGATCAAGACTCAAATGAGCAATAAGTCGTTTATATGCTACCTGAGCAGCTGCCAGATCGTCAGTATTAAAATCGATGGGTGTTCTATAATGGTGTTGTAAAATAAAAAACCGTAGAACCATTGGATTGGTATGTTCGAAAATATTTTTAAGTGTTATAAAGTTGCCTAACGATTTAGACATTTTTTCTTTATTGATATTAACAAACGCATTGTGAAGCCATATATTGACAAACGTTTGGTTATGAAGAGCTTCAGATTGTGCTTTTTCGTTTTCATGGTGTGGGAAAATTAGATCCATGCCGCCACCGTGAATATCAATTGTTTTACCCAAATGTCTTTCGGCCATGACAGAACATTCAATGTGCCAGCCTGGTCGGCCATACCCCCACGGTGAAAGCCAAAATTTATTGTCTGTATTACCTTTCCAGAGTGCAAAATCGCCTGGATTTTTTTTACGCTGATCAACGTCGACACGAGCGCCAGCGAGTAAATCTTCCTGTTTTCTACCTGATAGTGCGCCGTAATCTTTGAACGATTCGATATCAAAATAGACATCATGATCGACAACATATGCTTTTTTTTGATCAATAAGCCCTGTAATAAACGCGATTATTTGGGGTATATTTTCTGTAACTTTTGGTTCTATTGTGGGCGCAAGACAGTTGAGTTGCTGCATATCGTGATGATATGCAGCGATAAATTTTTCAGAAATATCACGATAGTCTTCAAGCCCCTCGGTACTTGCTTTATTAATAATTTTATCGTCGATATCGGTAAAATTTCGTACATAGATAACGTTATAATTACTATATTTTAAAAACCTGAACAAAAGATCAAAATTCACATATGTTCTGCCGTGGCCAATATGCGAATAATCGTACGGTGTAATGCCACAGACGTACATGAGAACTGTTTGTTCTGTTATTGGCTTAAAAATCTCTTTGTGCTTGGTACGTGTATTGGTAAGTTGTAACGGTATCATGCTTATTTCGTCTTTACGTTATTTAAACGATTGTTCAAGATTTTTCTTAAAGTCATTCTTGCTGACAACACCAAGCATACGGTTTGCTTCGTTAACTTCTTTGCCGTTATTAAACAGCAAAAACGCCGGAATACCCTTAATATTATACTCTTGGGCAACGTTTTCAGCCTTATCAACATCGAGTGAAACAAATGTATATTTATTACCAAATTCTGCAGCAAGCTCTTCGTAGACCGGCTTCATTTCTTGGCATGCTCCACACCATTTTGCTGTAAAATCGACAACAACTGGCTTGTCAGATTTTAATACGATCGCTTCGAAATCGTTTTTATTCGTAATCGTCTTTATTGCCAAAGCTTCTGGATTACTCTTTGCTGTTTCTGTTGTGTGTCCTGGAGTACTTGTATGTGTATCGGTTTTATGGTCGCAACACTTTTCGCCACATCCTGCAATTAAAAGCGTTCCCACAACAATAATAAGACGTAAAAAATTAATCATATATTCTCTTTCTTGTTAAAACTTAGTATACGAACTAAGAGTACGAATCTTAGAGACTAAAAAAACTATTTTTATGATATCTGGAAAAAATTCGAGTGTCCACGCTAGAATAAACTTTGTGTTATTACAAATAATAAAAACACGAAAAAAAAGAAGATGCTATGAAAAAGTTTCCTGTTATACGGCTATTGGCAGTTTTTGCTGTTGCTGCAATGTTTATCAAGATTTACCAACATAATCAGATTATTAAATTAAACTACGAAAAACAGCGACTTGATAACAAATTAAGTAAACTCAATCGTGATTGTAATGAGCTTCTTGCTGTTGTCAGTATTCAGCAAGAGCCGCGTAAAGTAAAAAAAATTGCAGAAGAAAAGATGGGAATGAAATGGTTGTCGTTATCGCAAGTTGTTACGGTAACAGAAGCACATGTATTTGATTTTTACACAACGACAACACGATAATTATCGTCGCCCCGAGGGTCACGTAGTGATGTCTCGAGGGGTGCGTTCTGAATATTGTGAATAAAATAATATAAAGGGGGTGTTTTATGGTAGCCAAAGATTATAAAATTCGAGTTTTTGTTGTTCTGGCCGTTTTTTTTACCGTGTTTGCTATTATTATTATACGTCTTTTTTTAGTACAGATTAATCAAAAAGATTTTTTTAAAGTTTTGGCAAAGCATCAACATGAAATTTCAATTACAATAAACCCTCCACGTGCCCATATTTTTGATCGTGCGGGCAATGTTCTTGCATTTAACCGAGATATCCCATCAGCATTTATTTTGCCGCACGAATTAAAAAAACAGCAAAAAACTGAAAAATTTTTAAAACGTTTTTTCCCCGAAGTATATGAACGTATGCAGGTACATCCTGATAAATACTTTTTATGGATCGAACGTAAATTAACGCCGCAGCGTTATGCACAGCTTAAAGCATACGGCATAGAAGATTTACATTTTGTTAACGAGCCGCAACGTTTTTATCCGTACCAATCGTTGGCACATGTTATTGGGTTTACTAATATCGATAACGGTGGCATATCTGGCATTGAACTTGAATTTACCAAAAAACTCAGTGGCCACGCTGCAACGTTGCGTCTAGAAAAAGATGCACGCTCTGGTCTGTGCTATTTTAGTAAGTCGATAGAACGTGAAGGTCAAGTGGGGGAGCCGGTTTCTTTAACAATCGATAGTAAATTACAAGCAATTGTCTATGAAGAACTCAGTCGCACGATTCATGATTTTAAAGCGCATGGTGGTGCGGCACTTGTTATGAACCCCGATAATGGCGAAATTTTAGCAATGGCTAATTATCCCGGCTTTGATCCTAATCAAACAAAAATTCAGGCCTTAGATATTACAAAAAATATTATTATTACCGAATGTTTCGAGTTAGGCTCTGTTATTAAAGCGTTTCTTGCACTTGCAGGTTTGGAAGAAGAAGTAGTAAAATTTGACGAATTAATCGATTGCGAAGGCCCAGTTGCCTATATCGATGGCTTTCGTGTTGAAAACGTAACCAATGGCTTATTACATGCCTTAGCAACAAATAATAATATTTTGCCGTTTCATGATGTCTTTAAATATTCGAGTAACGTTGGGGTTGCTAAAGTTTCAAAACGCTTGGGGCCAAAGTTATATAAACATTTGCGTAAGTTAGGCTTTGGTTTTAAAACGGGAGTACAGTTTCCGGGTGAGCGTTCTGGTTTTGTTAATCATCCAGACAATTGGAGTCGGTCGTCGATTATTGTATTGTCGTTCGGGTATGAAATTATGGCAAGCTTGTTACAGCTTGGGCATGCGTTTTCGATTATTGCTAACGGGGGTAATTCGTTACAGCCTCATATAATTCTTGGTGGGGCAAAAAACCATGATGCGCCGAGAAAATTATATAGAGACTGTACGATAGTTCAGATGAAAGAGTTATTAGAGCTTGTTGGGAAAAAATATCCAGTATCTGGCTATCGTGTGACCGGAAAAACCGGTACAGCGCGCTGTCTTAAAAATGGACACTATTCAAAAACGGCTCATAACTTTACGTTTGCAGGTATTGTAGAACGAGATAATTATCGGCGGGTTATTGTCACGTTTATCAAAGAGCCTGAAAAAGCGAATTTATGGGCCTCTGAAGTCGCGGCACCGTTATTCCAGAGTATCGCTGAAAAGATGGTTATTCACGATACCCTGAGGGCTTAAAAGTCTCAGCGAGGCGCTCGCCCTGAGGAACGAGCCTTTTTGGCGAGTGTCTCGAAGGGTGCGCCTTCGAATAACGCTAAGCACAATATTTTCTATCTGAATCGCGCCCCTGGTTTCAGGGGCCAGAACGGCCCCAGCCCCCTTGTATTTTTATTAAAATATTATATAATTGTAAATATAAGTAATAATTATTATTAAGAATTTACTATTATATTGGTAAAACTTGGGGGTTATATGAAAAAATTCAAAAGATGTATTGGTCTTATCGTGATGTTTATTATGTCACAACTGTGTATCTATTCGCTCAATGCAGCAAAGCGACCAATAAATTCGTTATCGTTGGATTCTGATATTCAATCAGGAGATATTGCTATAAAGCGTCACCGTACTGAACCTATCGGAGCTTCAATGGAAAATCCTGAGACAAACCCTGGATGGGATCGAGCCTGGTCGCATGCAGATGATGGTGATACGAAAGAAGAAAAAGATGGCAAGTCGAGTGACGTACCAGGGGTTTTTGGTGACACCATCGGTGATACCAAGAGAACTTCTCTTGTGGGGCCGTCTGCACCAGCAGGAATATCGCCTGCAGTAGTTACAGAAACAGCGCTTAAAACATTAACATTAAAAGATTTTACAAAACCAGATTTTACGTTTGTCACACTAAAAACATATTTTGCGCTGGAAGCCGATGGGCTGACCGTATTTCATCGTGCAGTACAGGCAAAAGATCTATGGTTTTTTAAATTTTTACAAGCTTGGTACGATAAACAGTGTGTGAGAGAACCCTTGGGAACGCTTGTTTTAAGCGATATTGCGTTGTTGCGTGATCGTGATAACAAAACGTTATTACACCATGCGTGTGCTGCTGGAGCTCTCGATATAATAAAGATTTTATTCGGTTATTTCGGCGAAAAATCTGATCTTGTTGGTTATGTAAATACACCTGATGCCCAAGGTTATAGTGCGTTGTATTACGCATCAGATCCTAAAATTATTACGCTGCTATGTGATGCAGGAGTTCGTGTAAATCATGATATCGTATCACCATTGCAAAAAATTCTTGAACATCCTGTTACGTTTAATCCCGAGGATATGCATTTGTTTTTGTATGGTTTTAAAGGCGAAATTAAGAATGTATGTAAGCCTGAATACAGAACAGAAATTATTGCAGGTATTAGAGCAATGAAGCTTGATCGTGATAAAACCAAGAGCGTGCTGGCTTTGTATCAAACATGGTGCGATCGATATGATGCTGTTATGCTTCTATCAGATAATAGATTGGGAACCATCGATACTATTGTGCCCATTTTGCACCTTGTTGCTCAAACAAAAATATTACCAGATTTTATTGCTGTATTTGAACGATATGAAGACCGTATTATTACAATAGAAACGCGAGATGGTGAAACGACGCGCAAAAACATTCTTATGGATAGCTATAGGGGTAAAACATGGTTTGAGCAATTTTGTTGTTCAGGTGAAATGGCGATGTCTGACTACGTACGATCTCTTGTCAGTGACGATAATCTTTTTACCTGTGATGATGTCGATAGGGGGTCAATAGCTGTAAAAAAAGCACAAGCCCCTCTTCTGAAATGTTTTGCTGTTATTAAATGTATTAAACAATATTTTTTAAATGTTGATGAGTTTAAGCGTCTTTTGTTCGATGACAAGACAAAAGAATTTACGCCATTCTGTAAAAAAATATTGTCTGAAGATTGTTTTATTGATTTTGAATTTATTAATGATAAAGACACCCTTGGTTGCAGTTTTTTCCATTATGCTGCCCAGATAATGTCCTATTCTGGGGTATTTATGAGTTTTGAAGTCAATCTCCCATTTATTGAAAGAAATAACGCGGGAAAAACTCCTATTGATTATGTTTTTGATTCTGGAAATTCAGATTTTATACAGTTTTTTTTCCGAGCTGCTGTATTACTGGGCAGATATAATCTTTTTGAGGTGCTAACGACTGATCAAATTGCGCGTCTAGCGACCTTACCTGTGGCAAAATTTTTAATAAAGATTTTTATGCATAAAAAAATGTATGATCTTGCGCAGCGCATGATTGAACACGGTTTTGATCCGGACTGTTTTTTTGATGCAGCTCCACATGGTGATGTACTGCGCGCTGTTATTGCTGCCGGAGGAAAAAGGGCTTCAGAATTGCCAGAGGCTCCTGCGACTCCCGATGATTCGATAATTTCGATGACGATGGCCAATAATGCTCGAGATTCGATAGTAACGTTGATGAAAGAGGCAGATGTTGTGCCCCTGCCACGTTAATAATCCAGAATAATAAAAATTATAATAACGTAATAATGTGAGGTTATCATGAACTTTAAAAAAATAGGTAAAAAATTAATCTTGTTTTTAACGGTAATACTTTGTCTCGGGTTTGATTGTCAACTGAGTGCAGCGGCTAAGCCTGAACGACGTTCTTTAAGAACCATTGCGCGTCAATTGTGTTCAGCGCCAGCCTTTGACCTTTGTAGAAAGCGCAAAGCTGCGCCAGCTGTTCTTGATAATGATGGTACCGATGCTGAAAATAAACCAAAGCGAGTAACAGGTGAGCAGGTGGTGATTGATGTTACACCTGCTGCTGGTACTCCTGCAAGTTCTATTGATGTACCGGCAGCGCCGGCTGGTGCAATTGATTTGGGCCCTCGTGAGACCGTTGCTACTGTCGCTGATAATTGTGCTGATGATAGTAAAGAAGAAAAAAGTTCGAAAAAAATAGTAGTGGGTACTATTCCCGATTGTAAGACGGCGTTTGATGTTGTTTGTCATGTTAAAGATGATGCGACGCTTGAAGCATTATTGGCTTTGGACGGTGTGGGTCAAACGCTTTTTCACAGAAAAGCACAGGCTGGCGATGTAGAATTTTTTGAGTTTCTTGAACATGCGTGGGAACTGCACAAAGATTATTTTTATAAGGTTTTAGATGCTAAAAACTGCTATGGTCAGACATTATTACATAGTGCGGTGCTTTCAAGATCTATTGATTGTGTAAAATATATGCGTGATAAAAATAACGCTAGGTTTCACGCGAACAGTCCTGATGTTCACCGTTTTTATACGCATGCTACTATTCAGGACGTAGCAGGGTTTACACCTGCACATTTGGCAGCAATTGATGGAAATACTGAGATTACGTCAAGCTTCAAATTTTATGGTCTTGACCATGAAAACCATTCGGTGTTACATCATTTCATGTCAGCTCTTTTAGAAAAAGATGCAATAGACGAGCGGGACGAAGACTGTATACGCCGACTATGTTATGCTACCCGATTCTTTGAGGAAAACTTTGATTGGACAATCATTTTACGTGATGCATTTAAAAGTAAGAATAAAAATATTATTATAAAAATACTGGATGGCCTCATTTTGCAATGGAATCCTAAGGAAAATGAAGGTTTTTGCGAACTACTGGGGGCGCTTTTGATCGAAAGTCCCGGGTATACACCGGTTGTCGTAACAGTTATTAAAAAAAAATTGGGATGGTCGTATGATCAGCAAAAAACTCTTAATAATCTAAATCTTTTGCTTAATTTACCAATAGATCTTTTTGAAAAGCCAAGTGCTGATGAGTCTCTAGGCTTTAATGGCTCCATGACATATCTTGATACGATACTTGAGTTTATCAATACTGATAGATCTTACGAGGGTAGTTTTCGCGAAAAAATGGCGCGAATTTTAGTCAACCATCTGCTTGATAAAAATTTGGTTAAAACATTGCAAGTATTGGTAATTAATAGTGATGCAGGCGCTCCTGCTGGCATAACGTTGCGAAAAAATGATGGTGAAAAAACAATCATTAATTTTAAAAAATTACTGATAGATGAAAAAACTGGGGACAATCTTGGTCACAGGATCGCAAAGCATGTGCTTGCGCATCCAGAAGATATAGAACTCTGTAGGAGCAAGCTCTACGGTGTTCAAACTAATGGGTACTGGTCTGTAGAAAATAACGACCATAAAACACCCTTACAGATACTTTTTGAAAGTAGGAACGCATCGCTTTGCGCTGAGGTTCTTAAGGATCTTCCAAAACAATTAGTCAAAACTGATAGCATATTGGATCTTTGTGATGATAAACAGCTTGTTGAAATTGGTTGTGCTATGACGGCCGTGGAACGCGGGAAATTTTTGTTTTTTTATGTTTTTTATGTGGGTGGTCCTGATAAAGAAGCTTCTCTATGTAAGTATGTTTCTCGTCTTGTTAAAGCCGGTTTTGATCCAAATTATGTAGATACGAATTTTAGGGGTTTTCGTACAAGCGTTCTTGATAGTATTACTGATGAAATCATAGGTACAGATAAATCGCCAGATCTTAAAGATCTTATAAACTGTGCGATTCGCAAGCAACGTGAGCGTTTATTACCAGCTACGTTAGCGTCGCCAGCTGCTCCGCCTGCAAAATCTGTTGGTGCGGCAGCGCCGAGAGAATAATTTTTGTTAAAAAATTAGCGCCTCATAAACGCGTTTTTGATATACGAAATACGGTGACGATCTTGAGTTTCAAAGTGCACCGTTGCGACGTCAAAGCGTAAGACTTTATCGGTTATATTGTTTTTTAAGACAAAATACTGGGCAGCTTTGATAATCTTTTTCTGTTTTGTTGGTGTAACAACCTGTGAAATGGGAAAATATTCGGTCGTACGTGTTTTGACTTCTATAAAAGCGATTAAATCTTTATAGGCGGCTATGATGTCAACTTCACCAACACGTACGGTATAGTTACGTGCAAGTATCACAAAGCCATGGCCTTCGAGCCATTGAGCTACTTCTTCTTCTCCTTTATTTCCAAGTTCTCGTTTAATAGTCATAATGTTATTCTTTTATAAGAGTTTAAAGGGTTTTTATAAAACAAAAATAATAGCTAAATTTATTATCTAGAGCAATATCTCGTGGTGATTTATGATCACTATTGGGTCGGAGAATATTTACTCCTAGAGCGATGAGCGTTTTTATAATAAATAGGCGAAATTTAAGGCCAGAGCCCGGGAATATATAATTAGGCATGAATGCGTAATGCAGAGCTGTGTTTTGTGACTCATCGATAATTGTAGGAATATCAATACCCCATGATCTAATTTCTTGCGCAAGGCTTTCTTCGGTTACTTGGTAGCCATCGTTAGATGCAAACTCTTCTAACAGAAGAACGACTTTCTTGGGGCCTAATCTTTGAGCTTCATGAGCGAGTAAAAGTTCAGTTTTTAGTTTAATAAGAGCTTCTTGAATAGAAGCTGATATTGGAGGTTGTGACTTCGCATCGTTATGGGGAGTGCCTTTGTCATGAGACTCGCAGGTCCTGAAGATGCTTTTTTTAAGGCGCTTTGGTATGTTTTTGTGCTTCTTAAGAATATCAAAAACTGTTTCTCCGTCTTCATCACAGAGTGTAACGTCAGCTTTTTTATTCAAAAGATCTTGTAATGCTTCGTTGTATACATGATACTCATGCAATCCTGGATCACAAGCCCTTAATGCAGGATTGCTGTTTATTGGGTGATTATTAAGAAGATCGTGCACAAGTGGTTGCATAGGGTATTTTTTAGAATCGCTTGTAACGATAAGATTTTCGCACGCAAGAAGTCTTTGTATTCCATAGGTAAAACGATTTCGAAGGGCAATGTTAAGTGGCGATAAGTTACAGACGTTTAAACTATTAATTTCAGCTCCTGTTATTAAGAGTGCTTCAAGAAGTGCAGGACGAATGTCTTTGGGACTATTATGATCGAGCATGCATACATAGTGTAATGCAGAATTTCCTAACCCATCACGTATGTTAACGTTAAGCATAAATTTTTTAATAAAGATCGAGAGATCGTGGGCGGCTATTTTCGTGTCCGGTTTTGGATTTAAGAATGTGATATCTTCGAGCGCCAGATCTGCCAAAAAATCAATAAGTTTTTGAGGTGTTAAGAGGCCAGATTTGAGCATGTTTTTGAATGCTTCTCTGGCTTTGTATTCGCCTATATAATAGGGCATATCTTTACGTTTTGTAGCAACGTGAGAGATCGATAATTTTTTGAATTCACCGGTTAAACGTTTTACGTCAGGGACATCTTCGTGCGATATGCTGGTGGGTTTGGCAGGTTCTGTGGCCATAGTATGAACTGATGTGTACGTGAAAAAAGAGAGCATTATGAGCGCTCGTAAGCGTGCTGGGTTTACATATTTTTTCATGATCATGCAGCTTTCGTATATTTGGTATTAGCAAGAAAAAAGGGTGCACCTAAGATGCACCCTTTATAAATATTGTAAAGAGAATCAAAAAAAACTAAAAGAAAAACGGACTTTTTGTTGTAAGAGCTTGTGCCATATGCGTAAATTGCGACTCTGGATATTGGGCAACCAGTTTTTCAATAGACTCTTTTATTTTATCTTGATTCTTCTGTTTTTGGGCGAGCTTACATTCGAGATAGAGTAAACGAGCTTCAAGTGCTTGATTGTTTGGTAAGTAGGTCTTACGCAAATGTTTTAGACGATTTTCAGCAGATTCGTACTGTTCTTGTTTGACATAAAAGTTAAAAACATAAATTTCTTTATCGATTAACTTATGCTCACAGGTACGCTTAATATCAGCAACGTCATTGCGGTATTTGCTGTACAAGTTGTTATCAAGATACTCTTGGCAAATTCTTACCGTATCTTCAGTTTCTGTTTGATCACAGTCGGTTCGTAATGTTTGGTAAAATTTTGATAAGAGTGCTTTATATTTTGCATATTCTGCGCGTTGGTCAGAAGGATAGAACTGATTATAGTGTTCAAAAAGTTGATTTGCTGAAGGATAGCGACCAGCTTTAAAACAGCTTTCAGCAAGTAAAAGTTTATATTTTGAAATTTGACTATGATCAGGATATTTTGCGACCAATTGTTCTAAATAGTCGACCGATGCGTCATAATTTTTCTTTTGGATATAGGCAAGTGCTTTTGATCGGAGCTCTTCAGCACTCAGATCTGTTCGTTTTCTTTGTTTCGAGCATCCTTGCATGCAGAGCATAGATACTAGGCCGAAGATGCTCACAAAAAAAAGTTTCGAACTTTTTTTCAAGAAACTGTTTTTATCTGTTATTTTTTTATTCGTTATCATGATCATGGCGTCATTCCCCTCTATCCGATTAAATAAAACACTTATTTAATCCTATCATCAAAATGCTGTTTTGGTAAGCGAAATTTGTGAAGTTAGGCCTAGCTTGAAATTGCTTTCTTTGTTAAGCTTCATCTCGCTTTGGGCTCATTTAGGCTCTTTGAGGGCTATTTTTGCTTTATTTGCACAGATTTGCACGTTTATTATGAGTTTATTACAAAAAGGATTTCTATGGATAAGAAGCTTCTATTCGCGGTTTTTATGTCACTGGCAACCGTTTGGGGATTTCAATACTATTTTGGTGACAGTACAGCGGTTCAAGATCAGCCTGGTATGGTCACGGTTGGTGTGCCAGCACAAGGGGTTGTAGCACCTGGACAGCCAATTAAGGTCCCAAAAACTCAAGATTTGTATAAGCCGTTATTACTAGATGTCGATTTTATAGAACAAAAAGCGGTGTCATCTGCAACAGTTATTGATATCGAAACAGATTATTGTAAGCTTTCGTTCTCAAATCATGGTGCTGTCTTAGTAAGTTTAGACTTTAAAGAGCATACAGGTAAATACGGTACCCCGCTCAGAACTGTTTATAGTAAGGGATCGTACGATGCTGAACGCTCAAAAGGCTGTTTTTTACTCGCATTTGAACAAAAGACGCCGTATTTCTATACGTTAACGGATAAAAAAGTTGTTGATAACAGGACAACAATAACGTTTCAAGCAGAGCATGATAACTGGGTAATTCATAAAACGTATATAATCTATAACGATAGTTATAAGATTGACGTGACTATTGCCTGTACGCCAAAAACGGCTGATGTAAAACCATTACAGCCAAGATTGTTCTTTCCGGCGCCATATTTAGCCGAAATTACCGATGATACGGTAACTGAATTTGTTTGGAATGAGCAAAAACAAACAATTGATAAATTTGAACTTGCAAAAACTAAAGATCTTGCATGGTACTGGAGCACGCAAAAAGCAATGATCGGTGCTGAAGATAAGTACTTTGTGCATGCGCTTGTTAACGATACAGATAAGTTTGTACAACGGGCTTATACCAAAGAGTTTGACCCTAAAAACGTCTTTTCTGTGCTTGAAGGGCCGTCAACACAAGTTGCTCATAGTTGGACACTTTCGTTTTATTGTGGCCCTAAATTGTTTGATCACTTTGCAGCTGTTGATACCCGTTTAGAAGAATTATTATCGTTTGGTTGGTTGTCCACTATCTGTAAGCTGTTATTAAAATGGTTAAGCTTTTTATATGATTATTTAGGTAATTTTGGTTGGGCAATTATTCTATTAACTATTTTACTCAAATTACCGTTTACCCCGTTATCGATGTATGCGCGTAAAAAGCTTGAAGAGTATCAAAGATTTCAGCCGACGATTAATAAGATTCGTTTAAAATATAAGCATGATTTGACGATGCAGCATGAAGAACTTATGAAGTTTCATAAAGATCATAATATCTCGCCGACGACGCAGATGGTTGGGTGTCTTCCGTTACTCATACAAATGCCAATTTTATTTTCGTTATATCGTGTACTTGGTAATTATCTTGATTTGTATCAGGCGCCGTTTGTTGGATGGATTGTCGATTTATCATCTAAAGATCCGTATTATGTATTACCAGTATTAATGGGTATATCGATGATTTGGCAGCAGTTATCAACACCAACAACTGATGAGAAACAGCGGGTTGTCATGATTTTTGTAACAATTATTATGACCGTTGTTTTCGCAGGATTTCCTGCAGGCTTAGTGTTGTACTGGCTTGTGAATAATCTTTTAACAATTGGTGAAGATTATCTCAGAAAATTAGTTTTTAAATAAAAGAGAACCATGTTTGCTCAGCTACCGGTGCTGCAAAAGCTGATTCGGCAATTGCAGCGGGTGCCTTACCTGGCATCAAAAAATGTGTATAAAGTTGCTGCCTATTTTTTGACAAGCGATGATAAAGTTATTGAACAGCTTTGTCAGACGATTTTAGAAGCAAAGCGTGCAATCCAGTATTGTTCTGTTTGCCATAATTGGACAGAAAATAAAGAAATTTGCTCGATCTGTTCTTCTGACAAGCGGGACAAAACGGTAATCTGTGTTGTTGAAACCTGGCTTGATTTATTTGCGGTCGAAAAGGCTGGCGGTTATAACGGTGTATATCATGTTTTGGGCGGCGTTTTATGTCCTCTTGATGGTATAGGTCCTGATAATTTGAATATCGAAACATTATTACATCGAGTTAATGTAAATAACAGTACACACGAAACAATTAAAGAAGTTATTTTTGCAACGAACCCAACCCCTGAGGGTGAGGCGACTGCAAGTTTAATTTCATCAAAAATTAAAGTGCCGTTACAAGTTTCAAAACTTGCAAGCGGTGTTCCTACAGGATCGAGTCTTGAGTATATGGATCGGGTAACGATCTATAAAGCGTTATTAGGCAGAAGACCGTTTTGAAGATCCAAAAAAAACTTTGTTTTTTTTTTCTCGCATACATGGTGTTTGTGATATCAAGCACCATGTATGCTACGTTTGGTAAAATTGTTTCGACCGTTAAGACATTGCGTATTAATAGTCTTACACAAACTATTACGCATAAAAATCATGTCGTTTTTGATGGAGAGGTCGAAGTTCTTATCGATCGTAAGATGCGGGTATGGGCTGATCGTGTTGTTCTTGATAAAGAAAAGCAGACGCTTATTGCCCAACGTACAAAAAGTGCTGCTGTATCTATAGAAAATGACGATTTTATCATGCTGGCAGATCAGTTGTTTTTGAACTTTGAAAAAAAGACCGGATATGCTGATAATATTCGTATGCATATTAGTGAAGGGTATGTTTCTGCGCGCAAAGCTGAAAAGTTAGACGATAATGATTGGCGTATGGACGAGATGACCTATACGCCATGCGACGCTGATGGTATGCATTGGCATTTTAGAGCACGCAAAGCTGTTTTACGTGGAAACTATTTTATTAAAGCTTCGGGGTTACTTTTTAAAGTAGGGCCGGTGCCGGTTTTTGGTCTGCCAAGTATGATTTTACCCATTCAGAGGCGTACAAAATCGGGTCAGGGTAAAGCAAAAAGCGGTTTTTTGATGCCCCGATTTTATTTTGATTATGATTATGGCTTTGGGTTACGACAAAATTACTATCGTTACTTTGGGCCACATTGTGACACGACTATTGGCGTTGATTGGCAAGCATACAAGGGGATCGTTTTTTCAGACGAGTTTCGTTGGGCTCGTTCACCAGAAAATTTTACGAAAAGTACTATGCAGTACGCATTTGCCCGTAATGTTTTTATGCAAAAAAACGAAAAAATTGTTAAGTCGACGGCACATAGATATTGGGTTGAAGCCCAAAATTTTCAAACAATTGGTGCATTTGGGTTCATGCAGTTGAATAGCTTAATGCGTATGGATTTTGGGACCGATAAACGCATTGGTTATCAGTTTTTAAATAATACGCATGATGTTGATGATACATTTAGCAATTCTATACTTTTTCGTGGTCATATGTCTCATGATATCATTGAAGCGCGTATTGACGCTGACCAAACACGTCGGCAGCAATTTATTGCTATGACAAACGAAGAAAAACAACGATTTCAACCACTGGCCCAAGATCTTATTGCCCAAACACAGGCTTTTACAAAATCGCGATCACAAAAGATTGAGTGTAAAAAAAATGAATTTCAAAAAAAAGAGATAGAAGATAAAACGACAGTCATTCAGGTGCCTCATGTTGAATGGAACAGTTCATACAGAGGTCTTCGCAATATTTTTTCGTATAGGCATGATTTTTTTGTTGATCAGGTCTTATATCGACAACAAGAGCTTGAAAATATCTATTTTAACGCAACGTTATTAAATCAACGAGATTTAATAACGTTACGTAAAGCAGACTTATTACGCCTTGGCTATCGTGGAAATATTCATAAGTCTTTGTCCTATAACGGTCACAATCTTATCTTGCAGATTAATCCGTCATTACAGTTTCGTAGTAATATAGCTCGTGATGTGAGTTATCATAAAAATGTTATTGAGCACAGAATTTTTGGTCAGGGTGCCTATCGCATCGCATCAGAATATCGTGCGGCGTTAACGTTTCCAGAGCTTTTTCTTATGTCAAACAATTTTAATTATGTCCATTATGTACAACCAAGTATTACGTATGAGTATGTACCAAAGTTTTTTCAGAACCATTGGCACTATATTGACAAGTGGGATCGCTTATATCCTAAACACGAAATTGCTGTACAGGTGAGAAATAATAATACAATTAACGACTATCAGATTGATCTTGAGCTCAAGCAGGGGTACGATTTTTATACCAGAGATGATATTTTCCCGTTGCGACGAGCGCTTGCAAGTAAGCATGCATTACCGTTTAGATATGATGCCTCAGTGTATTCAGACTATATAAATCTTTCATGTGCTCAAGAATATGATGTAAAAAATCTTAAAATGCTGCAGTCAGAGATTAGTACCGGTTTTTCGTTTAATCGTTTTAATACATCTATTGGTTATCTTTACCAAAATACTGAATTGCAAAAGCGTCGAGAGCTCTTATCAAATATTCCGCATTTTGTATTATTTAATCTTGCGGTGCCAATTTCTAAGCATGCGACACTGCGCTATGATGGGCAATTTTACTCTGAACATAAACATTCTTTTTTTTCATTGGGAAGTATTAAGCCTTTATTACATCGCATTCGACTTGATTACGATGGTCATTGCTGGGGTTTTTATATAGGATTTGAAGAGAAAAAATATCGCGAATATGGTACTGAAAAAGCTGAGCATTATTTTGTTTTCTCGCTTAAATTAGAATCGATTGGTTCGTTTGCTAATAAAATTCGGCAGCCGTCTATTGATCGTAAAAAAGATTAAAAGATCTAAAAAACAAGAACATACAGAATATATACTCTTGCTATGAGCGCACAATTTTCTGAAAAGACTATTTGCTTGATGACGAACATATATCTTCGATTAAACTAATAACAATATTTTTTGCTCTATAATTATTATAATTATTTAAATTATGAGAAAGGGTTTGTAATGTTTTTTAAATCACCGACAAGTTATTCGTTATTTAAGCAACGTCGGCAGCTTTTGTTAGAACAAATTCAGGAAAATTATCCCGATCAAGAAGAAGGGCTCGTTATTTTGATGGCCGGTTTTGAAACCGAACGTTATCTATTTCGCCAAGAGAGCTCTTTTTATTATCTCACCGGTATTACTGAGCCAGGCGCAGTTTTGTGTATGTATCTTGATGGAGAAGAGGTTTTGTATCTACCTCGATTTAATCAAGCGCGTGATCAGTGGGTGAATGTAACGTTTAAGATGGGCAAAGACGAAGGCTTATTTGAAGTTGATGAGTCCCGTTATTTAGGTGACCAGATTAATGGGTACGCGCTAACGCCGCCATTTACCAAAGAAAAATATTCGCAGCTTTTAAACGATTTGAGTACGGTTTTAGATCATAAAAGCATGATTTTTTCTTTATTAGATAAAACAAATCATGGCTATTTTATGCAAGTTAATTTATTTGAAAAGCTTTGTGGTTGGCTGCCAATGCTTGCCCCATTAGCGAAAGATATCTCGCCAATAGTTCATCAGTTGCGTCGATTTAAAGATGACTATGAAATCAGCTTAATTCACGGGGCTGTTCAAGTAACAAAAATGGCACACGAAACAGCAGCTGGACTTATTACACAAGGTCGATTTGAATATGAAGTTCAGGCTGGTATCGATTATGTATTTACGCATCTTGCTGCTGCATCACCGGCCTTTCCAAGTATCGTCGCAACAGGGAAGAATACGACGATATTACACTATATGAATCGAACACACGAGCTTAAAGATCAAGATCTTGTTGTCGTTGATATTGGTGCAGAGTATGGTTATTACGCAGCTGATTTGACCCGTACCTATCCAGTTGGGGGGAAGTTTAGTAAGCGGCAGCTTGAAGTGTATAATGCGGTCCTGAAAACTCAGGCCCATATCGAAGCGCTGGCGCAACCAGGTATGTATTTAAAAAATCCAGCACGACCTGAGTTATCGTTACATCATTTGGCAATAAAATATTTAGAGACCTTAGGTTATGCGCAATATTTTTGTCACGGCATAGGACATTATCTTGGTCTTGATGTGCATGACGTCGGTGATTACAGTACCCCACTTGAAGAAGGCGATGTGTTTACGATTGAACCTGGGATTTATATTGCCAAAGAAAATCTTGGCGTTCGTATTGAAGACGATTACGTCATAACCGAAGATGGTGCTGTCTGTTTGAGTTTTGATTTGCCAAAAGATCCAAAAGAAATTGAAGCGATGATGACCAAAATCTAATATTTTATAAAAATGAGAATTTTAAACCCGGTGTTTTTACTGAGCACTGGGTTTTTTATGTGCTTTTATTAAGGAAAAATGGTGATAAAGTAAATTTTTTATGTCTTCTGTCCAGCCATTTCTTTGAGAAGATCCCGCTAATTGGGCGAGTGTGTGACCTTGCGCGTTAGGCGCCGTAAGGAGATGCGAGAGGTTTTCAGGGCCATATCTGAGGATCATTGCCCTTAAAAGAACGAATGTTACTAACCCGTCATCTTCTTCAACGGCAACATGTATAGGCAGTGTGTTTTTTGGATAAGCATCACAAAGATGTATGCCAGTTTTTGCTAGTGCATTGGCAAGTTGTTTCAGTCGGTTATCTTCAAGTGTAATGATTTTATGCTGAGCTAAGATTTTACGTATCGAATAGACAAGAGTTTCTGGCTTGTGATAATCGAAAGAAAATTCTGGAATTTTTTCGAAGGGATCTTCGGGCTGAACGATAGGTGGGGTTGCACGTTTTAGATCCGATGGTTCTGAAGTTTTTGTCATCGCATGAATATCATGATTGAAAAAAATTATAGCAGTCAAAACAGCAAAAAATAGATTTTTTGTCTTCATATCTTCCCTTTTTTTAGAACGTACATAAAAGTAACAAGAATGATCTTAGTCTAAAAAATATTTTTTTTGAAATGTATTGTTTTCTGATTAATTTCTCAGCAAACTAGTGAAAGTTTGTTTTTTAGAAATAACGATTCTCATCAGATTTTTGAGCGTCGTAACAAGTGTGATGAGTGTGTAGTGGAGGATAGAACGGTAGTATGAAGATTCAGGAATTAATTCAAAAAGTTAGAGAGCAGGATACAAAATTTATTGTTGTCACAGGCGGTGTTTGCTCGTCAATAGGTAAAGGTGTTTTAGTTTCTTCGCTTGGGGTTTTGCTTAAAAAAGCGGGCTATTCTGTTTCAGTCGTAAAATGGGATCCGTATTTAAATGTCGACCCAGGAACGATGTCACCACTTGTGCACGGTGAAGTTTTTGTCACGGTCGACGGTGCTGAAACCGATCTTGATTTGGGTCACTATGAGCGTATGCTCGGTGTCGAGCTTAAGCGAGACTCGTCTGTATCTTCAGGGCAAATTTTTGAAGAAGTCCTTGAAGGTGAACGAACGGGTGCTTATTTAGGAAAGTGTATACAGCTTGTACCACATGTTGTTGAGGTTGCAAAAAGACGTTTGCTTAATTTTGCGCTGAATCATAAGGTCCAGTTTGTGTTGCTTGAAATTGGCGGGACTGTTGGTGATATGGAAGGCGAGGTTTTTCTTGAAGCGATACGCCAATTACGTATGGAACTTGGCATCGGTCGTATGATGCATTGTCACCTGAGTTATGTTCCAACGCTCAGTTGGACTGGCGAAATTAAAACAAAGCCGACACAACATAGTGTTATTGCTCTAAAACATGCAGGGCTTATACCTGATTGTCTATTTTTACGATCTGACCAGCCAATAGATGCTCATGTGTTAGAAAAATTGGGTATTATGTGTGGCGTTGATCCCCGTTATTTATTTCAAGTTTTAACAGTCGACCCAATTTATCGTTTGTTTCTTATGTTACACGAACAAGGTGTTGGCAAGCGCGTGCAAGAGTTTTTTGGTCTTTTACCAGAAAAAGCGTCAGATCTATCAGATTGGAATGTATTAATAGATCGCATCGATAAAGCCAAAGATATTGTTAAAATTGGCTTAGTTGCTAAATATGTGGGGAGTAACGATCCGTATATTAGCGTTATAGAAGCAATCAAGTCTGCGGGAATTTCATGTAATCGCAAAGTGCAAATTGTTGTCGTCGAAGCAGACCAGCTCGAACTATCACCGTATGGATCTGACGAAGGGGCCTGGAAATTACTAAAATCACTTGATGGGATTGTTGTGCCAGGCGGCTTTGATAAACGTGGTATCGAAGGTAAAATTTTAACCGTGCGCTGGGCTCGTGAAAATAAGATCCCGTATTTAGGCTTATGCTTGGGTATGCAAGTTATGGTGATCGAGTTTGCTCGGTCGTTATTGGGACTTACTGATGCAAGTAGTTCTGAGTTTGAACCAGAAACCAAAAATCCTGTTATAGCATTACTTGATGAACAACAGACTGTTTCGCGTAAAGGTGCTACGATGCGACTTGGATCAATGGTTTGTACCCTTGAACCAGGGACAAAAGCCTATCAGGCATATAACAAAGCGACCGTTGCAGAGCGTCATAGGCACCGATACGAAGTGAATAATAGCTATAGAGAAGCGCTTGAGGGCGTCGGGGCTATATTTTCGGGTAATTACAAAGAGAAAAATCTTGTAGAGATTACGGAGCTGAAAGATCATCCGTTTATGCTTGGATCTCAGTTTCACCCGGAATTCCAATCAACGCCACTGATCGTGCATCCGCTTTTTAAAGCGTTTTTAGAGGCTGTTGTACAGTTAAAAACAGAAAAATAGTCTATTTTATGTTTGACCGACGGACGTTTTTATTTTAGAATGGGTGGATAATCGTGTTTATTATGAGATTTAACGATATGAAATTATAACGATTTAGTGAAAATTCGTGAAAAAATAAGGCTGTATTGACCATGGACATGAATAAAAGTTTCTTATTACGACAAGAAGATCGCGCCCCAAAATGGCGCATTGTTGATGCTACTGATAAAGTTTTAGGCCGTTTATCCACAGAAATAGCAGATATTTTGCGTGGTAAAGACAAACCTGAATTTACCCCTCATTGTGATGCGGGCGATTATGTTATTGTTACCAACTGCGAAAAGATCAAATTGACCGGTAACAAGTGGGAAGGCAAAATCTACGAACGCTACTCAGGTTGGCGCAGTGGCTTGAAGAAAATTTCAGCGCAAGATCTTTTCAAAAAAGATCCTACAGCGTTAATTATCCATTCTGTTACAGGAATGCTTCCTAAGAACAAAATGAATGATAAAGTTATTAAAAAATTAAAAGTATACGTTGGAAATGAGCACCCTCATAAAGCTCAAATCTAAAAGATATATTTTTAAAAAATAAGAGTATAACCAAGCAGCGCTTTGCACAGGCGCTGCTTTTTTTATTAAATAGCTATTATGCTTCAAGTCGCTCGCCCTGAGGAATGAGCCCATGACTATGGGCGAGTAGCCTGCCCGCCGTAGCCACGAAGGGCGTAGGCCGGGTCTCGAAGGGTCGACTTGATTCAAAAAAATATAAAAAACTATGTTAAAACAACAAAAAACAATTAATAACGTAATTACATTCGAAGGCATTGGCGTTCATACAGGGTTGCCAGCTCGTGTAACGTTGTACCCAGCTGAGCCAAATTCTGGGCTTCGTATTGTTAATAAATCTTTCCCTCTTGAGCCCATGGAAATAGGAACAGTTGTTCCTGAGCATGCTATGCATGCTACGGTTGTTAAACAAAAGAGCTGGTTTGTTAGCACGATTGAGCATCTCATGGCCGCTATTATCGTCGCAGAAATCGATAATCTTATTATCGAAATAGACGGTGTTGAAGTGCCAATTCTTGATGGCAGTGCGTTACCGTTTATTCAAAAAATTTTAGATACGGGGACGCGAGAACAAGAAGTTCGTAAAACGTTCTTAACGCCCAGAAACTTCTTAAAATTTGAAGACCCGCAAGGGCGCTATATCGAAATTACGCCTGCTCAGGAGTTATCGTCGGGTGTACGTGATATGACATTATTTGTCGATTATAAAGCAGAATTTAATCACCCGTTAGCTGGGAGCCCGGTTTTACAGGGGGCTGTAACCTGTGATTTTTTTATAAACCAAGTCGCGCCTGCGCGCACGTTTGGGTTTCTTGATCAGTTACCGTTTTTACGTCAGCATGGGTTAGCCAAAGGGACCTCTTTAGGTAACACGGTTGTTATCGGGCAAGAAGAGTTATTAAACGACATGCGCATTCATGATGAATGCGTACGACACAAATTTCTTGATTTGATTGGTGATTTGAGTCTTCTGGGCAAAAATCTTATCGGGTCGATTAAAGCCCATAAAACGGGGCATAGCTTTAATCGATTGGTTATCGAGCATTATATTAAGCACCCGGAGCAATGGGAGTTGGTTTAGAGAGTCTAGAGAAACGTAGTTTTAAAAAAAGCTCGCTGATTATTACCAGCGAGCTTTTTTTTGTATCTTGATTAAGCTATAGACTTTTAAGTTTCTACTAAGATTCTACGCCTGCTTTTTCTTCTACATGAACACGAGCAACACCATCACATAGTTTTGTTATTTCTTGAGCTGTTTTGGCATCTACAGGAGCTAAAGCTTTTCTTCGATGGGGAACCATAATGGGGAGTGCGCTTCCATCTGTTCGTGTGGTAATGTTGCGAGCACAGCGATCAAATAGCGCTGGATTTATCTCACGCGCTGTTTTGCCGTCAGCATTTTTGATATCGAGAACCTCGTCACTCGCATCATAGAG
>Ga0206848_1007_pt1 | contig 96806 bp, 75 predicted proteins | sample Alteio_BWOrgCont_18_FD_152635 | JGI IMG/M metagenome (GOLD analysis project Ga0206848, IMG submission 152635) | Enriched cells from forest soil in Barre Woods Harvard Forest LTER site, Petersham, Massachusetts, United States -... | ecosystem: Environmental > Terrestrial > Soil > Temperate forest >...
ATACAGAACAAATATCAAGAAAAACAGCGTCCGATAGACATAGTAACTCTTCATACATACTCCCCCTAATCATTTTTAATAAAAAAATCTTCGCATAACTACAAGCTTAAGATGTAACTATTTGAAACCAATTATTCAAAAAATTATTGCCAATAATCAAGGGTCTGTATTAAGTACAAAAAGGGCATGCAGTTAACCGCACGCCCTTTTTTATTGTAAATTTTTTCAGAAAGCTCTTAAAGCCTTAAAGAATTTTCGATTTCAATATAGTACTCATTAAGTGCGTCCTGAAGGTTGTTGCGAAACTTTCTGCAGGCTTCAACGTATGCGTCCATAGTCTTAAATTTTGTGAAAAAAAATTCTCTCCAAACAGCTTTTTCTTTTTTCTTAAGTGATGCTGCTATGTTTGGTCGAAGTTTTCCAATTTCTTCACGTGAATTATTAAATAATTCACTCGTTTTAGCTTTAACGCGCGAAATCACGCTGGCAATCTTATCTTTTTCATGAGTTACTGCCTGTTCTTCAGCTGCTTGTTGCGCATACAAAAGTAAACATTCAGCAGCTCGATCCATTGCACGTATTGCGCTATCTAAATTATTAAGAAATTCTTGACGTGATACAGGCTTCGTATTTGGTTTATGTAATTTTTTAAAAGACCGTTGACGTAATACAAGCCGAGCATTTGGATTCTTAGCATCATGCATTGCATTAAGATTATAAACAAACAAGAAAATCGATAATAGAATCACGCGTTTACCCGAAACAAAATACATAAAAATCGTCCCTCTGCTGGATTTTAATCATAGTTATTTTGCATCTTGCAAAAAACAGGTGTTACTATAGCACAACCTACATGCTTAGTATAATTTTTTCTATCGATCTTAAGCCCGTATCCTGATTAATACACAGCTCAAAATACCCGTCATGGGCATACTTTTCAACCAGCTCTTTATCATGACAAATCATAAGAACAATAAGATCTGTTGTTTTGACAAGCTCAGCTAAAAAGTCCATGACCATATTTGTATTCTGTTCATCAAGCGCCGCAGTTGGTTCATCAAGTAATAATACACGCGTTGGCTTTACCAGCGCCATCATAATCGCTAAAATCTGGCGCTGACCGCCTGATAATAATTTTACGGGACTATTAAAATTTATCTTAAATCGTTTAATAAATTCTGGAAGTTCTTGCACTTTGGGTAACCCACGCAAACTTGGATAACGTGATATCCCCGCAAGTCGCATATTATCCTGAAACGATAGTTGATCTGCAAGCATGTAATCAAACTTTTGTTGCACCAGTGAAACTTCTTGAGATAATTCATGACCTGAGCAATCACCTGAAAAATCGTCAGCTCCTAACCCATACTGTTTATTATTCAGTACAAGCTCCCCAGAAACTATTTCGTCATGAGCAAGCTTACCCTGTAATATGCGAAATAATGTCGACTTACCAGCACCATTTTGGCCACGTATAAAGTTAATTTTTTGGGCATCACAATCAAAGCTCAGGTTATCAAAAAATAATCCTGTATCTTGCGCAAACTTAAACGTTATATTTTTTATACCTAACATAATTATACCCCCAAATTATCGGTTATCTGACCTGATGATCGATTTTTACGATACGTGTATATTAATAATAATAAAACTATTATCGACTGAATCATCGTAAAATATTTTAAATTAAAACCGACTTTTAATAATAACTGTTGCAACGTACAGTACACGATAACGCCAACGCACGGGATCATAATAGATATAAATTTTTTGCTACGAACCATCGTTTTGCCTAAAATTAACGCTGTAATACAAAAAAGTGCCATGCCCAACTCAGCGTTAGTATCAACAAAGCCACTTGATTGAGCAACCAGATAGCCGGACAAGCCAGCTAAAGCGTTACTGATCATAATGCCCATACAAAAAATATAATTACTCGAAATTCTATAATTTTCAAAAAACCTTGGGTTATTTCCATACACGCCAATCGCGTACCCAAGTTGCGTTTTTAAAAATAAAAACCCAATAATTACTAATACAATCGTTATGCACAGTAATACTCCAAGCTCAGGACTTTTTTGTACAAAAGCACATGATAGTAATGGGTTTTGTAATGCGCCAAGCGAAAGATTTGAAACGCCCAAAACCAGTTGCTTAATCCCATGAAATAAGCCTATCGTTAAGATACTTGAAAGCAAATGCGGGATGCCTGCAAATCGCGTTAACGAACTTGATAACGCTCCAACAACCAAGCCTGCAAGCATACTTGCTACAATAACAAGCACAAGCAAGATACTATTGGGTAACCCTGTACCAACCAGTAAGCACTTTGCTGCGCAAATCGCGCCCATTGCGTATGCACTCTCGATACTTAAGTCTGGCACTTTCATGAGTGACATGCTGACATACGCGCCCATAACTAAGGGCAGGTATATCAGCGATAACTCTAAAATACTTGTTACGATATTCAACATGCTTTTTTCCTCTATCCATTCGTCGCCCCGAGGAGCCGGCTTTCCGGCTGTCTCGAGGGGTATTCCTCAAATAACTTCGCCCGACTTCATCATAAATAAAAGTTTATCATCAAGCACAAGCCCCTGATGCCCAGCAGTCTTGCTATTAACTTTAATTTTAAAGTTCGTAATAGGCGACATAGGCACCTGCGTAACCGTCTTGTTTTCTTCAATGATTTTTTGTGCTTTTTCAGCAGCTTGCACCCCGAAATCATACTCATGAACCCCAAAGCCCAAAGCTGCCCCTTTTTCAACAGAATCTAAATCTGTAACTAATAACGTCACATGATCACGTGTACAAATTTTAACTAAACTGTCGATTCCAGAAACAACGGTATTGTCTTTAAGTATCATAAGAACATCGGTATCATGACACGCTGTTGTCGTTTTTGCATAGATCTCGTTGGTGTTATAAATTTCTAAACTCTTACATATAATATTTTTTTCATGAGCCAATTTCTCGATAGTTTTTTTATCTTGTTCAAGCCCACCATTTTGTCCTGGGTCGTACACCAATAACAAACGCTTTACATCAGGCCTAAGCTTGAGTAACAAATCAAGCTGCACGTTATAATCGACTTTTTCTATGACACCAGTTACTTTTTTGGGGTCAAGGGTCTTTGCTAGAGCGTCAGCAACTGCACCAAAGACAATATGTATATCTTTTTGTTTTTTGTTCGCAACTTCACCCATAACCTGCGTTGTTCCAGCACCAATCGTAAAAACAAGATCGAAATCATTCGAACTAATCTCGAGCGCCTGGGCGTTCATGAGCGTTCTATTCCCATTTGCGTTATAGGTTTTAAATTCATAACGCTTCTTACTGCTTTTTTCGAGTGTGTCACGAAACCCTTTTTCGATCTGCTCAAGACTTTGATGGGTTACCGGTGTTAAAATTGCAACACGTGTAACGTCAAGCGCCTGATTCTTATTATTATTTTGTATATATTCTTTACCAAAATACAATACAGACCCGGTAACGATAATATTTACGATAACAGCTATAATTATTACAACACGACTTGTTTTTTTATAATTCTTATTCATGATTTTTTTCTTTCTTTTATATTAACCAAAAATTTCTTGTACAAGCACACCTGATAAAATATCAATTGAATCAAGCGTAACAATATCACGATCTTTTATATCTAACATAATGGGATACTGTTTATGAAGCACCGAAAAATCTGTGCATCCTAATATTATTCCATCAAATTGTGATCTTGTATAAACACGTGCAGCAATCTCTTGAAGTTTTTGCCCATCTGTAGGTATAACAATACCTGCATGAAGATTCTTAATGACCCCATCGACAATCTTTTGATCGATATCGTCGGGCTTGAGCACCAAAATCTTGTCATGTTTATAAATGTCATGCGCTATGGTCGCTTGGGTTCCAAATACCAGAATTTTTTTTTTATTATCTTCTTGTATCGCCTGCACGCAAACAGCCTGTACCATGTGCACAAATTTTACATCTAACATCGATATATAATCAAGTAACCCATGAAGCGTGTTACATGCTAACGCAATAAGATCAACGCCGTGTGCCCGTAATTTATTAACACAATACTGTAACTGCCCAATTAATATTTGTTCGTTTTCATGCGCGCTTTGCGTTGTCAGACCACGACTAAACGGATAATTAATCAGTATAATTTCTGGAAAATCGCTCCCGTTCTGACAGTACCCCAAACGCAAGCACCGATCAATAATATACTGATATAACAAACAACTTGCAGCAGGATCGGCACCACCAATAATACCAAGTTTTTTCTTAGATTTTATAGATTTCATAGCCCTGCTCCTGTTAAAATATCTTCTGGTCGCGTATCAAGAAAGCGTCGACGTACAGCGTTACATAACAAATCTGGGTGCACATGCTCAATTGCCAATACCGTTGGATTTTCTGAACACAGACCGTCGCGTGACTCACGTAATTTTTGAACAAAAAGCTTTTGAATATGCACAAGCTCTGGCATTTCTGTAGCAAAAAATCGCGAAACATATGCCGGCTGTATAACAGCGGTAAAATCAGCAGCATTGGGTAATAATAATTGTGAAAAGCTTTCAAAACTATGTAGTTTGGCAACTTTTGAACAAAATAGTTCACAGGCTTTATCATCAGGACATGGGCGACATACTCTACAGGTTGTATCTATCGGGTGAACATCTGTCTTTTTTGCCAAAAGCCCCTGTGAACAATGTTCACGAAATAGTTTGTACATATCAAACGTACACAATTCATCACCCATTTTCTCTGGACAAGAAACCCCTTCAATAACAATAACTGGAGCATTATCGTCAGGAAATAATTTCTTGAATTCTATTTCTGAGATCAAACGATCAGCATGAAATAATAATCGTGTATGATGGACCCCTTTATCGCATAAAACTTTTATGTTCAGAACAATGGGCATCGCGCTTTTTTTAGTTTTTTCAAGAAAAATAAGTGCGCCTGGAAATTTTGGACACTGGAATACGGGCTCTTTTTCGTCAGTATGAGCATCAAAATCAAGTACTAGATCATCTCGAATCGAAAAAGCATGTAACTCTTGAGCCAAATCATCTATAAAAATATCAGAAGCTGGAGCCTTTGCTTCGCAAGACCCCCGAGCACATATTCGTGTAAAATCACGTAATAGCTTTGACAGCTCATGCTTTGCTCTATCTCGAATAGAACGTACGCTACAAAAAATCTTAAATTTATTGATATCTGTTTTACCCGAAATAGTAGTCCCCGGTAAAATCTTGGTCATCAAACTTTTTCCTGCATCAGTATGAAATACTGACGATAAAAAAAAGCTTAACGCGAGACATCGCACTTCTGGTTGTTGTAATAATTTTGCAGGCTCTTTTGTATCAAAGACCAATCGCTTATCACGCATATCACGAACACAATCAAGCATGTATGCAGCAGATAAGTGACACTGGTTGTTATCAGCAATCCCGTCAAATAACGCCAAATTTCCTGCTGTAAACAGTTCACAGGCTTTATTGGTAATTATTTCGGTAAACCGCTCGACATCTTTAGGTTTAAGCTGGTCACTAAATACTTTTTTGTAATCGACTGGACCAAAAAGCCCACAAAATAGTGGCGTTGTGGCATTATGCACAGATACCCCTGTTATACTCTTTGTTTTTGCAGCCTGCCCGCCATAGCTCTTCGAGAGCGACGGCTGGGGAGCTTTTTTAGCACGCGCTATATCTTCGAAAAACATCCCATTAAGCGACGGGATAAAAAACAAGAAACCAATAAAAACAAGTTTTTTTAATAAACAGCAAAACATAGTTTGCCCTTTCATATAAAAATATCTAAAAAGCATAAAAAATTGGCGCAGCAAAAAGACGCAGCAAAACTATGACAATAGTTCGAGCTGACGCAAAATTATTGCAGCACAAAAAATAAAAAAATTATGGGAGAAATTAAGATGATTGACGCCAATAACGCCAATAATAAGAAGTATAGAAGATGCCTGAAACAGGCGCGAGAGAAGAATTAAGAGAAGAGATTAAAGAGTTTACAAACTCTTGGAACGTTTGGTCGTGTAATACACGCCGCTCGGGCGGATTACACAGTGCGTGAATAATAGACATGCGATCCTCCGTATTATTAAAAATATGAGTAAAATTAGTAAAAACGCTATTTTTTGATCCTATCATACTATTTACAAAATGGCAATTGCCCCCAAAAATGGGCCGTAAAACAAACTTAAGCTTCAGGAAATTGAGGCTCCAAGCTTTCAAAATCTCTTATAAGCCCGACAAGTTCGTCATCTTTGTGCTCTTCGTCAATAATCTGTGCATCATTATGCCCAGCGTGTTCATCAGCGTTGTCATCTTCTTCTTCAGTAAGAATAAACTCTATTAAAATGTTCTCTATTTCACGATCTACTGCTCTACGAAATTTTTTACATGCAACAAGAAGCCCTTGGGGATCTTCAAATTTTTCACCCAAAAATCTTTGCCGTACTTCAGCATAATATTTACGTATCGGTTCCTGCCAATCTTCTCTCAGTTTTTTAATTTTTTTATCAGCTTTTTGGCATGCATTAGCTGTAATTTTTTGGGAATACGCGATAGTTTTATCAAGATCTTTCCCATCTTTGATAGCCTGTTTTACGGCACACACCAACTGATCAGTCAATGCATTTAAAGCTTTAAAGGCACGCTCAATATTTGTAATTTCTCGATCTATTATTTTTTCAGGAGAAGCCTCCATATCATATAAAGACACCGTTAAACCTACGTATACTACACATGCAATAATAATTTTTTTCATACGACCTCACAAAAAATTATAGTGACTTACGCCGTCTCTGCGCCGAAGGCAATTCGTGCCGATACAGCGTACACAGATAACGAAAACGCTCAAGATCTTTTTTACTCAACTGTTCAGGCTTCATCGCTAACTCATATGCTGTAATATTACTGGTTGTTCTTATATGAGGGTTTGCCCCAAGCGTAATAAGCAACTCAATAATAATAATATTTCTTGACACCATTGCGTAAAATAATGCCGTCTCATAATGACAATTTAACGGGGTGTTAACATCAAAGCGTTCTTGTACCATTTTTTTAATAATTTCTGTATTATCGTGAGCAATTGCCCATTTCACCTCTTCACATTGTTCTCTCTTTGCAGGCAGTTGATCATAATGCTCACAAATTCTTAAAAATTCTATTCTCTTGGGGATATCAAAAAGGTTTAACGCTTTTGTATACGCAGTTTCGCCAGAACGTGTAGGAATATGTGGGCTTGCTTTTTCTTTGAATAGAAGAATAACAACGTCAAAACAGGCAAGAGATGTATCCGGAGACTTAATTGCACGAGAAACAGCCCTGAATAACGCCGTTTCACCAAGAGCATTTAAGGGGCTATTAAGATCAAAAGCTTGAAATATCAAAGTTTTTATCATACTTATGTCATGCTGATCAATTGCCTTACTCATAAGTAGGTTGCACTGTTCACATCCAACATGGGTATGTACAGGTGCCGTTATAGAAACAGGCACAATTTCTTTGCTCTCACCAGAAATCTCTCTTTCAGTTGCTTCTTTATGTTCACCAACAGGCTCATCATCTTCAGAAATATCTGGCAATACACGTACAGAACGTTGGTTACGACAAGATTTTTTTCGAGAAACGCTCACTGACTCGAGAGTCAATTTTTTTACTTGAGCAACTAAAGAATCAAGAGTGTCCTGAGTTACTGGCCTTTTAACTTCTGTCATAAGTACTACTGGCGCTGCAGGAGCTGCTGCTCCTATCATGTCATCTCTCATTGAGTATCCAGATGCATAATACATAAAAACCACCATACATACTATAAATTTTCTCGCTCGTATCATTGCCCCTCCCGGCCAATAAAATTATAACGAAATATAGTTTAACTATAACGATTGATCTTGTTTAAAAGCAACTTAAAAAACAGCAACTCTTTACAACTACACAATTTTAGGCATATCTTTTGTTGTACAGCTTGAACGAAGTAACATACTACGTAAGTCTAAAATTCGTATACATTTTACCAACGTGAAAGCAAAATCTATGAACGTTTTTTCGAATGTTTTTTTCAAACCAATCATGATAATTTTTGTATTTTTGAGCATCCATAACGCCTACACCATGCCTAAGCATGATAATATTGCTTTAGAAGATCCAAAGGACCCTCATCAAGCCTGGGTTAATGTATATGAGGCAACAAAACGAGAACGTATACGACAACAAAAAACTCCCAAACCTCTTGATGAGAAGATAATTTTAGAGAGCACATGTGAAAAACTTCTTAAAAATAAAAGACAATCGCTTATCGCCCAAAGAATTTTAATGTTATTACACCAAAATTTGAATAAAGACCTATCAGAAAGTCTTTTATCTGAGAGCGATACTTCTATGACCGAATTACAATTATTATTAACACTTACTGCTAAAAATAACTTTTTTGTTACCCATATTGAAATCAAAGAAGAGCTTTCTAAAGATGGGATTTTAATCGTGCTTTCTATCACCTGCAATGGGGATATATTCAAGAAAAATCTCAATCCTAAAAAGCATAGCGATGAGCATCGCGATGCTTTGGACTTTATAAAAAAACATCTTGAGATCCCCGTTAAGCCCGGGTGTTCTTGTTGGTCATAGAAAGTAGCAAAACTACGCTTCTTCTGGTGTCTGTTCAAGCTCAAGACCATTTTCAGGCTGAGCAGGATGCTCGAAAAGAAAAAGCGGTTGATCAGCATAATCTTCATCGTAATCAACCACAATATTTCTAACCCCAGATATCCCAAGACCCGCCATTAAACTGGACAAAACCATATTGCTTCTTGCTCTTCTTTCTGCATTTTTTTGTCGTCTCATTTGCCGTGCACAAAAAAAACATTCATCAAAAAGTTCATAGCCTTGCGCTCGAGCAAGCCCGCCATATCGCTCATTTCCAGGGTTTCTGGTAAAATCTGCAGAAATATCAATACCTGGCTGAGCCAAAAGAATTTTGTATTTCTTTATAATGGGTTTTTCTTTGTAGTTTCTATCGAAAGCAACAGATCTTGCTTGCATAGCGGTTTCAATAAGCGCCGTATTGCCCAATTTATCGCGTATATTTATAAATTCAATGCGTCGAGCAGGTGCAACAGCATCACAAAGTATTTGTGCTATCTGAGGCGAGTCGGTAACATGAAGCGCTGTTCGACCATCACAATTTTTGACCATAGCAAATTGTTCTTGCTCAGCGACTGACAATGCATCAAAACAAGCAGCTATAACATAGTGGTTTTGACTCCAGTCAACAACCCTTTGACATCCATTGCAGGGTACTTTAAGAGAAGAACCCCCACAGGCCCCGTACCGTATACTAAGAATTTCAAGTCGCCGCCCCGACGGGATTCTGTCCAAAATAGCTTTTGCAAGCTCTCCATGCACCATTTTGAATTTACTCCTAGGAGCAATATGAAAAAAAACGGTACCTCCCTCAGGATGCACCGCACTCACGCAGGCAACCCGCTCTTCTTCGGTCATTGGATCTAAAAGTTCTTTAACATCTTCAACCGTTTTAACTTTAAAAATTCTATCATCTTGGGCAGCACGCTTTACGTCTGCTCTTTCTTCTGCTTTTATTTCTCCAGCTTTTACTTCTCCAGCACCACCTGCCGTCATTGCGTGAAGCAATAACGAATTCGAAACAAATAAATACATGAACAGTACTAACCATAAACGCTTCATGATCATCTCCTCTTAAGAACGTTATGCCCCCGGCGCAGCTGGCGCTGCAGCCGCGGGTGCAGCAGCCCCGCCTGGCCCACGAACGTGATACTTTTTTGCACGCTCCATACAATCGTCAAAAACTTTAGGATCAAACCCACGAGCATAACCGCCAGACCCTTTATATTTTGGATTGGACTGACAACGCGTAGGAACTACAGAGATATCTATTCCTGGTTGAGCTAAAAGAATTATCATTTTTTCTTTGAAATTTTGGCGATCCTCAGCCCAATCATTAACCCAAGCTTCGCAAGCACAAATAAGCGCTGTATCACCATGTCTATTCGGTAAGTTTATATACCCAATTCGTCGATCAGGGTGAACTGTATCTATAAGTAACTTGGTAACCTCAGGCGAACAGGTACGGTGAAGAGCTGTTACACCACTCAAACTATCCTTCATCATGGCAAGACCTTCCTGTTCAGCTTTAGACAACGCATTAAAACAGGCGGCTATAACATAGTGATTTTTATTAAAACAAACAGCCGTTGCACAAAAAATCTTACTTTCTATACTGAGAATCTCAAGTCGAAACTCAGCCGGAATTCTATCCAAAATAGCTTTTGTAACCTCTCCATGCTCCCGACAAGGTTGCTCTCCACTGAAAAGACCAAAAAAAACCGTTTTTCCCCAACAGTCTCTCATCCCCACGAACTGAATTCGATCTCCTAGTGATAATCGATCTAAAAAAGTCTCAACATCTGCAACTGTTTTTACGTCAAAAATATTTTTTATTCCACGTTCTTCAACTACTTTTACTTCAGCGTTTACTTCTCCAGCACCATCTGCTTTCATAGCATGAAGCATCAACGAATTAAAAATAAATAAACTCACGAATAATACGAGATACAAGCGTTTCATAACTTTTTCCACTCTTACACAGCCCCGTTTGGCACAACATCTTCATCATCGCCCTCGACATCACCCTCTCCATCTTCGCTATCTTCAGGATCATCAGCAAGATATGCATGAGCTCCGTGCACTTGTAACCGGATTAATAAACGAGTCATATGAAAAAGATCGGTATCACGGTGCAATTCTGTCAAACACTCTTGTACAAATAAAGTTTTTTCTGGTTTATCATCTGTATTTTCACGAATAGGGGTATAAAACTTAGTTGTCCAAAAATCCAGTATTGCTTCATGATCATCAACGGGCAAATTAAAACCCAGTAAAGCTTGTTGTACAGCAGTATGGGCTGCTTCAGTCGCTTTGTTAATGTCATCAACAGGCCCAGCTCCTAATGCAACTTTTTCAACATCACGGGCTTTGCCTAACACCGTATCGGTAGCGTTTTTTACAACAGCAAAAGCCTTTTCTTCATGAGCTGTTTGCTCAGCCGTTGGTGCAAACATACTATACCCGTTAGATGCAACTGTTATCGTAAGCATAAGAGCCTGAATAATATATCGTAATTTCATATCTAAGCTTTCATGATAATTTTAATTTCGTGATTTTGTCGTGATTTTGTCGTAATTTTGTCGTAATTTTGTATAGATGCGATTACGCATTCAAGTCATCTGCTCGTTCAAATAGACTTAGAAGCCATTATGAGACTTGGCAATCACCTTCACCATCTTCAGCATCACCGCCAGCGCTCGCACTTGCGGCAAGATGCATCGCTATTAAGCGAGTCTTAAGTCCCTCAAGAACCATATTTGCCTCTATTTTCTCTAATAATATACCTGAATGTTCTTGTATCAAAGCAACCCTTGCAGCAATATCACCTGTATGCGCATTGACAGGATCGTAAAAATTACTGATCCAGAACTCCCGCATAGCACCGCGCTCGTCCTCTGGTAGCCGAAGTAAAGCAGCGTCTACTGCATTATTCGCTCGAGCAACTTCTTTATCTATTTCATCACCATGCGTAGCTTGTAGAGCAACTTTTTCAACAGCATCAGCTTTATTCACCAGCGTCTGGTCAACGAATCTTTGTGGGGTTATCGCTATTGATGAATCAATAGGCCCCGGCACAATAAGCCCCAGCCCCGCCTTTGGTTGCATGCCATACACATTTGATACAACCGTTAAACAAAGTACTAAAGCCCGAATAATATACTGTAATTTCATGTCTAAACTTTCGTAATAATTTCGTGATATTTTTAACCTGGAAGCATTTTACCATTATGTACTAAACAGTTCAAAATATCGCGTAATAAAAAAGTAGCAAAACTACGCTTCTTCTGGTGTCTGTTCAAGCTCAAGACCATTTTCAGGCTGAGCAGGATGCTCGAAAAGAAAAAGCGGTTGATCAGCATAATCTTCATCGTAGCCAACCACGATATTTCTAACCCCAGATATCCCAAGACCCGCCATTAAACTCGACAAAACCATATCGCTTCTTGCTCTTCTTTCTGCATTTTTTTGTCGTCTCATTTGCCGTGCACAAAAAAAACATTCATCAAAAAGATCATAGCCTTGCGCTCGAGCAAGCCCGCCATATCGTTCATTTTCACCGTCTTCGATACAATCTACAGCAATATCAATACCTTGCTGAGCTAAAAGAACTTTGTATTTCTTTACAATGGGAGTTCTTTTTATGGGGATGTCCCTATCCAAATAAGCAGAAGGGTTGCGGGCTTGCATAGCGGTTAGAATAAGCGCCGTATAGCCCCAACCATCCAGCATATTTATAAATCCAATGCGTCGAGCAGGTGCAACAGCATCAAAAAGTATTTGTGCTATCTGAGGCGAGTGGGTAACATGAAGCGCTGTTCGACCGTCACAATTTTTGACCATAGCAAATTGTTCTCGCTCAGCGACTGACAATGCATCAAAACAAGCTGCTATAACATAGTGGTTTTGACTCCAGTGAACAACCGTTCGACATCCTTTGCAGGGTTCACCAGGAAGAAACGTTCTACACACCCCGTACGGTATACTAAGAATTTCAAGTCGCCGCCCCGACGGGATTCTGTCCAAAATAGCCTTTGCAATCTCTCCATGCACCATTTTGAAATCTTTTAGCAGTGTTTTTTTATTTATTTTTGTTTCAGGAAAAATATGAAAAAAAACAGTACCCCTCTCAGGATGCACCGCACTCACGCAGGCAACCCGCTCTTCTTCGGTCATTGGATCTAAAAGTTCTTTAACATCTTCAACCGTTTTAACTTTAAAAATTCTATCATCTTGGACAGCACGCTTTACGTCTGCTTTTACTGCTACTTTTACTTCTCCAGCACCACCTGCTTTCATAGCATGCAGCACCAACGAATCAAAAATAAATAAACTCACGAATAATACGAGATACAAGCGTTTCATAACTTTTTCAACGCTTACACAGCCCCGTTTGGCAGAACATCTTCATCATCGCCCTCGACATCACCTTCACCGTCTTCACTATCTTCAACATCACCAATGTGATATACTGTAGCACCAAAAGCACGAAGTCGTTCAAATAAACGAACCATGTGAAAAGTAGCTATACTACTCTCTAATTCTTTGAAACACCCTAGAACAAAAGCGGCTTTTGTGGCTTTATCACCCATATTTTCTCGAATAGGGTTATAAAATTCACATGTCCATACATGTAGTATGCCTGCACGATCAACTTCTGACAAAACTTCTACAAGCCCTTGTACTGTAAGATGTGCGGCTTCAACAGCTTTGTTAATATCTTCAACAGGGCCTATGTCTTGCGCTACTTTTTCAACATCGTGAGCTCTATGCAACAAATTATCAGTAATAATTTTTACAGCCGTAGCAGTTTTTTGTTCAAGAGCAGTTTGCTCAACTGTCGGAGCAAAAATCATGCTGTACCCATGAGATACAACAGTTATCATAAACACTAAGATTTTCATAACATTTAGTATTTTCATACGTAAGCTTTCGTAATAATTTTTAGTAAGATAATAATCTTGGAATATCTTAGCATTAGTGCTTAACAGTTCAAAGTATCATGCAATAAAAAAGACCCAACATGTTTGTAATAAAACATATCGGGTCTTTTTTATTAATCTCGAAAGTAATAGCTCTTTATGTTAATCGTCTGTACCAGGTGCTGCCGCCGCCGGTGCCGCAGGCGCAGGGGCCGCTGGCCCCACAGGAACAAGCGGTTGCTCAGGCTCCGCATCATATTCTGCCGTCAGGTTTGCTGCGTCACGAGACATACCTAGTGCGACGAGTGCATCAACTGCTTCGGTTTTTCTTGCCTCATTTGTTTGTCTAATTTCAGCGTTCTTCTTTTTAATAATCTCATTTGCAGCTCTTGCACAGTCATCAAACACCCCTGGATTTATATCACGAGCAGTTTTACCTTCTTTATTTCTAATAGTTATGTCACAACCAGGCTCGGCTAGAAGTGTTGTTAAGGCGCCCTCACTTTGACCTCTACCTCTAGAACAATACTCATGCATTGCTGTATTCTCATTATTGTCTTGTAAATTTATCATAGAAACACGATCAACCGGGGAAAGTCCATCTAAGATAGCTGTTACAATGGCTGCTTTGCGAGCTTTAAAAATCGCTGTTTGCCGGTCTTTATCAGTATTCATTATAAATGCACGACGTTCTCCTTCTGGGATCTCATCTAGGAGTAATTTTGCAACGTCAGCTCTGCTAGTACCATAAAGCATTGTTTGGCCATATCTATTTTTACTCATTATAAATGCTAAACCTTCTCCTTTTGGGATCTCATCTAGGAGTAATTTTGCTATATCAGCTGATTTAGCATAGAAAAGCGCTGTATTCCCATCACGATCCCTACTCATTATAAAATCACAACGTTGTTTTTTTGTTGGTAATCCATCTATAAGCACTTTTACAATATCCACTGATTCAATAAAGCAAAGCGCTGTATGCCCATGTTGATCTCCGCTCATTATAAATTCACAACGATCTTTTTCTGTTGGTAATCCATCTATAAGCGCTTTTGCAACTTCAGCTGATTTAACAACGGAAAGCACCGTACTTCCTAGACGATTTGGACTCATTATAAATTTACGACGATTTTCGTCGCCTGCTACAGCGGCTATAAGCGCTCTTGCAACTTCAGCTGATTGAACAAAAAAAAGTACTGTACAACCCCCCCAAGCAGGCGTTTTATACATGACAACTGCAGAACGATCGCACTCTCGCACTCCACTCAAAAATTTTTCTACATCTTCAGCAGAGCGTGCAGAAAAAAGACCTGTTCTACCCATACGGTTATTTTCTGCTTCTTTTATTACTTCATCTAAAGATTTGAGATGTACCCCTGGAGCTCCTGCACGCTTGCTATCACCGCTACCAGCTGCTGGTACTTTTATTTCTGCAGGACCAGCGGCTTCGACATTCGGTTCAACCGAAGATTTTACCGTCGTTCCTGCACCTCCCGCTCTCTTGCTATCGCCATCATCACGACCAGGAGATGTTATTTCTGCTGCTGCTGGATGAGTACGGGATAACTTTGCTTTCAACCATGCTATAACCCCCGTTCTTTTGCTATCACCACTTTTAGCTGCAGCATTCACAAGACCGGTTTGGCTTATGCATAAGCCCAGTACAATAAGCATCACGCGGGAAAAAACATTATGCTTCATCGCCAACCCCTCAAATTTTTACGTTATAAATTTTACTCTCCATCACCTATTGCAGGCACGGCCGGTACCGCAGCACCCACTGGTGCCGCTGGTGCAACAGCACCTACAGGGATAAGCGGCTGATCAGGTTCTGTATATTGTGATGACAGCTCCGCTAAGTCGACTATCATACCTTGAGCTACTAATACTTGCCTCATGCGATCTCTTTGCGCCCGTCTTTCTGCATTCTTTGCTGTAATTTTTACATTTGCAGCTGTTGCACAACTATCAAACGCTGTTGGATTTATGTCTCGGGCGGTTTCACCTTGAGTATTTCTTATGTGTATATCGACACCTGGCTGCGCTAACAGTGTTATAATGTTATTTCTACAAATAACAGGAACATCCTCCTCCTCATGATCAAAAGAGAGTCTTAATACGCTCAGTAATTCATGCAAAACCGTATTTCCTTGTGTATTTTGTACATTTATAATAGAACCAATCTCAGCTTCCGAAACCGCAGCCAAAATGATGTCAACACATTTACTTGAGTTAGAAGATACAGTCGTATTCGCCATCTGAAGAGCTGTACGACCGTCATCATTTTGTATCTTTAGAAAAGCAGCTCGCTCAGCCTCAGGTACAGCGTTCAAAATAGCCTCTACCACTTCTGGTTTAGCGAACATGCAGTTGGCCTGGAGGGCATTACTACCACGATACATGAAACCCCCCCCAGAATCTTTTATCTTTAAATAAGCAGCCAAATCTTCTTTTCGCACCCCTTTCAAAATCTCAACCACTTCTCCAGCTGATTGAGCTTCAAAAAGATCCGTGCGATGACGAGGGTGACTTGCTGCTTTTGCTTCTAATTCAGCCAAAGATCTGACAACTACCCCCGCTCTCTTGCTATCATCGATTCTTGCTGCAGCATTAACGGCACCCATTTGACTGATGCATGAGCCCAGTACAATAAACATTGCTTGGAAAAAAGCACTATATTTTACGTTACGTTTCATCGTTAACTCCTCTTTTTTTGTTATAAGTTATAATTTTTAGCAAAATACCTTCTCATCATACTCTCAGCATAAATTAAATACTTTCAAATTGAAATAATTTAAAAACAAAAAAGCGGCACATTCGGTCAAAAATCGCTATTTTTTAGCTTTTTTCGACAAAATCTGCCGCTTAAAAACGATTTATTCAAACCCCTACTTCTTAGCTTGAGGGTTCCAGATGCTTTATGACCGGACTATTTTGATGGCCATTCTCAGCGCAGTCTTTGTTAATTGTTCTGACAATCGAGTACTCTGCACTTGCATAACAGCAACTCTTGCAGGGATATCTCCAGTACATGACCTGACAGGATTGTAAAAATTTTCGTCCCACAAAACTTTTAAACGATTTTTATCATCCACTGGAAGCCCTCGTAAAACAGACTCTACTGCACCATTTGCCTGAGAGACTTCTTTATTTATTTCATCGACATGTTTTGCCTGTAGTGCCAATTTTAGAACGGCATCAGCTTGATTGACCATCGTCTTCCAGGCGACATACTCTTTATACTCAGAACTGTCTTCTGGTAATTCATCACTTGGTGCACCAATCGGTCCAGGCTTAATTCCATCAAGAAATAATTTTCCCAAAGAAGCCAAAAAGCCATATTCTGTATCAGGAAGCGCCGATTTTTCTTCTATGCACTTAGAATCATCATGTTTCATGCCGGACACATGAGATATAACCGTCAAACCAAGTACCAATATTTTGATAGGACGTAAGAATTTCATACAACAGCCCTCCTAAACAATTACTCTAATTTCTCGCGATTTTTAATCCTAAAAACATCTTAGCACTGAGTGTTCGACAGTTCAAAGTATCGTAGAAATATCCAATATCCTTGATTTTTAACCAAACTATGGTCAAAAAATGTTTCCAGGTCTATGTCACCCAGCAAGTTAAACCCACGTGCTAAGCCACCCCGAATAAAGGGATTAAAATAGGTTTTTTATCTTTAGACCACAGATTGCATAAGAAACAAGACAAGAATAGAAGCAACTATGAGACTTGGCAGAAGTCTCCTTCGCCGTCCTCATCATCACCTTCACCATCTTCAACATCATTACCAGCTTTTGTAGATTGAGCATGCACAGCATCGCGTAGTACATTACCCAGAATATGCATATCCATGTTCTCTTTCATTGCTGTTGACAAGTCAGCAAAGCATTTTTGTATAACAATAATTCTTGATGCAATGTCTCCTGTATGCACACTGACAGGATCGTAAAATATGTCATTCCAAAATTGCCGCATAGCATCGCGCTCATTCTCTGGTAATTGAAGTAAAATAGTATCGACTGCATTATTCGCTCGAGCAACCTCTTTATCTATTTCATCACCATGCGTAGCTTGCAATGCAACTTTTGTAACAAGATCAGCTTCGTTTATCATTGTCTGATCAACAACATACTGATTGTAGTCAGTAATTCCTTGTGAGGCTGCTTCAGATTCTGAAACAATAGGATTTTGTTTCATGCCATACGTCGTAGATACAACTGTTAAGCCAAGCACTAAAAGCCGAATAATATACTGTATTTTCATAACAAAACTTTCATAATAATTTCTCGCGATTTTTAACCAGAGAGCATTTTAGCATTATGCACTCAACAGTTCATGGATTATAGGCTTTAACCAAGCGTCTTATTGCTTCTTGAATTGTTTCTTGTGAAATCATAAAACGCTCTTAATTTTCAATAATATCATCGCCATCGTCTATGCCGTTTTCAGGAGACTGAACATGATGGGAAGGGATCACAACAACGTCTCTACCCCTAACAAACAGGCCCGAATTTATCCTCACCAACAAGACAGTTACCCGTTCTTTTATTAACGTTATTTTTGAAGCCTTGTCTCCAATGTGCGCCTTAATAGGGTTGTAAAAAATCTCTTTCCAGAAATTTATCATACTAACTTGATCTTTTGCCATATTTTCGATACGAGAAAGAGCCTGATCAAGTTCATGATCAAGCTGACCACCATCTATCAATGTTGAAGCATTGGCTTCGATACCAGCAGCTTCCGTCACCATAGCCTGATACATCTTGTGATCGATCTCTTCTTGAGTCATCTTTAAATCTGTTGAAGCCTCTGTTTCTGCAGCTACGGGAGCATGTGCAGGAGCTGTTCCTGCGGGTGCCGCTGGTTCTCCAGCAGCCATGCCATAGCCATTTGAAACAAGCGTCATACTCAGTACAAATATTTTAAAGCTATACATAAACTTCATAGCAAACTCCCGTAATGTAGAAAACTTTTTTAGTCTTACAGCTCAATCTGTTTTTGTAACGACAAAACATGGTCAAAGAACGTTTCAGGGTCCATGTCGCGCAGCAAGTTAAACCCACGCGCCGAGCGCATGCACGGATGTTGGTGCTTATCAAAATAGTCAGAGCCTAATGCTGTTTTAATAATACTGTACTGTTCAGCCATAACTTTTTGCGTTATATCACAAAATGGCCCGTCATATTCTGTATTTGGAAACGATGCGCTCCGTTGTGATGCAAAGCATGTATGAAACCCATTTTTAAGGACAGCAAACGAATTTAACGAAACGGGATATATAATATCTGCTTCGGCTGGGTGAAATTTAAACCAGACGTTACGATAGCCCCAAACACGAATTGTACGTTCAGGATATTTTTGAACGTAAGCTTTGACAGCGTGACACACAGAAAGCAACACTTTATAGTGCGTATCAGGGCCGCTACCTTCAGGATCAAGTGCAACAGTAACAACATCGGGCTTAGTTTTTTCGAGTAAATCAAATACCGGTTTAATATCGTTATCCCAGCCCGGTTGTGGGGTAAAAATATCACCGGTGTAAAAACCTAATCTCAGGTGATAGACGTTTTCTGTCCCAAAGCCATAATGTGCCCAAAGAAGTTCGTCTTCCCACTCGCGCATCATACCCTTAAATGTTTGCACAAATACGGTGTCTTTTTTACCTGGATAGCTCGATGCAAAGTAAATTTTGAGTTTTTGAATTTCAGAGATAATAATATTTGTATCGTGTGTTTTTAATAATTCAGCAAGACTACGAATTACACGACATGATATCGCATACTGTTTTTTGTCTTCGTTCGATATTGCTTGCGCATCTAAATAGTCAGACAAATCTTGATTGCGCGATTGTGTACACGCAGGATTAAAATAGTTATTCTGTGCTTTACGTAACCCATCAGGAGTTTTTAAAAATTCTAACGCCTGATCTAATAATTCAAGCGTAAAACTATTAGTAACAGCATTAAAGCCACTGGTTAACGTGACAAAGTTATGGGTGTTTTCACGATTACAGGTAAGTTTGGCAAGATACGGCAAATACCCAAGCATAATGTCATCATGATGGGGGGCAGTATGCAAAAACGAAAGCCCAGAGATATCGAAAAGACTTTTTTCTATCGATTGTTTAATACGCTCAGTAACTTTTACAGCCTGGTCGGTAATGGTCGAAATTTTTTTTGATATTAAAGACCCGCTACGATCGAATATAAGATCTTCGGGCAATAAGTCTGTCAATTTTTTATGTTTTTTAGCTGCAACATCGACAAGTGCTCGGTCAGCAAATAACTGTTCTGCTTTGGCATCTCCAGCATGCCCTGCAAATGTTCGTTCGACCAGTAAACAGGCAGCACCGCGTGTTACATAAAAACGAGCACCTGAAAGTTTTTGCAACACGGTCGCTGGATACGATACTGATGGAACATGTTCGATAGCATCTTGCACAACTTTGCCCTTTGCTTCGCCCGCTGCAAAAACAATGGCTGTCGCTGTTGGATTTTGGACAATTGTTGCAAGTCCAATGGTCATGACAACGCGGTCACGAGCAACTTCGATACCGCCGAGATCACTGGCAGCAGCTGCCGCTGTTTCGTAATTGACAGACAATAAACGGGTTGTACTAAAATGATCTGAACCACGAATATTAAACGCAATATGACCATCAGGCCCTATACCGCCAAGAAAGAAGCCAAGCCCGCCAAGAGTTTGAATTTTATCTTCATAGGCCATTGCTTGTTCGTCAGCAGCGATAATTGCATACTGTTGTCCTTGCTCTAAATCGTTTTTTGGCGCACGAAAACGCAACGACAAGTCTATCTTTCCGTCAGGAAATAATGCACCAAGATCTGTCCCATATGAAGAGTTAAACTCCCAGGTGTTCATGAGTAATGCTTTTTTTGGATCTAATCCAAAGTCTTTGATATAAAATCGATCGATATAGGCCGCAAAGCTGTTTGTTCGTGCCGGGTCCATAGGGAAAAACTCGTCGATTTGGACAAAGCTATATGATCGCATGTCAGGCTTATCGACAGGATTTATACCCCATGTTATTAACTCTTGCTGAATCTCTTTATCATGCCACTGTTGTAAAAACTTTGATGTCCAACGAATAAAAAATTCTGGGGTTTTGCCCGTGGGCAAAGAAATTACGCCCTCTGGATTTAATTGTAACCATTCAAGAAACCGTAATGCTGTAATTTTTCCCAAACTTGGTACGTTGGGCGCTTCGATAACGGAGATTTTTTCGTACGGTTCGTAACGTAATAATTTATTTGATCGTTCGAGCGCTATTTCTTCGACACGAGAAAAACTATTATACTCCCGTGCTCGAGGGTTTATGATTTTCTCAAATATTTTATTATTTTTATTATTTTTTATATCTAGATTTGAAAACATAGTTTAGCTCATTATGTAAGTCTGGTACCATTTGGGACCTGGGACGTCGGAGACAGTATGCTCATGCCACCAGCACCGTTACTCGCCGTCAGCATCATCCCTTGAGATTCCATGCCCATCATTTTACGTGGGGCAAGATTTGCAACGAATATCGCCTGTTTATTAATCAAATCTTCAGGCTTAAAATATTTAGCGACACCTGAAAGTATCTGGCGCTGTCCCATTACACCCATGTCGACCTGTAATTTGTACAGTTTATCAGATCCTGATACTGGCTCACACGACATAATGGTCCCCGTTACTATGTGAGATTTAACAAAGTCGTCGATCGTAATATTCGGGGTGTTATTTGCTTGATTTACGAGATTTTCTGGTTTTTTTGTTGCGTCTTGATGTGCTTGAGTGGTCAAACTGTTATCTTGCTCTGGAGTTTTTATCTGTGACTCAGGTCGAACAAATAACGGTTCGTCAGTTTTTTTCAGCATAAATTTATGATCCCATTTGTTATTTCTAAATAATAGATCGTAATCTTGGGTTACGTTGGTAAGATTGTCCTGTATTCCCAAACTGGCTAAAAGCTCGGTCATTTTTTTTGGCATAATTGGGTATAACAAGACACCAATCATGTATAAACTTTGACAAGTCGCATGAATAACTTCGGCAAATAATTCTTTATTGGTTTTCGCTAAAACCCACGGCTGTTGCGCATGAAAATAGGCGTTAACTTCTGAGATAAATTTCCATAGTTCTGCAAGTGCTATATGAAAATTATACTTGTTCATCTCTTCCCAATAGATCTTATACGCTTCTTCAGATTTTATTTTTAAAGCACTTGTTACAGGTTCAAGACTTACTGGCGCTGTAATATCTGTAAGATTATTATTTATCGCAAGCGAGGTCATGCGATTAAGCAAATTACCCAAATTATTGGCAAGATCTGCTGATATGTGATCTTCAAGACTTTTTAAGTCAAACTGACCGTCTTGATTAATCGGCATCTGTCTGAGTAAATAATATCTAACGGGCTCGACACCGTACCATTGGGCAAGCTGGTCAGGATCGATCGTATTTCCTAACGACTTGGACATCTTGTGTTCACCCATCAAAATATAGCCGTGTACGAGCAACTTTTTTGGTAATGCCAACTCAGAGGCCATTAAGAACGCCGGCCAAAAAACAGCATGAAACCGTACAATATCTTTTGCCATAACGTGAACATCTGCTGGCCACCATTGTGCAAAATTTGCTTGTGCTTGTGGGTTATCTTGCCAGCCGCCAACAATACTTACGTAATTATTAAGCGCATCGCCCCACACGTATACCGTATGTTCAGGATCACCGGGAAATGGGATCCCCCATGAAACTGTTTTACGCGAGATACTTAAATCTTTAAGACCAGATTTTACGAACGAAATAACTTCGTTCATACGTTCTTTAGGCGTAATAAAATCAGGATGCTCTTCGTAAAACTTTAATAACTTATCTTGATAGGCCGAAAGTCTGAAAAAATAACTTTCTTCAGAGACTTCTCGTAACGCACGCTTACAGGTTGGGCATAAGCTTTTGCCCGTTTCGTCTTGCATAATCTCTGACGAGGGCGTAACAAATGTTTCGCACGGAACGCAATATAATCCCGTATAGACAGATTTGTAAATCTGGTCCAGCTCTTGCATCTTCTTGATCCAGGCAATAACCGCTTGTTTATGATTTTCAGAAGTCGTACGAACAAACTGATCATACTCGATCTCGTACTTTTCCCACATTCTTTTAAAATCTGGGATCATAGAATCACAAAAAGCTTGCGGGGTCATGCCCATCTGTTCAGCTTTTTCTTGGATCTTTTGCCCATGCTCGTCACTCCCGGTAACAAACATAACCTGTTTGCCCATAAGCTTATTCCAACGAGCTGCAACATCAGCTAATAACGTCGAATAGAGTGTGCCTACATGAGGCTTTGAGTTTACGTAATAGATCGGCGTTGTAATATAAAATTTATTTTGTTTCATGACGTATTTTTACCGTTATCTGTTGTCTGTTTTCCCATTATGTGAACTTAATCCGTTAAAAAATCTGTTATAACGAACATGTTTTGTCCAAAATTTAATAGGGTTTTTGATTAAATCAAATAACCAAAATGCTTCTTCGCTATCAATTGAATAGATAACAAAGCTTGCGCGACCATGAACAAAGCTTTTATCCAAGAAGCCCCAGTATCTGCTGTCACGGCTATTTTTTCTACTATCGCCCATAACCCAATATTTGCCATCTGGAATAGTAATTGGGCCAAACTTGTCGATCGTATAAAAGACTTCTGATTGCCCAAAATCGACAGCATAGGTTGGCGAAAACGCATCAGAAAGAACTATGCTATTGTCCGATTTTTTACGCATAATTTCTTGCTCGGTCATACAATAAAACGGTTGGTCTTGGAGAGACTTTGCTGGATCGTACGTATAGTTTACTTCTTTGTCTTGTTTGCATAAAAACTGTGGCATACTTAACGGTCCAACATGATTAAACGGCAAGAAGCCCACTGGCTTACGTAAGCGAATTAATGGATATGGGTTTACGTATGATTCGTCAAGTTTTATACCGTTACGATATACAACAGTTTTATCATCTTCGATACGTCCTTCAAGAACGTCTCCAGGAACACCAATAACACGTTTTACCCAATTGTCAGGACCTGCACCAAGACCCAATAGCGGAACAGGAAAGCCTACATATTTTTGCCAGAATAATTTGATCGAGCTTGAGGTGTCAAAGTTAAATTCTGGATTATCAAAGATAACAAGATCGCCACGTTTTACATCGTCAAAGTAATAGGCCATCTTGTTGCCCCAAATACGATCGCCAACCAAAATATTTGGCTCTGCTGATCCGGTTGGAACATGGTATAACCCAAAGATAAAGTTACGTAAGACAACGGCCAAAAATAACGCGACAACAATCGCTTCAATCCACTGTTGCCATTCAGGCTTGGTGATTTCGTTTAACTCTTTATAGGTCTTTTTGAACGTTTTAAATTTTGCTTGTACTGAGCTACTTACTGGTCCTGTAGTAATAACAGAAAAGTCGTTTTTGAGCTCTTGCACCTGTGCTTCGGCGTTATTATAAAGTTGTAAACTTCTTTGATAGACATCAGTTTGCCCCTTACGCTTCATGCGATCAATCGCCTGCCTAAATTTTTCTCGCTTATTGTGATAGACCGTACTTAGCTTGGCAAACGATAATGATAATGACTTCATGTAATAACCCTTTCTTAATTTTTTTATTTTTTTATTTTTAAATTACGTTTTTAAATTACGCAAATTTTACGCCGAGCCACGTGTTTTCTATCTTTTTCTTTGGCGGGTACTCTTGGCGCAAAATATGTAATCGTTCAAATGTTTTTTCATCAGGAAAAATATTAACATCGTTCAAAAATCTTTCAGGAACTGCTGCGTATGCTTTTTTATTGGTTGGATTATAGCCATATTTATCGCTATTAAATTCAACGTTTTCTTGTGATAATACAAAGTTAAAAAACTGATGCACAAGATCAACTTTTTTACACGATATTGGAATCGCGTAATTTTCAAGCACCAAAATGCCCCCTTCTTTAGGTATTTTAAAACCAAACCGATCAGTTTCTTCAAGAATTTTTTTCATGTACGAACTTGATGTCACAGCAACGGGAACAATATCGGTAAACAAAAAGTACTGTAAGCTTGAACTGGTATACGCTTCAACCCACTCTTTTTGCTGAATAAGCAACTGTTCAACACGAACAAAAGCCTCTTCGTTCATCGGTTTTTGACCGCCAAAAAGATATAATAGCGCAAGCATAAGCGCTTCTTTACCGTCATCAACCATGCAGATTTTATATAAATTTTTAACAAGACCTAACTGCAAAAGCTCTCGTGGATCTTTGAAGAGCAAATCAAAACTTATTTCGTCGATAGTATTTGTATTTGTAGACGTTTTCGAACTATTTATTAACGCTTTATCGTACACGATACCGTACGTATGCCACTCAAGGGGTAACGAATACTGATTACCGGGGTCAAACGGCTGATTTAATAACTTAGGGTCAAGCTCTTGCAATATCGCTAGTTTCGAGTGATCAAGCTTTTGCAAGATCCCTTCGTTTTTCATAGTTTCGATCATATATTCAGACGCAACGATAATATCATAACCTTCGCCTAAATTTACCCGTAACTTCGCGTATAATTCTTCGTTCGTTTGAAAAAACTTAATATTAACAGCAACGCCGGTCTCATCTTCAAATCGTTGAGCTACTTCAGGCGAAAGCATTTCAGTAAATGTATAAATATTTAACGACGTTTGCGAACCAAAGACGTCTAAAATTCTTGGTAAATATAAAACACCGGCAAAAAGAGTAAAAAAACCAAACGCTATAGCAAATTTGAGCAAGAGTCGCTTGGTAGATAACGCGCGAGATTTGTTTTGGTCATTCATATGATATCACCTGATCAACAATTTTTAGAGAACATAAGACCAAAACCAGAAGACTACTAATAGCCAGAAAGATACCTGATAAAGCATTAATCGTTGGATCGATACCTGTTCTTACCATTGAGTAAACATAGACAGACAGTGTCTGTACCTGTGGGCCTGAACAAAAGAACGAAATTAAAAAGTCGTCCATCGATAACGTAAATACGAGTAACGACGATGCAAGTAACGACGGCATCATGAGCGGGAGAATAATCGTACGTAACGTCGTAATATACGTGGCACCAAGGTCAAGCGACGCTTCGGTCAGTACTGGATCAAGCTCGACAAAACGTGCTCGAACGATGGGAATAACAAAGCCAAGGCCCAATAACGTATGCCCGGCAATTAAGCTCCCGTAACCGACAGGAATTTGAAAAAAAGTAAAAATACTTAAAATTCCAATAGCCAGAACTATCTCAGGTAATAAAATATTGGCATAAAAAATATTAAATAAAAACGAAGCTTTCCACCATTTACTGGCAAAAACAAAACAGGTCCCAAAAACTACGCTTAAAATTGTAGTCGAAAATGCGACAATTAATGACGAACGTAACGCTTCAAGTATTTCAGGCGTTTCAAATAACTGTTTGTACCAGCGCAACGAAAAACCGGCCCATTTTACAGAGACAGTCGCATCGTTAAACGAAAATAAAACCATAATAATTATGGGAAGATATAAGAACAAGTATGCAAGGCCTACAAAAATAGGATGCAAAAAGCGTATAAAAAATTGTTTATTATCGACCATCTATTTTTTTTCTCCACAATATATTCTCGCGAATATTTTTTCTCACACGTCTCACGTGTCTTACACGTCTATTTAAATCTCAGGTAGATCTCAGGTTAAATCCAGGGGTCTTTGTAGGAGGTACCACGAGCCCGGCTCTTAATTTTTGGGCTTTTCATGTACGCAATAACGCGAAGCATGATATAAAAACTGACAATAACAATAACCGGAAATAATATCCCAAAACTTGTTAACGCCGATCCTGAACGCCAGTCACGCGACATCAAAAACTTATCAACAATAACGTTGCCCCAGAAAATATGCTTTGAGCCGCCTAAAAGCGTGGGAATTGCAAATTCACCAAACGCTGGAATAAATACCAGTAATAAGCCTGTGTAAACACCGGGTAACGATATAGGAAACACAACGCGTCTAAATGTTTCAAATCGATTAGCCCCTAAATCTGCAGACGCTTCTAAAAATCGTTTGTCCATCTTTTCAAGCACCGTATAAATTGGCAAAATCATAAACGGTAAAAAGCAGGATACCATGCCAATTAAAATCGAAAAATAATTATTAAGCAGGTGAAACGATTTAGAAATAAGCCCAAGACGATATAAAATTTGGCTCACGATACCGTTTTTTTCGAGTAAAAAAAACCAAGCATAAATTTGGATAATTAAGCTGGTCCATGATGGGAGAATTAACGAAAACAATAAAAACGGCCTATATCGTTTTCGAACTTTCATGGCCAAGAAATATGCCACAGGATAGGCTATTAAAAAACAGATACACGAAGTTATAACAGCAAGAACAAACGAGTTTATAATCACTCTAAAATAGAGCGAATTAAAAATCTGTTCGTAATACACGGTTGTTAATTGGTAAGCCTGAAGCGTTGGTGAATAGTCGACCACGCTGTATACCAGTAACATACATAACGGCATATATAAAAAAAATAGTTGCCACAGCAATGCTGGACACGAGAGAACAAAGGGAAATTCTTCAGCAAGAATACGGCTTACAAATTTCATTTAGTGCTCCAACAATACGACGTTTTCTTTCTGGAAATACAAGTGTACGTTATCATCGTAATCAATATTCTCTTGAGGAAAATGCTCTTCATTTTGCTCGAATACCGTTAATAACTGTCCATTACGTAACTTGACATGATACTGCGTCGTACGGCCATAGTAAATAATATTAACGACTTTACCGGTCATGTGATTTGAAAAGCCTTCTTTTTCGTTTTTACTAATAAAGATCTTTTCAGGCCTGATACTCATAATTAAGCGTCGACCAGGAATAATCCAATATTTTTCACTGGGGAAATATACTAAGAAATACCCAAGACCCTCGACTTCAACCTGTTGCTGTTCGTCGACAACGTGTAACGTGCCTTCAATAAAGTTAGTATTCCCAACAAAGTTTGCAACAAATCGCGATACTGGAAATTCGTATATTTGTTTAGGTGTGCCGATTTGTTCTAAGTTACCGTTCAAATTCATGATGGCCATCTGGTCTGACACGGTGAGGGCTTCAAATTGATCATGGGTAACGTATACAAATGTCGTCTTAAGTTTATCTTTAAGATCAATTAACTCGATTAACATCTCTTCTTTAAGTTTTAAATCGAGTGCAGCTAACGGTTCGTCAAGCAATAATACATCAGGTTCGTTAATAATTGCTCGTGCTAATGCAACACGTTGCTGTTGACCACCCGATAAGCTTCGCGGCTGTTTTGCCTCAAAGCCGGTGAGCCTGACCATTTTTAACGCGTCAGTTACTTTTGCTTTAACAATATGATCAGATAGTTTTTTGATACGTAAGCTATACGCCACGTTTTCAAATACCGTAAGATGGGGGAAAAGCGCGTACTGCTGAAATACGGTATTAATACGTCGCTCATAAATAGGCTGATGGGTGATATCTTCGTCACCCAAATAAATTTTTCCTGAGTCGACCGTATCTAACCCTGCAATTAAACGCAATAATGTCGTCTTGCCACAACCACTTGGTCCTAAAAGTGCAAAAAATTGTCCGGCCGGTATTTCAAGACTTAAATTATCTAAAATAACTTCGCCCTGAAACGATTTCGATACACCTTCAACTCTAATTTTTTTCATTTATTTTCCCAAAATCTTATTATTTATTAAGCTTTTTTGTTTTAGCAAAAAGCATGGGAACAACGATATCAGATAGAGTACATGGGATAAGTACAGCAACAATCAAGAAAACAAAAACAAATCCCATTTTTTCCCACCAATCATAAAATCCAAAGCTGACAAGATACAATACTGCAGCCATCGAACTTATGAGAATATGAATAAAGTGAAACCCGAGCGAGTAAAACAATTGTCTATTGGACGCATGGCTACTCATCACCCAGCCGTTAATCATCCCGACAATCAAAAATGGGAGAACTGTATCAAGATGAGTGAGAAAGCACCAATGAAAATGCATATTTAAGTTAACAAGCTTCCCGCCCAAATACGGGAGAAATGCATCAGATACGGTACAAAAAATTGCTGGTACTAAAAACCCTACAAGAATTCCCAAGAAAATATTTCGAGAATATCGACGAAACGTCAATACAGTACCTGTTGCAGCAAATAACAGGTGTAAATAGTGGAAGTTATGAAACAGTCGATAGGTAACCGATGAGATAGCCGCACCGGTTCCTGAGTATGAGAGTAAGCTTAAACATATTAATGCAAAAGCTACTGAAAATATGGCATAGGGCAAATGGCACAAGATCTCTGCCCAAACGGTATGGTGATGCTCTAAAACCTGCTGGTTTGCGTCGTTTTTGTGATCATGCTGGTGATCGTGCTGATTATCGTGTTCGCTCATCAAAATCCTTTAATATTAGTCTAATTTCAAGCTTTAATTTATTAGTATCTGTCGCTTTATTCGACAATCTATGTACTCTAACGTTTTTTGTAAAATTCAGCAACAATAATGGGTTATTTTAAGGCTTCCATGATAATCGATACCTCAGCAAAGTCCAGTTTTACTAATTTATCAAATTCAGCCCGAACCTTGGCCTGAGCATCATCTAACAAAATCCCCTTATTTTTTTCAAATCGACCAGAGCAACATCGCTGCCAAAACGTCGTCGGTTTTGCAGCCTGAATCTCAAAGATTTTGTCCATTGCTCGACCACAATCATCATTTTCTTTACATGATTTTTTACACCCATGAACCTGTGCATATCCAATTTTTCTTGCTTTTTGATCGTAATAACCAATAGTCGCTTTTGTGTGCATATCGTTACCATTAAAAGCCCCGCCATCAATCCTGAGTACAATATGTGAAAAATGTTGATCTGGGCCTGATAAACGATATGATCGATCATCAGATGCATAACTAACACACTCTTCGATAATAAAAACTTTACAGAAGCTATCATTTTTTTGTGCAAAACATTGTATCAACGCATCCTTAAGCCCCTCAGGACTATTGGCCATAGGCCCACCAATAAATTCTAATCGCTTAATCCCATGAATAATTTTTTGCTTTGGGTCGATAGATACAATATCACTCGTAAGTAATTTTGGCGTAAGGGCCGAGACGATACAAGTCTTGCTATCTAAAACAATAGGTTCTCTAACGACAGGACGATTAACTACAAGCGCGTCATAACCACGTATGTCTATTACGCGTGGATCTTTAAGATCTACGGGAGCTACAGGAGCTGCTGGAGCTCCTGCTCCGACCCGATCTTCACGTTTTATTTCACGATTTTCATGACTATCATCTAGAATCATAACATTTTCGTCGACAGGTACGGGGCGAAATTTACCAACATGGGGTACCCATACAAAGGGCTGCTGATTGGACACTATAACAGGGCGCCAAACAGCATATTTTAAGACCTCTGATAACGCTTGATAGATCTTTGCATTATCACGCACAGAAGCGAGTACGGGAGATGCTTCTGCAGGTCCATATAACGGCTCATACAAAGCTCGTATATGCGCAAAGCTTCCTGAAATACTGTATGAATAGTCTATTTTGAGCGTTTTATTATCGTCTGACCAAACCATGGGAACATCTTGAATCAGATGTGCTTTAACCGTATATTCGTTCATACCAAACGTAACAGTCGTATATGGCGCTTTGATATCGTTTAAAGTTTTTTCTACAAATGGTCTATGACAACCACCCGCAAAACAGTAATAAATATTCACAAAGACTGTATTAATATCTTTAAAAAGCTCAAGCGTTTGAACAAAGTCGTACCAATGCATACCTGCCATAAATGCTGGCTCTGCAAACACGCGACCTTCTTTTTTTGATAAATTTTCTAACTTTTTTAATAGCTTTTCAAGCATCTCTTTTTGTTCTGTAAGTTTTATAACACTGGCCTGAAGTCTTCCAAGACGTATTTCAAGCTGATCAGGGGTCTCTTTTGTATACCCAGATGGTTTATCTTCTACTGCTTCAACTTTCCCAGATTTGATATCTTGAGCTTGTGCAACATATTTTTGATATTCTTCTAATTTTCTTTGAGTATTCTTTAATCTGTATTCTAAATTTTTGACCAGCGCATCAGTCTTTTGGGGTGGGAACCCGTGCCCAAACCACGATATAATTCTATGAAATTCAGGAGACTTAACAAACATAGATCGAAGAGCTTCGGGAATAGAAACTTGGTCAACAAAATTGCGATCACTAAAAAATTTGTGCCCAAAGACATCTTTTTTCTGGCGATCTTCAAAAGATTTTAGAGATAAATCATCAAGCCTAACAAGCTGGTGATTATCTTTAACCGAAAAACCACACGCTTGTACACGGTCGTCTATTTCTTTTATGTCAGGAGAACAATTATGGGTAACATAACTTGTTGGAACAAGTAACACAATATCTGCAAGCTTGTGATAATAAACGTGCCAATCTTCAGGCTTGAGCGTTATTAAGCCGAGCTTGAAAGTCTGCTTGATACTTGCTACTTTTTTTGCAGTACGCTCCTCTCGTGTTTCAGCAAACATTTTTTTGACCATCGCCTGTATTTTTTCATTATCAGAATGGCTGAGTCCAGATGCCGCTGTTCTTTTTGGCTTTTTTTTCTTACAACATTCTAGTAAACAGGTCCGCTCGCTACACGACAGTTTTTGGCAAAAATTTCTTGCTGAAAAACAGCATTTTCTTTGTTCTTGGGCTTGAAATTCTGCCATCTTTTGGTCCATTACTGCAAAAATATTCTTTCTAGAAGCGTCCAACAGGACCCATTGCTCAGCCTGTTTTTTTTCATACTCTTCTGCTGCTTTTTTATCGTCTGCAATTTTTTCTTTAATAACGTTTTCAATAACTTCTTCAAGATCAACTGTTTTGCCTTCAGCTTTTTCACGTGCAATAAAAGCTTGTGCTTTTTCACAATACGGTCTATATACTTCGGCTTTTTTTAAAATATTGCGAACCCAGGCGCCTAAAGCAATAATGGGCACTGTCTTTTCATCAAGCGCTTGAATAACCAAAGAAGTCATTTCGCCTGGATTTCCTGATTCAATCTCTTCTGGACCAAGAATAAGCGCAACTTCCTGAATTTTTTTGGTTTTTTTTATTTTTTTTCTAGCCGACGGGCTGCCAAACGTAATACGCTCACCATCAGGACCAGAAATAATACGTTCTCCATGATCACCAAAAATAATGTGCTCAGCATGAGCGTACTCATGTGCTGCAGCTGCTACTCGTGCAGCTGCATGGACAGTTCTGTCTATAAGTCCAAAAAGCCCGAAAGAAATAATAACAACAACAAATTTTATAGTTCGAAAATAATTCATAAAACCCCCATTATATTTTTTCTATAATTTCACGTTGAGAAAAATATCTTTCATATAATTTGTTATCAATAAAATACCCAAGTCTTAACGTTTTATCATAAGTTTTTGTGTTAATCGTTACATACACCGTTCCATAATCCCGGGTTTTACCGGCCGTACTGTGTGCAAGCAAGCTTGTAATTTGTATCGTTTTTCCAGCACAAAGATTATAGGTCCCCATAACCTGAACAATCGTTCTGTCTACATCAGTAAAGTCTTCTTGCAAGCCATCTAATTCTATCAACTCAAACTCATGAGTTATAGCAGGATCTATACACAAAAGCCCTTCATGAATACATTTGGGAACAAGCTCAGGCATTTTTGACGACACTAAAAACGCCCCTTTTTTTAACAGTAACGGTTTTTTGCAATCATGCCCGACAATAACAGCGCTCTCTGCTGGAACTTCTAAGCGAATGTTATCACGCGTATCATCAGCAAGTACTAATACCTGTGGGTCCATTGTTATAGGACTAAATTTTTTTGTTGTTGGTAACCAGACAAACGGCTGGTGATTACTTTTTATGACAGGTCTCTGTACAGCATGCTCAAGTACTTTTTGACAGAATTTATGCCCCCATTCGGGTGATAACCCAGATAGGTCTGTACAAGCATCAAATTCTTTACGCATAGTCTCAAAACAACGAGTAACGCTATACGCAAATTCTGGAGCAAGACCCTTAGGTCCAACGCCCATTTTAAGATTTTCAAGCAATAACCCTCGTACCGGCAATTCGTTAACACCCATTGAGCAGGTAATAAATTTCGCATCAAGCGTACGTAATACATGCGCTATAAATTCACGATTATATGCTGGCTTGCATGAATAGTATGTCAAAAATTCAGTACGTATATCCGAAAAAACAGCTAGTAACTTACTAAAATCGTAAAAATCTATACCGGTAATACTGCCTGATTTGGCAACGATTACGTTTTTTATATCTCTATGTTCTCTCGTCATTTTTTCTAGAGCAACTATGTCGTTATCTCCGCGCTCAATAAATTCATGTTCTTGTCGCCTGTCATCGAGGGCATGCGTTTTGATATATTCCGAAAGCATTCGAGCTCGATATTTGTATTCAATATCCCAATACTCTTTATATCGATCTCCAAAATATGGGCTTTCACCATGACCTGCAAGCATGCAAGCCCAACGGTTTGGCACCATAACAACGCGTATAATATCGTATGCAGGATACAGCATATTTCGTGCCAGAAAAATCTCTCGTTTATAGTATGTATCAGGATTAAAAAATATTTCTGTATCAGGCTGATAAAAAAAGCCAGAATCATGACCGACTCGAAAACCATACGCACGTACCTGTTCGTCACGATTGGGTATACGCGCTTGAATTTCAGGAGATAGAGCATTTTTAGGAAAGAGTAAAACATAGTCTGCATGATTATGTTTATACAGATGCCAGTTCGTCAGAGCAGGTTCTATAAGATCTTTTTTACCCAACTGCACGAGATCCCACAATAGATGACCTGAAACGATAATAGGTGCTGACTGTTCCCAAAGAACCTGCGTTAGTAACGCCATCATTTCTCGTGGCTCATGCTTTTCTTTAAGCAATGGATCAAGAATAATAACAACAGGTCGAATATCACGCATATCTTTTATTATTGAGTTATCTATTACTGGTAACCCAGGAGCTACAGGAGCTGCAGGAGACTTGTGCTCGCCACCAGCTTTTTCACCCCTTTTTGGCAAATCTCTTCTTGCAAACTTTTTTGGTTCATCACATAAATTTTTTAAAAAAGCAGTTGAGCGCTTAAGACCAGACCCTGGTAGGTGTACAGGGGGTGCTGCAGGAGCTGCTGCTGCAAAAATTTGCTCGCACGATATACACGATATAATAAAACAAAGCGCGCACGATAAGATTAGTTTTAATAGATTTATTTTTTTCATAACCCCCCTATAACAAAAAAAGAAGACCTAAGCCTATAGCAAGCGTTCTTGCTGAAAGAGCCTGCATTTCTATTTTTATAAATTTTTTTGCAGCAGGTACGTATACATATGGTTGATGATTATTAAAAAATAGCGGTCTGTAAACAGCGTCCTTAAGCATAACTGGACATAGTCTATAAGCATCAGAAACTGTCAAAGTACGTATATTTTTAATTGTCTTAAGCGATTTGCTCATGGTCATGAGAGCCGTCTGTATACTATACGGGAAAACGGGCTCTATGCGCCCAGCTTTCATGCGCATCTTAAAATCTGATAATAAAAGTCCGCGCACGGGCATCTCAAAAGATCCCATAGAACATATAATAAACGGTTTTGTAACATGCTTTAAAACATCTTGAACAAATGCGCGATTGCGAACGGGATAGCATGAATAGTAGGTCAGTACCGAAATTCCAATGCGTGAAAAACTTTTAAGCAAATTTTCGAAATCACGCGCAGTAAGCCCTGCTATCTTGCCGGAAAAAGGTACATCTAATGGTTTTATATCACCATTTTTCTCTTTATGCCATGATGCCTCAAAATCCTCTTTTCGCTGTTTAAGATAAGAGGTTAATCTTTCGCGTAATAATTCGCTCTTCTTTATATCACTTTTTATATCACTTTTTGCATGCATATAGTCTACAAGGTCTAATTCAAGGCTTTTAATTACGTTTGACTCATGATCCTGATCATAATCACAACGTTCACGCTTTTTTGGCGCTTCTCCATGACCTGCAAGCACCACAATCCAGTTCATAGTGTTACGCATAAGCTCTTCGACAATACCGTAAGTTGGCCAAAAAATATTTCTGATATTCGGATGAAATTCATAGTCAGCTTTTGGCATAACATAAACATCTGATACAGCAAAAAATGATGTACCAGCTCCAACATTAAATCCATATTTCCTAACGTCTGCATCACCCGTAGAACTGCCAGATTTTGGGAAAAGCAAGAGATAATCAGCATCAGTATGTCGATACACAAGCCAATGTTCATGAATGTTACCTAACCAACCAACATGATACAAATTTTGCGCTAAGTGGCGTTCAATTTGAGCAAGCATACGAACTTTTTCAGGACTATGATCTTTAAATTTTTTAGAACATTCTATATTATTTTGATCTTCTTTGTACTTATCCCATGGATCTTTTTCTAAGCCCAAAATTTTTTCAAGCAGCGTTGGAGGAACTCGATCTGGATAATCTTTATTGGGCACTACCGCTGCAATTGTTCCAGGAAAAAGCCTATCAAAAATCTCATCGCGAAATGGTTTCAAATTTAACCCTGCGATAAAAGCTTCTGGATTATGATGGTCAAGAGCTAATCTAAACAATCGATCGGCTATTGGAGCAAGATGTTTACGTATTTCGAGTAGACCTTTCAACAGATGAGCCGAAATAAAGATAGGAGTTTTTCTTTCCCATAACGTTTGGGTTAGAAGCGCCATCATTTCTCGACACGACGATTGTTCTTCTAATAATGAATCTAAAATCATCAAAACAGTTCGTGTCGGATTTTTACGATCGATAGGAGCACGTTTTTCTTCTGTATTTTCTTTTGTAGATGCTGCTGCTACCGGTGCGGCTGGGCGTCTGGCAGCCTGCCCTTCGGCTTGTGCACCATAGCTACCTGAGCGACGGTGTAAGCCACCTGGGCGTAGTAGGGCCTGCAGGTCAACCATCAAATTGCTCCACAACAGGAATATTACTAAACTTGAATAGACTAAACGCTTAATCATAACTAACCTCCAAATTACCAACTATCATATAATTCTTAATAGTAATTAATTAATTTTAATCGTTTTATAACAATTGGCAAAAAAGATTAAAAACTGGCTATTTTAGGGCTATTTTTCGCTTTTAAAACAAAAACCCCCGGAAAACTGTTAGTTTTCCGGGGGTTTTTGTTAGATTTTATGGGTAATTACTTGTTTTTTTGTAGCTGATCAATGATCAGTGAGTTCAGACTAATACCCCGTTCTACAGCAAGATGTGCTAATTCTGCATGAAGATCTGGGGAGATTCGTAATCTAAGATTCCCAGAATATGATTTTTCAGGCTCTTCTCCTCGTTCTTTACACCAAGCGATATAATCATTTATAGAGTCTTTGAAAGCCTTTTCAAGCTCTTTAACGCTTGTTCCTTGAAATGTAATAACGTCTTTTAGTCCAAGGACATCTCCATGAAATATTTTTGCTTCTGCGTCATAAGAAACGTCGCCCAAATATCCTTTGTATTTCATCATTCTTGTATCCCCGCATTTTTTAAAAACCGACGAACTGATACCAAAGCCCCCTTGTCTGTTTCTTTTCTTGGATGTGGTCGATGGAAAACAGCCTTCACACCATGAAGCACGATATGTACGCGCGATCCATTGCCTTCGCTTATCTCAGCTCCAAGGTTCTTGAATAGCGATTCTACATCTATCCACTTCACATTAGATTGAACAGGAGTCTTAAAAATAGCCGCTAACGTTTCTCGGTGTTTTTTATTCATCGCTACCTAATTCTTTTTTAAGAGACTTATTACTAAATGGTACCAATCTATGGTACCAGAGTCAATAGTATTAGATTTTTAAGTATTTACTGAACCTGAAGATTTAAAGATAGCGTCTTGGTAATATCGATTATTGATCCAGCAGCAGGGCTTTGGTCAACAATGCGACATTGCCCACACGTATGGGTTTCGTGCACTTCATGCGCGTGAAACACAGATTTTTCAACATTATTTTTTTGAAAGAAATCTTCTAACTCAAGAAGCGTCTTGTTACTTAAATCGGGCATAATAGAAAGCTGGTCGTTGCCGTGCGCAAGATAGACCGTTATTTTTTTTGTAACTAACTCATGTCCTGCTAACGGATACTGGGCAACACAGCTATGTTTTGGGTAATTACTCTTTAAATAAATAACTTTTAAATCTAGACCCATTTTTTTTATCTGCTCTTCGATATCAGGTAATTTTTTTTCACTCAGATCAGGGGCAACGCGTGGCGTTGGCCGACGGGATACGGTAACAAAGATACTTTGATTTGGTCTAATTTTTTGATCTGCTTGGGGGATTTGTTCAAGTATGGTCCCTTCTGGTCGCGCTGTATCATCACGTTCAGCAAGCAGGCGAACTCCTAAGCGCTGCTGCGAGAGCAAAGCTACGGCGCTCTGTAAGTTTTTACCAATGACGTTGGGTGTTACGAGATCATTACGCTGAAAAAAATAATGCGTGAAATTATAGCCGACTAAGAACCCAATAAACGGGACAAGCCAGAGATGCGATGCAAAAAAGGTTAAGATTTTTTTTATTTTTTTTATCATAGGTTTAGTTTTTTACCGTTCGCAATCCCTCTACTCGGCACTACGTGCCTCCATCCCAGCCTACGCTCTAACGTAGCTTCGGCGGGCAGGCGGGACGAACGGCATTCTCAATAATTTTTCGCATGATATTATCTAAACAAGCTTTCGAAAAAAATTTAGGTACGCGTATAAGCTGGATTCTGTACCTGATAAATCAGGCGGCAACCATTTATCTATGCAACATACCCGCAGATCATTACGAACAGGAGACATGTAATCTGCCTACTTTGTCTTGCTCCGAATGGGGTTTTCCCATAGGTACATTGCTGCACCTAAGCGTGCGCTCTTACCGCACGGTTTCACCCTTACCTAAGCTTTTTTATGGCTCAGGCGGTTTATTTTCTGTGGCACTATCCATGGACTTACATCCCCCTCACTTGTGTTCTCGTAACAAGTACGAGAGCCTCATGAGGCATTCATCCTGCTAGGAGTCCAGACTTTCCTCCCTTTGCCATAAAATGGCAAACAGCGATTGCCCCGCGTACCCAAAAGAATCAAAGACTCTATTCCAACGTTAACAAAAATTTTCATAATAGTCACGAAAAACGTGCCCATCGGCAAGCCTAAAAGCAGCTTAAAACCAACGTTTTCAGCCAAAAGAGCAGTCAGTATAAAAATAAACGGCAATATCGACGATGAATTTAATAAAATCCCGCGACAACGGGCTGCTATAAGAATCATCGGTAAAAGATAGACCAGTGATAGCCCAAATCTGCCGGTTATTAAAGAACTTTGTACCAGTAATAAACCAAGCGGCAACCAGAACGACATAAATTTATAGCTAAAATCAGCTGCTACCAGCTTATAAATAAAATAACAAAGTAAACTCAAAAAAACCCACTGTTCGCAATAAACGTAGGCTAAGAGATCAAGAAAGAATAATAAAATCGCAAGCATTTAGTAACCCCTAATTGGTACACCCCTCGAGACGTCACTGCGTGACCCTCGGGGCGGCGCTATGAACATACGTCAAAATATTTTCGGCTCGCCAAATTTTACAATACAAAGCTTTTTATCAGGTATCTCAGACATGTTTTCGTGCCAATGCTTTTTTAAAAGATTTATTGGGTCAATAAACGTGTCGGTACCAGACTCAAATGTACCCCAGTGCATGGGAATAAAGTTTTTGGCGCCAAGTTCAATAAACGCTTGTACTGCTTCGTGCGCGCTCAAGTGCACATGATTAATAAAATGCCGTGGCTCGTTAGGTGCAATCGGCATCAGCGCAATGTCAATCTGACCGTACTTTTTCCTAATCATATCAAAATGTCTGCCTGGCGCAGTATCACCGGCAAAGTATATTTTTTTATCTTGCTTTATATCTTGTACTTCAAGTAACCAACTTCCCCACAGCGATTTATTAATATCAAAAATATCTCGCCCGGTCCAGTGTACAGCAGGTAAAAACGTCAGTATAAAACCATTTTCAAGCGTCAAACTTTCCCACCACACAAATTCTCGTACCGACCCAAAACCATGTGTCACAAACCACTTTTTTTTCTCGTGTGGGACAAAGATTTTGGGATTATCTTTTTTAAGCGCTAATAACGTTCGTTTATCCATATGATCTTGATGACTATGCGAGATCAAGACTATATCAATTTTTGGCAACTGATCAATACCAAATGGCGCCTGTACTTTTCGTTTAAATAAGTTTGGCATCTTTTCGACATCAAAAAAAATTGGGTCTGTTAGAATATTCACCCCGGCAACCTGTATCAAAAACGTTGCGTGACCTATCCACGTGATAACAAGCTCGTCACTTGAATCTTTTGGGAGCTCTGGGCTTATCCAGTCTTTTAGATTAATACCCAGATCAAAATATGGGCGCTTTTTGTGGGCACCTGATAGGCGTCGTTTTATATAAAACCATGCTTCTTTAAGCATGTGTAATAGTCTATACGATATTTTATCGTGCTCGTGATTGTAAAAACGTTCTTTTTTTTTATATGGCTTCATACTCTCCAACTTTTTTTATATATTATCCCGTCCGTGGTCCCTTCGACAGCCGTTCGTCCCGATGGAGGACCGCAGGTCCGAGTAGAGGGAACCGACGGCGCTCAGGACTAAAGGGTATCGAATCCATGGACACCTAACAAATCTTGCCAGAGCCTAAGCAAATATCACCGTCATAAAAAACAGCAAACTGTCCGGGCGCAATCCCCTGGTCGTTACCGTCTATTGTCACATGTCCTGAATGGTTGTCACGTAAAACCAATACAGCGTTATACTCATGTTCACCATGTCGCAATTTTACCTGTAAGTTTTGCTGTGCTTGCTGTGTTAGCACAACGCCGGTAATCCAATTTATACTCGTAACGTCAAACTCGTTGCGTGCTTTATCTTGGGCAAAATACTCTTTTGAGATATACACAATATTTTTTTCTGTATCTTTTGCAACAACGTACCATGGACCACCACCAAGACCAATGCCCTTACGCTGCCCAATCGTGTGATACCAAAAGCCCTTGTGCTCTCCCATTTTCTTACCCGTTTCAACTTCTATAAAGTCACCTGGATTTTCTCCCAGATGATGCTTAATAAAATCACTAAATTTAATTTTGCCCAGAAAGCATATCCCCTGGCTATCTTTACGCGCCTGTGTCGCAAGCTCATATTTTTCGGCCAGCGCCCGTAGCTCTGGTTTTAACAGATGTCCGATCGGGAATAACGCGCGGGATAGTTGTGTCTGGGTAAGATGCGATAAAAAATAAGTTTGATCTTTTATTGGGTCTTTCGCTTTTTTGAGAGAAAATAGCCCATTATTTTGGGAAATCTGAGCATAATGCCCCGTCGCAACTTTTTCATATGATCCATCGATTTTATCAAAAAACGCCCCAAACTTAACCTGCTGGTTACACATGATGTCTGGGCTTGGGGTCCGACCAGCTTTAACTTCTGCTATCGTGTAAGAGACAACGCGATTCCAATATTCTTCCTGTAACGAAACAACCTGTAATGAGATGTTAAGTTGCTCACATACTTGTCGGGCATACGAAAGATCTTCTTCCCACGGGCAATTCCCCAGGTAAGCAAGTTCGTCCTCAAGCCAAATTTTAAGATAAAACGCGGTTAGATCGTGCCCCTGCTCTTTGAGTAACTTCAAAGCAACTGAGCTATCGACCCCGCCCGAAACAAGTACGGCAATTTTCATAAGTCACAATCAATGGTATACGATCTATATATCAATAAAACAAGCAATAGGACAATCGTATCACAAATTATTCTGTTTTAGAAGCGTCAGAGTCATGGCCAGTAAGTATTAGCTCTATAAAACGTTCTGCAAGATCGTAATCAGCCGTTTTTTTGTAGGTTACTTTGATATATTCGATAGGAGAAATTTTGCCCCACGACCAAATGCCATCAAACATACTATATTTAAACGCCCCTGCTTGGGCCAATAACGTTGCAACTTCAAGATTTTTGAGCATAATAGCCCGTTGAAACGCTGTATACCCCTGAGAATCTTTTGCATCGAGATTTAGACGATCTTTTTCTTGTAATACTATTTTTAATAATTCTATATCTTCAAGCATGACTGCAGCATGAACTATCGCGATACGCAACGGTTTTGAAAATGGGTTTAAGCCTACACCCCATGATTTATAGAAAAGCGCATTAAGATCAAACGGTTTTTTAATAAGTACAGAAATAACACCTCTCATTTGAGATGCTTGTTTTTCGTCTTTTCTCGATTCTGATCGTTGCAATTGCAAGAAAAACGCTAACTGTAAAAGCGAATCATCGTAAAATTTCTTCGCATTATTACAACAAAGTATGCCACATTTTCTCGTTAAGCATTCACCACCACAACGACAATGATCTTGAAAATCTGAAACACGGGCAAGCGTTATATGACGATCAGGAACAGAAGCAAGTAATTTTTGCACATCGGGTTTTTGATCATCCGGTGCTATAGAACTGTAATTTCCAATCCAGTTTATAATCCTGAAAACTTTAGTCATATTATCATATATACAATCTAAATCGTTTTGAGCACCAGCGTTATCATCTTTGATATCTGTCGCAGTTTTAGTCTCAGTCGCTTGTTCTCGTCGCCCTAAAACATGGTCTGTTAAAGCCTGTATATCCGGGCATTTAGCATCATTCATAGCAGAAAACAACAGCAAACCAATTATATATTTTTTCATGTTTCTTTCTCCCTTATTTTTATAAAAAACCAACAAAAAATTTCTTGATTGTATCTGTACACATGAACAAACATTCACGAGAGAAGCGTATCAAATTTTTTATGAGAATAAATCAAATAAAAAAATGGGCCAGAGAAATTCTCTAGCCCAAAAAGTACTTATTTTCAAAATTATTTTTTAACCGTTGCGACTGATATAGCGCCAAAAAGCTCTAAATTCTTCTAAAACTTTTTTTATAGAGCACCTTCTTGTAACATCGTCTGCATGACATAAACTAGGATTTAATGTACAGGAATAACTCACATCTTTAAATCGCCCAGTCTCATTTAAAACGTTATGAGCAGCATCAATAACTGTATCAACAGAATCAACCTTCAACATTGCATGTGCAACCGACCCATAGAGATCTGCTCGAAGCTCTTCATTTCCATCGTCAGCAGGTCCACCGTGTGGCATTGCATGCGCAATCTCGTGACTCATTACCCATTCAACAGCGGGACTTAGCACTATTGTATCCCTTGGCTCTAAAATTCCCAACCCTATAAGATTACCTTCGTTAAAGTTACCATCGTTAAGATTACTATTCTTAACATAGCCAATAAATTCTACGGCTATTGGTTCTGTAATTTTCATCATAGAACGTAAACGATTAAAGTGTACGCCAAAAAGACCGGCCATAGGAACTGTAATATTGTGCGTCCACAACGCTCCTAAATAGATATCCTGATTTGCTATCATATTTTTATAAAGAGCACCATCAAACCTATTGTCTAATCGTTTTGCAGGTCCCTCTTTTAATATAGAAGCTTGTGAACATAGCATAGTACCGGTCGAATAATCACATGTTTTATCGTATGGAATACCAAGTTCACAGTCGGTAAAATTAAGCCTACTCGATGCTTGCGTAATTTCTCCCGTTTTTACCGTAAGTCGAGCACAATTAAATTCAGTGTTATGATCAATACTGCAACAATCAATCACTCCATCGGTAGCACTCTTGTCATCGCACAGTTTATAGCCTGCCATAAACTCATGTTTTTCAGCTTCATATAATTTTTCATACAGCACATTGTCTGAATCTGTTGGCTTAAGCACTGAAGCAAACAAAGACCCGCACACAACAAGATATACAACAACAGAACCGGCAAGCACAACTTTGCTAATATTCATAATCGAACAACGTCGTGATTTTGTTTCGGTTTTCGTATCGACAGTAAGTCCTGATTCAGGATCACAATCATACGTTAGTGACGTCATCTGGCGCTCGTCCTGCCTGCCCATCGAAGCCACCTGGGCGTAGTTGGGAGGGGCCGCAGGCCGTCTCGAAGGATGCCCGCAGGGCACGCCAGAAGTTTGAAAAGAATCCACTCTATATGTTGGACGAGCTCCACACTTGCTGCGCACCCACGCACAAAAAAATCGTATTTTTGCAAACCGTGGCTTACTCTTACTACCGACATCAGATGTTTTACCCGTATGCATAGCATGACAAGATTTTACAGAAAGATCATGTGCTATAAACAAACCCATGAGCACAATAAAAGATATTTTTTTAGATAAAGCCATAAAAAACCTCCACTTCCCACAACTTTTACTCTTAAAACTATTTATATCTGTAATATTATTTATAATATTATAACTAAAAAACTAAGCAAACTTAATTAAAAAAGCTCCAAAAAAGCCGTTTTTATCGTTTTCTAGCCTTGAGCGCAGTCTTCAACATCGCTTTAACCCTTGGATTGCCGTCCCAATCTAGAGCTCTAAATGACCATTTTATACCCTGTCCCATAATAGTAATTATAACGTCCGGGTTTGCTCCACAATCAAGCAACAATTTGATACATCGTTCATTTCGTTCAAGACCAGATTCAAGTCCCCCCACTGGTTTTGCTGCCTGACAACGCAGATAATTAATTTCGAGCAATTTTTGTAATGGGGTTTCTCCTAGACTGTTCTTACTATCAATTTGGTCACTTCTTTTGCCCCTAACAAGCATCCACATCATCTCATAATCACTCAATATCGCAGCCCCATGCAATAGTGAAATTCTTATAGGACTATCTCCCGATGCATAAAAAAGCTCTTGCGTGTCTTGTTGGCGCTCGAGCAAGAGCATAATAGCCTCACGAGTATGACTACATTTGCCATCGAAATATCCAATCTGATGTTGTAAAAGTTGCTGCATAAGATACTGCGCCATCGTACAGTTAACTACCTTAGGATTAGGCTTACAGCAACAAAACCAAGATTTCCCCTCTCCCGTAAATTCATCGAGCTCACGCTTACGTACAGTCGCAACACAATCTTTTTCTAATGCTTCAGCTTGTTCCAAAAGATTTCTTAGACTGGGTCTTTTAATATTTTGATCATAATATTTTTCATATGCTATAGGGTTTGCCATTTCTACAAACATAAACAGGTTCTTTACAACAACATCATGCTCTTTATTTGCTTTGCTTTCATATGTGCTTACGGCAAGTATCGATAGAACCAATAAAGTTTTCGTATATTTTTTCATATTCTTTTCTTTCACTCTTGAGCTTGGACACTAATCATCGTCGCCTTCACCATCACCCTCGCCAACATCATCATCATTGTCAAGATTTGTATAGCCTAATCTGTCCGTCATTACAGTCACCTCACCGTCAAAATTATTTTGATCATTCTCTTCGTCATTCTGAGCTAAATTTAAAGCATAGTTGAGAACTTCTTGAGAAAAAAATACAAAACTTTTCCAAACGCTATCAGATAACTCTTTACTAGAATTATATTCGTCTCTATTCTCAGCACAAAATATCCCAAATAAGTTATCCCAAGCTTTTATAACAAACTCACGATATATTTCGTTATCACCTGATAAAATAGAAATTACTATATTTTTTTGTTCTAACGAGGTCTGAATCGCACTCGCAAAAATTTTATCATACGGCTCTTTTGCCGTATAAAGTAACTGAACGTGTAATCCCACAGACCGTGCGCATTGGATAACTAAATCAAGAACCCCACTGCCCTTACTATCTTCGCCATCTGAAGCATATTCTTCTTCTGCTCCTCCAGGCTCATGATACGCAGAATCTTTACTCTCGTGGGCACCAGACAGCAACGGTATATATTCTTCTGGGTTAGTCATACCCATCCCGTTTAACTGCGAGAAAAAAAGCAAGAATACAAAAAAGCTTACAATCAACACGGTTATTTCTTTTTTTTAGCATCTCTAAAAAGATTTTTAACATCTTCACTTACAGCATAATCAACAGCTCTAATAACTCTTTTACTACCCCTCTTGTTCACCGTAAAATCAACATCTTGGTTGGCGTTATACTTCAGCAAGAGCCCGATACATGCCAACTGACGCCTATTAAGAGTTTTGTGCTCAGGGCTCAGACCATCTGGACAAGAAGATCGTCGAGTACGTTCATTAATTTTGTTTAAAAGCTCATTATTATCTTCGATTAACCTCTGCAACGGCGTCAAACCATCGCTATCTCGAGCATTAATATTATATTGAGTTTCAGAGGTTGCACGACGATTAAGCACCCGTTCCATAAGATCGCGATCATTCAGCATCGCTGCTGCATGTAACGCTGTAATTCTTAAAGAGCTTGAACTTGATGCGTAAAATAACGATCTCATATTACATGGATAATTTTGCAGCAATACAGAAATACCATCATGAGCATGTTGGCACCTGTCTTGAAGGTTACGATCAGCATTCGCTAAAAGTCTTTGTAAGGTGTATTCAAAAGTCGTACAATTATCAACTTTTTTATTAGAAAAACAACAAGAAAAAAATTTACAACATCTACAACACTCAAGCTCATGGTCAATATCCCCCATGCTCTTTTGAGTAACACAATTTTTTTCGTCTGCTTCAGCTTGGGCTAAAATATCTTTGAGATCTACTCTTGGTTCTTTTTCATCTCTATCGACCGCAGGGTCAGTCGCTTCTATAAATTGCAAAAGTCTTATTGATGATTCCGTATGCCCCTTTGCCAGAACAGAACTTACACCCATCATAAAAATCGCTCGTACAAATAAACTAATCGTATATTTTTTCAAATACTCTCCCTCTCGTTATATTTTTAAATTTTTATGCTGTAAATAACACTTGAATTTCATGATTAGCTGCATAGATTTTTGCTGATACGTTTTTTTTACGGCATAATCTTCCGACAGTAAACGTAATGTCTTTAGCAGCTCCAGCATTAATCAAAAGTGTTGCACATTCAACATAACCATTCCTAATGCTTATACAATTTGATATATGCTCACCATATTTGGCTTGATCAGTTATCTTAGACCCCCTATGATTATATTCTGAACCAATAAACGCATTATTCGCCATAATAAGTCTATGCAAGGGCGTCAAGCCTTCACTATCTACGGCATGAGCACAGGATTTATCTTTATCCAATATCATTTTTAACAGCTCACGATCACCAAGCATTGCAGCAGCATGAGCAACAGAAATACGTAATTTACTGAATTTATGTACATGCGCAAAAAAAAGTTCCTGTAGATCAAAATCATAGCCTAACAATTTTTTTACAATCGCTTTGGTATTTGCCGGCATTCTCATATTTTTTGGATCTTGCAAACATACCTGAAAACCTCTTTGTAAAAGATTACAGCGAGCAACTTTAATCTTCCTGCAACAAGAAACAAGATTCCAACAAAGATATACTGGTAAACAACACTCCTGCTCGTTATCAATCGTACGCATACGGGTATGCATGATACTTTCTGCTGGAACGTTTGCAAAAATATCGTCTATAAATTTCTTGTCATATTCGCAGTCTTCTACAAGCTTGTCACCACGTTTAACGTGATACACTGCTTTGTATAATGGGTTCATATAGCCCCACATCGTATAGAGCCTGCTCCTGATTTCTTGTGCATCGAGCTGCTTACTGGATTCTTTTGTATCTTGGGCTTTGTTTTTTTCTTTGTGCATGCTATACAAAACACTATTCACAAATAAAACAGATAATAACGTCACACTCAAAACAATATGTTTTCTTACAATATTCATAGAATCTCTATATCCCTCAAAAAATCTCTCAAAAATTACGTTACATTTTTAAATCGCGTTTAATCTATCTATTTATAAAAAAAGCGCTAGAAGTTTTCTCGAACTCTCTTAAACTTTTTTCACGCCAATCTTTTGCTGTAATAAGTTTTTAATCGCTTTATTCTGTGCATAGTCAACTGCTGTAACCCGTTTTTTACGACATAACCAGCCTACTTCAAACACACAGTCAACACGCGCTCCAGCCCCAACTAAACCATAGGCCATGCTCACATACTCTGCTTGTAAACTTTCTTGCTTCTTATTTAATGTTTTCTTTTTGCTTAAACCATTACTTAATTCGATAACTTTTTGTAACGGGTTTTTGCCGTTACTATCAAGAAGATCACACGAAACTTTTCTGTCTTCTATCAAGTAATATAATAATTTACTGTCACCTGCTAAGACAGCAGCATGCACAGGCGAAATCCATACACCTGAAATAAAATTATGGGTAACATAATAAAATCGACGCGATAGCTCAAAATTACATTGGATAAGTAAGTCCATAACAATTGATCTTCGATCGGGTGTTTTATTATTAATATACTGTATTAACGCATAGTGAAGAACGGACATATTTTTTTGTTTATTATCAACCCAACATTCTAGTCTATTAAAACGTTTACAGCATCGATCACACCATGAAACGTCAATAACGTTTCTTTCAAAATATTCATAGGGAATTCGTGCAATAGTTTCTTTATCAAGTTTTTCAAAAACTTTTTTGAATCTTTCGTGATCACCAATGTATATACTAATGCGCAAAGCATCGAGGGCATCAAGTGGTCTCTTAAGATCTTTATAGTCTGGCGTTATTATTTTTCGATCACCGGACATGCTGTGTATATTTGTGCAAACAAATAAATTCAAGCCAACAAGTATAACAGTATAAAAATAAGTACTTTTTTTCATTACTATAACCCTTATAATATATTTAATACGAAAACATCCCTCCGGGATTAAAAATTTAGCAACGCGAATTTTTTCCCCAAATTTCACTGGTTTTAAATTATCGAATTCGCATCTTTTGTACAAAATTACGTATACAAAATTACGCGCCATAAAAAAAGAGCCTGATATTTTCTCAGGCTCTTTTTAAGTAAAAATTAATACGAACTGCTAGGCAAGCTTATCTTCAAAATCATCTACCCCTGGTCCTCTAGCAGCCGCTGCTGCTCCAGATCTTCCTGCACGATGGCTTGGTTCTAACAACGCTCGCATTGCAGGATTTTTTGCAAAATTTACATAGGAAATAAAGCTGGTTTTGCAACGCCAATTGGTAGACCTGATATAACCATCTTTCCGAACCTCTCCAGTAGCCAACAAATGTTCCATAATCCTACAATCTCTAGCATTGAGATCTTCAAATGTCGCCTTATCAATTTTTGGTCCCCTGAAGCAGCCTCCTCTGTATAAATCAAACAGAGCGTTATTTTTTCGTAATACACGTTCTAGTGGACTTCTTCCTTTACTGTCAAACATTCTAGCTGCTGCCTTATCAACTCTCAAAATAAGAGCAACAAAATCTGGTTCTCTCAAATCTATGGCCGCTGTAAGCGGTGTATTTACACATGCAAAACGGCAATGACCTTCTGAACGGGAAAAACGAAGATATGCATTGATATCAAAATGCTTCTCTAAAAGATACGATAATACTTCGCAAGCATTAGTCCAAGGCTTGCCTTCTTCTTTTTTTTGGTAGGCGGCCTCAAAAAAATCACTCAATAAAGAAGATAAAGCAATATCCATGGCATTTATGTATGTACTATGATTTTTCTGATCGATCATTCCTTTCGCATCATCAAATCGAGATTGATTACCAGAAAACATATGAGCTGCCACTGATCGAAGCTCTTTACTTTTTTCTTGATCTATCCGCATTTGTTCAAGTTGTTCTGGTGAGTAGCGATTTCCGCCTGCATACGTATTTGCACAAAAACCAAATCCCATAACAAATAACATACTTAAAAAATTATATTTCTTCATAATTAAGACCCTTTGTTAAAAAACTAAAATATTTTAAATAAACAAACTTGCAATTGCTGCGTTTAATAAGTTGGCAAGTGTGCCGCCCAATAACGCCCGCATGCCCAACTTTGTTAATAACTCGCGCTTATTTCCTGCAAGCGCTCCAATACCACCAATTTGAATCCCGATACATGAAAAGTTTGCAAAGCCTGCAAGCGCATAGGTTAATATCGACTTTGTGCGCACAAGAACATCAGCTTTTACAAGACCTGAGTATGCAACAAATTCGTTAATCACCAGCTTTTGCCCCAAGAGCGCGCCTGCAATTTCTCTATCGTTAACAGAAATCCCAAGAAAGTATGCAACGCCATAAAATAGTTTTCCAAAGACAAGATTTAATGTCCAAGGGTTGGTTAAAAATAAACTGGTCACAGAGAATAATAGATAATCGAAAAGAGCAACTAAGCTAATAAATGCAATAAGCATAGCAGCAACGTTAACAGCAAGTCGTAAACCGTCGACAGTTCCTGACGAAATCGCATCAAGAACGTTTTTTGTTTCGCGCGTAATTTTTACTGAAGACCCACCAATCGTTTCTGGAACTTCGGTTTCTGGAATTAATATTTTAGCAATTAAGATAGCTCCTGGTATTGCCATAATACTTGCTGAAAGCATATGTAACACAGAGATCCCCATGCCACCGTAAACAGCAAGTATTGATCCGCTTAAGTGCGCCATGCCGCCGACCATAACCAGTAATATTTCTGATTGCGTCATGCGTGCTAAATAATTTCTAATTAATAATGGCGCTTCGGTTTGACCAAGTACGCTATTTGCTGCAACTGATAATGTCTCAGCACCTGAGGTTCCCAAGATTGGACGAATAACTAACGACAGTGCTTTAACAAAAATCTGTACAATACCCAGGTGAAAAAGTAATGACATGAGTGCGCCAAAGAAAATAATAATTGGGATTACTTTTATAGCAAAAACAAAGCCCCATGGCCCACTAGGATTTGAAAGATTACCAAAAACAAACGAAGACCCCCGATCAGCAAATTCGTAAACGACCTGAAAGCCACCTGAAATAGAACTGAAAAGATTTTTTCCAGCGTTTGTATTTAAAATAAAATAGGCAAGACCAAATTGCATGAGCAACGCCGTTAAAATCAAACGAATTTTAACTCTTTTTTTATTATTCGAAAATAAAAACGCTGTCCCAATAATCAAAAATATCCCAATCATACTGAGATAGTGATTATCTTGCAGAAAAAAATCGTAGAGGCTGATCACGAATAAGTCCTTCCTAAAGATTGTACAAAATAAGCGCATAAAATAAAAAACACTTTTTATTTTATGCGCTTAAACTTTTCGAATTTTATGAAAGACAAATATACACGAAAAAGAAAAAATTTGATCAGAAAAAAAATTAATATTTACGAATCTTTTTTATTTTTAAGCAAAGCTCTCATCCCTAAATTACGAGTATACTCAAGGGCCGATATAGATTTTTTACAACACATAAAGCCCTTTGTAAATCTAACTTCCTGGTTTGCTCCATGTGCTAGCAATAACCTAGCAATCTTACTATGTGCATCGTGAAAAGCTTCGTCTTTTTTATCAGATCCAAGAGCGTTATTTCTCTTGATTACCAGTTGCAGTGCCGTTAATCCCGTAGAATCTTTACAATCAATAATATCTTGATTAAGCCTACAAGCAGCCTTGAGTATCATCTCTACTAGAACATCGTCATTAAGTATAATCGCTGCATGGAGTGGTGACATCGTCACAGGAAATGGGTTCTTGAACAGGACAAATTGCTCGCTCAATAAATCTGTAAGATCAAAATCGTATTCAAGCAACTTTGCTATAAGCTTACGAAAATATTTGTTACACATGTGGTAAAAAAATTTGCTGTGCAGCATCCTGCTAAAAGCTGCGTACATGAGCGATAACTCATGATATTGAGCCTGCACAACAGCTTCTTTGGGAACATCATCGAGTATACAATTGTTTCTAGCTGCCCATGCATCATAATGGGCTATCGCTTGCTCATCAATTATTCCGTTCGACATGTATACGTTATATATGTTATAGAACAAGCGGTACCATTCTCCGGAAAAGCTCTCTATTGCTTGCTTGTGAGATTCTGAGACCTTCACCTCTGTCTTCCTACTCGATTTGATTAACCCAGCGGGATCAGCATTTTTCATGCTATACGCGTTAGGACACACGCCAAATCCAACAATCAAGAGTATACTAAAAATAGTTCTTTTCATGATCTTCTCCTATAAAATAACGTAAAAAAAATGTACCAAATAACGCGGTTATGGTACATGGTAAAAAAAAATTGATCAAGAGGAGAATATATTTATTAGTTATATATTAAGACCCTGAGAACGACGTTTGACCATATCCCATTCGACCAACGGGTTAAGCAAATCATCAAGATCACCCTCGATAACTAAATCTAATTTTTTCAGCGTAACATCGGTACGATGGTCTGTAACTCGATTTTGGGGGAAGTTATAAGTTCGTATTTTTTCAGAACGCTCGCCAGAACCAACCTGTTGTTTTCGCTCGGCACTCAGCGCAGCATCTTGCTTCTCTTTTTCTTGTTCAAAAAGACGGGCTTGTAAAACTTTTAATGCTCTTGATTTATTTTTGCCCTGTGAACGTTCTTCCTGACAGGTGACAACAAGCCCTGTTGGAATATGGGTAATACGAATAGCCGAGTCTGTCTTGTTAACGTGCTGACCACCTGCACCGCCTGCTCGATAGGTATCAATTCGTAAGTCCGCTGGACTAATCGTGACTTCAACGTCATCGACTTCAGGCAAAACAGCAACGGTAACAGTCGACGTATGAACACGCCCAGCAGTTTCTGTTTTTGGCACACGTTGAACTCTATGAACGCCCGATTCAAATTTCATGAATTTATAAACGTTCTTGCCTTTAACATACATCACCATCTCTTTAAAGCCACCGATATCTGTCTGGTGCATCTCGATAATCGATACTTCCCAATTTTTGGCAATCGCGTAATTATTGTACATCTTATATAGATCGTATGCGAAGAGTGCTGCCTCTTGGCCGCCGGCCCCTGCACGAATTTCGATAAACGCCGCCCGTTTGTTACGCTCATCAGCAGGATATAATAAATCTTCAAGCTCACCTGATAACGTTTTAAGATTTGCTTGAGCTTGCACAATCTCTTCGTTATATAAATCTTTTAACTCACCCGTTTCGTTATCTTTTTGAATAGTTAATTCTTCTATCGATTTTTCGAGCGTAACGATCTGATTATGTAACTCTAAAATCTCTGATATAAACGTAGACTTTCTTTGAAGATCAGCACGAACTCTGTTATCTAAATTTGGATCAGAAAGTTTTGTAATAAGTTGATCGTACTCTTCTTGAATTTTTAGCCAATCAAGCATGTATCACCTGTGATTTTTGTTTTTAATTTTTTATCAAACAAAAGAGCGTACTTTGTAATAGCAAAGTACGCTCTTTAATATTTTTTTGATCAGTGTTACTTCTTTTTCTGAGAACCCTGATAACGCTGTTGGAACTTTTCAATTCGACCAGCTGTATCGATAAACTTTTGAGTCCCTGTAAAAAATGGGTGACATGATGAGCAAATATCAACTTCAAGACGATTACCGGTTGAAATTGTTTGGAAGGAGTTTCCACAGATGCATCGTGCTGTCAACTCATTGAGATGAGGATGTATTTCTTTTTTCATAAAAAACCTCTATATCGTGATCAAATATATTGTGATCAAAATCGCTATTTAATACCTTTTTGCTTCTGTTTCTCTTTTAAGTTTTCAATGAGTTCAACGCGATCAATTTCAATCCCGCGTGCACATCCTAAATGGTAAGAAGCAAAGTCAGACCATAGGATTATATTAAACAGTTGTGCCTCAAGAGTATCCCCAAAAACAGGCGGTTTGTAAAGCCCAATGCGTTTTTCATGCAAAATTTCAGTTGTTGCTCCTATCGCCCGCACGATATTTACAGGTAGAAACTCTGTATAAAAGAAGACTACAAAGGGACTTTGCTTAAATTCACTCATCCCAGCAAGCAAATTATGGCATAATTCAGGGAAAATCGACGAAACGGCCTGAACTTTGCTGTTTTCGTTAAACTGGGTTTGGGCCCGATAAGCAAAAGCAGCACTGTCACCACTAATACCCCATACATGAAACATATCGTGGTTACGGGCACTATCTAAAAAGTCTTTGAAGATATCTGGGTCAGCATATTTTTGCGTATAAATATCAGCATGAGCACAAAAAGTATTAATTAAATACTTACCGTTGAGCATGCCCAAAAGTTCAAAAAATTCAAAAAGAAAGCCCAAAAAGTATCCTAAAGCTGCTCGTGGGGCTATTGTTTTTGGTAATATAACAAACGGGATATTCTTTGCCTGAGCGATCTCTAACAGTTTGCCACCGTGCGCTAATACAACGGTTGGAACATGTCGTTCGACTAACTGATTAAGAACATCAATCGTTTCCCACGTATTGCCCGAATACGAAATAACAATAGCCAATGTATCTGTTTCAACAAATCCTGGAATATCAACGCCGTCTATAACAATTGACGATACACCAGCTTTACGGTCTAAAAAACTTTTTACGATTCTTCCAGCAATACCAGAACCGCCCATCCCGACAAACGCTACTTTTTTAAACGTCTTGTGAGAGCCATACATATGTCCAGCGTGCTTATAAAAATCTTGTGCTAACGCTTGACCATCTTTGAGTTTTTGAGACCATAACGATATTTCTTTGAGCATCATAGCTTTTTTTGTTCCTACTATTTTTTTACCCGAGTTTAAGTTCTTTTTGTAGCGCGCGTGCGTCATTTTTAACTGATTCAATATTCGATGTTACAACCAGATTTTTAAGCGCTTGTTGTGCTTCGTTCTTTTTGCCTAAATTATGTAAACATTTTGCATAATGCAGTCCTGCATACGGATAATTTTGTCCAAGTTTTTTACAGGCTTCAAATAATGGCGCAGCTTGCGAAAAATTATTGGTGTTAAGTAATGCCATTGCATAGTTATAGGCAAATAAACCGTTATCAGGCTCCTGTTTACAACTTTGTGCAAAATATGTACAAGCCTGAGCATAGTCGCGTTTGTTATAATAACAGCTGCCAATATAAAACGTCGTAAACTGATAGTTTTTATCAATCGATGCAAACACTTCAAGTGCTTTGTCTATAAGACCTGCATCGTGATTAACAACACCTAATAAATAACGGGTGTCAGTATCGGGCATATCGCCCTTTAACGCATTTTCAAAACAGGTAATTGCTCGATCTAGTCGATTTTGGCGCTGATATAATTTACCTAAATTATTATGCGCACGGCTATAATACGCACGTAATGTTATAGCTTGCCTAAAACAGTACTCAGCATTTTGGTCGGCGTTATTATTAAAATGCAAGATCCCTAAGTTATTAAACAACTCTGGGTGACCTTCGCCGATTTCAAGTGCTCGTTTATAATGTTCCATAGCTTTGTCGATATTCCCACCAGCCTGATACAGTGACGCTAAATTTACATGAGGTTCGCCGTACCAATTGTCACATTCAATCGACTTTTGAAAACTGTTCATAGCTTCAGCATGTTTGCCTGTTTCAAGCAATGCGATTGCATAGTTATTATATCCACGCGCTTTGCCCGGAGCTTTTTGTATAACATCTCCCCAGAATAATAATTCTGAACTCCAAACATAATTTCTTTGTTTGGTTCCATATGCTAAAACAGAAAACAACAAAACGATACAGGCAACAGAGAAACTCTTTTGATTTTTTATAAGACTAGAATCAGAACGTATGACATTCTTCGTAACATAATATGCCAACGATATAAGAGCCCATGCAAGCAAGAACATCATCCCATATGACGCCGGATAGGTTTTATAATCACAAACAAGCTCTGTCGCAGGAAAAAAGGACGTTCGTGGGACCATCGTAGCAAAGAACCAGAGTAATCCAAAAATAACGGGGTGTGTTTTGTTTTTTAAAAATAAATACACAAGACCTGCAAGTATGCCAGCTATCATAATAAATGGGATGATAACGTCAAAAGAAAAAACGCTTTGCGAGAGCTTATACTCATAATCGAAGCTGAGCGAAAAGGGCCAAATAAAAATCCAGAGATAGTGTAACAAGACTTTAAATTGTGAAATAAAATTGGGGAAAAACGTAATCGGCTCTGTTGCACTTGTCGTCAGAACGTTGCCACGGTTATTATGCACAGCACTATTGATCATCGCTGAAACTTGTGCAGGCTTTGCAACACCAAACTTTACGAGTAACAAGAGTACGATAACAAAATACCCTGCATGTATAAGCCAGCGCTGTTTAAGCTCTTGGATATCGCCTTCGGCAATAAAAAACCAATCGATTAACAGTAATAATACGGGCAAGACGACGATAATTTCTTTTGTTCCTGTCGAAAATGCTGCAAATACATACGAAAGAGCAAGTAATATTCTACGTGATTGTTTATTTTGAGATGTAATCCCGTAAACAAATAAGATCACAATTAACGACGTAAAAAATACAACTAAACCCTCAAGACGCATTTGGGTAATATACGTAACAGTCTGTGTTTGTACTGGGTGTAATAAAAAAAGTCCCGTAATTAACGTAGCAAACGAAAAAGAATTTTCCTGAAGAAAACTATTTCTTCGTAAACCCGTTAATAATTTGTGAGTCACAAAAAATAGTAATAACCCACTAACAATATGCATACCAACATCAAAAATACGATAGGCAAACGGATCTGCCTGCCAGTACTTAAACGTAAACTGATTAAGTAACCGTGAAACCCAGCGAGAGTTTGAGAAAAACTGTCCAACGGGATCAAATATTTTAATATGAAAATAATGGGTAATCGTCGGTAAATCATCAAACATAAACCCATATACTAACGTCGAATAATAAATAACAAACGTCGAAACAGCAAGAACTACTGGGACGACAAGTTTATAGTTTAATCGATCGATAAAAGCCTGAGCTTTTTCTATAATAACAGTCTTCATAGTGATATCTCTCTACTATATCTCTTTTATATTTAATATTAGACTTCTTTCGAAACTGTAAATTAGTTGCATAATCTGGCGCTCGTCCTGAGGGGCCGTAGGCCGTCTCGAAGGATGTCCGTAGGGCACGCCCAGATTTCGAAAGAAATTTATTTATTTACAGCAAGCGCTTTTTTAAAGTCATTAAGCTTGATGCTCCCCTTACCCTCGTTAACTTTTGCTTGTAAGTTCATGCGTATAAGCTCATTTTTTACAATCTTCTTAAACTCTTCTGGGGCATTTACTTGCATAAGTTCTTCAAGATACGCTTTTGCTTCAGCATGTTTATTCATGCGCTCAAGACAGTTTGCTGTTCTAAAAAATGCCTGTGGTAACGGTTGTGGCAACGACGTAATCTTTTTAAATAAATCGAACGCACGAACAAAGTCGTTTTTTGTATAATATGTTTCGGCTAAGTTATAGGCAAAGCGATTGTCTAATGGATTATCACGAACAAGTCGTTCGTATACCGCTTGTGCTTTATCATGATTACCGTCCATAAAATATGCATTTGCTAAATTAAACCAAACTTGTGGGTCACTGTGACCTCGTTCAAGAATTTGCTCAAACGCAACAATTGCTTCTTGATACTTTTTAACACGTAAGCTCATTTGGCCGAGTTTAAAAAATACTTCTGGAATGTCTAAGTCACCCTGCGTCGCTTTTTTCAAATACTCCCACGATTTTTCATCGTTTTTCTGTTCTTCGTACATACGCGCTAAGTTATAATATGCTTTTCCGTACCATGGTCTTAATTGTATCGCAATATTTAACGCGCGTTCAGCTTCGTCGTACTGTTTTTTCTGTAATAATAATGTCCCAATATTATTGTATGCTTCTGGATAGTTTGGACAAATATGCAACGCTGACTTTAACGAATTAATAGCGTCATCGACTTGGCCTTTAAGTGAGTACGCAACAGCTATATTACTTAACGGGTCAGAATAGTTACTATCTAAATCGATTGCTCTTTTATACGCTACAACCGCTTCGTCTATTTTTCCCGCTTCTGATAGCGCTACGCCAAGATTGTTATGCACACGCGCTTTGTTCGGCGCTTTTTGTGCATTATCTTGCCAAAATCCAACACATGTTTCCCATACTTTATTACGGCTTGTTGCAGCAAAGCCAACCGGTAATAACAGGACAGCAAGCATCGCTGTTTGTACTTGTTTTGAAGAAAATTCACGTGGCAATGGTTGAATAGCTTGAATAAATCTAAAGATATATAAAAATATATGCACGATGGGCACTGCGAGAATAAACATAATGCCAATAGACGCAAGATATGTTTTATAATCGCATACCAGCTCTGGCGATGGAATTATGGTCGATCTCGGCGCAACGGCGACAAAGAACCAGAGTAATCCGAAACTCATAACCGTATTTTTTCTTCTAAATACAGAATAGATAACAAAACTCAAAAGTCCCAAGAGCACGAACATATACGGCAAAACGTCAAAAGAGAAAACACTGTCAGCAACTTTCCAGTCATATTCAACGCTAATATTAAATGGCCATACGAACATCGTTAAATAATGCACAATAACTTTTAGTTCAGACATCAAATATTTAACGGGGGTAATAACATCATATGCTTGTGGCGTTAAAATATTGCCACGATTGTTACCGGTCGAAAGTTTAAGCTGAACTGCGTCGGTCATGGTCTTTGGGCCAAGATAATGGGCCATCATACCCAAGAAGAAAACGCTAAATATCGCGTGTAATAACGCTCTCTTTTTAAAATTATCCCAATTTTGTTCAGCAAGAAAAAACCAGTCAACAAAGAGTAATAAAAATGGGGTAACAATAACGATCTCTTTTGTCCCGCATGAAAAAAGTGCAGAAACAAAGAAAGCCCCTAACAATAGACCACGAACAAGCGCGTTTGAAACAGTAAACGCTCTGACAAAAAGAAAGATCGTTAGCAAAATAAATAACGTTGCAAGCCCTTCAAGTCGCGCTTGTATAACATACGAAACCGTTTGCGTTTGTACCGGATGTAATAAAAACAAGAGCGCTGCAGTAAACGAAATAAAGATCGAGTTTTCAGTAAAAAACGGTTTATTCTTGAGTGCTCGACACAAATCTAGCAGCAAGTAAAACAGCACGATACCAGCGGCAACGTGAATAAATAAGTTAAATATACGATAATAAAATGGATCGAACCGACCAATGTGATAATTTATGGTATTAAGCCAGTCACTAAACCAGCGTGAGTTTGTCCACCAACGCGCAAATGGATTATCAAATCTAATAGCAAATCGTTTAGAAATATTGGCTATATCGTCAAACTGAAACGGATATCGTAACGATGGCAAATAAAATAAGGTCGTTAAAACAGACAGTAATACAGGCGGTATAAGTTTATAAATCCATGGCGTTTTTTGTGCCCCTGATCCATGTGACCCGCGTGCATCAGAATTTTTCCAAAAAGAATTTCCTGAGCTATTTTCTGAGCCATTTGTAGCTTTTGTCGCAGCTTTTATCGAACCCGTAAAACTATTTTTTTCGTGCGTACTCACCGACACTCCTTCTCTTTTTGTTCTTTATTACTCTGTACTCTTTAATTACTTTTTTATGTGCTCATAACTTAGGATCTTGAAAAACTTAGCATAAGTTACGAGCTAACGCATTAAGCAATTTTAACAAAATAATTCATGAGGGAAACAAAAAAAGTAAGCTTTTTGGGCTTTATTGACCACGAGGGCAATATGACCTATGCTTGACTGGTCTTTAAACACGTGATACTCAAAAAATCGAAAGTATAGACCATGCTTGATAACAAAATTTTGACGCTTATTAACGATATTGCCATACTTTTTCCTGTTTTTCTTCTTGTTTTTACCTGTAGAGGCTTCTTTAAATCATTAACAGCAAAGCTCATGGGCGACACAACCGCAGAAGACGAAGGCTTTTTAACGCTTAACCCTATTGCGCACGTCGATATATTTGGACTCACAACCATGATTTTGGTGTTCTTTTTTGTCGGTGGGCTCTTGGGAGACTCGTTACCACGAGCAATTCTTTTTATATTGCTTATAACATTTGGTGTCCGATGGACACATCAAGTTCCAATAAACGATAATAATTTTAAAAACTTACGCCGTGGTGGTATTCTGACTTCTTTATCTGGATCGTTCGGGCTTTTTGTACTTGCTGCCTTTGCTATTGGTTGCATGAAAATTCTTTTAGCTGTTTCACTACCGCCGTATATTTCGAAATCACTGTTTGAATTATTACGTTCAACAATAGACTTATCAATAATCTTTGGCGTCCTTGATTTAATACCATTACCACCATTTGATGGCGGGCGCGTGTTACACTACGCTTTACCAGCATCAAAACAGTATATTATCGAGTGGCTTGAACAATACGCGCTCATTATTGTGTTAGTTGTATTTTTTTTACCGGGCGTCAGCGACTTCTTTTTCGGCGGGATTTCGTTTTTGAGTTCGTTAATTAAACGTGGACTGTTTAAGCTTTTCTTTTTTTAGAGGCGCACCCTTCCCCCTACGCTTATCCAGGCCTTCAGGCTTGGTAGGCTACGGAGGACAGGTCGAGACCCAGCCTTCGCGCAAGGCTTCGGCGGGCAGCCCAGGATGTCATCCCCGCGAAAGCGGGGATCCAGGCAAATCTCACCTGTTAAACCCCAGAAAAAAAATAACCCCTCAAAACACGAAAGAAAAAATTATGATATCACAAACGTCACATTTTCTGGCAAGCATCGCAATTATGCTGCCGGCATTTTTAATCTCTTTATCGTTTCACGAATTTTCTCATGCCCTTGCAGCAACACTCTTTGGTGACAACACGCCAAAGCGTGACGGGCGCTTAACACTCAATCCATTAGCCCACGTCGACATGCTTGGTCTTTTGTGCTTATTACTCTTTCGTATTGGATGGGCAAAGCCGGTAATTTTTGATCCAAAAAACTTTAAGTACCCAAAAATTTACTCGATACTAACAGCACTAGCAGGCCCATGTTCTAATTTTTTACTTGCCGTTATTATGTTATACACGATTAAATACTTCCCATTATTGGGTTTTAGCTTGCCCATAACAACATCGTTTTTACAAATATTTAAAGCGACAGCATATATTAATATCATGCTCGGGGTGTTTAACTTATTTCCGATACCACCCCTTGATGGAAGTCATATTTTGATGGTATTTTTAGTCGATAAATACCCACAAGTAGCCCTTTGGATCTATCGATATTCGATGTTTATTTTATTGGGTTTATTTATTTTGCCACAAACTCGGGCTTTGCTTATTACCCTTATTTCATATACTGAAAACTTATTATCAAAATTAGTTATTTAATTTTTATATATTTATACTTAGTACCCTACAAAAAAAGTGGGTAACTCGCGACATCATCCCGATGAAAATCGGGATCCAGCCAAAAATCCTCGTTTTATATAAAAGAAAGCATAAAACATGAAAACTCTTACAAATATCGACGAGATTATAAAAAATTTAAAAAATGGGACTATTCAGGTCACTCCTGAATTAGACTTGAAAAAAAAGCTTGAAAAAAACAGGCCGTTAATTATTAAACTGGGCGCAGACCCAACAGCTCCTGATCTTCATCTTGGACATGCTGTTGTCTTAAGCAAGATGCGCCAGTTTCAAGATCTTGGCCATGAAGTAATTTTTCTCATCGGCGACTACACAGCACGTATCGGCGACCCAACAGGGCGATCAAAAACACGCCCACCATTAACCGAAGAAGAGATTAAAAAAAACGCACAGACTTACTTCGAACAAGTTGGAAAAATTTTAGATCCTAAAAAAACAAAAATTCGATTTAATTCCGAATGGCTCTCGCTACTCAGCTTTGCCGATGTTTTAAAACTTGCCGGTTCTGTAACACTTGCACAACTGATAGAGCGTGAAGATTTCCAAAAGAGATTACATGATAACGTCTCGATTGGGTTTCATGAAATGCTCTACCCGCTCATGCAGGGGTACGACTCTGTTGCACTTGATGCCGATGTCGAACTTGGTGGTGGCGACCAAACGTTTAACTTATTTATGGGCAGAACGTTACAAGAACATTTTGGCAAAGAGCCGCAAGTTATCATGACAATGCCGTTACTCGAGGGTCTTGATGGCGTCCACAAGATGTCGAAGAGCTTGGGTAATTATATTGGTCTTTGGGAAGCCCCCGAGCAAGCATACGGTAAGCTTATGTCGATTTCTGATATTCTCATGTGGCGCTATTATAATTTGTTACTAACAAAATCCCAAGAAGAGATACAAACCATGCAAGATGGGGTCAAAAACGAAACGTTACACCCTATGACGCTGAAAAAAGCGATGGCCCATGGGATTATCAAACGTTTTTGGTCTGAAACAGAAGCGATACATGCTCAAGCACATTTTGAAGCGTTATTTCAAAAAAACGACTTTTCAAAAGCAACAGAAATAACGTTACCAGAAAATCTTGCAAATCCAATCTGGATCGTCGATCTTATGAAAACAGTCGGCGCCGTACAAAGTTCTTCAGATGCAAAACGACTGCTTGAATCGAAAGCTGTGCATATTTTCGAGATTAACGAAGCAACCCAAGAGACAACGCAAACAACCATCGAAGATTTTAAAGCAACGATTACGTTAAAACCCAATATGATTCTTAAAATTGGGAAGCATAAAATTTATAAAATTAAATAACATCAAAAAATAATCCCGTAGGGATGTAACTTCTTACATTAGCCCAGGCCGTAAGTCCTTGGTTTTATAAAATTTAATCCCGTAAAAAAGGGCCCGATTTCTCGGGCCCTTTTTTTGGTTAAAAACTTATTATCTATCAAAACGCCTTAACGTATGGCGCAATTACTTCATCAGTAAGCTCATAATGCTCATCTAAACATGATACAGTCGCTATAAGCATAGCTGTATAGGTACGTTTCATGTACGCAACATAATCAGATACATTTTTAATAGGATTTTGCATAAGATCTTTTTGAGTATCTATCTGGCATTCCGATAATGCTTCAAAAATATCATTGAGAACTTCTTCTGGAACTATAATCGAATCAAGATTGCCAATTTTATGCACCGTATCAACAACGACATGATCAAACCTCTGAAGAACTTCTTGTATGTTTTGATCAGGGGTAACCTGAGATGCTGCTTTTTCTATAGCAGCAACGATAGCATCAAGGCCACCTCGATAGCGCTCTAAATACTTTACTGCGACAGTAATATCTTGATTTCTTGTGATACTTTCTTCTGTAATACTTTTTTGAGTACCAAATGGTTGAGCATACACAGCAACTGCTTCATCAGAAAGTTCATAATGTTCTTGTAACGCTGTTATTACCGTACCAATCATAGATGTATACATGCGTTTGATAAGTTCAACATACTCATCAACGTTTGTAATAGGATTTTGTTCAACATCCTGCTGCATGTTCATAATGCCTTGAAACAGCGCTGACATGACATCTTTGCCTATGTTTTCTGGCAATTTAACTACGTCAAGATCAAGCTTATCAAGATTAAGAACACTGTTCATAACAGCCTGATCCAATTTTTTTATAGACTCTTTAAGGTCTTGCTCAGGGGCACATTCAGATGCCGCCTGTTCTATCGTACTTATGATGACATCAAGAAAACCACGCCAGGTTGCTAAAAATTTTAGCGGTAGCGTGGTATCTGTACTTTTTTCGATATCTCTTAACGTACGTGTTTCAGCGCGATTTTCGATGACCAGCGGCCCATCATGATAACGTGCTGCAAATTTTACGGCTTGTATAATGCTTTGATTATTTTCAGTACTTTCAGCCCGACAAGCAATCCCAAAGATCATAAAAAATAAAATTACATAGCTCTTAACCACAAAAACTCCTTTTAAATATAATTTTTTTAACTCGCAAGTACATTTGTAACGCGCGATCAAATCGTATCGCATGATGCTTATAAAGTCAATCGAACCAATCGTATACAATTTTACATAATTGCTTAACTGAAATTATGCTGCAAGATTCGTAAAATTATTGTTCCGTCCCTACCGTTTCTCTAGTATAATAAACCACCTAAAGCCTTAATTACATAAAAACCCGTTAAAGTAAAATCATAAATTCATGAATAGTCTAGACAGAGTCCTTGCGTACAGTAAAAAGTATAGAAAAGCGCTTATACTATCGTTTATTTCTGCAGCTCTCTATGGGATTGTATCTGCACTTCCAACCTATATGCTCAAGCATACGGTCGACGAAATCTTTGTAAAAAAATATAGCCATCTGGTCATCCCTTTTATTCTTGTGTTTCTTGTATTTTTTGCCCTTAAAGGGCTGTTCATGTACTTAACAACGTACTCCATGCAATGGCTTGGCAATAGAGTTGTTAACGACATGAGACAAGATCTGTTTTCAAAAATTATAAACTTCCCGACAAATTTTTTTCAAAAAAACACATCTGGCAAACTCATGTCATATTTTCTTAACGACGTTACAATGATTCAACAAACGTCATCGATAATAATTAAAGATGGCATTAGTAGCATTTTTGAAGCTATTTTTCTTATTGGTGTCGCGTTTTATCAAAACTGGATTTTAGGCGTTTTGATGCTCGTCGTTGGGCCCTTAATTGGGATAACCATAAAAAAAATGGGTAAAAAACGTAAAACAGCATCACGCGCGATTCAAGTTCATATGGGAAATATTAGCTCGATGCTGCAAGAGACGTTTATTGGTATTCGAGAAATCAAAGCCTTTAACGCAGAATCAATAGAAATAGATCGTTTTAATAAACAGCTTGATAGTAATTTTCTCTCGATCATGCATAACGTGCATATCGAAGCATTAGCTCCAGCGTTAATTCAGATTATTACGATGTTTGGCAGCGGGCTTGTGTTATACGTTGCAGCTCATCAGGTACTTAATGGTTCTATGAGCGCAGGACAGTTAACATCGTTTGTTGGCGCTGTATTACTTGCCTATCAACCATTGAAAAAAATGATGAACGTCTATTCTGATATGCAATACGGGCTTGCAGCGGCTGACCGTATTTTTGAAGTCATGGATACGTCTGTGATAGACCCTGCACAAGAAACAAAAAAAATAGTACTCTCGTCGTTTAAACACGAAATACTCTGGGATACTATTTCGTTTAGTTATGATAATAATCACGAAGTATTATGTGATACTAATTTTTCTATCAAAAAAAACGAGTGTATTGGTATCGTGGGGCCATCAGGATCAGGCAAAAGTACGGTCTGTGATATGTTACTAGGCTTTATTGTACCTACCAACGGGACAGTCTCTATCGACGGGCACGATATAACATCGATATCGTCAGCAAGTTTGCGTGAAAAAATTGGCTACGTTGGCCAACGTACGTTCTTATTTAACGACACGATAGCACGCAACGTCGCCTATGCAAAGCCAGATGCGACAGACGAAGAAATTATACGTGCTTGTAAACAGGCGTACGCGCACGATTTTATTCAGAACTGTTCAGATGGGTATCAAACATTGGTTGGCGAAAATGGGTCGCTACTCTCGGGCGGCCAAAAACAACGTATTACCATAGCACGAGCGCTACTCAAAAACCCCGAGATCTTAATTTTTGACGAAGCGACCTCTGCGCTTGATCAAGAGTCTGAACAGATGATTAAATTAGCTATCGAAGAAATTCGAAAAGAAAAGACCGTAATCATCGTATCACACCGTCCTACTATGCTCGAAAATATCGATAGATTATTGGTTATTCAAGACAAAACAGTGCAAGAAGTTTCTAAGACCTCTTTGGGCACGATTTTTCCAGCACAAGAAAAATATCTCCAAGCTTCACATTAAAAAAATTTTGCTGATAATCAACAATAAGTCTCGAGTCACTTCACGTCATCCCAGGTCCCAGCCTACGCCCTTGGTGGCTTCCCCCTTCGCCAAGGCTTCGAAGGACAGGTCGACAGGCAGGCAAGCCGAGGGCCTTTAGTCCTGAGCAAAGTCGAAGGGCTGGGATGACGTCGCGAGTTATACTCTTTATTAGGAACCACCTATTCCTGCGTATTATTTTTGTGTACTTAAAAATCTTTAAAATCTTGCTTTCCTCAACATCCACTCCCTAACCTAACAATAAAATCTCTATTTTTTATTACTTCGGTTTGGAGACGTATTGTAATGAAGCAATTAATAAAGCAATCAAAAAAGCAATTTTTGTCACTACTCTTTGTGTCATTATTTTATTCGTGTATGCATGCTGCTATTCCTGACGCTCCACCACTGGAAAAAACTCTTACCAAAAAAGATCTTGTCAAAGACCTTGCTCAACCATTACCCGAAATGAAAAAAGTACAACAATCAATACCAAACGAAGAAAAGTATCAACGTTTTTTAGATACCATTATTATCGCTGATGAAAATCAAGCAAGTAATGCGTTTGCTGAATACTGTTGCATCCTTGCATTACTGCAAGAAGCCGCACAAATTGTTGTATCCAGACAAGTTTGGCGTCGAGTTCTTATAAAAAAAATACAAGATAATGACCCTCTTTGCGCTCACATAGATTTTGATAGACTTTTGATTCATCAGGGCGTCAAGGGCCCTGAATGGTTTATTATTACCCCAAAATCGTATAATACCCGATTAGAAGACAATAATGATAATGAGAAGAATACAGAAAGGCTTATAGGGGTAAAAGTAGAATCGAAAGACATTTTAATACCGTGGCCAATACCACAAGATTCAGCTGCAATATTTCCTGAAGTTACTGATCAAATGGGCGCAGATGAGATTGATCATCTCCTCGAATTATTTACGGTAAATACTCCCGGAGCTCTCCGGAACTTTGTTTTTTTAGGGCATGGCTATTATCCCAGCAATCTTGAGGGTATTTTGACAAAACAAGGTGTCCTTGCGCAAGGATCAGGTGGTGCAGAAATAGCCGGCATTAAACTGCCACTTTTTCGTCGTATCTTAGATCATTTAAGCAAAATGCCGGTCAACACGGTGTATTGGACTACCTGTTATGGCGGTGATTATAATTTAACGCTGCCGTTTGTTCCCTGGCTTATTGAAGCAAAACCGGTCGAAGCTACTGGAAAAGAGGCTACAGCAAAATCTGAAACCGATGAAAAAAAATCTGTAAAAAGCATATATAAAGTTGCCCAAACTCCCTCAGCTACAACAACAAAAATACTGCTGACGCGCGGTCAGGCTAGCCGAAAGTTTACGATGATTGCCGGAGCTCTCACAAGCAAGGTTGTATTTGGGGTATCTGATGAAATAACATTATGCAACAAAGCACGTGCTATTAGTATAGATGTGGCGCCAATACTACCTATCGGCAAAATTGATTATGCTCGATATTTCTATGCTCAACGCTTTTATGGTCGAACTCGTAAAGGTGAGTCGTTCACGCCAATTAAATACAGTCCTACTCAATTAAAAAACATATTGAATTACATAGCGATACGTTATGAATCACGTGAGGGTAAGGACGCTTATAGCATGCTTGATCCACATGGAATATCAAGCCTCCCCTCTGTTAAACTTCCTGGCTGGGATCAATTTTATCCTTTCGCTCTTGATGATACCATCAGCGTTATCACAGCACGTACGATTGCAGAAGCGATGGTCAAAAGTAAGCTTGAACAGTTAATCGCAACAAAAACAGGTGCTGGGGTACCATCAAAACCTCAATCAATCACCCTGACGGGGAAAAAAGCTATTTTGCTGTGCACTCCAGACATACCTATTGAAATTAACATTGATATGAACAATAAGCTCGCGCCATCCATTGTCTCTATGCTTCCAGGTACAGCTCTTCATAAAATTGATTCTTTAATAATTAAAAACGCACTCAATGAAGTGCCACCATTCTCTCATCTGGAACTGTTTACTATTTTTCCAGTTTTTCCAAAATTTCTGTATATAAAACAACTTCATCAAAAAGACGATTTTAGTTTGAAAAGCGATTTTGTTTTGAAAAACGTGCTCATCAATGTTCAAAGAGATGAGGCCAATAAAATAAATATGATGCGGTATGCTTATGTTGACACTAAATCTCTTGATGAAGACTCAGGAATTATAAAATATGTTACATCTGATAATTCTGGATACCCATTGGTCGAAGACTCTTCGATTGAATATAAAAAGCCTGCAGAAGGCCAGGATCTTCAGGAGCTTTTTATAGATTCTATTCAACAGTACGCTGAAGATCCAAAAATAAAATCTCTTCTTAATCTTGATGCCCTCAAAACACTGGTCCCGTTTACAACAAATAGCGAAATGCAATACAAGAAAGCAATGGACGACGCTATGAATCAAGCGCAAAAAAGCGAAATGGAATACAAGAAAACAATGGACGACGCTATGAATCAAGCGCAAAAAATAGTTGGCTCAAACAGAACGGAAGAAGCACAAATATCTGCGGAAGAAGCCTATGCCAAGCTCCCAAATGGTATAGAAAAATTGTGTGTGGCTCGTCTTTTCAAAAAACTTCATCAAGCGTGTATCGATGAAGAGGACAGAAGTTTTCTTGATAATCTAGAAACCATTTTCACACAAATCAACGCCTCTAGCGCTTCTCTTGATTTTTGGGCGATGTACATAAAGGACATAGACAAGATTAGTCAACTTTTAGCGATGCGTAATAGTATGCTGCCAATTAAAGAGCTAAGCCTTAAATCAAATAAAATCAATGAAATTAAGGGGCTTGATGCGCTTACCGAAATAACAAATTTAGATCTTAGTTCTAATAAAATAAATGAAATTAAGGGGCTTGACACACTCCGCAAGCTCACGGAACTTAATCTCAGCGGTAATCCCGTCTGCAGGAAGCCGGACTTCGAGGCACAAATTAAATCCTTAAAAGATCGTGGGGTCACGGTGACCTATTAATAATGTTGGAAAATATCGATAGATTATTGGTTATTCAGGATAAAACAGTGCAAGAAGTTTCTAAGACCTCTTTGGGCACGATTTTTCCAGCGCAAGAAAAATCCAATGTATTACGCGTTTCAAATCTGTAAATCAGCAATCGTTTCTGTTTTAGCAACCAAATGTTTCCCGCAAAATTAATTAATTAAAGAAAACCTAGACAGCTTATGCCAAACACTCGCACTCTGCTTCTTTTTCTTCTAAATCCCAAATTTTCGCCTGAATGTATGTACAGGCCTCAGGTTCGAATATTGCACAATCATCATTATGAAGTAGATTTAACAAAAGATCTTTTTCAGTCAATTTAGGAGTGTCAAATCCACGAAATGAGCATTCTTCTGTATCAATAAATGCAACGCGCCCGTCAACACATACAATAATATTGCCGCCGCCGCAAAAATCAGAAAGTTGCGTGTGTTTAACAGCTATACAAAGTTGCTCTGCCTGAGCTCGATTAATTTTTTTATCTTTAGGATGAAATCCTACAATTTTTTCTGCAATGCAAAACGAATTATAGATCTCTACAGGGTCACCTATTTTTTCAAGTCTTTCGAATGTATTACCACGATAAATATATGCCATTTTTGCGGGCACAAAAAGAAGATCTAACCCTTGTTCTGTTATGCATTTACGTAATCTTTCTGCTCCTAGTACGCGGGATTTTGCATTGAATAATTTGATAACAAAAGTTCCAAAATCTTTTACATAACGTCCATACCTTCGACCCGCCTCTGCAGTTATATCGAGTATCTCACCCAAATTATCACCTATTTGCCGCTCTACATCATCAAAAAAACTTTTTCCATCTGAGACATAAGATACAGAAGCTTCATGTTTTTTTTCTGTTTTAGCAGGTCCTCCTGGCGCAGCAGCTGCTGGCGAAACAAAACTATGCACAACTGGGGTTGCAACACCTGCAGGAAGCACTGGCGCCGCTGGGGCGTCAAGCTGATATACTGTAGGCGCTGGGACAGCTCCTGTCCCAGAAACTTCTGGTAATTCAGGGATAGTTATCCGAGCTTTTTTAAGATTATAATAATCTTGCCCATTGCCCGATCCTGCTAATAATTCTGCTTGAGTTCGCTTCATACCGTACGCAAAGTCTGGACTGATCAATACAATACTTACGATTATTAAAAAAATATTTCTTATAACCTGCTTTTTCATAGAACCTCCATGATTTTTAAAATTTTCTAATAATAATTTTATTTTACAGGTTCTTTAATAAATAATCAAAAATTGTTAAAAAATGGGCAAAATGCGTATATTCAACCTGATTTACTCCTAAAAAACGTTCAAATAAGCAACTTTTATTGAAATATTTACTATGTGTATTATTCGTGTAAGCTTATAATGTACACATAAAATAGGTTTTATAAAAATTAAAAATTATGGAGGTTATTTATGAATAAGACTCAAAAAATAATTATGTTTGCGACAACTGTGTTATTGGCAAGTAATTATGACCTGTTTGCTATGAAAAGAGTTGCTGCTGATAATGATGATGTGCAAACTGATGGTGCAAAAAGAAGACGACATACACCCGCAGCTCCTGCATCTGCAGAAACCAAAGCCCCAACTGTTTATGCACTAACATCACCCGCAGCTGCAGCAAAAATAGAAACAAAAACACCTGAATACGTATTTGATCTTGCTGTAATTAATAGAGATTTAGCACGTATCGAGATTAATAATGGTTATTTAGAGATACAAGAAAAACACGGTCTTGGTAAGCCTGATAATAGACAACTTGTGCTTGTACACCGAAAAAAAACTCAGGAACCTAGTATTATTGGCAGGAGAGTATACTCTTTTGAACCTGGGGAAGTAATACTCAATTGGCTGCATATTGATGGAGCTGATGAAACCAATGAAACACCTGATAACTATAACTATAGAGAATGTCGCCTGGGAACATTGCTTATATTAGCAGCCCTGCACGATCCAATCGCTAAAAAGAACGGGTGCTATAAAGCTTCTGTTCGTGCGATAAATAAAGAAAGCCAAGGCTTGTACAGAAAGCTCGGCTTTAGCAACACTGGCACTAAGAGCTCAGTAGACTTCGAAACTCGTAACTTACAAGAACTTTTACAAAAAATAACAAAGCCCTATGTCGAAGAAACTTTTGAAAAGCTTAAAGAACGGGCTAGAAAAGATTTAGAAAAAAAAGCAGCTGCTGCTGCGCCCGCAGCTCCAGTACCAGCAGCTCCAGTACCAGCAGCTCCAGTACCAGCAGCTCCAGTACCAGCAGCTCCTGCATCTGCAGAAACCAAAGCCCCAACTGTTTATGCACTAACATCACCAGCAGCTCCTGCACCTGCAGCTGCAGCAAAAATAGAAACAAAAACACCTGAATACGTATTTGATCTTACTGAAATTAATAAACGCTTAGCAGGCATTACAATTAATAATGGCTATTTACAGATACAAGAAAATCACCCCATTATTCAATCTAAAATAGTGAATAAAGAGAGACAGCTCGATCTTGTACTTATACAAAAAACTAATAAAATTGCGGTTGGCAAGAGAACGTACACCGTTGGATCTAGTCAGGTTTGGTTAGATAGATTAGATATCTTCCAAGTAAAAGGACAATATAAATACAGAAGACTTGGCCTTGGAACACTCCTCATATTGGCAGCACTGCATGACCCAATAGTTGTAACCAATCGTTGTCAGAGAGCCTGCGTTCTTGCAATAAATCAAGCAAGCACGGGCTTATATAAAAAACTTGGTTTTAGCAACACAGGCACTGAGAGCTCACTAGACTTCGAAAATCATAGATTACAAGAATTTTTACAAGAAAAAACAGAACTTCTGGTTGAAGAAACTTTTGAAAAGCTTAATGAACGAGCTCTTAAAGATTTAGAAAAAAAAGCAGCTCTTGCATAACGAAATAAAACTATATGGAGGTTATTATGAATAAGACTCAAAAAATAATTATGTTTGCGACAACTGTGTTATTGGCAAGTAATTATGACCTGTTTGCTATGAAAAGAGTTGCTCCTGATAATGAAGATGTGCAAGCTGATGGTGCAAAAAGAAGACGACATACAGGAGCAGCAGCTGCTGCTCCCGCAGCTCCGGCCTCTACAGAAACCAAAGCCCCAACTGTTCATGCACCAAGATCACCAGCAGCTCCATCAGCTGCAACAAGTGTATTAGTTCAAAAACCAGAACCCAAAGCATGTGTTGAAAATAAAGAAATCGAAAAACTCAATGCTCGTTTAGCAAACTATATTATCAAGGGCGGGTATTTCAAGCTGAATGCAAATCATGATGAGTATAATAATAGACTAGGTCCAGACTACGTTGAAAGGGAAATCATAGCTCTTTTTGTTACGGCAACAGAAACAAAAAAAATTGGATATATGCTATATAGTATAAGCAAAAAACACGGAGCCGAGAAAATTTACCTAGCAAGTCTTAGCGTTGACGCAGAATACAGAAAAGATTATGGCATAGGAAGATTACTCATACTAACCGCTTTACAAGATGCCCACAATATAAGCACTTTATGTAATTTTGCTTTTGCCGATACGTTAACACGAGAAACATTAACGCCCGAAGGCCACCCAGTATCGTGGTATTTATTCACACATAAATTTTATTTTCAGTTTACGGACAAAAACTATGTATTTACAAAAGAGCTATCAAATATCCTAGCATACTCAGAAAATATCCTCCGGGAGGTATTTCTAAAACTTGACAAGAACGCAGATGCTGACGCTGTTCCTTCATATTCAGGAACAAAATAATGAGCATATTTAATTAAGATTATATGGAGGTTATTATGAATAAGACTCAAAAAATAGTTATGTTTGCGACAGTTATATTGTTAGCAAGTAATTACGATCTGTTTGCTATGAAAAGAGTTGCTGCTGAAGATGATGCGCAAGCTGATGGTGCAAAAAGAAGAAGACATACAGATGCAGCAGCTGCTGCGCCCGCAGCTCCAGCACCTGCAGAAACCAAAGCCCCAACTGTTCATGCACTAAGATCACCAGCAGCTCCAGCACCTGCACCTACTAAACCTGCCGAAAAAACAGAAACTAAAAAACCCGGATACGTATTTAATCTTGCTCAAATTAATACACGCTTAGCAGGTATCGAGATTAATAACGGCCATTTTTATATACAAGAAAATCATGAAAAAACAACGGGCCCTCAAGAATATTTACGAAGAGAACTAAATCTTTTATTCATACAAGACGAAAACGTCTCTATGATTGGCAAAAGAACATACGCAATTGAACCTGGACTCGTAACACTACAATCAGTACATATCAATGAAAAGATTGGTAGTTTTGAGTTAAGAAGGCTTGGCCTGGGAACATTGCTCATAGTAGCAGCCCTACACGATCCAATGGTACAAGAAAAAAACTGTAGCAAGGTCTCAGTTGCAACAATCAGTCGCGAAAGTAGCGCTTTGTACAAAAAGCTTGGTTTCACGAGCATTTCTGTTGCTGATTTGTCCGATATTGATGAATCTATGTATTATGAAACTTTCGAAGCCGATAGATTACAAGAATTTTTACAAGAAAAAACAGAACTTCTGGTTGAAGAGACTTTTCAAAAGCTTAATGAACGAGCTCTTAAAGATTTAGAAAATAGTAAGAAAGCATAAAACTGCGAATTATATCATTTGGGTCTGTACACAGATATACTATGATGTAGACTAGACCGGCAAATCGTCAAACCCCAACAAAAAAGAAAATTAAGAAAGTTGCACGTGATAACTCCCAAATATATTCTCATGCTTATCCTCATAACATGCGTATCTTTCTCACAGGGGTTAAGCATGTTTGCACGTCCAAAAACCTCAACCCCTCCAGCCAAAAGGTCGCCATCACCATCTCGTCCAGCAACAGGAACAAAAAAAACACCACCATCTATACCTGAGGCATCCCCCACACACGCTCCTCCATCATCACCTGTACAAAAAACAAGATCTACGCCACCTGGCGGACCGGGGCTGACACCGCCGTCACCTCCTGCAACAAGAACTCGTACGATAGCACGTGCTACGCCGCCTGGTTGGCCGGCGTTAACACCCCCACCATCTCCTGCATCAAGAACAAGAACTATAACGCGAACAACCGATGAACAAGCTTTGGCTGCAATCATAGATGAAAAACATAGAGCACTCAGAAGAACGATAACACAGGAAACAACACCCTCAAAACCTGTTGATTCTCAAACGTTAGCAACGGACCCGGCTGCAAAAGCAAAAGACGAACCGGCTGTTGAAGTTAAGGTTCCGAGAACAGAAGTTTCTGATAGCCTAAAATTAGATGTTGCAACGATTAATAGACGGCTCGAGCTCTTTGACGTTTTGAGTGGCAATTTTTATTGCGAGGCTTTAACAAACCCAGAAACGCCAACAGATCCAAAAGTAGTTCAAGCAAAACCATACGGCACGTGCAAAAACATTGTACTTATGCATAGAGACAAAACAGAGGGCACATTAACAAAAATAGGATTCGTAGGTTACACATTTATAACCGATACAAATATAAATAGAGAGCTTGACGTAATAGAAATTAATTGGATCTTACTCAATAAGGGTTTTGAAGATAAGGGCTTTGAAGAACTTCTTGTTCTTATGGTATTATATGATGGCATTGTTCATGAGAGAAATAGAGCCTATATATTTTATAACAGCAAACCAGATTCTCACCTCGTTACATCTTTTTATAGAAAACTTGATTGCACAAAAGTATCAGGCAAGTACCTCGCAAGCTACCAATGTCTTAACCTACAAGATACGTTCAAAAATCATGGTCCAGAATTATATAGATTAGCGATTACACAGATCATGACATCACAAAGAGAGTTTGAGGTCGCATTCATCAGAGCAGGTCTAGAAAATATGTAAGGGCCCCAATTTCTTAGGGCCCTTATTTTGTTCTCAAGAAATCTAAAAACTAAATTATTGATAACTCTTGAAACAAATCAAGCATACTCTTTTTTCGTGCTGAAAACTTTGGATGTTTTGTTCCTGTTAACTCTTCAAGCGTTTTGCCTTTATACAGCATGTTTTGCATTTGACGAAAACAGTAATATGATGCTTTGGCATGAGCAGGACTTTGTAGTGCTGAAAAACGATCTGCACGCTCTTCCATTTCATAACAAAGTTTGTTTTCATAATCTTTATAGAGTGTAACAAAAGCAGCAAAAAGCTCTTTGTCTTTCTGAAGATGCTTCGATTCGATAAGAACTTTCACAAGAACATCTCTATAAAACATTAAAACAAAATCATCGCCATAAAATTTATGACATAGCTCATGCCCAATAGCCCATTCAAGAGCTTCTTGGCTCGAGTATATCTCGCGACACTTTTTTTCATCAACCTGCAAAACCTTACCACCAAATATTCTTAAAAAACTAATTTCTGAGGTGCCATCCTGAGGTATTGGCTCAACTGCCAATTCAGAAATTGAAATACCAAAATTATTACAAACACGCTCAAGCGTATCCCTAAAATCTTGTGAAATAGCTGGATGAATATTTTCGATATCAAATGCCTGCTCTTGCATATATGCAACTACTTTTTGATCATACTGCATTGAAAATGACTCAGCAAATTCTCGTAAATCTAGATCTTTTGCCGCACTCAAAACAACGTTTAAATTGTGCATGGTTTTTTCTATTTTTTCAGTAGCTTCACAAAGTTTTTTTTCTCTCTTATTTTGTAGCTTTTCATATTTTTCGGCTTCTTTTTTGTCCTCTGCGGCGTCTAAATAGTGCGTATGTAATCCATAGGTTTTAACGCGAGGCATAGCACGATACTGAGCAAGAGCTAATGTTGCTTGTTTTTTAACCAAATCAGAAAATCCTGGTTGAACAAGGGGAGAAAAAGGCTTTGAAACTGTTGCAGCACGTCTTACGGGAGCAGCGGGGGTTGCCCGAACAGCTGAAACAGCAGCTCTGTGCGCTACCGGGGTCGCACGGGTAGCACTTTGAATAACGCGCGGGAGAACACGGGCAAAACCGTGCGCAGAACCAGCTAATGTTACAAATAATCCAAAAACAAGCGTTTTTCTTAAAAACATCATAAAAACCTCCATCTTTTTAATAGTAAACAAACATAATTATTTTCAATTATAGTATAAATTAATACAAAGTCAAAGAATCGTTATAATATCAAAAAACCTCACAATTTCACTATTTTTTCTGTTTTTTTTCTATTTTTATCTCTGTAATCTTTTGCATCTTGATTTTTATTAAAATCTTCTCAAACTACTCCCACTACGCTCTCGCCTAAGGGCTCGTAGCTTCCCCCTACGTTTATCCACGCCTTTCCTCCTACGCCCAGGTGGCTACGAAGGACAGGCAGGCTTGGCAAACTTACGCCGACGCCCAGGTGGCTATGACGCACAGGACGGAGGACAAGACGAGGGACAAGCACCCCTGTAGATGGCAGGATGACAATATAATGACAATATACTAGATAGGAGTTTTATGAAAAATATCGTATACAAACAATTCGTAATCGCTTTGACGCTTATCACAGGCTTTACACTCAATATCGTACAACCAGCAGGAAGAACATTTGATACTCAATTTGTAAACGGGAAATTGGTTCGAAGACCGCTTACACCACAAGACGAACCCGGCGAAACAAAGCGAGCAAGTGCACCCAGTATACCCGCAGCAAGCGACAGAAAAATTACGGGGCACAAGCGCCCAGCGAGCGCAAGTAATGGTGACGACGATAACTCGAGCGCAAAACGGGCTCGTGATAAGACCCGCGAAATAGAACATACATTATTAAATATCAAGAATATATCGGTACTCTTAGAATCAGACATACTCGCATTACACGGTCCTGGACAATCGTTACTATCGATAGCACACACGCTTACAACAGTACATGATTACTTCTCAAGCATGTATACAAAAAAAGAAGAGCTCTTAGGTGATCACGATCATAAGCTCATGAATTTAAAAGAAATCGACACGCTTTATAACGAGGTAAAAAAACAGGTCGTTACATTGGCTAAACTTCTTCAAGATATCAAAATCAAAAAAATTACAAACCAATCTGACCCGATACAAGCAAGAACAAGTAAAACAATAAAAAGCATCGAAGAATTATTAACATCTCGCATGAGCATGAGCCTAGAAGATCTGGTTGCACAAACAAGTCCCGAAACAGCTGCGCCGGCAGAAACAAAAGCCCCAGCTCCTTCAGCGCCTGCTCAAGATCTTGATGATACCGATGATAGCAATCTTGCAAAAGCTCTTGCGGCAAGCGTCAGCGATGCCGTAAAAAACGATTTAGAAAAAACTGTGCTTGAATTAGAACTTGACGATGCAGGTTTTGCAAAAGCTATAGCAAATAGCATCAGTGATACCGTTATAAAAACTGTACAGCAAGCTGGTGTTGATGCTTCTAAGCCAATTAAAATAACCGTGACAGCAGATCTACAAAAAGCACGCGAATAATAGAATTCAAGCCTGCCTGCAGGCCTTGTAAAAAGTAGATTAATCCTACCAGAACGTCATCCCGATTTTCATCGGGATGACGTCCTAATTTTCTATGGTATACCACTAACTCAAGAACGCATCAATCAATAACGCCCGAGTCTGTTGTGCGTTAATACCACGACTTTGTAAATAAAACATCTGTTCGTCATCGAGCCTGCTGACAGCAGCTCCGTGTTTGCACTTTACATCGTTTGCTTCGATTTCTAACTGTGGTATAGAAACAGCTCGTGCTTTTCTGCTTAACAAAATATTTTTATTAAGTAAGTAAGAGTCTGTCTTTTGAGCGCCTTTGGCAACACGAATCATACCGTTACAGAATATCTTTGCCTGATCATCAAGAACTGCTTTTACCGTAACGTTACTCACACAATTTTGGGCTTGATGGTCTTGTAACGTTTTAAATTTATACACACGGTTGTCTTGAATAAAACATGAGGCTGTAGCGGTTGCTTGGGCGTTTTTACCGGCAAGCGTAAAGATTAATTCTTTCTCTATTATATTTATTTTTTCTTGCGCATTATTTTCGACCGAGCGCATAGCATAGGTTATAACGCTATTTTCATGGGCAATAAATTCAAGTTTATGTTTACATGTTTGTACTTGCGAAACATCAAGAAGATCTTCAAGATCGTCAAGAATATCGACAGAAGAATCTGCTGCAATAGAAAGTTTTAACTCAAAATCAGCGGGAAAATTATGCATAACTTGGGTACTTACTAATTCTTTAAGCGAGACCGTTTTTTGTAAATCTTTTTCAAGATAGATTGTTAATTTCATGACGTTACCCTACCGAGCCTTCCATTTCAAGTTCAATCAAACGATTCATTTCTACAGCATATTCCATCGGTAACTCTTTAATAAACGGTTCAATAAAACCGTTAACAATTAATGTACGAGCAAGATTTGCTTCTATACCGCGGCTCATGAGATAGAATAATTGGTCGTCACCAATTTTACTGACTGTAGCCTCGTGGCCAATTTGTACATCGTCTTCGTTAATATCGATATACGGATAGGTATCTGAGCGTGAATAGTCATCAAGAATAAGAGCGTCACATTGCACAAAAGACTTACAGTTTTCAGCGCCCTGAACAACTTTAATAGCACCACGATAGCTTGAACGACCGCCTTTGCTACTGATCGACTTTGATACAATACGAGAGCTTGTATTTGATGCTAAGTGCGTCACTTTACCGCCGGCATCTTGAATTTGGTTTGGCGCACTTGCCATAGCAATCGAAAGAATTTCAGCTTTTGCGCCCGACTCTTTTAAAATCACCGCAGGATACTTCATGGTAACCCCGCTGCCAAGATTCCCGTCAATCCATTCGACCACTGAATCTTGATAAGCTTCAGCCCGTTTGGTAACTAAGTTATACACGTTTTTTGACCAGTTTTGTATGGTCGAATAACGCACGCGTGATTTTTTCTTGGCAATAATTTCAACAACTGCACTATGCAACGAGCTTGAACCGTATGTTGGCGCCGTACAGCCTTCGACATAGTTAACAAAGCTATCTTCGTCGGCAATAATAAGAGTCCGTTCAAACTGACCCATACGCTCTGCGTTAATTCTAAAATATGTTTGTAATGGCGCGGTAACTTTTACCCCTTTTGGAACGTAAATAAAGCTGCCACCACTCCACACTGCTGTGTTAAGCGCTGCAAACTTATTATCGTTATACGGAATTACCGTCCCAAAATGTTCTCTAAATAAATCTGGATATTGTTTAAGGCCCGAATCGGTATCAAGAAAGATAACGCCCTGCTCTTCCCACTCTTTTTTTAAGTTATGATACACAACTTCTGATTCGTATTGTGCACCAAGGCCCGCAAGATATTTTTTTTCTGATTCAGGAACACCAAGACGATTAAACGTGTTTTGAATTTCTTTAGGTACATCGTCCCATGATTTTTCTTGTTGTTTGACCGGCTTTACATAGTAATAAATATTATTAATATCAAGCGTTGTAAGATCAGGACCCCATTTTGGTAATGGTCGTGCCATAAAATGTTCAAGCGCTTGTAAGCGCAACTCGAGCATCCATAATGGCTCTTCTTTACGGGCAGAGATCTCACAAACAATCTCTTCGTTAAGACCTAATTCAGATTTAAATTCGTACTGCTCAGGATCAGAAAATCCTGCTTCGTAGCTCGAATCAAAACCTAAATCTTTTACGTCTTTTTGTTTTTCTATGTCTTCCATGTAAAACCTAAACTCCGGTTTGTAAAAAACTGCGATTTTATGGGCCTTTTGATAGTCTTCTAGTTTAACAGATTTTTATTTTTTCCCCAAACACCCATTTTATCTGTTTTTATACGTTTTTCGTAATATTTAAGACCCCTTTTGCTATTTTTGCAAATACTATGTATACATATAATATGTGTTAATAGTTAAAATTAAGAATAAGTTTTTTGATGAAGTAAGTTACGTACGACGTCATCCCAGGCTTGACCTGGGATCCAGGCAAAACCCACGTTTATACCCTCGCATCTCAAAAAAATTCTTATCAGAGCAATAGAGCAATCTAGATACAGACGAATTTATTTTTCTGGGGTTTAACAAGTTAGCTTTGCCTGGATCCCCGTTCAAGCCGGGGATGACGTGATGTTACTCGAAACTTATTGTGGATTATCAAAAATTCTGACTTCAAGGCTTTTTTTGGAGATTTTATGCTTATTATCGAACACACAGAACAAACAAGCGCACAACCAAGCGCAATCTGGAAGTTATATCAAGACGTCGACAATTGGAACAGATGGGACCATGCACTTGAATACACAAAACTATCTGGCAAATTTGCTGAGAACAGTACTATTAAACTTAAAGTCAAAAACGGTCCATTAGTCGATATTATTATTAATAAACTTGAAGAAAATAAATTATTTATCGACACGAGTAACTTATTTTTGTGTAAAATAATCGACACCCATACGATTACGCAAAAAAATGGGCAAACGTTTGTTACCCACAAAATCGAAATGACAGGATTATTATCGTTTTTCTTTGCGTTTGTTATTGGACGTGGCATGAAAAAAGATCTACCCTCGGTTATGAAAGAATTGGTAACTCAGGCTGAGAGGCTCGCGTAATAAAAATTATGAAAAAATCTGAAAAAATAGTCTGGAATAACGTTACCCAGTTTGAAAAGCCCGAGCAATCACCGGGCTTTTTGCTCTGGCAAACAAGCACGCTCTGGCGACGCCAGATAGAACAAGCGCTTGAGACAATACATTTAACGCATACCCAATTTGTTTTACTCGCCAATATTGCATGGCTCACCCATGACAATAAAAATGTGTCACAAGTCGACTTAGCAAAACAATGTAAAACTGATATTAATGTAACCAGTCAAGTATTACGCACACTCGAAAAGCGAAACTTTATTGAACGTATGGTCTTAAAAAGTAACTTACGGACAAAAAGTCTTGTCGTGACTGAATCAGGTAAACAGTTGGTCGCACAGGCAATACCCCTTGTTGAATCTATCGACGCACAATTTTTTAAACAATTAGATACGTTAGAACAAAAAAATCTTGTAAAACTGTTAACAAAGCTAACATTCTAGATATTAATTGCTCTTTTATATCAGTTTGATTAAGCTTGCCCAGCTCGTATTAAACAGTATTTTTTTAAAAACCTGCGAATTATAATCATGAAAAAATTTGTACAAAAAGCACTCACGTATTCTGTTTACTCTCTTCTCGCTTTAACACTCTGTTTCTTAAGTATATCAAACACACACGCTGCTGCGCGCAAGCCCGCAGCACCACCAAGTGCAAGTGCCGTACTAGATACCGACGAAGAAATCAGGGAAACGAGCGCAATGGTTCGCGCATATTGTGCTAATGTATTAAAATCACCAGAGAACTTAGCAAAATTTTTACGTGATAACCCTGTTGCAGCAGGCCCCATGCCGGCATGTTTCACGACATTTTCCGGAAGTCGCCCAAGTGCAAGCGCGGTACGGGCACCAGCTGGCACAGCATTTCAAGCATTTAGTAGCGCATTTGAACCCATGATACAACAAAGTGCTGGAGAGCTTGCTTCCGTCAAAATAGCTCCTGAGGATCTTAAAGATCTTGCCCAAAGACCGTTTAATACACCTGAAGAATTGTTTGCCGCAACATGTGAAAAAGTAGATGACTATAAGAAGAAACAAGCTCACGCAAACACTCGTGAAACTACTGGAAAACCAAAAACAGAAAGTACTGGGCTCGCAAGGCCTGAGGATCCCAAGACTGTGCTCAAACCCAAAAAAGAAGAACCTAAACCAAAGACTGAGCATAAAAAGCCTGTAACAGAAGTAAAAACACCCCTCGTCATTGACCCTCTAGACTGCTTATTTGAAGAGCTCGCACAACTTGTTGATAAAAGCCGTACACATGCTGATCCCTTAGTTCAAATCATCCCGTATCAACGAGAGCAAAAACTCTCCGAGATTCTTGCTTGTGCATATATAAAATTACTGAACGTCGAAAATAAAGCCGCACAAAAATTCGCTTCAGACGTCCTGAGTGCTAAACCCTATGAAAATTTAATTATAAACCCTATAACTCTTAAAACTATAACGGTATTAAGCCCTTTAAGATATCCCGATAAATCGCCAGAAGAACGAATTCGCCTAACACAAGAAGAGCTCATTGCTGATTATTTGTTGGGATTAGAAACTTCCAATGACTATTTATCGCTTCTTAACTGTATCATTAAAGAGCTTTTTTTAATTAAGCAAACAGATCCTAATCTTTTCAAACATATTACGCCAGAAGCTATTACCAGCGGCTATCTTAAGCACAGCAAAGAGTTTGTTTATGATGAACAGCTTATTGAAAAATGGGCTCGTAGAGAACCTGAAGCTCTTGGTAAAAACATCTCAACAACAATGACCATGATTCAAAATGCACGCCGTAAACGCCTAATGGATAAACTTGCTCAAGACGCCAAAACTGCTCAGCCTAAAGCAGAACCTAAACCAAAGACTGAACCAAAAAAAGAAGAGCCTAAAAAGCCTGCATCTGCGCCAGTGCCTGTAACAGAAGCACCAAAACCTGCAAAAAAAGCTCCAGAAAATCCAAAACACACTGTACTTTCTGCCGGGAAAAATTTTGTCTGGTACATACAATCTCAATTCAAAGATCTTTATGATCTTATTGTAGAATGCTCTCAGCAGGCTGACCCAGTTGATCGCTTGATGACACACGATAAAAAGAAATTTTATGACAACACAATAATCGCCGCATATATAAAATTAGTTATACAATCAAGAAACATCAAAAATAAAGAACTCGAAGAGTATGCCTCAAAAATACTTACAAATCAGCCTTTCGAACTAAAAGCGACGGGGTTCTTGCAAGTTCCAAAACCCTACAGAACATTATCATCAGAAGAAGCAATTCCTAAGATACAACATGATATAATTAACAATTATTTTAAAGTATTTGACCACGCACCATTTGGCCAAGTAGCAAAAGACAATTTTCTCATATTTATTAAAATAATCCATCAACTATTTTCTATCAAAAACTCGGATCCAAAGCTTTTCGTGCACATTACGCAAGAAGCTATTGCAAAAGCATATTTTACGTATAACACCAATTTTTTATACGATGAAGCGATATTAACAACGTGTCTCGGGGGAATTCCTGTTGATCAGGTGCGTAAAGATATTGAGGCAACGGTTACGTTTATTCAAATGCGGCGCAAAGAGACGAAAGAACCTGCAAGACCAAACACAGCCCCTGCAAAACCAGAACCTACGTCTGAAGCGCCCAAAACAGGACCCAAAAAAGAAGAGCCTAAGAAGGTCAAACAAACAGGCCCTGAACCTAAAAAAGCTAACAAAAAAAAGGGCAAGCCCAAGAAAGAAAATCCAGAACTTGATGGAATCGATGAGCTCGAGAAAGATTTAAAAAAGCTTAGTGTTGACGATGGTAAAGCATATACTCTTGACCCTAAAAGTCTTGTGTTCCAAGATCTTGCAGAGTTTTTTAGTAAACACCCTAATCTACCCAAACTATTTTGTACGGCAAAAGAAATTACAGCTAATCCTAATTTAGTTGTAATTTCATATATGAAGCTATTTAATGTACAAGACAAAGATTTTAAAACTTATGCCTCATCAACGCCTAATGGTCTTGATTTTGATTATGATGTACAAGCAAAGCTCATTGATTATTATTGTGCAGTTTTTAAAAAAGCACACGTGGAAAACGAAAAACAAGATCTTTATCCTACGTTTCTTAAGATAATCACTGAACTCTTTTTAATGAAAGCAAAAGATCCTAAGTTTTTCGAACATATTACCCCTGACAAGGTTGTCTTTGGTTTTTTTAATAACGAGCGCCAATTTTTTCATGATCACAAATTCTTAAAAAAATGGGTACTCAAAACACCAAAAAGAGTTGGTGAAAATCTCGTAGCAACTGTTAAAGAAATTTTAAGAATTTTTGATTTGCGTAATGGGATAGTTTTTGAAACTCAAGAAGAAAAAGAAATGCGTGAATTGTCTAAGCAACAATGGGATCGTGATAAAATGTTACTTGATCCCAAAATTCTTGCTCAAGAATATGAAGAAAAAGAATTAAAGGCTCAATCAGAAACTCGACTCGAAAAGCTTAAGGCAAGAATGTGTGATGACACAAAAGCACAGACGGAGGACAGGCCGGCGGAGCTCCAGGAAGAAGAAGAAAAAGAAGTTTTTGATCCAGCACTCGATGATGAAAAAATTGCTTTTGTGAAAAATAGGTTAATTTTTTCGGCCCTTGCCAATAATCTTTATAACCATAAAGATAACCCTGAACAATTATATCACTATTTATCAAGTCGAACATGCAAAGAGTACCCAGTGCTCTTGGTAATCATGTACATGTATATATTACGGGTAAATCCAGATCAGAAAGTTCGTACAAAAATAACAAAATATTACAACAAACAAAAAACAGAAGGTGAAACGGTTTTTATCTATCAAGACATGGTAGCTAGCGCAGAAGATGATCATGATGATTTTGTTTATAACGTACTTGTTTATACCGAATGCCTACAGACTAACAAGCCATTAGAATTTGCAGAGACAATGTTACCTGCGCGTTGCGTCATAGATCTTGTGAATTATTACTTAGATTTTTATACAAAATATTATGTCGGCCCAGAACATACAGAAGCACAAGAATTTGAGCGCTATTATAAAAATTATCTCCAAGACTGTGCTCGCGATAAAAAAATGTACGAACGCTACACCGAAGAAGAAAGAGCTCGATTATCTGAAGAACGTCGGCAACAAATGACCGACAAACCCTTAACAAAAAGAGATGTTAAACCCTATTTTGATGACATAAACAAAAAGTATCCTCGAGTTCAATTACTCGATATTGTCGCTGAAATGGGGTTACTTAAAGAACAAGGGTTAACAAGACTCTGTGGCGAATTTATTGTTGATCAGATAAAAACAAACAAAAAAATTGGTAATCCCAAAGAACTTTGCAATCGGGCATCTAGGAAGTATCGACATAACGCATTCGTGCAAGAATTTTTGACAGCACTTGAAGTATAAAGAGAATTATAACTATGAAAAAATTTGTACAAAAAGCACTCATCTATTCTGTTTACTCTCTTATCGCTTTAACACTCTGTTTCTTAACCATATCAAGCACACATGCAGCTGCTCGTAAACCAGCTGCACCACCAACAGCTACTGCTAGAACCGACCCTTTTGATGGCGAACGACTCAGTGATGTTGACAAAAAAACATATGCGAATGTTGGTGAGTATGCTAATGCTTTAATTAAAAAATCACAGCAGCTCATGCAAAACTTTACGAAAAACCAAGCAGGAGCAGCTGCATCTCCCACAAGCCCAGGCACAGAACATGGAGCACCCACAGCAGAGCCTAAACGCGAACCAAAACCAAAGACAGAACCTAAAAAAGAAGAACCTAAGAAGCCTGTAAAAGAAGCAAAAGCAGAAAGCGCAGCACCCAAACCCAAGAAAGCTGTGCCAAAAACAGGAGCCCGAGCAAAAAGAGTCCCAATAAGCCCTGATGATTGTTACTTCAAAGACCTTGCACAGGTTATTTATGAAAATCGCATGCACCCACATGCTCTTGGTCAAATTTGCTCAGATCCAATCGCCAAAAATTCCCAGGATCTCATTCTGGCTGCATATATGAAGTTACTTGCTATAAAAAATACAGAGTTAGAAGTGTATTCTTCTAAAGTACTCCACGGTAAACCTCTCAACATAACAGAATTAGACGACGCTGGCAAAGAGGTCATGAGAGTTATTCCGCCAAAAAATCCCCATAAATCCCCCAAGCAAAAGGTTCATGATAGACAGTGCGACATAATTCTTTATTATTTTTTAGAAGCATCAACGGGCGATTATTTTATTAATCTTCTTCGTATAGTTCGAGAACTTTTTTTAATCAAGCAAACTGATCCAGACTTTTTCAAGCATATCACCCCTGAAAATATTACCAGAAACTATTTTGAGCGGGGAGGCCAATTTGTTTATGATGAAAAAGTAGCACAAGAATTTGTTAAAGAAACTCATGAAAATGTTCAAAAAAATGTTTTAGCGACATTTGCCATGATCCAAGAATCGCAACGTCATCGCCTGGAAAACAGACTATCTCCTCACGATTGTTATTTTGAAGATCTGGCACAAAATATGCATGAAAATCGTGAACATCCCAAGGTTTTTGGTCAAATTATGACCAGAATAGCCGATGAAATTCCTCAATACGTTGTCGCTGCGTATATAAGATTGCTTGATATTGAAAATATAGAGCTCAAAGTGCTTGCCTCAAGAGTGTTGCGAGATTGCCCCGTAACAATAGCGTCAAAATCTGGCACCAAAAATACTGCTAAATATTCTTCTTCACGATATCCAGATAAAACCGCAGAAGAAAAAACCCGTTGCCTACAAAAAGATCTTATTGATTATTATATTCGAATATCACGAGATTCTTTTACCCATTTTCTGCGTATAACTCAAGAGCTCTTTTTAATTAAACAAACAGATCCTGAATTTTTCCAACATATTACCCCCGATACTGTTGCTGATGCCTATCTCTGGTGGGATGACCAATGTGCTTATGATGCCAAGATCGTTGAAGAACAGATCGCAAGAGTACCAGAAGCTGTTCGTAAACAAGTTTTGAGTACTATTGATATAATCAAAGTAAAACAAGAAGCTCCAGCTTGTTTCACTTTTCCGGCTGGCCCTGCGGGCCAGGCCTGCGCACCTGCTAAGCCCAAAGCAGAGCCCACAAAACCGGAACCCAAGCCTGAAGCTCCTAAAAAAGCAGAGCCTAAAAAGCCTGTAACAGAAATAAAAGAACCTGATGATAAACCCACAGTCATAATTCAAGCTGGAAAATATTTTTTTCCAGACCTTGCAAAACTTATTGACGAAAATCGTACGCATCCTCAAGCATTAGACCAAGTTTTTTCGAATAAAATATTTGATCAATATCCAACAAGTGTTTCATGCGCCTATATAAAATTACTCAACATCAGACACAAAACTTTATGCGGGTTTGCTGAAAAATTACTCTGTGATGAGCCCTGTCCGATAACCTATACAGAAGAGCACACGGGTAAAAAAATTACTACAACCACGCCTGCTAGTAACCCTCATAAGCCAAAAAAAGAAAGAATCCGATATACACAATATGATCTCATGAATTTTTATTTTAACGCGCTCAAATCGGTCCCTGAAAATATATTGCGGGAAGAAGGATGTCGCTATATTGCTACTATCATACGAGAACTGTTTTTAATCAAACAAACAGATCCTGAATTTTTCCAACATATTACCCCTCACAATATTGCTGATGTCTATTCTCAAGACCCAATAGCGTTTGTGTATGATGCTAAAATAGTTGAAGAACAGATCGCAGGGATACCAGAAGCTGTTCGTAAACAAGTTTTGAGTACTATATCAGCTTGTTTCACAACTTTTCCGGCTGGCCCTGCGGGCAAGGCCTGCACACCTGCTGAGCCCAAAGCAGAGCCCGCAAAACCTGAACCTAAGACTGAAGCACCTAAAACAGAAGAGCCTAAAAAACAGGCACCTGTAGTTCATGCTGATCTGAAAGGAATACCTGTAAAAATTGGTCCTAAAGACTGTTTATTCGAAGATCTTGCACAGCTTCTTGACGAAAATCGTACGCATCCATACGCTTTCAATCAAATAGGCAAAAACATAATAGTAACCAAATATGATGCGCTCATATTTGCTTCGTATATAAAATTACTTACAATCGAATCTGAAGAATTAAAAAATTATGCTGAATTAGTGCTCAATGATACAGGATACTTAGCAACAACGCGTGGTGAAGACATACTTCAACCGTCTCGTTATCCACACCTACCAAAACAAGAAAGAGTTCATCTGGTACAATTGGACTTACTTGACATTTATTTAGAACCACTCGAAAAGATCCCAGAAGAAAAATGGCGAGACGCATGTAACTATATCGCCGCTATCATACGAGAGCTCTTTTTGATCAAGCAAACAGACCCTAAATTTTTCGAATATATTACGCATGAGAATATTGCCGACTGTTTTTTTGAGAATGTAACAAAAAAACATTTTTCGCATAACGCTGACGAAATTGCAATGTTTCTTAAAGATCAGCCTGATGCATTGGCGATTGTTAAAATAATTGTTGAAAAACAACGCCAGCGCGATATGAATGCGCTCAAACAATCTGGCCCAGGAACAAAACCAGAAGCTGGGGTAGCACAACCTAAAAAAGAAGATTCTAAATCAGAGAATAAAGCGCCTGCGAAAGAAAACGAAGAAGGCGACGAAGAAGAAGACAAAGAACTTGATGCGTTAGCAGATGGCATAGGAAAAGTTACTCTTGACGATAAAGAAATTGCTATGCGCCCTGAAGATTGTCTCTTCCCAGAGTTTGCAAAAATTGTTCTAAAGCATCGTAATAATCCCGATCCTTTATACCAAATAGCAGACGATCTTACAGCGATTAAAAATAAGAACAGTAAGAAAACTGGTCGTCAAAAAATTCTGAATCATGTTATTATAACGCCACAAATAACAAATATATTACCAATTCTTATTCTTAACGGCGCATATGCACAATTACTTAACATCTATCAAGGTAAAAAGATTGCTGTTATAATTCCCCAGTGCGAAAAACCGGAAATCCGTCTCATTTGGTTTTATTGCAAATTACTTGATATTACCTCACTTAAAGACAGCGATAGTTTTATTGTTCGTGTCATACAAGAGCTTTTTTTAATACAGCAAGCATGCCCCGAAATCTTCAACGATATTACGCCTGAAGCTATTGCAATTGAGTATCTTGCGCATGTAAATAAATATACGTTTGATATCAAACAAGTTGATATTCATAGCGCAAAAGCGCCAAAAACAGTCCGTAAACAAGTAATAGACACGATTAAACTCATTCAAAAAAAACGGCGTGAACAAGTAGAAAATAAACTTAGAACTCTCGGTCACGCTCCAAAACCCAACATAGCTGAACCTAAAAAAGAAGATTCGAAATCAGAGAATAAAGCTCCTGCGAAAGAAAACGAAGAAGAAGAAGAAGAAGACCAAGAGGTTGATGCGCTAGCAACAGACATGAAAAGATTAGATCTTGGAGAACAAAAACTGGTCGTTCGTCCCGAAGATTGTTTAAACGTTGAACTTGCAAAGCTTCTTGTTCGAAACCAAAACAATCCTAATCTCTATACCAGGATTTTTTCAGATGAAAAACTTAATAAAGTTTTTGTTGCTGCATATGTAAAACTATTAAAAATAAAAAACGTAGCTTTAGATAATTATGCATCTCGATTATTCAGGGGACAAGAACGTTTTGCTGATAGTCCTGAAATCAACAAAATATTATTATCAAAAACCGATGCTGAAAGCGCAACCTACCTCCAGTTAACCTTAATACATTTATACTTTAATTTGAATGTCGCAGAATGGAAGCAAGAAACTTTCTCATTTCTTGTTCGTGCGATTACCGAACTGTTTAAAATTAAATTCACTGACCCCGAGCTTTTTAAACATATCACCCCTGAATACATTGCTCAGATGTATTATCAGAGTACATGGATACGGGCTGAACATTATTTTAACGATGATCAAGTGCCTGGCTACGATGAAGAAGAAATTGAGCAAGCGCTTACAGGAATGCCTGAATCAATTTATCAAGATACTCGGGCAACACTTGAGAAGATCAATGAAATACGAGAAAATATCAAAAAGAAGGTCGCACAAAATTTAGAAAGCCAATCAAAAGATCGATTAACAAAGCTCAAAGAAAAGCTTAGAGAAGAAGGGACTGGCGTGCCCTACGACGAGCGCCAGAAAGAAGAAGTAGCTTCGCCCTCGGAGCGACGAGATGACAAGCAGGACGAAGATGACATCAAATATGTTGACGATCAAGAACTCAGAGCTATCAAGCGGCAGTTAATTTTTTCACGTCTAGCCTATGAGCTTTATAGCCGCAAAGATAACCCAGAACAACTGTACGCCTATTTATCAAGTTCTGAATGCAAAGAATTCCCGCTATTATTAGTCATCATGTACATGAGATTATTACACATAAATCCCAATCAGGAAGTTCGTACAGAAAAAACGATTTACTATGATGAAAAAGAAACAGAGGGCAAAACAGTTTATGTCTACGGCGATCTGATCGTAAGAGCAGCAGAAGAGAGCGATGTTTTTGTTTATACCGTACTTTTACATGCTGGGGCATATGTTAATGGATGCAATTCACAACGACAAACAATCGATGATTTTATAAAAAAAAGTGGGATTCTGTTTGGCATCGAAGCAAACAACGTCTGGAAGCCTGAATATTTAGGAGCGCTCGTTGATTATTATTTAAGGCACATCATGGAACAATTCCTAAGGTGCTATGAATACTATTGCGAAGAGTATCATAATGATAAAAAAATATACGAAATGTATACAGAAGATGAAAAGCGTTTTTTAACCACTGCTTTTAAGCAACGTTGTAATGCTGAATTACTGACGGACATAGAATATTACCATGAAATATTTAGTGAGTTACCATTCAGAACTACAATTCTTGATGCAATTGCTGAAATGTCGTTATTAAAAAAACAGGGGTTATTAGAAAGGCTTGATGGAGAGTTTATTGCAAACTGCATGCAAGCACAAAAGATAAATCTTAACCAAGAGTCATTTTATGACCCAGCGAGTACTGATAAGTACGAAAACGATCCGCTTGTGCAAGATTTTTTGAAAATAGTTAAAAGGGCTGACTAGAAAACCCAGGCGCAATAAATCAAATAATTACGCACATTTTCTTATAGTTTGATCTTTTAAAATCTATTTACTAGACTCTCTCGACGTAAAAAATACATACATTTCTATTTGTCTATTTTGTCGAGAAAATTATATGATGATTAAGAAAGTTATTGGTTATTTAGCTGTTATCATAACAGTTATACATCTAACACCTGCTACAGCACAAACCCGCTTTGAAGCTTTAGGTTCTACAGAGCATACAGGAGAGCGGACAGGTCACAAAGAAAAATCAATACCTGAAGAAGCAATACTTTTTAAAGCATTTTCAGAGCTTTCTATCTCAAAGCATTCTAGCTCAAAGCTTTTACCAAAAGACACCGATTCTGAAGAAACTAGACCGACAGGAGAGCCCGGGGGAAGTGCTTTTCCTGATTCATTTGTACATACTCCAAGAGCTACTTTTGATCCTGTTGTGCCTGTTCCAGGGGCTCTTGCCAGACCTGCAGCGCCATGCGAAAACCTACGACCTGCAAAAACATTACTATTTCATGAAACATTATTTTTTAAAGATCTTGCCCATTCAATTACTACCGTTCGTGATGACGGACAAAAATTATATGATTTTTTATCAAGTGATGCGTGCAAAAAATTTCCATTTCTTCTCGTTGTTGGGTATATAAAATTACTTGATATTGATCTCGATATGCGCATTACCTTTAAACATATTCCTGGATACTCCATGCCGCTGGTTTTTAGAACATCCTATGATACCGACCCTCGAGTTTTTGCGGTATTAAAAGCTGCTGGCGTAAACGAAGAGTCGGCTGATAGTACTAAAAGAAAACTAAAACATGTTGACAAGTTTAGAGAGAAAATCTTGCTGCCAGCACAAGAACTCATAGATAAGCAGTATAGTGATGACGCACAAAAACAACTTCTTGATTACTATTGTACAGAATTTAAGAAGCTCTCACCTGAACAACGCACAAAAAAAAGCGTTCTTAATGTTATCGATGACATTTTTCTTGTACAAGAAGCGCTTCCCTACTTTTGTAGGATTATTACACCAGCACTTGTCACTCACTACATCAAAAACCATGATCTTGCATATGTTCACGACCAAAAAATATTTGAAGCGGTTTGCACAAGCTCAACGCTTATTGTATGCACGAATATTATGAAAACGGTCGAGATGCTATTGGAAGCAGGAGTTGCACCAGTTCTTCCCAGCGTACCATCGAGCGTACCATCAGTTGAAAAAGATCGCATCGATGCTTTGTTGCAAGAACGTACCCGTCTAGAACAAGAATTAAAAGCTCTTCAGGCCACGAACAGGCTCACAGAAACAAAAAAAGAGGCCCCTAAGGCTGTTGACGTAAAAGTTGAGGTAAAAAGAGAAGGTTTTGAGGCTGCTCTTGTCGATCCAGAAACGTTACTCATAAAGTCTCTGGCAAACACACTTGATGACCATCGAGAAAATCCTGAACAATTGTACGCCTATTTAAAATATATCTCAGAAAACAGAAAATATTCTATTTTTCTTGTTATAGCATACATGCGCATACTTGATATCGATCCAAATCAAATGTGTTTACGACAAGATATAACAAGAAAATCTGATGTAAAGGTCGCAAAAGTTTTACCACCTATGAAAGTTGGCGGCGTTCAGGATGCTGGAAAAGATGGGGCTTGTACACAAGCACCGCTTTTATTTAGAGCTGTTGATGATCAAAATATGTTTATCTATACAACACTAAAATACCTAGGAGCATATATCTCACAAACAGATAGCCAGGGCAAAAAAATTGAAGAGCTCGGGCATTGTACGCAAATGGCATTACAGTTTGATAGCATCAAACTCAATTCTGTAAAAAATATTTGCGCCCTTGTTGATTATTATCTGGACTATTACGTAGAAGATTCAAAAAAATTACGATCGTTACTTATATCTGGAGAAGTAACAACATTACACCAGCTCTACGAGCACCGAGGCGAACTTTTTTTAGAGATAATCACCGAACTTTTTGCGATCAAAAGCGAACTACCGATCTTGTTAGCAACGGTTACCCCAGCATTAATTATTGAACGCCTAAGGGCCAAAGAAATTACTATTGTCATTGCTGACCGTTACAAAGAAAAATACAAAACAAATCGCCAAGTTTTAGAGCTTGCCGATCGATTACAAAAACTTTAGAACTTTATAACAGCGAACGTGCATCTCACAAGCCCTCTAACGAATCGGCATCGACCTCTTTTGCAAGCGCTTTATCGCATAACTGATCGGTCGTTAACGCTTCCAGGCTTTTGGGCGTACTTAAAGCAAGTAGTGCTGCTTCTGAAGATTCAACAAGCTCTTTTTCACGCTCTGCCAAGTATGCTTCCATTGCATGAGCATAAACTTTCTTTTCGTCTGATGTCCCAAACAAAAGCATAATCACCGGCTCATCATAACCTTCTGGATAAAGTATTGACTTATCGCAAACCCCCACAGCGTTATAAGCTAGAAATATTTTATAACTTTTTAACAGACAAGCGACAATGCGTTTGTCTTCAGCTGACTTTTGTGAAAAAAAATGGACACAAGATTTAACAAGCGCTGCATCAAGCACACAATCACGTTCTCTATCTGACGGATAACTGTCATGTTTACCCGAAACAAGGAGATAAAGTGCCTGATTTCCTGTTAATATTTCTTCAGCGAGCTTATCTTTCTCAAGATCTTTCGATTCGTCACCAAATAATATTTCACGTCCAAGAACTCTTTCTTCAGGCGACAGCCCTGTAAAGTCGCAATCGAGCCGACTATAATCACCAAGCGCAAAAGCCCTATACCATTGGAAACAAAAAGCTTTCATGCGCGCTCGAGCGTTTTTATAACTTTTTGTTTCGGTCTTCGTATCTGTACTAGCATCATGCACTTCATTTACAGAACCCGCAGGTTTTGCAGCTGCACCGTTATCAGATGACATCGTATAAACAGTCCCGAAACAGCACAAAAAAATCGTGAACAAAACGTTATAGAGTATCATACACACCCCCCGATACGTACTAATAATCTGGTCATAAGCTCTATTCTTACTATAAGCCCATAAACAGACCGAATACAAGATATTTTATCGAACTTAGGTTACTACAGGTACCTGGGCAAGCTGTGCCTGTACTGATGCTAACAATCTATCATTATTAAACCCGAGAAAAGCTCCCAAAATAGTTGATTGTTTGCCTGCTATAATCCTAATCATATTAATAGGCTTTGCCCCCTCTATTTCGCGTGCTACTGGTGCAATGCCTTCACGGCTAACATTAGCTACAAAACGTTTTAATAAAATTTTTAAAAAATCTCTGATATTAGAATAGCCAGCTCTTTTTTCTTCTTCCGAGCCAGACAGTAATAATACGAATATATTGTTATGAAAGCTACTCTGAAATACTAAAAATTCTTGTACTAAATCTTTTTGATAGAGTTCCTCTGCTTTGTACCAAAATTTAAGACATTCACGCGCAAGAGCAACTAACTGTTTGTCATCTGGCGTCCCATGGAGCATATAAAAGTTTAAAAATCCCGCAGCCTGATAAAATATCTCTGCTGAAAAACGGCTTTTTGGCTTCTTCTCTAATTTTTTATATAACTCAGGGTATTGTGTCTCTATTTCATTACCAATCTTTGAAGTATCTTCTCTGTTAATAAATATGCATATTGCTAACAACTTTTGCCGACGTGACAATTTGGGAAAACCAATAGTAAAAAGATGTAGATTTTTTGCTGAATCGATTGCTGGATCGTCTAAAGGAAGAACTTTCAGCAGTGATAATAAGAAACGCTCAATGCATGCTCGAGCAGTTTTGTAATCTTCAGTATCTTCTGGACGAGTACCTACACTTGATTCTTCTCCGTCGCCCCGAGGACTTAAATATCCCGCTCGTACTGAGGAGCTGCGCTGCAGCGTCTCGAAGTACTCGAGGGGCATTCCTGCACTTGCTGAATCTTGGGACTTTGCTTCTGGTTTTACGTCTGTACAACCTAACGCTGAAAGTTTATCTGCAACAGCGACTACGTCATCACAACCGCCAACAGTATCTTCACCTGGAATAAACCTGGGCGCTGCTGCACTAACACTGGCCACATCGCCTGGGGCCGCCGGCTTTTTGGCCGGCCCGCCACCCATAGCAAAGATTTTTGTACTAAGACACAAACAAATAATAACGATAATTTTTGATAACTTCATACCAGCTCCTATATCACTCCAAACTGTGATCGTGGAAGTGCCTAGATTTTTTTCAAAAGGCTCTCTACGACGTCATCCAAGGATAAACCGGGGCCTGTCCACCATAGCTACGAAGAGCGTAGGTGGAATCCAGGCAAAACTTTCGTTAGTTCTTTCATCTTCTTTGAATCTAATAATTTCTATAAAGCTCGAAGTTTATCATGTAACGATTGTATCGCTTTCGCATTTTGGGCTTGCATATAATCGCCCAGAGACAATCGTGATTGAACTTTTAGAAAATTTTCAATTATTTCAGAAAGCGTTAATCCTTCTATCTCAGATGCTGCAAGAGCAATGTCCATTTCACCAGCAATCCCCGAAAGCATGTCCTCACATTCTTTCAATAACTTTTGTACGTGGTTATAATATGCCGTTTTTTCAGCAGGCGAACCAGAGAATAATAATATGGTCACATCACCATATTTGCCTCTCTGCTCTAAAAAGTTTTTTACCAACGTCTTACCGTCATCAGGTAACGCTGTTAACGCTTTGTAGCAAAACTTAAACCCTTCAATCGCCTGGAGCACAAGCTGTTTATCTTCAGGGGAGCCTTTTTTTGCATAAAAGTTAAAAAGTCCGCTCATAAAAACAGACATGAATGCCATCGCAACTTCTTTGTCCGTTTTATAAAGTTTTGCCTTTGCACCCAGTTTTGCCCTAAGTTCGGGGCTGTCATCTACAATTTCTTTCTGAAGCTTTTCTTGTTGTGCTTGATCAAGAAATATGATTGTTGCTAATAGTTTTTGCTTTGGCGACAACATACTAACATCAGCATTCAATAGATCTAGCTCTCCCGTAAGATAAATATTCATCCATGATCCTATAAAATCTTTCACTCTTGCCCGGGCTATTGTATAATCTTCGGTTTTTTCATCCAATGGTAGAGTAGTCTCTACTTCTGGAAGTTTACCGGACGCTTCAGCGGGCAAAACAAGTCCTTCATAAATTTCATCAAAAAAACCAACAGCCTCAACAAGCCCTTCTGGAATATAGCCGTGAGCAGCAGCTCCATGAGCAGAAGTACCTGGAACAGCCGGTCTTGTTGCAACTGCACCAGCATAACGCGGAGTCGCCGGCCTTTTAGCAGGTGCTCCTGCTGCTGATGCAACAATCGGCAACCTATCCAACCGATCGATATAGATTTCTAGGTCATTAACACGATCAATTGCAGCGTTTAAATCTAACGATTCTATTTTTGCTGTATCTTCGTCTGACAAAAAATTCGCACATTCTTTATGGCGTACCAACAGTTTTTGAACTTCTTTATAGTAGGCCATTTTCCCTCCTGAAGAACCAGAGAGTAATAATCTTATACAGTTACCATATGATCGTTGCTCAACAAGAAGATGTCTTTCTCTGCAATCTCCCGTCATTCTGCTTAGTAATTCCATTCTGCAATAGCACTTAAATAATTCATGTGCTTGTACTACCAACGTTTTATCTTCAGGAGAGCCTTTTTCTAAACAAAAATTAAAAAGTTCTTTTGTCAAAAAAGTAAGCAATAAGATTCCCTGTTGTGAACTATTTAGACCTCGCCTTCTAGCGTCTTTGCTGAGAGCTCCCTTAAATTCGCCTTCAAGCTTAGTATCAGCGCCGAAAATCTCACTGAGTATACTATTCTGTTCATGTCCATTAAGCAATATTCTGACTGCTAACAATCTTTGTTCTGGCGATAGCCGAACACCTGCATACGATGGGCTTAGATTGCCGGTGAGAACTGCAAGATTTTCATACAGTAGACCCCCGTTGTTACCGATTGCAGCTTTTACCCATTTTATGAAAAATTCCTTAATCGTTGCACGTGCTGTTGTATAATCTTCAGGAGCTTCTTCATGATGTCCAGCATGATCCGTAACAGCTCTTGTTGCAGATTTTACCTCTTCAACACCTGCTGCTGCTGCAGTAGGAGCCGCTGGCCGAGCTGGCACACCCTCAGGTCGCATGGCATAAATTTCTGTGCCTAAGCCCAAGCAAACAAAAAATATAATCTTTAATACTTTCATACAAATCTTTCTTTAGTATATTTTTATAATACGCATAAACGTTGGTGATACTTTATCAGAAAGATATAAAACGTATAAGAAAAAATAAAAGAAGCCCCGCGATGAGTTTATACGCTCATCACGTGGCTCTTTTTATTTTTTTATTGGGGGTTCTGTTATACCTGAGGCCCTATGAAGAGACCTTCATCGAAAAAACTTTTTTTCTTTCTTCGTCCCAATCCTTTTAAATGCGGTTTATCATCACAAACGTTACCGGCTTTATGACCTTTCAGACCTGTTAAAGTTCCAAAGTATTTGCGACATAGCGTACACTGATATTTTGATATACCTGTGTGTCTGAATTCATGGGATTTAAAAGTTGCCCGATGTTTAAATCGCTTTCCACAGTCTGTACATTCGTATGGTTTTTCGCCAGTATGATCGCGCTCATGAACATCACGATTGCCAGAGTATGCAAAACGTTCGTCACAATATCTACATTCATAAGGTTTTTCACCCCTATGAGTACGCTCATGGGCAGTCCGATGGGTAGGCTGTACAAAGGACTTTTTGCAATATTTACATCCATAAGGTCTTTCACGAGTATGAGTACGCTCATGGCTAGTCCGAGCACCAGCATCTGAAAAACATTTTTCGCAGTATTTACATTCATAAGGTTTTTCATCAGTATGTATACGTTCATGTCTTGTACGAGAACTATCTTCGGTGAAGCCTTTACCGCAATATTCACATTGAAAAGGCTTTGGATTGTCAGAGTGAGAAATTAAGTGTTGATCAAAACTAAATTTCTTTTTATACGTTTTATCACATATTTTCCCATCAGGGAACTTAAACTCACATGCAAACCTTTTAGCATCTTTTTTAGTTCCTGATTTTTTTGAAGTACCCGCCGGCTCAACAGCCTCTTCATCACCATCGTCGTCATCGTCATTACAATCATCAGAACCAAAATCAGATAATTCTCCAAAAGTAACAGGTCTTGCAGCACCGGGTGCATCGATAACAGAAACACCTGCAGCTAAAGCCTCTTCGTCATCAGTACAGGCCACTGGACTGTCATCAATAACTTTTTTAGGAGCTTTACTTTCTTTGCTATCGCTATCTTTTTCTTTACGTAATTGGCGATTAATTCTTGGTGCCACAGGCGCTACCGGCTCTGTAAGATATTTTGGCAACGTAGCTGGTCTGTCACCTGCGTGGGCCTTACTAAAAAAGAGCAAATATGGGGTAAAACCTTCAGTTACAGCGCCA
>Ga0206848_1008_pt1 | contig 82200 bp, 61 predicted proteins | sample Alteio_BWOrgCont_18_FD_152635 | JGI IMG/M metagenome (GOLD analysis project Ga0206848, IMG submission 152635) | Enriched cells from forest soil in Barre Woods Harvard Forest LTER site, Petersham, Massachusetts, United States -... | ecosystem: Environmental > Terrestrial > Soil > Temperate forest >...
TCCCCTGCGTTTGCCTAAGTGTAAGCGTAGGGGGACTCGAATAAGCAATTGTTACTTGTGGGCTCTCGTTTGTTAAAATCATGTTTTTGGAAGATAACAACAAGAAAAATAAGATTTTTAACTGCTTATCAGAAAATTATGAAGCTAAAGGCATTTTTCTCTAGTGTCCTATCTGTTATAAACCTTGAATCAATCAGCTCTTGCAATAATTAAACACTCTGTCATGCTTCTTGCCTGTCGAGAGCTATTTCTAGAACCCATATAACTATGATAAAAAAATATGAATCGCTTTATTCGAGTCGTTATTATAGTACTTATACTTGTGCCCACGACACACAAAACCTTGGCTATGCATCGTGCTGTGAACGCTCTGGCACGTCAAATTAAAAATTATCGGGCTTGTAATGCTGTCAAAAAAGCTCTTTGTGAACAAAAACTTGAACCCAACATAAACTATCTAAAACTTATTGAACAACTTTCTCCTGAAGGCTGTTTTAGAATTCTCAATAATCAAGATAGGTTTTTTTTTGATCCGTTAGTTTCTGTTAATTACCCTACACTACTGCATGTCATTGCCCAGCACCACTCGGCCGATTTTGTAACTCTCATTAAAGCTATGCTGAACAAGCTTCGCCCAGAACAACGCTTAAAACTTATTTCTGCAAAGAATTTTAATGGCGATACGGCACTGCACGTCTTTGCAATGTGGGGCTTACCAGAGATGATCACATTTCTTTTAAAAGATTTTGACGATAATCAATGTTTTGAGTTGCTTTCTGAGCAAAACTATACGTTGAATACCCCGCTTCATGTGGCAATAATGAATCTTGGCAAGCAAGAAGAACTGGTAGAAAAACGAGTAACAGCACTTCTTTCTCTTCGGGTAATTGATAGATGTCTGGAAATAAAGAATTGTTACGACAAGCGTGCCTGCGATATAAACCCAGAATTATTTAATAGGTGTGCGCAAGAAATTAACAGATCTGATCCTGGTAATAAGAAACTGTCTGATAGCGTATTTGAATACACTGGCATAGCGAGAGATTTGGCTGATATAACTGCACAGTATTCAGACAGATATATACCAATTGTAGAAAGATAAGCTTTTTAAACTCGTTTTGGAGCTGGTGCAGCCTTGGCCGGCGCTGGAGCTGGCGGTGCTGCTGGGCCAACGTGAGCAGGAACTGTAGCTAAAGCTCCTGTCTTTGATGGTGCAATAACTTTTTTCGAAATATCTTCTAATTCTTTGCCCCATGATAATTTGGGCATAACATGAATTTTATTCATAACCCATGTCGTGATATCATCAGGATTATTAATAACAAGTTCAGTCATCGTATCACAAGTACCAGCTTGAATCTCTCTCATGCCTGAAGCACAAACAACATCAAGGGTAATAACGGTCCCTTTTCTTACAGGTACAATATCACCTATTCGTTTGTCCCAAAGTTCAACAAACCCAATATGCTCATCAAGCAAATCTCGCATCTCACCAGCATGCTGATGGGCACGAACAACGCATTCAAGACCTTGGTGCCTCATAATTGCATGGCTTAGAGCCATGCCAAGTTCATATCGAAAACGTCTATCAAAGTTAATCACAGGGCCTTTTGCGTCTGTACAAAAATCTGACCATGCAAGTCCACACTCAAACAAATTTTCAAGCCTTGATCGTTCAAAACGACCGGCAAAAAATTCTTCAAAAATTCCAGCTCTTGGGGTACCGACTGTTTCTTTCATAAACATAATTTCTGGCAATTTCGTATCACGAAAATTTTCTGGACAAGACGCTGTTTTTAAGAGTCGTACAAGCGTTGATTTTTCTAACAAATCACGATCTGGAGATGGCGGTCGATCTTCAACAGCACAAGCCGATTTATAATAAGCATAATTTGTAGATAAAAGATTATAGGAAAGTTCTAATCCATGAATAATCGAGTCGGCAGGAATTTCGTACGTTTTTATAATATTAATAATATCTGCAAATTGCGCAAGCAGCCCATTAAGACCATTCTCTAAATCAGGATCATCATTATTGCAATCGTCAGCAAACGTGTTAAAATTTGTTATCGCTTTTTGGATATTATCATCATCACCACCACCGTCACCAAATTTTATGTGCTCTCCTATTTGATTAAGCAAATTACGACAAGACTCAACCTCTGCTCTAATCCACCCTAAAAAATTTTTAATAATGAACCCTGCTTGATTTTTAGTAGCCAGCATAATTGCGTCGGCAATATCACCTAGTAATTCGTCTGGAATCGTTAAAAAAAACTCGCGAGGATTATAGGTACACGATGTTATTGACTGACAAGCCATAGAAGCTTTTTCTGCTTTTAATGGACGAGCATCATAACAATAATCAAGACCACCATGACACAACTGCATGCGATTATTTAAAAAAGATGCAACTGGTAAAAGATTATAGAAAGCCATTACTTTTTGAAATTTTTCACCAATTTTTATACACGCTTCATCCACAAAGCCATCAAATGAATTTTGGGCTGGTTCCTCGTGATTACCCCGTATTGTAATAACTCGATCAGGGTTTGTATTTTTAAGACGCATAATCGTATACCACGATTCAACGGCAAAAAACCCTCTATCAGCAATATCTCCTAAAAAAGCAATATAACGGTTGGGTTCAAGAATTTTAAAATTCTTATCAATAATTTTTCTTGAGTATAAATCTTCAAGATTTGTAATCAATGAGTGAAACCCACCATGAATATCCCCAATTACTATTATGCGACTTTTTTCTGGTAATCTAATTTTTTGAACATGGGTTTCAAATCTATTATGATTATTCACGTCATCAAGATTATAAAATTTGTCATTTGGTTTTGGGCCAACCCATGCACATGCATCATGCTGATGCTGTATGATACGGGCAAATTTTGTCATCTGGGCATCAAAGTCGTCGTACAAATATTTAAAATCTGGTTGAGCGGCTAATTCTGTAGCATGCTCTTCTCTAAAAGAACTCAAACGAGCTTCATATTGTTCGGCATCTTCGTCAGGTTCTTGTGTGGGAATGTTTTCTGGATAGAATTCAATACGAGAACGCAAATGCAAAAGATAATCTACCGTAATAACTTTTTCTGCTGTTGTTGGCGCAAATATTTTGGTATCTACCGGTGGTAGCCCATAACCTGAAAAAACAGGTACTGCAGGTACCGCAGGCGCAGCTGGCGCAATAACTGCAACCGGAGCTGCTGTTACAGTCTCTGTAACTTTCGTATACATTGAAGCAGGAGCTGCTGAAGCCGTCGTTGGGCTCGGCGTCTCGGAAACGGGTTTTACCAGTGGTTCAGGAGTTACTGCACGAGCAGCTTTGGCGCGCTCAATTCTTGCTGTAATCTGCCTAATTTCTTCATCGTCAGCATCATCATCACTCGGTACAACAGGAGCATTTTCTTTATCAAAATCACCCTCGTCACCCTCTTGGTCATCATCAGAACTATAATGTTTTTTATATTCAGATTTAATATCATGTTTAATATCATGATTACCAGAACGTATATCTTTGTCAGTATCATAACCACTGTCAAGACACTTCACGACACCGGCAGGCGCTGCAACTGCAGGCGCAGTCGTATGCTCTTGGCGCGCAGCACCATCAAGTTGTCCGGTGAAAAAGAATAAACATATGATTTTAAAATACAGAAAAAATTTTGTAATAACATTCATGAATACCCCCATTAAAAATAGTTACATTTTTTATTTTCGTTTTTTATTTTCGTTTAGAGTTACCAAGCTTGCCAAGCTGCCATATCTATCGTAACGCACTGAAGCGTGACGACGGGGTAGCTTCGACAAACATAGTATAAAGCTCATTGACCTCAGCGCATTCACTGAAGAATACACCAAGGCTATTTTCGAGCTTGTCTTTATGCTATCACAAATACAAACAGAAATAAAACATTGGTTAAAATATAGAGAAAATCGACGTTTTATCGATATTCTTATGCTTTTTTTCGCGATTATTGCTGTGTTTTTGCAAAAATATACCGGGCTAGCGTATCCAGAAAGACAGCTATATTCTCTTGTTTTTGTGCTTTTTCTGATATATCAACACCAGCTCCCACAGTTTCGAGCATAAATGTCGATGGGAGACTATTACGAATAATAGTGTCTTGATACAGATTATATGGTTGATTCGACACAGCCAGGCAACTGCCAGGAACTGGGCTTGTTGCAAGCCACGCATGAACCGTATCAGCAGTATTTGGACGACGTAAAGTACCGTCTTTTGCCATTTGTACAGGCGTGTTAATAAACTCAACAGGAATACTTTTAAATACGTCAGGAAAATCTGTTTGTTCAAAAATTAACTTTATCATGTCTGTTTCAGTTGCCGGTAAAGCGCCCGTCAAATGCCAATCTTTTTTAATGGGCAAATCTGTTTGTGTTGTCCCCAAAATAACAGACTCTGTTTCGATATCGTTACTACGATCACGTAAACCCGTTAGAACAATTATCTTACCAACATGAATACCAGCAGTTACTTGTTTGAGTAAATAGGCAACACGAGAGCGCATGCGTTGCATTGTTGCACCTAAAACAAGTGCGTAATCGTACTGATTTTGCGTTACTTTTTGTTCATGCACAAAGCCCATATTTGTCAGTAACGGCATAACGATATCACGCTTTTGAGCAAACTGATCACCAATTTGCCAGCGCTCTTTACCCGCTTGGCGTAGCCATGCTTTTTGTGTTGCTTGCATAATGCTTTGTAACGAACCATCATGCTGCACACCCATAACATCAAGAAGCTTAAGAAGTTCTGTAGACGGGTTTTTTTGTGCGTCTATTGGAGCTTCTTTATGTTCTCTATCTTGTACAGAGATAGACTCTTGAGATATTTGAGATTTTTTTTGTACTTGGTCTCTCGAACAGCCCTTAAACAAAAGATAACCACCAAGAACAAGTACTCCAACTATCCACAAAAACCGTATTTTCATAGTAAAACCTAGATTATGTAAAAAATTTAAAAATATTTAAAATAGTTTGCCAGCCAACGGGACGTCACGTTCAGGCCTAACCAGTACGACATTTCCAGAACTATCAGGCACACCTAACGTTAGTACTTCTGACATAAAGGGCCCGATCTGTCGTACGGGAAAGTTTACAACTGCAAGCACCTGTTTGCCAATAAGCTGTTCTTTTGTATAGTTTGCAACAATTTGTGCCGACGATTTTTTAATCCCAATTTCAGGACCAAAGTCGATAACAAGCTTATAAGCAGGTTTTCGCGCTTCGGGAAAATCGAGTACTTCTTTTATAATGCCAACACGAATGTCGACTTTTTCAAACTCTGCGTAGGTAATCATAGAAGCCCTTTTTTCTGCTGATATGCGCTTTACTTCAAGATCAAGCAGCTTACGATAACAAGTAATGCAAATAAAATAACTAAATGATTAAAATACTTATCGATAAATACTTTGATTCTTGGTCCCCAGAGTGTAATCGCTCCCGCAAGCATAAAAAATCGAGCACCGCGAGCAATGGTCGAATAGAATACAAATGGTAAAAACGATAAACCACAAAATCCTGCTGATATCGTTACTGCTTTATAGGGAACAGGAGTAAATCCGGCAATTAATACAGCCCAATTTTCATAAATTTTGTACTTTTCAACAATACTGTTAAACGTAGCTTCTGAAATTAACCAGGTAACTAACGAAGCTCCAACACTCTTCCACATGAATGCACCGATAGCGTATCCAAATATCCCCCCAGCAACAGACGCTACTGTCGCAACGGTCGCATAATATAACGATCGTTTGTTATTCGTCACACAAAAAAGAATTAATAATGGATCGACCGGAATAATAAATACTGACGACTCGATAAAAAAGAGTCCTGCAAGCCACCAAATTGCATGGGGCGATTCGACCTTTGAGCCCATCCAGTCATATATTCTTCGAATTACTTTCAACATACTACGCTCCTTTATTATTTTTTTGATATATTTTGGAATTTCTTATATACAACCAAAGCAGCGGAAACCTCGCATTGGCCTATGCATATGCCGCCTAAAGGCTTGCATTACCACACATAAAAACCATATTTCTTAAACTTTTTTAAATTCATACTCCATGGTTATAGCATAGTACAGCATGCTTCAATTGATTGATTTGGGCAAGCCTTTATGGCGGCACGTAATTAGGCCCCAGGCTTCGCCAAGGCTACGCCGGGCACGGCAATGCGCCTGCCGGCCATAGCTTGCCAAGCCGGAAGGCGTGGATAAGCGTCGGCTGGAGACCCTGTCGCTGCTTTGGTCGTATTAAAATTCTTAATAAAAAATTCTACTTACTTAACAAATCATCTAAATAACGTGACAGCTGGTCAAGAGACACACGTTCTTGCAATAACGTATCACGATTACGCGCCGTAACTTTATTGTCTTCTAGGCTATCAAAGTCAAACGTAAAACAAACTGGCGTTCCAATTTCGTCTTGACGGCGATAGCGTTTACCAATCGATCCAGAAGTATCAAACTGCACACGATAGCCACGTTTTTTTAAATCAAAATAAAGTGATTGTGCCTGTTCTTCTAATTTATTAGTTAAGGGCATAACAGCTGCTGTAATGGGCGCAATTGATGGATGAAGTTTAAGCACCGTTCGAGCTTCGCCTTCGACCATATCTTCACAATAACTGTCAAATAATAATGTTAAAAATAGTCTATCAACACCAACAGAACATTCGATCACGTTAGGCATATATGAAGTTCTAGTACTTTCTTCAAATACGGCAAGGTCTTTGCCCGAAAACTTAGAATGCTGTGTTAGGTCAAAGTCTGCTCTGTGTGCGATCCCCTCGAGCTCTTTCCAACCAAATGGAAAGTTATATTCGACATCTATACAGCCCTTTGCATAATGTGCAAGCTCGTTAGACGCATGAGGGCGCATGCGAATTTTGCTCATATCAAGACCAAGTGTCTCAAAAAAGTTTCTGCGACGTTCTGTCCATAGGGCAAAAAAATTGTCTGCTTGGTCCGGCTTACAGAAAAATTCGAGCTCCATCTGTTCAAATTCACGAACTCTAAATAAAAACTGTTTTGGGGTAATTTCGTTACGAAACGCTTTGCCTATTTGGGCAATACCAAACGGCATTTTCACGCGACTGCTTGTAAAAACGTTTTTAAAGTTAATAAATACAGCTTGAGCTGTTTCGGGGCGTAAATATGCATCACTTGCAGCATCGGTCATGGCGCCCAATTGGGTCTTGAACATTAACTGAAACTGGCGAACGTCGGTCCAATTTTTAACACCACAAGACTGACAAACTTTTTCAAGATCGATATCGTCAGCTCTAAATCTTTTTTTGCAATTTAAACAGTCAACCAAGGGGTCACTAAAGTTTTCAAGATGTCCTGACGCTTTCCATACATCACTTGAGCCTAATATCGAACCGTCAAGCTGTACGACATCTTCGGGATAGCTTGTAACGCTTTTTAACCATGCGTTTTTAATATTTTGCTTAAGTGCTGTACCCAGAGGGCCAAAGTCATACACACCGTTCAAGCCACCATAAATCTCAGCTGATGGATAGACAAATCCTCGTCGTTTACACAACGAAACAATTTTTTCAAGCGTCACGGTATTAGATGACATACAAGCCCCTCTTACAGATTATTTATACAGATTAAAAAGCTAGACAAATAATTTAACGTAAAACAGGGGGTAAGACAAGCAACAAAGACGATAAAAATATTCAAAACTACGCACATTTTTTACATTTTTTTCACAAAATAATAGATTTTTGCAAGCCACTTGAATGCTTATTTTTTTCTGTTAGAATATTAAAAGTTGTATTTATATTTAATAACCCATTTTTCTAGGAGGTCACCATGACTTTTAGTATGCCAGGCGCGGGGCAACATATGCGCACGAAGAATCGATCTGATCGATCTGTAGGTCACCGACCTGAGGATCACTCAGATACGATGTCTTTTGCTTCACCTGTTTCTTCTTCTCTTCTTTCTACTCTTTCTAGAGTTTCTATTCTTTCTATTACTTCTATTTCTTTATCTATTCCATCTTTATCTATTCCAGGCTTACGAGTCTTAGGATTAGCTCTCATTATTATTTTATAATTCCTAATTTTATTTTTTTTGTAATTTATTTTTAACCAGCTCTCGTTGCTATGTGCTGCGCACATTTGCTGTGTAGTCAGTTCTTTTGCCTGCATGCTTTATGCCCGCACGCAACGAAGGGTCAAATAGCGAGGTTTAATTATGACTTCCCAATATTGTTACCGTACATACGTCGTCTATACGGCGCTTTTTGTCACTGGAGCGCTTTGTTTTTATCTGTTTAAACATAAGAAAAACACTGTTTTACACAAAGCTGAACAGATTTACAACGTGCTTGACCAGTACAGAATAACCTATGATATCGACGCCCGTAGTGTCGACCCAACACACGATACGACACCAAAGCCTATCACCGGCACTCATGAATGCGTGCAACAAATTGCCAGGTTTGTTGCCCAAGAAAAGCCCATTAACATGCTTGTTGTCAGCTTTCCTTTCAAATCACGCAATCATGAAAAGAAAACGGTTGGTGACTTGCCAGATATGGCAGAAAGAAAGTCGCTCGAGTACATGCAGGAAATACTGGAAAAAATCAAAACAGTATACCAACCGGGTGCACAGTTGACGGTGTTTTGTGATGGAATCGCCTTTGCCCAATTTCTTGATATTTCACAACCGATGGTTTTGGCATATGAAAAAACACTCAAGCAGTTGGGAGCTGATCTGCCAAATATCACGTTTTATACATCAACCGACTTCATGCATGACCATAAACTTACACAGCTTGATGATATAAACACGGTAATTGATGCCTGCGATCCTGGTAACGCAGCTTTACAAGCTTCAATCAAACCTGTGGTTGGCATAGCGCGAAAACGGTTTGCCTTAGAGTTTGATTATCACGATGGAGAAAAAATACTAGCCCATCAAACCCTTGATGAGATTGTATTTGGCATTCTGCAGCGTGAAAATCGACTACGCACTTATTTAAGCAAAGCTTTTCCAGCTGAGCAATTTCTACGTCTTACGGTGCATTTCTCTGGAGATGTCAGTAAAAAATTCGGCGTAAAGCTATCTCCTGATTCAGATATCACACCCTACCATGGCGTACTCGTTGAAGATAAAGAGCCCAATGCTTGGTCAATACAATTTAAAAAAGATGTAGATCCAACAAAATACACGCTTGTGACCAAAACAATTAACGGTGTGAACTGTCCGTTTTTTAAACGAAATTTTTAAATGAAAGATAAAATCATGAATACGAGAATAAAAACAAAATCAATACTATTTGGCGTACTGTTTTCGCTTATCTCTTGCCCATATTTTTTTATGGGCGCCATGAACAGACCGCCAGCAGCAGCTACTGAGACTATAACTCCTCCAGCAAAACGTGTTTCTGCAATCACAGAAGCAGATGTAGCAGATGTAACAGCAAAGCTTAAAAGCTTGGCGTTGGCAGCACCAGAAGGTCGTCCCGCTGCACCTGAGGCTGATGTTAAGAAAGAAATAAGAGAAGAGATAAAAGCTGCTGCTGCTGGCACACGAGCGGCTTGTGAGTATCCAGCAATACTTGCAAAGTATGTTGCGTCTCTACCCAAGATCAGCAATGATGAGGCCCCATTGCCCAAAAAAATCGTTAATTTTCTTTGTAAATTTTGCTCAAACTACGTCATCTCAGGTGAAGATGTATTGATGTCCAAAGTTGAAGCGTTTATGACTGAAAGAAAACCAATCCAGCTTCTCATTGTAAGTTTTGCTGTTAAATCTTGCAATCCTGGAAAAGTACTTGCACCAGCATTGGATTTTGCTGAATATGTTGGGCTATTTACACTTGACTACATGTGCAGGCAAATACAATCTGTATACCCACCAGGGGCTGAGATGTTGATATTTTCACGTGAAGAACAAACAAGAAGCGCAAATGTTATCACGCAAAGAGCGTTAGGGTTGGATGTTTTCCCTGAAGAACAACGTGCGTTTTATCAGCATCAGCTGAGACAACTTGTACATACTGCAGGATTTACGTCGTTGAAAATAGGTGATTTTGACGCTATAGATAGGCTCTATGAAACAGAAGAACAACGAGAAAAAGAGCTGGGGAAAGAACCTGATCCTAGAGAATTGCGAGGTCTACAAACCTTTTGGCGATCAGATCTTGACTGGGACGATTTTGTTAACGCTGCCAAGACAAGAGAGCCAAGATCATATCGCCGATATCTCAACAACGTTGCCGATGAGGTTGCTCGCTGTCTTTTGATTGGAAGTATGGCCACGCGCAAGGTCGTGCAAAAATGTGTTGTTGATTATCCATCATACATTCGTCTTTCAGTACGAGCTGATGAAGATGGCGATGTCAGTAGCAAATTGGGTATCAATCTTGTTTATGGATCATCTGGCAGCCCCTCACATACCGTACTTGTCATTGATCAATCGCAAAAAGCTTGCTTACTCTCTCGAAGCGAGATAGATAAACAAGAAGAAAGAGGTCATATATACGTAAAAAAAATATGTAAGGTCGGAGATCTCAACCTTGCTTATATGCAATGGAACGGATTTGAACCTGAATTTTAATTTTTTTTAGATTTAGATAAAAAAGAGGTTAGAGAGAACGCATTCAGATGCGTTCTCTCTAACCTCTTTTTGTTGTATTTGTAAGTATATATTACTTGTTAGTATACGCGCTCGTATATTTAACAGCACCAGGGCCAGCTTGAGCAGCAAACAAACGGTCACGCTCACGCTCGTCGGCTAACCGTTGACGCTCGCGCTCTTCTTTTTGTGCTTGCGCGCGTTTTTGAGCTTGTTCTTCAGTATATTTATGAAAAGACTTATGAGATTCAAGATAATCTTGAGCAGAAACAAGTAAGCTTATTTTTTTTGTAATAAGATCAAGCGATCTGTTAATAGCTTTTTCAAGCGCTTTTGCTGCGTTCTCAAGATCTGTTCCAGCTTGTGCACGCTCCAAACATTGTAATACAAAGATTTTTGCTCGAAGCAGGCGATCATGAAACGATTTAAAATAAGCATGCGCAGAAAGAATTGGAAATTTTTCATCGCCAAAATAAGTAAAAACATAACTCATGATATCTTTATCAAACGAACCATGGGCACGTGGATCATGTTGGATTTCTGTGATAACTCTTGTAAATATATTGTGTGCTGTACAATAGATACCGGTCGGCGTAAAAATATATAATGCTTTAAGACTTATGTACCAAGCAGCTGGCCCTACAACAAATGGCCATAGACCACTGGCACCTGTTGCAAAAATTTTTGTCAAAACCCCTGCACCGATACCTGACAAAAGCGCACCGCAATGAGCGTCTGTTTCGCTTAGATAATAATCTTTATTACCTAAAAGCCATGGTTTATAGTCTTCGGGTAACACTTTAGAAATCTCAGCTATTTCTTCGTATAAAGATACAGGTAAAGATACTGGCTTAGCCGTTACATCAGGACTTTCAGCTGCCAGTTTTACAACACGGACACCTAATAATACAATAACGGCAACAATACAAAAAAAGTAGATCTTTTTCATGATCCCCCCAAAATATTAGAATATAACCTCCAAAATATAACCCCAGACATAATCTAGGTATTTTTAGCTTAAAGAAATAGATTGTATGATGCAAACGGATGGCCCTCTGGATGGGCATAAATTACAAACGTGAAGCGTTATATCTTGATACAAAAGAAACTATCTCAAATAGAATATGATTAACCTCATTACTATGGGCACGCTAGACCAGGCACAAAAAATCTCGCCTATCATGAAATTTTACTGATTTTTCTAATCATGCTACGATAAAGCTCTTTGAAACTGTCATTATGTTTTTTACACACGTAAGCGTAATTAAGCGTAATTTTAAGAAAGTAACCACTATGAATTCATTCGAAATTCGTCAAAAATTTCTCGACTACTTTGCTCGCAATGGGCACACGATCGTCCAAAGTTCGTCCTTAATTCCAGCACAAGACCCGACTATTTTATTTACCAACGCCGGGATGAACCAATTTAAAGATATTTTCTTAGGAAAAGAAAAACGATCATATGTTCGTGCGACATCGTCTCAAAAATGTGTACGTGCTGGTGGTAAGCATAACGATCTCGATCAAGTCGGCTTTACTGAACGACATTTGACGTTTTTCGAAATGTTAGGAAACTTTTCGTTTGGTGATTACTTCAAAAAAGAAGCTATTAATTATGCATGGGAGTTTTTAACCAAAGATATCGGTCTTAATCCAAATATATTATATATCTCTGTGTATAAAGACGACAACGAAGCGTATGATCTTTGGCACAAAACAATCGGGATCCCAGAAAGTCGTATGGTACGTTTGGGTGAAAAAGATAATTTTTGGCAAATGGGTGATACCGGACCATGCGGCCCATGTTCAGAAATTTATGTTGACCGTGGTCCAGACCGTGGTTGCAAACAACCAGGATGTGCCCCAGGCTGTGACTGTTCACGCTTTACTGAAATTTGGAACTTGGTATTCATGCAATATGACCGACAAACAGACGGCCAATTGATCCCACTTAAGTCACCTGGTGTTGACACCGGCATGGGACTTGAACGCTTGTGTATGATTGTCCAAAACAAAGATTTAATTTTTAACGCCGACATGTTTGAGGTTTTAATTAAAAAGATCGAAGAGCTCACCGGTGTTTCGTACGAACAAGCTGGTCAAAAAGCTAATCTAGAAGATACAAATCGCAAAGCTGCGTTTCACGTTCTTGCAGATCACGTACGATCGATATCTCTTTTAATCGCCGATGGCTGCTCTCCATCAAACGATGGTCGCGGGTATGTTTTACGCAAAATTATCCGTCGGGCTGCGTTATTTACCCAAAAACTTACTCCTAATCCAAAGACGTTTGTAAAACTTGCTGAAACGTTTATTGCATCAATGTCGCCAGTGTTTCCAGAGTTAACGGTTAATAAAACATTAATTTTAAATATTTTAGAAAACGAAGTTGACAGATTTTCACAAAATCTTATTCAGGGTCAACATATTCTCGACAAATATATCGAAGAAAATAAAAAGTCTGGGAAAACAAAGCTTTCAGGCGACCAGATATTTAAGTTATATGATACGTACGGGTTTCCACCGGAACTTACCCATTTAATTGCACGGGAAAAGGGGTTTGATACAGACCCTACTGGCTTTCAAGAAGCGATGCTGAAACAGCAAGAACAATCAGGCAAAAAATCTTCTGATCAGTCAGGACAATTAGTTATTCCAGAAAATATTACAACAACGTTTGTCGGCTACGAAACGCTTGAATCGACCAGTAAGATTATTTTTGTACAACAAGAGCAGGAAAATATCTGGATTATTACGCAAGAGTCACCATTATATGTCGAATGTGGCGGCCAGGTAAACGACCAAGCGACTGTTACAATTAATAACGTTACCTATACCGTTGTCGATTTGCAAAAAGTTGGCGATATGCATAATCCAGCTATCGCGGCAAAACTTGCTATAACGGGCGCTGATAAAAACATAAGCCCAGTCAAAGTTGGCGACAGCGCACACATACTTGTCAATGCTCAGACTCGTGCAAATACAGTAAAAAATCATACAGCGACCCATTTGTTGCAAGCTGCGCTCATACAAATTTTAGGACCTCAGGTTAAACAAGCAGGATCACTCGTTAACGACAAATATTTACGGTTCGACTTTTCGCATCATGAAGCATTAACACCAGAACAGATAGTATCTATCGAAGATCTGGTTAATCAGAAAATCCAAGAAGATATTCACACAAAAATCTTTAATACATCACTTGATGATGCTAAAAATAAAGGCGTAATTGCGTTCTTTGGAGAGAAATATAACCCCGAAAACGTTCGCGTTGTCCAAATTCCTGGCTTTTCAGCAGAACTGTGCGGGGGAACCCATGCAACCAGTACCGGCATTATTGGCAGCTTTAAAATCACGAGTGACGTTGCGCTTGCAACAGGAACCCGTCGACTCGTTGCGATTACCGGCCCAGAGGCGTTAAAGTTATTCCAGCAATCGTTTAGTACAATAAAAAAATTAAGCGAAGAGTTTAAAGCTAAACAAGAAGACGTGTTATCGAGTGTACAAAAGTTACAACAAAACTATCTTGAAGCTCTTTCTCACATTAAACAATTAAAAAAGCAGGCCTGTAAAGCACAGATCCCAGCATGGGCACAAGATATTAAAAATATTGGCACGACACCGTTTTTATATCTTGAAACAGACGACTTAAATCCAGATGAAATGCGCATGATTGCACAAGAGCTTGAAAAGATAACCCCCGGTTTTTATGTGCTTATTAACAAAGACTCTCAAGATAAAAATAAGTTTGGGTTCTTTGGCTACGTGAGTAAAAAATATGAAACACAGGTAAATCTTAAAAACTTTTCACAGTTCTTAAAAGATGCGTTTCAATTGCGTGGCGGCGGGAGTACTACCATGATTCAGGGCGGCGGTACACTTGTACCAAGTAACTTTAAACAAGAAGTTATGAAATGGGTTGAAGCTCAAAAGTAAGGAATAACCGATGAATAAAGAAAAATTGTTAGAGCGAATTGTTATAGACTCAAAAATTATGGTTGGAAAACCTACCATCAAGGGTACCCGCTTAACCGTTCAGCTTATTCTCAAACTTCTAGCCCAAGGAATGTCGACGCAAGAAGTTTTGAGTGAGTATCAACATATCACAGAAGAAGATATTCATGCATGCTTGTTATTTGCTGCAAATTCTTTGGATAGAACAACATTTGCTCATTTTGCTACAGGAACACATGAATGAAATTTCTTGTTGATGAATGCGCAGGTTCCCAGATAAGCAAATGGTTGTATTCCCAGGGATACGATGCTATTGCAATTTCTGAGACAACACCCGGTTTATCAGACAATGCTGTTTTGCTAAAAGCTTTTACAGAAAACAGAAAATAGAGTTCTTATAACTACCGATAAAGATTTTGGAGAGATGATATTTAGAAATAAGTGTCAGCACAGAGGGGTAATATTAATCAGGCTTGAAAAAGAAAGTCTTTCAAACAAAATTGCTATAATGGGAACATTACTTAGTCTCTATCACCTAGATCTTTATGGAAATTTTACTGTGGTAACTGAAAAAACAATACGAATAACCCGGTGCCAGCCAACAGAAATAACTCATTGAGTAAACAAAAAAAAAGAAGCTTCGACATTACTGTCGAAGCTTCTTTTTTTTAACGCGTTTAACACGTTATTTTTTATACTTTTATTTTTTATACTTTTTTGAGAAATTAGAACCAGCCTGAAAACCAACCTTCTTTTTTTACCGATTTTACCGGCTTGGCATTTTTTACCAACTCGGAATAGGATACCTCATAGAATACCTCAGCGTCATTCGTAATACACGTAACTGTTTCGATTCTCTTACCATTAATAACGTCACGCTCGTGCATTATCGTAGCTCCTGGTGTGAGGCATACAGCCCTCACATGTTCCGGCGCTCCTGTTATACGACGATCAGTGTTAGGGTCATAAGAGCTACGAGCAGCCTTACTCACCACATCGTAAGGGGAAGCATACTCTATATTCGAAGAACCATAATCATCCTGATCAGCACCAGGCTTTTTTAGTCCCGTCTCTCCTGCTGCATTACCTGAATTACCTGATGCAAAAAGCAGCATAGCTATAACTGCAGCCTTAAGAACATCCGATAAACTGCAACGTTGGCGACCTGTAGCAGACACATCAGTTGATACAAGAGAACCTGCAAGCAATAACGTAATCATAATTTTTTTCATAAAACCTCCAAAATTTAACCTCTAAATATTTTCAATATTTTCTATTATAAATATTTATAAGCTTTTGGTCAAATGGGCTGAAGTTGCCGAACAATAGAAAAAAGCACCCATTATATCTGTTATTTGCTGCAAATTCTTAGGTCTAATATTTACTCAAGTTTTAATTATGCTGGCAACGCGTGTCCCATTGCAGATAAACTCTCCAAGAGCCTCTCACACTTCAAAATAATCGTATACGCACGACAAAGATACCTGTCATCCAATGGATCGACATTATAACCGTGCTTAGGGTCGTCATCATAATGAAATGCATAGTCGTTATCGATAAATATTTTTACCTGCCGAAGAAAATAATTATACCAGCACTTATTATCAGGATTTGAAAAATTTTTTGATAAACGCTCGGATACAAATCGCTCCATCGCTCGATTATGTTCTAAAAATTGACATAAAACTCTCAGCCTGCAAACTTTTTTAGGCTCTTTTGCTCCACTAAAATCAAGAAGCCCAACAGCTATTGCTTGGTCTTCGAAAAAACCGCCAATTTGGGGATTACATAATGCTATAAAACAATCATGTAAACAGGGGACAACTTCGATATTGAGAACGTTTTGACATTTGGTTATATCAGCGACAGTTCTTGAGCCAATACTCTTTTCTTCTTCTTTTAACTGTATAACTTTCTGATAGGCACCTAATAATTTTTCAAGATTTTCAGCGTGAGCTTCATGAGAGAGCGAAAGATCGTGTAAAAAAAAAGTTATAAGAACTTTGGTTTGCCGTTGTGCCTCGTCGAGCGCATGGGAAATTCTCGTACACTCAAATTGATCAGGCACTTCTTGTACTGTATCAAATTTTTTGCTCTCAAAAAGATCGAGGCTCTTAAATTTTGCCCGGATTTCTTCAAGTTCTTTATCACAATCATCACGTTCTGTACGCATGACCATACAATGATCACGATTGGGAGCTTGAGCTATATCTTGTACCTCTTGCTCATAATCAGTCGCAGGTTTAGGAGCAGCATGTATTCTTAAAACAGGAGAATCTTTTATTCCATCTCCTGACATGCACATGATATGACTTGATACAAGAACTATTACTAGGCTAAAAAACAGTGCCAAGCGCTTCATAAGACCCCTTTCCCCTACACGTTCACATACTTTCACACGATCAGTCTACCGTAACTCAATTTAGTTCACGCAAACCACTTTATTACCGTAGCGAGTATGTTTGTATAACGTCAATAGTCTCTTGTAATCTCTTACAGCAAATTTTTATCGTAAAATTTTAATCACGTTATCATCATGAGTATCATCAGATTTTTCACCGGTAATCCAATTAATCGAAACTTCTTTAAGTGACGGGTCAATATAAAAGTGTTTTTTCTTTGCGAGATGGGCAATAGACTTCTGAAAATCTACCCATATTGGAAACGTTGTAGAGTTGGCATATAAACCTAATGGTTTATTATTATCATGCCCCAGGTAAATAGCCGTTGTTAATTCTGGCGTTGCCCCAACAAACCACGTTGTCCCTTTACCGTTAGTCGTCCCGGTTTTACCGATCGATTCTGTACCAATCCACCCGTTTTTTGAATTTTTTTGTGCCATGTTCATGCGATGCGACAGCATATTAACAATTTTTGAGTTTACAACAGCGTCAATAGCTCGATAGCTCTGGTAATCTGCTTCCCAGAGCTTTTCGCCCGTACTATCTTTAACCCATTCGATAAGTGTTGGCTTAACAAACACACCGTTATTGGCAAAGACGTTAAACGCAGCTGCGTTTTGTTCGACCGTAACCTCTGGCGTTCCCAGCGCTATCGACGGATAGTCAGGCAAATCTTTTGGCAGACCAAACAACTGTGACCAACGAATAAGATTTTGTGTTCCTACTTTGAGTAATAGCTGGACCGCTATTGTGTTGGTCGAAATCGTTAATGCATGAGCTAATGTCATAGGACCCCTAAAGCCCTCGTACCAATTTTTAGGCCGCCATATATTCCCTGGTGACATCTCAAGCTCAAATGGTTCGTCAATAAAAATATCACTTGCCTGAAAGCCTGCTTTTAACGCAAGCGAGTATAAAATTGGCTTAAGCGATGACCCTATTTGACGACGCGCTTGAATTGCTCGATTATATTGTGATTTTCTAAAGTCGATACCGCCGATCATGACTTTAATTTTGCCGGTATTTGCTTCAAGTGAGATCATGCCACCGTTAATTGTATTGCCCATACGACTATGTAAACCATACACGATCGTGGCAAAAGCCTGTTCAGCTTTTGTTTGCATCTCAAGATCAATAGTGGTCTTAATACGCAGCCCGTTACGATATAATGCTTCTTTACCCCACTTCTCTTCAGCCCACTGACGAACATAATCTTGAACGTATAATCTAATTGGGTTTCCAGAGATATGATCGTTAATTTCTAATTTTACCGTAATCGACTTGTCATAATCCTGTTTAGTAATAAAACCAAGCTTAAACATACTGTGCAAAATAACATTTCGTCGTTTCACAGCGTTTTTAGGTGCGTTAAGTGGTGAATACAAAAAAGCCGACTTTGCAACGGCTGCAAGCGATGCTGCTTGTTCTATCGTTAACTGATGTAACGGTTTATTCCAAAGTCTTTGGCACGCTGCTTCGACACCGTAAATCCCACGACCAAAATAAATATTATTCAAGTATAATTCCATAATCTGTTCTTTACTGAGCTGTCGTTCAAGCTGAAACGCTAAGAAAACTTCCTGAAATTTGCGATAGAACGTCCGATCGTAGGTCAAGAACATAAGTTTTACTAACTGTTGGGATATCGTACTTGCACCCTGAACAACACGACGGTGATAAAAATTCACAAACGCCGAACGAATAATTCCACGAAACGAGATCCCAGAATGTTTAAAAAAATCGTGATCTTCGGCTGCAACAAATGCTTTTATTAAAATAGGAGGCATTTTATCGTACGTGACCGGCGTTCGCTTATCGAGGGCAAAGCGGGTAATCTCTTGGCCATCACAGTCAAGAATTACCGACGGTTGTACCGTGCTGTAACATTCAAGTAATGAAAAATCGACCCATTCTTTATTAATAACATAAAAAAATGCGCCCAAAAGCACGGTCAAAATAATAATCGATACGGTAAAAAAGCCGTAAAACTTCGATCTAGCAATAAATCTAGACATACAATTATAGATCTCTCGTCGTCATACGTGTATAAAAAGTCTTTTCAGGGCATTCAGACTACTACGAAAGGTTTACGGCGTCAAAAAACAAATACGACTCACCTTTATAAAGTGAGTCGTATGAATCAAATAACCTGAAAAATTAGAAATTAAATGCCAATTGGCCACCAAATGTATGTGGCTGGATAATACCTTTGCCGGTAACGGGGAGCTTATAAAAAAAGCTTATTTGTGGCTGCAAACCAGGCTTACCAGACTCTTTAAAGAAGTCATAACTTACATTAAAAATAAAATGGTGCATATTCCACTCTTCAAGCGTTTTTGCCGAATTAATTACTGCATGGTTAAACGCGTCAGACTTGGCAGTAAGCCTATCGTCATCGTGCTTAACATATTCATAGGCAACTTTTGCTGAAAACCCACGAGCAACATGAAGGGCTTGTAAAAATAAGTTAAATTTCCAGGTAAGACCATGATCTTTGGTCGATCGGCCCTTATTTAATAATAAAAACTCTGTCTGACGAGGGTCAGTTTTTAAACGTCGTATACGAGATTCGTCAAAAAGAATTAAAAAGTCGACATCAATTCCTGCAGTTATTTTATGCACAAAATCAAGTTCCATGCCGATGCCTATCGGCATACCAACAGCGCCATCGTTACCAAGGGCGACACTAAATGCACGGTCTTCGTTCTTTTTAACGCCCGTAGGAAACGATAAGCCAATTTTTGCAAACATCGTAACGTTTTTCAAAAACTCTTTGTCTTGGCGATAGTCATTTTGCCAATCAAGCATAAACAATAAATCGCCCAGGCCTGTTGTCTTAACCGAATTTAAATCAAGATTTGCGACAGTTTTAAGACTATTTTTAAAGTTCGTAAATCCAGCTAAGAAAGCACTAATATCGAGATCGGCTTCAGTATTTTTTCGGGTCAAATCGCAAAATTTTATATCATCTACGGTGACTGAACGAACCGGCAAATAACCGCTTATACTTAAATCACCAGGAACTACGCGTTGGCGTATGAGATAATTTACATATACCGTTGCGTCAACTTGGGAAAACTCACCGTTCATAACAATACGACCACGAAAGCCGTCATCAGTTGGAGCTCCTGCCCATGAGGTCAAAGCCGGTAATGAGATTGGAAGCTTATCACGGATCTCACAGCCAGGCATCATAACCATAGCAATGGTTGACTGAGTGCAGTCATATAACTGTAAGATATTTCTTTTATTGTGATCAAGATTACGTCCAACATGAGTACTACCAAACTCGGTATTAAGCCCTACTTTAAACGGTGCTTTAGGAGCAACTGCTAAGCGCAAATTGGGATCGTAGGGGGCAAAAAAATTATTCGGCGCCATAGCTGATACTATCTGTGAGAGTCCCAAGCATAGAGATACGAGAAATACACGCGATATATATTTAACAAAATTTTTCACTGAAAACCTTTCAACGTTTCTTAACGTTTTTTTCTTAACGTTTTATTGATTAACGCGAATACCACTGTCTAACGGCACTATCCATGCGCCTGATGCATCATCGCGTATCATCATGCCGACGTTATAGCTATTGTCTGGAATGTTTAATAACGGAGAGATTTGATAGATCGATGTCAGCGTATCAACAGGGTTCATGTTCACAAAATATGTTTCGTTAAAGTGTCGCGAAAGTTCGCTAAAAATAAACGACCCATCGGTGACGACATTAGCTTTAAAATCGCTAAAGTTAATAATTTCGCCATTTTTCGTACCGGTAGGACTTGGATTAACAGGTACTACAACAGGATTTACGCCACTCAGATCGACATCAAACCTGTGTAATCGAGCACAGCTTTTGCTCATGTCTGCAGCAAGAACATAGAGATTTCCCGTATTTGATAATTTTTCGCGTGACTCAGAAAAATATTGTAACTGAACAATGGGGCTATTTGGGCTATTCAGAACTTTTACTGGTATACCCATGTTTGCAGAAACATATAACCCATTGGTTGTTGCAAGTATCACGTGTGTTTGAGCACCGTTATTAATCATGATAAAGTCAGAGAGCGTTGCACCTGGAACATTTAAGACGACATCAGGTGCTACAGGAACTGGATTATTGGATCTAAATGAGTTTCTGTTCATAGGCACACGATATAAATTATCGCGCGTCATAACAAACAAGTTTGTCCCATCACTTTGTAACTTACGGGTATGCGAAAAGCTCACGGTACTTGGTGTTGCAAGCTGTCTAAATGCAAACGTTGTGCCGGGAAAATCTCCAGGCCCACTCCCCAATTGAGCTAAGCCGGTAACACCATTAAAGCCATCACCATTAAGTTTACTGAGTACACCAACGCCGTTATAGCCACCGATAAAAAGCCAGCCCTGATTTGCTACAGTACTTCTGGATAATTCTGTAGACGTAATTGGCCCTAATGCTTTTACTGTTTGATCGCTAAAATTAAAAACGTTTGCATCTGATAATATCCCTGATGTGAGTCCTAAAACACCGGAAGCTGCTAGTACACCTGTTTGATAGAGAGAGACTGTATCAAGACCTACGGCAACAGCCATAGCGAATTCATCTTGTGCAAAACCTGGGGTTTTTTCGCTGTATGAAAATACGTGGTGCACGCCCGCTTTATCTTGTGGGAACTTTCCTGCCAGATACGTGCTTGCATTACCTGCATTGACTGCCTCTGTTTTTCCCCACTGGGTTACTTTTATTGTATTTTCTTTCGCGTCATTTTGCTCGCCATCTTCTGTGGTTAAATACCAAAAATTTCCAGACGTCTCGTCAATGCCAAAACCTTTAACAACATCGGTACTGCCCATAACACGTTGCCATGGTGTCCATGAACGAATAAGGCCATTTTGGTCAAACAGTGCAGAACTGGCAAAGATCCCTGCGTTTTGATTGTTGTCTGTTCGATTACCTGATACAGAGATATAGACCGTATCACCAACAATATTCATGTCAGTCAGAAGTTGTGTTTTGTTTATAGACGGTAATCCAGCACCTTGACCAACTTTTGTTTGAGGAAGATCGTTGGTCAATAAATCTCCTGCTGCTGAAACGATAACAAATGGATCGGTTGCAACAGGTGCACGCTTTGCAAGCAAGCCAACCTGTTTTGGATCAGAACTCGATAATAGCGGCACAACAGGAAGCGCGTAAACCTGTGTATTAAGACTTGCAAGAGATCCAATCCCAATAACACCACCATTAACAATAACGTAATCATGACCAGTACTGGTATGCATAACACGAACTTTTAATAACGACGCAGCCTTGCTCGTTGCATCAGTATTGTTAAAGCCAATAATCTGGTTTTTTGTATCAGGGGCATTAAGTGTCAATAATGGTACTGTTTGCGCAGCTTGCAAATCTATCGCAGGCGTTATGAGCATTGTTTTTGTTGCTGGATCAATACGGCCAACAAGTAACGAGATCACGCCGCCGATATTATTAGTTGTACCGGCAACTCCGGTTGCCTGTGAAAGTGCAATATACAAACGTGCAAGCGTACTGTCCCAATACATATCAACTGCTTGACCAAGCGTTGCCGTAGCAATACTGTTTGTAATATCGGGAGAAAAGACAAAATTAACCGTCATTGGGCTTGGGACATACGCAGCTGTTGTTGCAAAAGCTGCTAAGTCTATTTTATATGCAACATTTGAACCAAACGATCCATCAGCAAGCATTACAACACGCAAATCGCGCGTTATGGGAGCTGTTGTTGTTGCTGATTTTTGCAAACGAACAATGCCTGAATTTGCCTGGCCAAAAGCACTCACGGTAGCCGGAGCTTGTGGTACAGCAGGAGCAACCGCTGCAAAAATTGTGTCAGTAGATGCAGTAAGCGCTGCAATAGGCACGGTAATTTCGGTACCTGCAGCGTCTTGAATTACATCTGTCTGATTGGTTGTCACCGACGATCCATCAGCCATATTTTCAATAATAACAACAGTTTTAAGAGAACCATTTGCTACCGTAGGAACAGATGGAGCAATTGCTGCAACTGGGTTACGATTATTTAAGAGCGTTAAATTTGTAATGGCTCGACTTTGTAACGGACTTGCCTGCAGAACCAATTTATTATTCGCATCAACGATACCGTTTACGTTGGTGTTATCGCCAGCCAATGGTGATAACGTTATACTGGCAGCACCAGGAACCCTTGAAACACTCGCACGTACAAGCGTTTTGTCTTTTACGTCTGTAAGAGTATTGTTATTATTTGCACCAAGATAAAACTGGTCAGCTAGGGCAAACGCAGTTGTCCCGTAATTAACTTTTATATTAGACGCATCTTTTTCAGCCGCTTGAATCGATCGCGTTTTTTCTTGCTGAAACTCACCCATTAACGAAATAAATTCTTTGTCAGATAACGTTTTTGTTTTTTGCTTTTCTTGAATCTTGCCCATGATTTCAATCGCCAACTGTGTTGGAGGTGGTAAAAAGTCATTTTTTACCGATGCGCCAATTTGCTGGACAACGAAGACAAGCGCTAAAAAAAGATAGGCAAAATGCTTTTTTTGCAACATATTTTGCGACATAGACTGCTCCTTTTTTTAAAATATAAACTTTTTTGATTCATTCAGGTTAATGTTCTGATCGAGAAAAGTAAAGGTCTCACGGTTTTGATTTGGGGGCAATAAATACTAGACTATTTATTCAAAAAATATAAATCAATTGAAAACAGTCGCTTGCTTACAAATATAAGTCCCATTAACAGTGCACCAAGAACTGTGATAATAAGCCAATATCCTAAACCAAACGTAAAAAAGTTATACCAAGCGCCAAACGACAGGTATTTAATAAGCGTTAAAAAGAGAACCAAGAATAGCGTACTACACACACATAACTGTACAATATAGCGCCCCAAGAAGTTAAAATAGTTGCCTGAATAGAATCTAAAGCCGTGACGTGTGCGCAAAAACATAAAACATAATATCGTCATAGCAATACCTGAGATAGTATTAGCAGCGGCAATACCGTATGCACCCCAAAAATGCATGCCAATAATATCGCCTGCCAAATTAACAAACGCACAGATCATTGCTGCAATGGTTGTTGACCAGGTATCTTTAAGGGCATAAAAAACACTCAATAAAATCTTATTTAAACATAAGAAAATTAACCCAAAAAGATATAAAACCAAAATCCATTTAGCTTGCATTACTTGGTTTATATCTGCTTTTGAACCCAAAAGTACTTTAAATAAACTTTCTGAAACGAACATCAAAAATAACGTGGCAGGAATAATAACCCAGGTAACAAGCTTGGTTACTTCAAGAATATAAAAGTTTAAACGTTTTGGAGCAAACAGGACGACTCGTGAAAAATGAGGCAATAAAATACTCGATAACGCCACGGCAAACATACCCAATGGGATATTCATAAATCGACTGCCATAATACAAGAGTGAGATAGAGCCTTTAGGTAAGTATGACGCAACAATACCGCTCACAAATAAATTAAGCTCGACGATACTCACGCCAAACAAACAGGGCAAGAATTTACTCAAGACAGACTTAAAACCAGCAATAGAAATCGCGTCTATTTTGCCAAACGTAAAGTTATACTTGAAATAAAAAATCACATGTAAACATAATTGTACAAATGCACCCAGAATAATCCCAAAACAAACGACCATGGGGGATAAGTTATACGATAAACATAATAATAACGTTAATACATAAATCATATTCCAGAGAGGAGTCCCGAATGCTGGAACAAAAAAGTGATTAACCGATTGTAACGCTCCGGCAAATAGGGCACTACTAGAAACAAAAAACAAAAACGGAAATAAAACACGTAAAAACGGAATAGCATATCCTGTCTGTTCAGCTGAAAAGCCAGGAGCGATCATGTTAATAACAAACTCTGTCTTGAAAAACACGAACGCATATAACAGTAAAACGATACCCTCGAAAAATAAAAACGATATCGACATGAGTCCACTTGCTTCTTGTCGATTGTTCTCTTTTACGGTCTTAACAAACGCCGGAACAAACGATGCGCTTAACGCGCCTTCGGCAAAAACATGTCTAAAAAAGTTAGGAATACGAAACGACATGATAAACGCGTCAGAGATCGCGCCGATGCCAAAAAACCTGACTAAGAGAGCTTCCCGCACAAGCCCTAACATACGGCTCAAGAACGTTAAGCCCCCTACTTGGGCTGTATTTTTTAAAATCGCTTTTTTATTAAGATGTAAACTCATGAGTTTCTTTCAAATTTATACTAAACAGGCGCACCCTTCGAGACACTCGTCCATATAAATGGACTCGCTCCTCAGGGCGAGCGCCCTTTTGCTTTACTGATATTTCGATAGTTAATTTCTGGACTCACTACACTCGAATAACTTACTTGAAACGGCGCTCGCCCTGAGTACATATATCCCGCTCGTACTGAGGAGCTGCGGAGCAGCGTCTCGAAGTACTCGAAGGGTCGCCGTTTTCACAAAAACATACGGGCCCATCATAAAATATTCATGCTTCTTTTACAAGCGACAAAACGCCTTCATGTAAGTGATAGACCGTGCTCATATTACTATAAACTTGTCTATCGTGAGAGCTAATAATCAAACCCATGCCCCACGCTTCTTGGTATTTTAAAAACAGTTCGACCAATAGTTGGGCATTATGCTCGTCCAAACTCCCTGTGGGTTCATCAGCAAGTAAAAACGCTGGTCTGTTAAACACTGCTCGGGCAATCGCGCCACGCTGAAGTTCGCCACCTGACAGTTCGGTAGGATAGTTATTACGTTTATGATCAATACCTACTTCTGTAAGCACTTCACGCGCTCGCGATAAACAGTTTTCTTGAGTATCGCCGTTAATTAAACCCATAAGCATCACATTTTCAAGTATTGTTAATTCACGAATAAGATAATGAAACTGAAACACAAACCCTATTGACCTATTAAAAAACAGGTTTTTCTCGGTTGGTCGTAATGCAAAAATATCCTGATTATCTAATAAAACGGTACCGGATGTTGGAGTATCAAGACCACCCAATAACTGCAAAAGCGTCGATTTGCCACTGCCAGAAACGCCTGTAATAGCATACGATTTATTGTTTTCAAACGTAACATCTATGTTTTTCAGAATCTCTAAGACATCACTACCAGATATAAAGTTTTTTTTAAGTTTTATGGCTTCAAGCTTTGTAATTTTTTCGATAGATTTTTCCATTGACTCTCCTATTCAAACATATTCAAAGATAGATATTATAATTTTTTAATAATCAAAAAAACAACTTTTTAAATCCAACGCGCTCAAACACAATATTGAAAATGTCGATTCTTACACTACAATACTGTGACATCTTAGCAAGACTCTTGCCTTAGCAAAAACAAATCTTTTATGATTTGAGTAGGACAAACAGGAAGATGATTCCTGTGCGCTTCGTGTTTTTACACTCAGCGTATTATTTTTTAGGGCGGGAAATTTCTATCACCGATACGGGGATGGGAGGGGGATCCATGGAAAAAAACAAGAACCGCGAGCAGTTTCAGCACGACCATGAAGAAATTCCAAAAATATTACCAGTAATACCAACAATCGATGTGGTAGTCTTCCCACACATGGTTGTTCCACTGTTAATTTTGGATGAAAAAATTATTAAGGGCATTGAGTCTGCACTCAATGGAAGCAAAAAAATATTGCTTCTTGCTGCAAAACAGCAATCAGAAAACTATCATGGTCCAATCGGCATCCAAGACTTGCACAAAACAGGTACAATTGGGAACATCATGCGCGTCATGAATCTTCCTGAAGGTGGTTTAAAAATTTTAACACAAGGTCTTTGTAAAGGTAACGTTGAAGAGATACTCTCTGACAACGATCTTTTACAAGCCCGTATTAATATTAGCCAACAGGGCGAGTATGACCAAGCAGAGATTGATCGATTGATTCGTAATTTATTAATCTTAATCGAAAAAATTTCATCGTCAGGCAGAATTTTCAGTCCTGACTTTCAAGCAATTTTGGCACAAATTGACGATCCAGAAAGAATTGCTGACTTTATTCTCTCGCATCTTAATTTAAACGTCGCCCAAGCTCAAGCGCTCTTAGAACAAGAATCTTTACCTAAATTACTCCAGGGTATTTATGATAACTTACAGGGCGAACTTGAAATCTCAAGCGTACAAGATAAAATTCGTAATAACGCTCGTGAGTCGATTAATAAATCACAGCGCGAGTACTATTTACGCGAGCAAATCAAAGCGATTCAAAAAGAGCTTGGTGAAGAAACAGATTCAGAATTAGATGACTTAAAAACAAAGCTTTCGACATTACCAATGACCGAAGAAGCTAAAACAGAAGCGCATAAGCAATTACGCCGGCTTGAAAAAACCTCTCCAGAATCAATGGAAGCTGCTGTAATTCGTAACCATTTAGAATGGTTATTGGGCATGCCGTGGGAAATTTTTACCAAAGACACGATTAATATCCAACATGCAAAAGATATTCTTGACGAGAACCATTATGGGCTTGAAGAAATTAAAGATCGTATTCTTGATTTTCTTTCTATGCGTGCGTTAAAACAAGACTGTAATGCTCCTATTTTATGCCTTGTTGGGCCTCCAGGTGTTGGTAAAACGTCACTTGCGCAATCAATTGCAATAAGTCTTGGGCGCAAGAGTTTTAGAATATCACTTGGTGGTGTTTATGACGAATCAGAAATTCGTGGGCATCGCAGAACCTATGTTGGTGCACTACCGGGCAGATTTGTTCAGGCACTACGTAAATCGGGCAGCAGCAACCCATTAATTATTATCGACGAGATCGACAAAATTGGCATGACCAATCGTGGCGATCCATCAGCGGCGTTACTTGAAGTTCTGGATCCAGAACAAAATAACGCTTTTTATGACAACTATCTCGGCGTTCATTATGATCTTTCAAAAGTAATGTTTATTGCAACGGCGAACGATCTTTCTTCAATACCGGGGCCATTACGAGACCGTATGGAAGTTATCCAATTATCAGGATATACCCATGAAGAAAAGTTCGAGATCGCGCATAAACATCTTATTAAAAAAGCACTGTTTAACTCTGGGCTTGAAAACAGGGGTCTTGAAATTACTAAATGTGTACTGGATGAGTTAATTAATGGTTATACACGAGAATCAGGCGTTCGAGACCTTTCGCGTTATATTCAAAAGTTATGCTCTAAGTACGCACGTGCATTTGTTGAAAATAAAAAGACACTTGAATTTACTGCACAGAATATCAGCACCTATCTTGGCCCTCGCCGGATACCTATTGAGACAATCACGAAACAGTCAAAAATTGGCGTATCTAATGGTCTTGCATGGACCCAATATGGCGGTGAAATTTTACAAGTTGAAGCGGTCATTATGCCGGGCAATGGAAAACTCCTGCTCACGGGTCAACTTGGCGATGTTATGAAAGAATCGGCACAAGCTGCAGTAACGTATGCAAAATCACATGCAGCGTTATTTGGCATCGAAAACAATATGTTTACGACCTACGATATTCATATTCATCTTCCTGCTGGAGCAATACCAAAAGACGGACCATCTGCCGGTATTGCGTTACTTTCAGCAGTTCTTTCAGCGTTAACTAAACGTGCCGTTAACGGTGAATATGCAATGACTGGTGAATTAAACCTGCAAGGTTTTGTTTTACCCATTGGCGGACTTAAAGAAAAAATGCTTGCTGCAAAACAACATGGTTTAATTAACGTAATACTACCTAAGCTCAACGAAAAAGATCTTGTGGGCTTAGATAAAGTATCAGAGGGTCTTAATCTGGTGTTTGTCGACAACGTTGAAGAAGCGTTGTTGCACATACTTATGCCACACGCGTAATAAGATTTCTTACACCAACAACAAGAGCCGCGGGGATTCCTCCGCGGCTCTTGTTTTGTATATATAATTTTTATAATTTTTTACACTTTACGAATAATTGCTTCCAGATCAGTAATACACTTGCTCATAACTTTAAGATAATACAAAAGAGCTCGACGGTTTTTCACCGTTAAGGGCTCCGTTTGATCACCTTTTACATCTTGCAAGAACGTTCTCAGTCGAACCCGTTCTCGATAGAGTTCAACCAAAAGCTCTTTTAACGCATCGATATCAAGTTGCTGACTCATCTCTTTTCTTGTCGATCTTTGTGAAAAGTGCGCATAAAACGAGGTTTTCACTTCACGACTTGCGTCAACAAGATCGATCATGCGTTTAAAATTATATGATGATCCTGTTCTTGGAAACGGGTACGGGCTTATGCGACCGATTACTTCTTTTTCAGCGGGGAACTTCCAGATTCCAAACCAATACAAAGCTTTTCTTCCGGCGACTATTCCCACCAAAAGAATCATGATAAAGATAGCTAATTTTTGATAACGCCCTAACATGCTCATGATCTCCGTACTGTTTTTAAATGACTCAAACACGTCTATTATTTCTAATTGTAAATATTTATTGACCCAAAAAGCAACAAAAATTACTTGTTTTTAGATATATTTTCCCAAGCCCCATTTGACATGAGCAGTTTTATACGCAAAAATTTTTAAGTTCGAACAAGAATTTTACGGTTTTTTCTAAAAATTTACAGAAAAATACGCAAAAAAGGGGTAGTGTATGGATTTTTTGGTAATTGGGCTTGGGGTAGTTTTTGCGATAATCTCGGCAGTTATCCTAGCCTACATATCTATTGCAACGATGATGGGCCCATGGATAGCACCAACAATCGTCCTGATTTCAACAATTTTGTTCAAAGTTTTTAGAAAAAGTTCTAATCCTGAACAAACTCATCAAGATCAACAGAATATAATTTTAATTCAGGCAATCGCCTCTGGTGGTGGGATAATAGCAACTGGAATAGGCTTTGCTTTGCCCATGTTATACTTTCTCGATCCTGAAACGTTTAAACAATGGCTTTCACAACCTATTTATTTTTGTACTATTATTAGTGCTATCAGCTTTGTAGCTGGAGCATTGGGCATCTGGATTGGGCAATCGATTTCGCATAAACTCTTGGTCGAAGACAAGCTTCCGTTTCCGGTTAGTCAGCTCACCTATAACGTTATGACATCCCAAGCACACAAAGAACAGGCTAAAAATCTATCGATTGGGATTGTAGGCACAGGACTTTTTTGTGCATTACGTGATGGCTTTTGCCAATTTCGCGGGCTTATTCCAAAAACCCTTACGTTCTTTCCTGGAACATTTGGCAACTCAATCGCCCTTTCAGCGTCGCCAATACTGGTTGCACTTGGCTTTACTGCAGGTCTTGCTGTTACTATCCCGTTACTTATTGGCATGATCTCGAAATATCTTATTTTAATCCCATTAAACTATCATGCTGACTATCTTCCTACGTCACTATCACTTTTTCCAGTACTTACCCATGAAGCCTTTGCAACAGCATTTTGCAGTGGTCTTGTACTCTCAGAATTTATTATCGGAAGTTTACGGTACCCACAAATATTCTGGGATACTATTAAGAAAAGTCTTGGTTTTTTTAGCACGCATGTGCGTAATAAAACAAACCCCTTACGTTCTTTATCGCCTGAATCACGCGATAATAATAATACGCGTGATTATTACGATCGTTTTTCTCAACTATTTTTTCGTCTCGAGCCAATTATCGCACTTGTTAGTTTTTTTAGCTTATTCTGGTACTTTAAATTTTCTCTTGTATCACAACTGTGCTTATTACTTTTTATAATTCTTGCAACCTATCACATTAGTATTATCGGGGCAAAAATTGGCCAGGTACAATTGGGACGCTTTTCGACATTTATTATGATCCCCATGATTTTACTTTTTAAGCCAAATTTTATTCAACTCACCATAATTTGTGTTTTTTTTCATGTATGCGCAGCAACGGCAACAGATTTATTATTCGATTACAAAACAGGTCAATTTTGCGATTTAAGCCAAAAAAGAGTTCATCGGGCACAATGGGTTGGGCTTATTGCCGTATCGTTATGTATAGGGGCGATTTTGTGGCTCTTATTCACAAACTTACAACTGGGCTCAGGTGAACTTATTGCCCAACGGGGAAAGTCAAAAGCACTGTTAATACAAACCCTTAGTTTTAATCAGTATGTTATTTTCTTCGGTTTTTTGTATGGGCTCATACTCAAGAAGTTTAAAATCAGCCCTACGATGACATTTGGGGGGATTATCATGCCCAACAGTATAACACTCTGTTTGATCTTAGGTGGTCTTATTTCGTTAGTACCAAAAGACAAAGATCGTTACTTACCGTTATGCTCGGGAATTTTTGCGAGCGAATCGCTCTGGATTTTGGTAAGTATTTTGCTCAAGAAACTTTGTTAAACGAGAACGCCCGCCCGCTCTATAACCCACGCAACAAACTTTTCTATCGATACTTCGGGCTTTGGTGTCGTCAATCGCAGGAGACCTCTTTTATTCCCGGCTTCCCGTGCTCGCAGATACGGTGCCGATAGTGACGCTCCATGTAAACATGTCCACTCCATAAGCCTGAGTCTATTGTCAGTACGATTGGCAACAATACATGACACGGTCCCTCGAGTACGATCAAAAATATAGTTACTTTCAAACGAATCATCAGCGTCAATTGATGACAAGCCATAAAACTGCCCGCGATAATCATAGACTTTAAAAACTCTCTCCATTTCAGGATTTGTTACTTCTGTAATACTGTTGTTTTCATAATCGTTGTAATACTGAAGGTAACACTGAAGCCCCCACTCTGGACCACAAAAAACTCCTTCAAGCTGGTTAACTTTTTCTACACTCCAATCTCTCTGAAATTTATACGTTGCAGCTTCGCAATACCCATGGATATACTGCCTACCCCTATAACAAAATATAGTGGATATAACTGTTATAAAGTCTGATTCATCGATTTGACTGTATCGCCGTGATGTAACAGAAACTGTTATGTCTGTTCCTGTAAACTTCTCTTGATATGATTGTCTAACAAAATCATTAATAGCCTTTACCATTGAAAACGTATCGTCCGATAACGATTCTTTTTTTACAATATCATAAAAACCATACTTTGAATGAAATTGAACAATGCTATCTGACAAAAAATAGAGCTTAATTTTAGGGCTTGCATCCTCTACTTCAAGCCTTATTACATTATCAGAATCAGAAAAAAAGCGCGTCGAACTTCCTGGCGTACCGTGCTGAAAAATAAGAATATTTCCTGAACTGGTTGCAAGGGCCAAGCATGTCCCGCTTTTATTTAATGCGACAGATTGTATCCAAACATCTCCAGCATCTTCTGATAGAGCAAATTGGTCATATAAGACATACAATTTCTCACGAGAGTCCCATTGCAAAATTATTATAGCTCGCAAGGCATAAAAAATAATAAACTGATCGTCATTCGAAAAAAATATTCCTCGAACAGAATTATCTGAATCTTCAGAAGCCGGTCGAACATAGGGCGTAGAAAATGCCTGAGTTGGAACATGTAAACTTTTTTTTGAAGACATATCAATAACTTCAGGAACTCCTCGCACACAAACATACTCGGAGTTATCCGAAAAATCATGGAGTATACTTTTTACATATGCAACATATTTTCCGTTGTGGGATAATGCTATCTTGCTAGTTCTGGCAGCATCAAGCGCAACCCCTGACGCATCAGTCAAAATATATTTTTTACTCAATACTGTTAAAAGATTATCCCCAAAATCCTCCCAAGAATCAGCTCTACCAGTATGGTCGCTATCTTTTTCGTCAGGTTCTTCAGAACTACCAAAGCAGCTTGATAAAAGCGTTGTAACTCGCGGGTCAAATGCAGCGGCAGCTTCTCCTCGTGGCACATCTGGTTTTTTTATTCTTGGCACAAGCGATACAAGCGATACAGAAGCGTCTTCTTCACCGTCATCTGTTACAGCACGCTTGATCTCGCTTTTTATTTCTAAAAAATCTTTAGTTTCTTCAGTCTCTCCAGCAGGTGCAGCTGTTTCTGCAGACAAAACAGTTGCAAAAGAAGCTTTTGGGAAATCTTCTGGGCCTGTTCCTGTTACAGATCCTGCCCATGGATCACCAGAAAAACCTGCTGTTTGGCCTGATACAGTATCCTGATCACCTGTTCTCTTGCGTTTTGCCAGCTCTCTTTCTTCTTCTCTCTCTTTTTCAGAGCTATTTTCACCTAAGCTCAATTCATGATTTCTTTTTTTACCGGTTGTACCGGTCATGCCGTAACATACGGTTATATCAAGAAACACGCTTATCAGAGACAAGCAAAGTACTAATTTTTTTAGTTTTTTTATCATATTTTTCATACAGCCTCTTAACTTAATCTTCTATGCCAGCATGACCAGCATCTTGTTTAACAGACGCAATAAAGATTTCTATCGATACATATGGCCATGGCTTATCTAATCGCTTACCACGAACTTTATAACAGGCCTCTCGAGCTCGCAAAGAAGCGGTAATCTTTCCCGCAGCACCACGAATAGAAATACCGGGACAAGAACCACCTTTGAATGTATGATTTATAACTGCTTGAGATGAACAATCAAGCAATGTCCATGAGTTCAAGATAAGCATATTGCCAGACTGAACAATAGACGATAGCACCCCATAATCACGGTCAAAAGCAGGACAATTTCTGAACCGAGTATTTTGACCTGTAAAAGCGTAGCCACAAAACAGTCCGAAGCCATCAAATATTTTTATTATACTATCGCTAGTATCGGCGTCTTTTGGAATGTTTTCTAACGTGATAATATTATTATCTGCATGGTCATTAACGTATTTTAACGAAATTCCATCGTTATCACTAGAAAAAACACCTTCGAGCTGATTAACTTTTTCTGCTGTGCCATCATGCAAAATTTTATAGGTTGCAATTTCGCAATACGTATCACCAATCTTTTCACTGCCCCTATAGCAATCTATACGTGACAGCACCGTTTGAAAACCTGCTTTATTCAACGTGCTTAATCTGCTTAACATGACTTTAACGGTTATGTCAGTCTCCGTAAATTTTTCTTGATATGATTCCGTAATTGATTTTTTTATTGCTGTTAAACCTTGAATATCAGATTCCTGAATAATGTGCTTGCTTGAAAGATCAAAAAATATATTCTCATAACCATTTGCATCACCACTACTTCTGATTTGAATAATTGTATCAGACAAGAAAAACAGGTGAATCCTACTTTTTTTAGAAAGTTCTTTACGTAAAATAGTTGCAATGGGAGCAGATGAAAAAAATCTTCCCGAGTCATCACATGTATATGCAGTAATTCGCCCTAACGAATCTGCAATTACCAAACAATTCTCATGAACATTAATAGATTTGATTCTTACTGTTTTTGGCAAAATATGCTCATCAAAAAAAATATATTTTTTTGCTTTGGCATCAAATTTTAAAACAAATATCATGTGTTCAGAATGGACTATAATCATCTGATCGTCAGACACAAAGAGTATCTTTTTTATGACAAAGTCGTGGAGCTCACCAAACTCGGGAAATTCATGATCAGGTTGAACCATGCGAGCGTTTACATCTAATGGGCGGACTATAATCTGATGAGCAGGATCACCGTACACATCTTTTTTTGCATGTATATCGACAATCCGCAAAACTTCTACCCATTCGTGATGCTCACCATCATAAGGCAGGTCAAGGCGCTTCTGTTGAATTTCTCCATATGCTAGATATCTCCTGCTATCAGATAGAGCAGTACAACCGGTTAAATGTGCGTTAATTTGAGCACCTGATGCGTGGGTCAAAACATGGTCTTCACACGGAGTAACAATAAGCCGTGGCCAATCCGATTGACGATTAATCACATCAGGATCTTCTTCGCAAGCACCAAAGCTGGCATCCGAGATTTTTGTAACGCTCGAATCAGAATCTTTTTCGTCACTAAATAATTCAAACGATCTACCTGCGATACCACCAACCATAGAGTAGCACGGTCCACAGATACTAACCTCTTTAGTTTCTCCGACAGATGCGGCTGCTTCTCCAGATGGCACAAGCGTTGACGTATGTGGGGCAGAAGCCTCTTCTTCATCGTCATCACTTTGCGCACTATGCTTGGTCTCGCTTTTTGTTTCTAAAAAATCTTTGGTTTCTTCAGTCTCTCCAGCAGGTACAGCTGTTTCTGCAGGTAAAACACGCATAAAAGAAGCTTTTGGAGAATATTCTGGGCCAGTTCCTGTTACAGATCCTGCCCATGGACCACCAGAAAAACCTGCTGTTTCGCCTGATACAGTATCCTGATCACCTGTTCTCTTGCGTTTTGCCAGCTCTCTTTCTTCTTCTCTCTCTTTTTCTCTCTCTTGTTCAGAGCTATTCTCACCTAAGCTCAATTCATGATTTCTTTTTTTACCGGTTGTACCGGTCATACCGTAACATACGGTTATATCAAGAAGCACGCTTATTAGAGATAAGCAAAGTCCTAAATTTTTTAGTTTTTTTAGCATATTTTTCATAAAAAGCCCTTATTTTACATGTTTATACGGGGACGGGATACTATCACATTTTTTCAAGATTACAAAGAATAAATGCAATCTACATCTATTATTTACTATTACCCAACTAATTATTTAATTATATCTGAAATTATTATTAATAAAAACGCCAATTTTACACATATTTTAATTATTAATAACACTTGACGAACTGAAAGAATTGTTTATAATAGAACTAAACAAGCCTGAAAAGCATGATTTTTCTTGCACCATAGAAACAGGACAGAAACAGAACGAAAAGTAGGTTGTTAAAAAATAAAAAATATTGGGGGTTATGCCATGATTTCAACACGTTTAAAAGTTAAAGAATTACTCAGAGAACGCCGCTGGACAACAAAAGTCTTAGCTGAAAAGACCGGTATGTCAGAAAGTTATTTAACACATATCAAGAACGGTACGCGCCGTTGGAACGAAGATGCGTTAAAGAAACTTGCTGGTGCTTTTGAATTAGATCCAACAGATTTGTTTGAACATTCAAGAACCCGTACTGACAATATCAATGCTCAGGTAAATATTTCTGAAGAATTACTTGCAAAACAGGCAAGTAACCCAGAGTTAAAACTTAACGTTGTTCCTGTTATGGGACAAATTCCTGCAAATCCATCAGAATATAATAATCAAATGATGCAAATCGCCACAGGGTATAAAGATCAATTTGTACCGGTGTTTGGCAACGCAGACAATACCATGTTCTGTCTTGCAATAGAAGACGCTGCAATGGCTCCAAATTTCGTTAAAGGTGACATGTTAATCGTTTCACCTGGTACATGGACCAATTCAGGCGACATCGTAGCCGTTGAATACGGTAACGAGAACCCTATCCGTACGATTATGCAAATCAACTTTATGGACGATTTTATCGTTCTTGAGTCGGTTAATCATAAGAAAGCACCGATTGCTATTGTTCGCGGTAAAGATACGTTCAGAATTATTGGTAAAGTTGTTTATAAGTATCAAAAACTCGCGTAATAGATCGCCAAGTGCGCTCCTATACTTCGAGACGGCCTACGGCCTCCTCCCAGCCTACGCTCTAACGTAGCTACGGCGGACAAGCAGTACGAGCGCCATTAAAAAACTCGCGTAAATCTTGCAAAATAAGCTGGTTCTGCTACCATTATAAAGATTTTATGTAAATCAGGGGTTCCATTAGTAGCCTACGATAACGTCATGACAATCATGGCGTTTTTTCGTTTAAACGTTATATCGTTATATCGTTTAATATATTGTTACTATCTCCTCTTGTACGTTATTACGTTAATTTTTTAATGTGGAGAGCCTTTTTATTATGTTACGTTATGAAACACTTGTGCTTGCGCGCACAGAAATAACCAACGACGAGCTTGCAACGCTCGAAAAATTCTTTGATAAGCATGTCAGCACTGCTCAAGGCAGCGTCGATGCATTTGATAAATGGGGAAAATTGCGCCTTGCGTACCCTGTTAACAAATCAGAATACGGCATGTTTATTCTTGCTCGATTCAAACTTCCTAAGACCAATGTCGGCGAAGTCGTTCGCGAAATCGACAACTTCTTAAAGTTCAAATGTACCGAGTTTGTTTTGCGCCATGTTTCAACAAAAGTCGCAAAAAATGCTCCAGCTGTTTATCAGCGTCCAGACTCTGTTGATACAGGAAGATCAGGAAATCTTGATTCATTCTTGAAAGACAACAAAATGGACAACCTGCTCAAGACCGTTGATAACAATGATTTAGACGACGATATGGACAATTAAGCTGATAAACAAGAAAGAATATTATGTCAAAAGTTAAAGTAAAAGTAAGCTCTCGTTTACTCAAAAAGAAAATTCGTAAACAATCATATTTGGGTCCTAAGCACTGCCGTTTCTGCGGAAAAGATGACCAAGAAGTATTGTTGGATTATAAAAACACCAACTTGCTCAGAGCCTTTTTAACAGAACGAAACAAGATTTTACCATCACGTGTTTCAGGTAACTGCTTTTTTCACCAGCGCTTCTTGTCGACACAAATCAAAATTGCTCGAAGCATGGCACTCTTGCCATTCTGCTCCGGACACATGTAATAAAATTTTTAATATATAAGAATTTTGTGTAAAAAACTTATGGGAGAAGGTTTAAAGGTCTTCTTCCATAAGTTTTTTTAAAATATCGTTAGATTATTTAGATTATTTCGAAATTATTTTGGTGAAAAATGAGCTTTAAACAAAGACTAGATTTACGCAATATTGCTATTATTGCACACGTGGATCATGGAAAAACAACCTTGGTCGACGAAATGTTAAAACAATCAGGAACTTTTAGCGATAGCCCAGATGGCGTTGGTCGCGTTATGGACTCAGGCGATCTTGAAAAAGAACGTGGGATTACCATTTTGGCTAAAAATACGTCTATTACCCTTCCAGACGGCAATATGATCAACATCGTCGACACACCTGGTCACATGGACTTTGGCGGCGAAGTTGAACGAACATTGCAAATGGTTGAAGGGTTCTTATTGCTCGTTGACGCAGCAGAAGGCCCATTGCCAGGAACACGTTTTGTTCTTCAAAAAGCGCTTCAGCTCGATTTAAAGCCGATCGTTTTAATTAACAAGATCGATCGTAAAGACGCCGATATCGAACGTACCGAAGGCATGGTTCACGATCTGTTCTTAGACTTAGCAACACGTGAAGAACAACTCGATTTCCCAATTCTTTACGGATCATCACGTAACGGTTATGCATCACCCGATAAAACCCGTTATGAAGGCACCATGCAACCGTTATTCCAAGCTATTTTAGAACATATCCCTGTACCAAAATCAGATATCGACGATTTAAGACTCTTGATTACAAACTTAGATCATTCAGACTATCTTGGTAGAATTGGTGTTGGCCGTATTTTTAGCGGTTCAATTTCATTGGGTAAACAGTTTATCTCCTGTAAAGGCGATAAAGTAAGCAAGCCTATGAAAATTACTAAACTCTATCGCTTCAAAGGCGTACAGCGTGATGAAGTTGAGTCAGCATATTTTGGCGACATCGTTGCTATTGCCGGCGTTGAAGAAGAGTTAACAATCGGTTCAACATTGTGCGATATCGACAAACCAAATCCATTGCCATATATCGAAGTTGACGAACCAACATTGTCTGTTTACTTCTCAGTCAACAACTCACCATTTGCTGGTAAAGAAGGTAAACTATTAACATCACGTCACATCCGTGATCGTTTATTTAAAGAAACAAAAACTAACCTTGCATTACGTGTTGAAGAAACTGACGCTCCAGAAACCTATAAAGTTTCAGGTCGTGGTCAATTGCACCTTGGTATTCTTATTGAAACCATGCGTCGCGAAGGTTTTGAAATGCAACTTTCAGCACCTGAAGTTATTTACAAGACCGTTGACGGCGAAAAATGCGAACCAATCGAATTGCTCACCATCGACGTCGACACAGATCACCAAGGCGTTATCATGCAAAACCTTGGCCAACGTCGCGCGCTCTTGCAAAATATGGAACTTCACGGATCTCATAAAGTTAAACTTGAGTTCAAGATCCCTGCTCGAGGCTTGATCGGTTTTAGAAGTCAATTCTTAACAGACACCCGTGGGACAGGTCTCATGAACCATAGATTTATGGGTTATGAACCATATGTAGGCGATATTCCTGGTCGTACCAAAGGTTCTTTGGTTTCGATGGAACAAGGTCAAATTACTGCGTATGCACTTGATGGCTTACAGCCACGAGGCGTACTGTTTGTTGCTCCAGGTGACGAAACATACGAAGGCATGATTATTGGTGAACACAGCCGAGATAACGATCTTGATGTCAACCCAACCAAGGGCAAGAAGTTAACCAACATGAGAGCTTCTGGTACCGACGAAGCGGTAAAACTTATTCCGCCACGTATTATGACCCTTGAATCGTCATTAGATTGGATTAATAACGATGAACTTATCGAAGTGACTCCTAAGTCATTACGTTTGAGAAAACGTTATCTTAAGCCTGCAGACAGAAAACGCAGAGACTAGTCTCAACGAGACAAGTCTTTCGAGATAAATCTCGCGTTCTCTTCGCGTAATATTCTTGATAATAAAAAAAGCCTGCGAGTTATATCGCAGGCTTTTTTTAATTCTTAATCTGGGAATCAGTTTCACTCTTTTTACCCAATTTCTTGGGTTTTTCTTAGGACATTTTCACCGAGTCTTTGCATGATTTATTATTTCTATTTGACTATTAAACCATCAATATCGTATATTTAAGCTAGTAGTAATATATAACAAATCCCTATAACATTACAAGGAGAATCCATATGAAGTTCAATATACGATTGTATTTACTGTTTTCGCTGCTTATAGCAGGTTTTGTCATGCAATCGGTCTCAGGCGTACAATTAGCGATAAAAACATATAAACTTGGCACAATTCTGCTTTATATGCAATCGTCTGACACCATCGCCCAGGTCAAAGAAGAAATATTCGCTCAAAAAGGTGTACCTGTTGATCTGCAAAGATTAGTCTATAAAGGAAAAGCGCTCGCCAACGCTGACACACTCAGCATGCACGCAAACCTCAGTGACGGGGAGACGCTTCTCGTTGTCGATAGCGCACCTGCACCTGCAGAATCAAAGACGTTTGAAGTAAACATAAAAACATATAAACTTGGCACAATTCTGCTTTATATGCAACCGTCTGATACCATCGCCCAGGTCAAAGAAAAAATATTCGCTCAAAAAGGTGTACCTGTTGATCTGCAAAGATTAGTCTATAAAGGAAAAGCGCTCGCCAACGCTGACACACTCAGCATGCACGCAAACCTCAGTGACGGGGAGACGTATCTCGTTGTCGAGAGCGCACCTGCTACGGCAGCGCCTGCACCTGCAGCACCTGGACCTGTAGAAGAAAAACCTGGAGAAGAAGAAACAATAGATCAAGATAACCCAGTAGAAGTATCTGATACACTTAAAAAAATAATCGCATCTAAGGGCTGTACACTTGACGAAGCACAAACGTTATTATCGAATGCTACTGCAAAATTTGTTCCAGGAAGACCTGGTCCTAATAGAAATTTAGCAACAGGTATAGGACTTTCGCTCGATGAACTGAGAGCTGAATTTCTAAAAAAATAATAATTAAATAACGAGAAGTAAAAATCGAGTAGGGGGCGGTTAATCACCGCCGCCCTCTCACACCACCGTACGTACCGCTCGGTATACGGCGGTTCATAAACTTTAACCAAGCTCACTACAAAGATTGCGAGTTATATCGCAGGCTTTTTTGCATTATTATTTTGATAGTAATAAATCGATCGACGCCCTAATGTCTTTGTCCCCATCAGCAAAAACTTTAGCTATCGCATATAACGGATATGAATGTATTTTTTCATGCACAGAGTAATTATTGGTTGAAAATAGCATACCATATGGACTTTCGCGATGGCTCTCTAAAAAAGTCTGCATACTTCTCAGCGTTTTGCCCTTCCCACTCTTAACTTCAACGGGAATAATCTGGCGCTCATGCTGTATAACATAATCAACTTCGGCTTCACTACCACGAGCATCGCGCTTCCAGTAATATAATTTTGCTTTTTTCATAGGATGCTCATAGGCAATAAGTTCCTGCCCAACAAACGATTCAGCAAGCATGCCTTTGTTGATGAAAAGCGCTAATGGATTTAAAAGCCAATCCCCTGTCTTAAGATCTAGAATAAATTGACTTAATCCAATATCGATAAAAATTAATTTAAATACATCTAGATCTGCTTGAGCTCCTAATGGTATACCATGAGCATCAGTATGCATAATACGGTGCACAACTCCTGCGGTAATTAAAAGATCTAAACAGGGCTCAAGCTCTCGTTTTCTAAAATCTCCGACAAGACTATATTTAAATTTTTTCCCAAGTTGCTGGGGGATATGCGAAAACAGAACATCAAGATACTTAACTTGATGGCTCTTCCCATATTTTATAAAATCGTATTGATATGCTGCTACAAGTGTTTGCGGGACCTGAGAACATGCATGCAAATTTTGCATGTTTTTCCAACAGGCAACGAATTGCGGCATCCCTCCTATTGCTAAGTAATTCCCGAGTAATCCAAGAATTTTATCATGAATAACCCTCGATATTTCTCGTTCAACAGAGTGAGTCAAAATTTCTTTGATAATTATATCGTGCCCAAGAGCGCTTAAAAATTCGATAAACGACATCGGATACATGTACAAAAACTGCACTCTACCAACAGGAACACCCACCTGCTCTATGGCAAAATCAAGTAAGGACCCTGCTGCTATGACATGAAGTTCAGGCATAATCTCATAAAAATAGCGTAACGCTACAATAGCATCAGGTATTGTCTGAATCTCATCAAGAAATAAGAGTGTTTGTCCTGGAATGATCTGTTTTTCTGTTATAGCGGAAATTTCTCGTAAAATTCTGTGCGGATCAAGATCTGCATCAAAAATTGTTTTTGCTTTTTTATTAGATTCAAAGTTTATTTCGACAAATGATGGGAATTCTTTGCCAAGCTCTCGCGCAGCATAGGTTTTTCCTACTTGTCGAGCCCCTCTCAATAAAAGCGGCTGTCGTAACGGGCTATCTTTCCAGATTCCCAAATGATAATCAATTAAGCGTTTCATGAGTACCCCAAATAAACCGTGCATTTTAACCATTTTTGTTCAATTTTACACCATAATTATAACCATGCATGGTCAAAATTCAAAGATTATTAAAAATTACGTCAAAAGCCCGCGATATAAATTAAACTATATCGCGGGCTTTTTTATTGGGCAAAATAAATACTCTAAAATTTACTGGAATATGAGTATCTGAAACTGAAACCCCGTCCCAGAATTGCTTGGATCGCTCACCGAAACCATCGAATTAAAGTATTGTCCACCAGGTACCTGAATGGTAAAAACGTTATTTTTTCCTGTAACAGGCATTATCACCCAAGGAAAAGCCCCCTGACCATTCGGGGGAAATGGAACAAACTTTGGGGGATCTTGCTGTTTCTGTGCTTGAGAAAAACGTCCTGCTATACCGGTTTGGGTTTGCGTCATGGGCGGCATAACAAGCATATACATGTCTGAAACATCCTGAATAACGTATTGATGAGCTGTTGGTAATGGGGTAATGTTAAAAAAAGAATTTGCATACACGGCACTCGGGTCTAGAGGCAATTTTACAGGCGTTGTTGTAAGTTGAGCACCATTATAGCTTAAAAGCACATCACCGGTTGGACTTGCAGGATCAGACATGACAAGCAAACAGGTAACAGGTGTTGCTATTGATGGTTGGGTTACCATTGTTTGTGCTAAACTTGTGATTGGTTTCCAGGTCGGCTGAGCAGGCGTCGTTGATGTTTTTGCTGTATTGCCAATCATCATCATCGACACAATAACAAAGACGACATGCAGACATTTGTTTAATAACCTAGTATGTATGTTGTTTACCATAACGACCCCTTATTTTTAATAATTATCTCTAAAATCTTTAAAAAACAAAAACCCTTTCTTGCTTATCTTATCTTGATTTTACCACAAATTACTTTCTAATTGCAATTATATCAAAATTTTAACACAGGCGCTTACTTCAGATTTTTGACTAATTAAGCATAAAAACGCAAAATTTATGGCTTTTTTATGCTTAATTATATTCAATTTGACATTCATAATAAGTAGTTTAGACTTAGTAAGTTAATTATAGAAACTTTAACAGTTACCTGTTTTAAACTAATTTATGGAGGTTATTATGAACGTTATCGTAAAAAAATTATTCTTTTTCTCGTTGTTGACAGTTTGCCTGCAAACAACGTTTTTTAGCATGAATGCCATGGACAATGCGTCTGGCGATAGTAAGCGTGAAGTTGCTCAGGAGCCTAAAACCCCAAAAGATCGTAATGCTATATTGCGGGAGACTGCTCAACTAAGAAAGCATGGGCGCTCTTCAACTGCAGGTAAAGCTCCAGGTACAGAAAACTTGCGCAGCTTGCCAAGTCCCGATTCAAAGATAGCAGCAGCAGCACCTACCCTAACCGACGGTGAAAAAAGAATCATAGGTTTTTATGAGGAAAAAGGCAAAAAAGATGCGCCTCCTGCAGAGCCTGTAGTCTCTGATGCAAAGAGAGAAAGTAAAGATCCACAAGACACAAAAAAGCCTGATTCTCTTGATGAAAAATCACTCTCTACAAGCTTGAGCGCACACGATATCATGATGAAAAAAATTCTCGATAGACAGACTATCGATGCAGCATCAACATTAGATGCTCTGGACGATCTTATAACGCTTAAGCAAAATGCTCGAGTAGCTCGCTATAGAATTATACAAAAACAATTTTTAATTGTTATCGTAGTAGTTGGCTGTGTTGCTCTATTCATCATAGATCCAAAAAGCTTCGTCATGCTGGCTTATATTGCAATAATTGTTGTACAAACAATGCCTCAATTAGCAGGAGCAATGGGAAGCGATGCATATCAAATCGAAGTACCAAAAAAGAGTTTAAAAGATCTTTCCGGGCTTCCCCAAGGCGTTCTGGATGAACTTGGTGCATTGATGTACCGAATGAAGAACCCATCTCGATTTAAGCGGTTAGGTATTAAAGAACCTCATGGAATATTACTTGAAGGTCCCCCAGGAACTGGTAAAACTCAAATTGCTGAAGCATTTGCCACAGCCACTGGCGCAACATTTATTCGATCAAGCGCAAGTAAATTTGTTGCCATGTATGTTGGAAAAGGTGCAATGAATGTTCGAGCTCTTTTTGAACAAGCTCGCGGCAGTACCCCTTGCATTCTTTTCATGGATGAGTTTGATGCCGTTGGTGCGCGAAATAGCAGAAATGGCCACGCTGAAATAGACCAAACTATTACCGAATTATTAACGCAATTAGATCCCAAAAGAAATACTGGAATCATAATCTTTCTTGCTACAAACGATGCATCAAAAATTGATCCGGCACTACGACGTGATGGTCGTATCGATCGTGTTTTAACTATGAATAACCCAAATGAACAAGGCAGAAAAGAAATTTTACAGGGATATATTAAAAATATTCCAAATCTTGCGCCTGATATTTCTCCTGAATTTATTGCGACGCTCGCAAAAACTACACCAATGTTTTCAGGGGCTTCTTTAGAAAATCTTGTAAAAACTGCGCAAACGCTTGCAGCTGACGAATTTCGACCGCACGTAACACGAGATGACTTTCTTAAGGCATACGATACGGTCTATAATAATCGGTTACTAGAAGAACCTTCAGAACCTGGTGATTATCGCTTTAAACCGGAACACTCGCTCGTTACACTCGCCAATGTCGCTGGCATGAGCAGAGAAAATCTTAAAGCAATTATGGAGAATGTCATTTCCCCCATAAAAAAATCTGCCCGTTTTGCAATGTTAAGAGCAGAGCCATCGTGTGGACTCTTACTTTACGGGCCTCCCGGTACCGGTAAAACACTTATTGCTAAAGCAATTGCCGGAGAGTTAGGGCATATATTTTTCTATGTTCCACCAACAGCATTAAAAAGCTCTTTTGCTGGAAAAAGCGCTGATAATATACGCAGATTATTCAAAGCAGCTCGGCAGTGTCCCCCTGCAATCATATGTTTTGACGAAATTGACAGTGTTGGCACCAGTAGAAAAAAAAGTATAATGCCAGATCCAGAACAACGAGCGACGCTAACGCAATTACTTACAGAGTTGGGTGATACGGCAAAAAATAGTGGTATTTTTTGTGTTGCAACAACAAATTCCGAAGTTAGTGAGCTTGACGAAGCGTTGGTGCGCGCTGGTAGATTTGATACAAAACTAACTATTGGATTACCAGATATCAAGGGACGAGCTGAGATTCTTTTGCTCTACAGCAAAAAGCTTGATTGTAGCCCTGAGGTAAATCCAGCGTTTATCAACACAATTGCTTCCAGGACCGATGGATTGAGTGGTGCTGATCTTGAAAACTTAGTAAAAACAGCCGCGCGAAATGCTGCTCTTGATGAAAAAAGTCCTGACAAAATTCAGCCACTGCACTTCAACAAAGCACTCCTTGAAGTAACCCATACAAAAACAACACCAAAAACCGGCATTCATAGATTATAAAAAATAAATTATAAAATATTAGGAGAATATTATGAAATTCAAAAATATTACGTTAATAATTATAACACTTGCTCTATCAACCCCTGCATTTGGCATGTTTGACAAGTTTAAAAGAATAACAAAAATAATACAAAAGCCCGCGGGCGAAACAGCAAAACCAGAAAGCAAAAAGCCTACAGAAGCCGTTGAATATAAGAGCGCTATAAACACAGAAACTACACGCACCCGAGAAGAAGCTGCAAATATGTTAAAAACTATCGAAACCTTAAACATACACAACATTGTTGAAAATGTTCATGAAAAAGATAGTAAACATATAACAGCGTGCACCGTATGTAAAAAACCACTTGAAGATAGCCAGGTCATTGCAATAGCTCAGCCCTGTGGCCATGTAGTAGGCCATTTGGAATGCGCAAGACTTTATATTACGATGACTGAAGATCGTTCCGGTATACATAACTGCACCCAGTGTAAAAAATCTATGGAGTCCTATAGCATGTACAAAATCACAAGCGAATACACCAAAATCGCTCTGCGCATACTCGCAAGCAAAAACATTAAAATCGCTTCGCCGGATTTTAAAAAACCAGCATGCGAATTTTACTTCAATGTAAACAAAGTAAAAAAATCAATACCAGTAAAAGCAAGGGTTTTGAAGCTTGTCACTGCTACTGCTTATTTTGGAATGGCCGGATTAATGGTATACAATTGTTCCCAAAAACCTATCAATACTGAAAAATGTATAGCTGGCTTACATTATTGTGCGTCTTACGCGCAAAACAGTTGTGCACATGTTGTTCAAAACGTCACGGCTTTATTGCCAGAACAAAACGTTATGCTCGGTCTATTAAGAAATGCAACATCGTATATCTTAGGATACAGATAATCATAAATTTTAAGAAAAAAAGAGGGCCTGTACAAAACGCTGGCTCTTTTCTAAAGATTAATTATGGAGGTTATTATGAAAGTTATCGTAAAACAGGTACTATTTTTCTCGTTGTTAGTAGCAAGTCTACAAACTGCATCGTTTTTTAGCATGAATGCTATGGACGGTATGGTTGCAGAAGACGGTAAGAGTGAAAGCAAAGACATAAAGCTGTTTGATGGTGACTCAAAACCAGCAACAAGAAGATCGCCTGCGGCAGCTGCTGCACCTGCAGCACCCGTGCCAACAAAGAAGCAATCTTTTCCTAAGCAACCACTCTACAAACGAGCAGTAAACTTGTTTCGTACCGTGTTTATTGCTTGTCCCGATATAATGCACAAAGATTCTGACAGCCCACAAACAGCTATTTATGATGCGTCAGGAATGAATGTATACAAACCTTTCAGCAATCCACTCCCTAAATCTATATATCCTAAAGTCGCTGATTTCTTTCTTGATACGAACAATCCTCAACAACTTGCTCTAGATATCGCAACATTAAAACAGGTTTCACGAGCTATGAAAATAACTGTTTCAAGATTACTTAATGACAAAGGCCTTAGTTGCCTTAATCCAAGATTTGCAAATCCAACCCCTTTGCTCAAGCTTGTTCAGTGCGATGCTAAAGTCCTTGATGATTTATATAAAACATACGAACAGATCCATCAGGCATTAGTTGTTGCATATGCCCAGAAAAATATCATTGCTATTAAAAAAATAGAACAATTTGCTCATAAAACTTTTACCTATGCGCTTCCAGATAACCGTTTTGAGTGGGATACCGAGTTTTTTAGGCACTTCTATTACCTTACAACAACAGGCAAAACCATAATACATAAACATAACCCAGACAGACACCTACCAACACAATATCCCGGTGACCTTCACTTGGGGATAGGAGGCAAGCCTCTAGATGAGAGCATAGTACGAAGAACTTCTCTGCTTTATGAATGCTGCACTTACCTAGCGGTTTTATATCAAAACTGTAGACAGCTCATAATTGCTGTAGAAAACCTTAAACAACATATAAATACTCTTAAAAATCAGATAAATCATTTAAAAAATGGGCAGATCACAATAATGAATGATCCTAATAAGCTCAGAATTCAAAATCTTTCATTAGAGTTACGTGAAGAAGAAATTAAATTACAAGAAGCTCAAGAAGCTCTAGCAAATTCTCCTCAAGCATTAGCATACCGTGATATGGAAAAGAAAATTGTTAGGTATATTTTGCATATGAGTAAAGATAAAAACCATTCCGCACTCAAAGCCCCTATTAACAATAAAAAGTGCTGCTCATTACGTAAAAGATATTTTTTCGTACATAAAACACCTATTCTTCATTTGGCTATACAAGCACAAAGTATTAATGTTCTAAAGGCTCTTCTTCGAACTAATATTTTTGATATCCATGAAGTCTTTGGCGATATGAATGCGTGGGAGCTTGCAGATGCACATGCAACATCAGAAATACGTGCAAATGCACCTGAAGTATCTCAAGAAATAAAAGAAGCTATTCAAAATGCTGGCGGCAAAATTAGGCCAAATATAATGATGCGTTCTATGGTTATAATCGGAGTAATAGTCTGGGGAGTAGTTATAAACGACGTTACGTCAAATCTCGCATAATTCTATGAATAGCGCGAGCCTTATACGAATACTATAGATTTTAGAAATTAATCGACCCATAAAAAAGGGCTTGTATAAAACACAGGCCCTTTTTTATGGGTAAAAATAAAAATTTATGATCGTTTTGAAAGACGATTAAAAATGTGTAACGTAAGAAGTATGCATATATTTACTAAAAGCCCAGCGCCAAGTGCTATACAGGCTGTTTTGTACATGCTATAGGTCGATAGTAATCGCCCTGTAAGAAAAAATGCAAACGACGTTGAAATAATTGTTGGAATCGTGAAGCTTATTTGAGCTTTGACTAAGTCCATATGATATGCTCCAGAACTTGTTGATGACATAAGCATCACGTCAGCAATAGGCGAAATAGTATTACCAACAACAGCACCAGAAATAATAGCACCTAATAACGGCACGAGCATAGGCACATCATGAAGCATAACAGGCGGTGTTATATGCATAGAAGCGATAACCATAGAAATCCCCAACGGAACAAGCATACCAATGGTCCCCCATGCAGAACCCATCATCGTTGAAATGAATGCTGAAATAAGAAAAAACATCAGGGGAAAAATCTGTATATCGATGTAGCTTAGTAATTTTTGTGCCAAGTACTGTCCCGTTTTCAAATCGTCTTTTAAAAATGAACTTAATGTCCAAATCAAAATAAGTAGTATCAAGGCGGGCGCAATAACCTTGAAAGCCTCTTGTATGATCTCAGGAATTTGTTGTGCTGTTAGTTTTTTTCTCATCACAAAATACAAGATACTCACACAAGTACAGATCAAACTACCCATACAAAGCCCTGCAAAAATATTTGATTTTTCAAGCGCTGGTAGCAAACTATACAATCCACCAAAAAGATAATAATCACCAAAGTAGAGCGTCATACTCACGATGGACAGAAATAACATCCCCATGGGAAACAAAAAATCGAGTAATGAACGCTTTTCTTCTTTCGTTTCTGAACGTTCTGTTATACGACCAACAACAGGAGTTTTGCCCGCAAACAGATTCCCCGTATTTTGTGCAATTTTTTCATGATACGCAAGCTCACCAAACGACAAACGTCCAAGGACAACAAACCATACAGACGCCAAAATAATACATGAATAAAACATCCATGGGATCATGCTGATATACACAAAAAACGGATCGCTGGCAACGATCGTTCCTGATGTAACGTTCGATGTAATACCTGAGTTACGTAATTGCGCTACAATTTCTGCCATCCAGCTGGTTAACGGAAATAGAACAGCGAGTGGTGCGGCAAGAGCGTTTACCAAGAATGCCAATTTTACACGTGGAATCTTGAACTGATCAGTAATGGGTTGCATAACAGAACCAACAGTTAAGCTACTAAAATAGCCGTCGATAAAGAAAAAAAATGACATGATTAGTGTTGCCATTTCTACCTGTCGTTGATCTGCAAGATACTGAGTGATGTATGCCCCATAAGCATGCCCAGCGCCCGATTTTTTTAGGAGGACAATAATGATTGCTAAGAAAAACAAAAATAAACACACAAATATGTTGGCACATCCCAGAAAAGTATCCCAGGAGCCAAGTTTTTCGAGTTCTAAAATTTTAATAATACGAAATATAATGGCCGAAAAAGTCTCTCTACAAGAAAAATCATGGGCGATATATGCAGCAGAAAAAATACCTATAATAAGTGCTAACATTATGCGGCGAGTAATAAACGCCAACACAACAACAAGAATGGGAGGGATAACAACAAACCAACCGTTTTGCATACTTTTATGATCGCTGAATAACTCGATTAATCACGAACAACGCAAATAAGATCACAAAATTTAAACCAATACCGGCAGCAAGTGATATGCCAGCTGTTTTGGCGAGACCGTATAGGGGCAAAAGTCGTCCGGTCAGAAAAAATGCTAACGACGTTGAAATAATCGTCGGAATCGTAAACCCAATTTGGGCTTTAACCAGATCCATGTGATATGCACCAGAGCTTGTAGCTGACATGAGCATAACGTCAGCAACAGGCGAGACGTGATTGCCCACAAGAGCTCCAGAAATTATAGCGCCCAGTAATGGGAGTAACATAGAAATGTCAGCTAAGATAACCGGGGGCGTGAAGTGCATAAACGAGACTAACATCGGGACACCCAATGGGACTAACATACCTATGGTTCCCCACGCAGAACCCATCATTGCTGACATACAAACAGCGACGAGAAAGAATACTAACGGGAATGATGCTACATCGATATAACCAATTAGTTTTTGAGCAAGATACTGTCCGGTTGCAAGATCATCTTTTAAAAACGAACTGAGTGTCCAGATCAAGACAAGAACCATAATCGCTCCGCCCATTAAAGCAAAAGATTCTTGCATCATAGAGTATATCTGAGTAATAACAATTTTTTTGCGTGCAAGAAAAAAAATTAAGCACATAAGCGCTGAAACAAGACTACCCATAAACAGTGCTGCAAAGATATTTGCTTTTTGTATGGCAGTAATACAATCATGTTGGCCCCCAAAGAGCGTATAATCACCAAAGTAGAGCATAGCTAAACTAATTATCGAGAGTAACGTAACAAGGGGAAATACAAAATCAAATATCGAGCTCGCTTGTTTTTGTTCATCTGAAATTTCAGACATACGACGAACAACCGGCGCTTTGCCGCCAAACAGTTCCCCCGTTTTTTGCGCAAACGCTTCATGATCGGCGATAATACCAAACGAGAGGCGACCGACGATTATAAACCATAATGACCCTAAAATAATAAGCGAATAAAATAAAAATGGGATCATATGGGTATAGACCCAAAACGGATCGGCTGCTATCAGTGTTTTCTCAGTAATAACCGACCCGATGCCTGAGTTTCTAAACTGCCCAACAATTTCAGCCATCCATGTCGTTAACGGAAACAAGACAGCCAGCGGCGCAGCAACAGAGTTAACTAAAAACGCGAGCTTGACACGTGGGATTTTAAACTGGTCGGTAATCGGCTGCATAACAGAGCCAACGGTCAAGCTACTAAAATAATCGTCAATAAAAAAACAGAGCGACATTAAAAGTGTTGCACATTCTGCTTTTTTGGCGCTCTTAAGTTTTTTCATAATAAAAGCACCATAGGCATAACCGCCACCAGATGTTTGAATCATGACGATAATAAACGTTAAAATAAGTAAGAATAAGCATAAAAATAAGTTTGTGCAGGTCCAAAACGACGTGACAGACGTTAATTTATCGAGCTCTAAAATAGAAATAATACGTGAGCCAATTGCAGGGAAGACGCGCAAAATATTAAAGTCATACGCAATAAGTGCCGCAGAAAAAATACCAAGCGCTAATGAAAAAATTACACGTCGCGTGACAAATGCTAACAAGACAACAAGAATCGGCGGTAAAACAACAAACCAATGATTTTGCATAGAAAACCTTTAAGATTAATATAGATTGCGAAAAATAGCAGAATTATATCATACTCTACTCGACATATGATCGATTTTATCATATTACTTTATTTGTAACAAAGAGTTAAAAAAGAATTTTGGCTATAAGAGGTCCCCTGAACGCCGTCGGTTTCCCTCTACTCGGACCTCCGGTCCTCCATCGGGACAGACGGCTATCGAAGAGACCACGGACGAGAAAATATTTGGGAATACATAAAAATTATGGCAAAAGCGTTAAAAGAATTATTACTTGGGATTATTCCCGAAGAGCATCAATGGAAAATAACGCTCTTTAAAAATTGGGACGAAATTATCGGGCCCATGAAAGATAAAGTTATTATCGAAAAGATCGAAGAGTCTGTCTTAGTGCTCGGGGTTTCGCATCCGGCATGGGCTCAAGAGCTTTTTTTACTGTCTCCTATGCTCAAGCAGAAAATTAATAGATACCTACAATCAGAGCGCATTACCCGTATTAGATTTAAATTTTTAGACTTACCGGGCCATCGATCTGATACACTAAAAAAGCAGACCGTTTATAGAGCCGGCGATGAACATAAGCATGTTGTTCTTAAGGCGATAGCGCTGAGCGCAAGTGAAAAAACAATGTTACAAACGGTTAATAATTATGAGTTGCGCTGTTCTCTTGAGCAATTTTTTCAGCGCTGCAAAGTAATAAAAAGTAGTTATGAGTAAGGGGGGAGCACCCCTCGAGACGCCACTATGTGGCCCTCGGGGCGACGAATAATTAGGGCGTAATGGTGATAGAAAAAAAGGGGTACGTATGACTATGAAAATTATGAAAAAAAATAATTTGGGAATTATAACCATACTGTTTGTTACACATAGTGTGATAAGTTACGCAGCGCCAGTAAAACAAGCTCAAACCAAACAGGCTCAAAAAAAAGCCCCCGTAACAGCTCTAAAAACAACAAAAACTGTAATTAAAAAACAGGCACAGAGTGTACCAGTACAAAGTGTGCAAACACAGGGAATGATTGAGGTTATTGGTACCGAACAGAACGACAAATCAGCACGTTATCTTAATTACGCAAAAGCATCGTATCAACAGATAAAAGCCGGTTCTTCAAAAGACAGTAATAAGTATCTTCAAGAGGCACTCAAGAATTATCAAAAAGTGCTTTCAAGCGATACCTCTATTTATCCGTATGAAGGCATGATTAAATTATTGTTTGATTGTGGCCATCATGACAAAGTTGTCGAATTATACGAGAAACGCCAACAAGAGTTTGACAGTGCATTTGCAGGTAATACATCGATACAATTAACACTTGCACAATCACTTATTATGCTCAATAAAGACGCACAGGCAGAAAAGATTTTTACTGAGCTCACGCAAAAAAATCCTGGCGACCCGTCGATTGCGTATCATACGGCGATCTCTTATATCAATAGTTTTATACAGGATCTTAATAAAAATCAGGATAAAGACCGGGTACATAATAAAAAAAAATATACTCGTGCCCAAAACTTTCTTGATATCTGTGTCGCTAAAAAAGCACTAAAATCAAAACACTTTTTATTTTATTTTCTTAAATCAAAACTGGCGTTAAGTAATAACGATAAACAAAGTGCTCTTGGTTATATCGAAAAAAGTCTTGGACTTGCGAGTAACTTTGACCAGGGCATATTGCTCAAAGCTGTTTTGCTTGAGCAGTTAGGCAAAGTAAACGAAGCAATTAAAGGCTACCAAGAGTATCTGTCACTTGCTGGTCGAGATGAAGCGGTTGAAAAGCAGCTCGTACAAATGTTGTTTACCCAAAAGCGTTTTGGCGAAGCAGCACAATATCAACAAGAACATAAACAAGAAGAACAAGACCAAAATCAAAATAGTACAAATTCCGGTGATATATATTTTGATCGTGCGTTACATGAACGAAAAGCAAATAAACTTGATAGCGCGCTTGAAAATATTAATAAATCGCTTGAAAAAAATCCTGATTTTATTCAAGCTCGACTCTTAAAAATTGATATTTTACTTGCCAGTAAAAAAACAGCTCCTGTGCTTGAGTGTATGGAATCATGGATCAGCAAAAACCCTGACGATCACATGAATATTCATACGCTCTTATTACTTAAGCATGCAGGTATTAAACGTGAAGAACTTATAAAAACACTTGAAACCGTTGCTCAAAAACAACCAAATGTTAAAATTTTTGCAGCACTGGCTGACTTGCATGTAGAAGACAAAAAATATAAAACAGGGCTTACCTGGTACAAAAAGATTCTTGCGCTGACAGAAACACAAAAAAATGCTCCCAAAAATGTAACAATAGACCCAACCTTACGATCAAAGACCCTTTTTTATATAGGTTATCTATTTTATCTGGCAAAAAATATCACTAAAGTCGAAAATATACTAAAGCAGGCTATTGCCAGCGCACCGGTCTATGCACCTGCATATAACTTACTTGCGTACTATTATGCTCAAACAAATACAAACTTAGACACGGCGCTTAATCTTGTAGAAAAAGCGCTTGCAACCGAACAAGATTGTTGTTTTTATTTAGATACCAAAGGTCTTATCCTGTTAAAACAGGGTAAACGAGAAGAAGCAATAAAAACACTTGAGATTGCGCATAGCCTTGCGCTTGATGACGTTGTGATACTTGAGCATCTTGCCCTTGCAAAAGGTGAAGAAGAGAAAACACATGAAGAACCAAAATAACAAAACGCTCTTTATTGTTGCTGCTGGCTCAGGTGGGCATATTTTGCCCGCACTGGTACTCGGACAAGCATGGCAACGAGAAAATCCATCAGGTAAAATTGTTTTTATCGGGAGTTCAAGTTCTCTTGATGTTAAAATTCTTGCGACTCACAAATATATTTCACAAACTATTTTACTAAATATCGATAAATTTTCGGTCAAAAAGTTTTGGTTGTATCCTAAAATTTTGTTTCAGGTTATCAGGGCGCTTATTAACAGTTTTAAACAGGTTTTTCGTTATAAGCCAGAAAAAATTATTTGCACCGGTGGGCTAATCGCCCTTCCCGTATCAATAGCTGCTCGACTTGCTGGAATTCCTGTTGAACTGCATGAGCTTAACGTCGAGCCAGGAAAAGCTGTAACGATTCTTATGCCCTTTGCGTCAAGGATTTTTATTACGTTCTCACAAAGTAAAAAACTGTGTAAATTTTTTGGTTTTGATTTTTCGCATAAATGCGAGCTCGTAAAGTATCCTATACGTTTTACCGAACAAGATAAACGGTGCGATAAGCTTATGGTTTTTGAGCGTATTAACGCTCGAAGAAACCCTTCGATCCATCAGAATGGACTTTATCCCGAGCCTGAGTCGAGGGGTCAGGGCGAGCGCCAGTACAAAAACGGCGCTCGTACTGAGCCTGTCGAAGTACACGAGCACACAGCAAGCTCATGCCCACAGTTCTCAAGCACAAGAAAAACTATTTTTATTCTTGGTGGGTCCCAAGGCTCTGTGTTTTTAAATAATTTATTTAAGAAGTTTATCGAAACCCAGCCAACAATCGCAAATTCCATACAGGTTATTCATCAGGCAGGACCCATAAGTGCGTATAACCAAACAAATTGGCCAGAATTTTATCAAAAATTACAGATTCCAGCGATGACGTTTAGTTATGACGAAAAGATACAGGATTATTACGCGATTTCAGACCTGATTATTTGTCGCGCGGGCGCTGGGACATTATTTGAGATCGATTTTTTCCAAAAACCGTGTCTTATTATCCCATTAGTAGCTCAGACGACCGATCATCAAATTCATAATGCGTTGGCTATGGCAGAAAAACAGCCTGAATTATTTCATGTGCTCACACAAAAACAAGTAACAGAAAATTTTGATCTTTTTTCTGACATGATTTTACGAATACTCGTACAAAGCAGGTAAAAGGCGCTCGTCCTGAGGAGTGAAGCTCTTAGCGAACGTCTCGAAGGATGCCCGCAAGGGCACGCCTATGTTTTAAAAGAGATCGCTTATTAATCATCGTCAGTATCGTCTTCGGTATCTTCGTCTGCAGCGCTCAAAGCATAAGTTTTTCGAACAGGTAAAACTAGTCTCCGGCAAAAAGCTGCGCGACCGCCCGGTTTAACTCTCCCAACAAGAATTTCTGCAAGCATTTCTGGCTGGGCTTTTTGTGCATCTGAGGTACCCGCTGGCTTTGTAATTGCCAGATTTTTAAGCTTTTGTGAAAGCACATGAAGGGGGTCTGTAGACCAAAGACCCCTTTCTGATTCTTTTCTAACATCGTAATAATCTAAACATATACATGCAAGTCCGACGTTTAGCCCATAAGACACAAGTTCAGTTTCTATAATTTTTGAGACTAATATTCGCACAGCATCTAAATCTTTATTTTTCAGGGCAACTACTAATGCTTGTATGTCAGTCTGGCCACCTGGAGCTTGCTCGTCGTCATCGTCAGAACTGCTCTCATCACAGTTCTCTGCACGAATAAAAGTCGGTTCAAATGAAGTATCACCATCGTCAAGCCCGCTCACATAGCTCAGGGTTGCCTGATTAAAAGCATCTGCAAATGGTAACTTCGTTGGTTTGGGAACAAGAGCCCCTGTCAAAAAATCTGTTGGGTTAATTTCTGGCTTTGGTGTTTTTATACCGGGCATTCCAGAAAGATTATGTAAAAAAATATTGGCAAAAATCCCAACAAAAAGAGTATTTTGAAATAACAATTTTTTTTTTATCATGGGTTCTCCGTAATCCAAAATCAAGAACACAAAAACAAGCAAAAACTAAGTACATGAAATTTCCAACCGAAGTATAAAAGGTTTTTATCCTCTGTCGAGATAATTAAAAAATCTGGTATGATAAGCCCATTATTACAATACCAAAGTAACAATAAGCTACGATATTATTTCGATATTATTTACGGAGAAATTTTATGTACCCTCGACTGATTCATATTTATGGACCCCTGTGGATTCAAAGCTACGGAACAATGATCGCCCTCGGCGTGTTGGTTTTTTTGTATCTTTCGTACAATCATCCGTGGCGCAAAGCGACAATTTCAAGCAACGATTACACAAATTTATTATCACTGGGATTATTTAGTGGCATTATTGGAGGTCGATTGCTTTTTGCAATAACCGATTGGCAGGAATTTTCACATAATTGGGTCGAAGTTTTTTACCCGTGGGTTGGTGGCCTTACGGCCCTTGGTGGTATTTTAGGTGTTCTGGCAACGATCCCTTTTTATCTTAAATATCATAAGATCAAGCTCTTGCCGGTACTTGACCTTGCAGCACTGCATGCACCAATTATCCAGGCTATCGCTCGCTTTGGCTGCTTACTTGCAGGCTGTTGCTATGGGGCTCCGTGTTCTTTACCGTGGGCAATTACATTTACCAACCCAAATACACCAGCGCCGATTGGCATAGGGTTACATCCAACACAAATTTATACAGCAGTTGCATCGGGCATAATTTTTATAATTCTATATTGGCTGAGCAAACAAACTTTTTTAAAACGGGGACAAGTATTATTTTTGTATCTCATGCTTGAAAATCTCTCTCGCTTTAGCATAGATTTTTGGCGTGGAGACCGTGAAGCATTACGAACACTTGGATGCTCATGCTTGTCGATTCAGGTGTCGACAGTACAGGTACTTGCGCTTGTTTGTCTTGTTGGTTCTGTTATAGGATTTATTTGGGTAAGCATGAGAAGAGCAGACAAATAGGGCGAGCGCCTATGCAAGACACCCATTTTTACTATAGTTTTTACTGGGCTTAAATTTTTATGTCGCTTTTTAATTTTATTAAATCAAATGTCTCGATTCTTGACGTCATCGCTGATTATGTCCAGCTCAAGTCTGCAGGCGGCTACTGGAAGGGGCCCTGCCCGTTCCATTCAGAAACTGACGCTTCTTTTACGGTAAGTCCCGACAAAGGGATATTTTACTGTTTTGGTTGTCACACTTCAGGAGACGTCGTTGGATTTATCGCAAAAAAAGAGAACTTAAATCAACTTGAAGCTGCAAAACATATTATAGAACAGTATAAACTGCAAGTACCTGATGATTTAAAACAAGGCGCCTTTAAAAATATAAAAGCACACGAAGAAAAAGATGCGTATTATAAGTTATGCAAAGAAGTTGCAGACTGGGCAAACCAACAGTTGTTACAGAACGAAGAAGCTCAAAAATATCTTGTATCACGTGATATTACGTATGAACAAATTAAGCTTTTTAACATAGGCTATTTTGTTGGTGGTATTAATCAGATGAACGCGTTTACAAAAAAGATGATCACTCAAGGGGTTTTACTCAAAGATCTTTTAGAGTACGGCATTGTTCTTGAAGGACGGTCCTATTTGTATTCGCCCTTTGAAGAACGTATTATCTTTCCTATTCGTGACATTATGGGTCGTTATATCGGCTTTGGCGGTCGTGTATTTAGACCCGGTGACGAACGGGCTAAATATTATAACAGTCGTGAATCTGAAGGTTTTGCCAAGGGGAAAACACTGTTTGGGCTCGATTTAGCCAAAAAATCGATGCTTGAGCAGTCCAGTGCTTTTCTGGTCGAAGGCTATTTAGACTGCATCGCTATGGTGAAAAATAACTATCCCAATACTATTGCAACACTTGGAACAGCCTGCACCCTTGATCATCTGAAAACTGTTGCTCGCTATATAAATACGCTTTTTATTCTCTATGATGGCGACCAAGCTGGTCAAAAAGCTATTTTACGGCTTACAGAGCTGTGCTGGGAGGTTAATTTAGAGCTTAAGGTTATTAAATTACCCCCAGGGGAAGACCCTGCCTCGTTTATGTATAAAAAAAACGATCTAAAGCCCTATATCGAGAACGCTGCTGACATCTTTACGTTTTTTATTACGGCAACTGGTGGGTCGTTTGCAACAAAAACATTAAGCGAAAAGCTTGCGCTGGGCGACAAAATTATTACGCTTATCGCTAAAGTTACTGATGGGTTTAAACAAGATATCTTGCTCCAGCAGGCCGCTTCGGTTATGCAAATCCCGTTTCAAACGGTAAAAACAGCCCTGGAAAAACACGAACATAAGCAGTTTAAAGCCCAAAATAGGCATGATTACAAAAACAAAAACGACTATAATCACGACCAGGACGATCAATCGAATCACGAAGAATTGTTGCCAGGCTCAGAAGTTCTCCCTGAATTTAAAGACGTACAGGCTGAAGAAATTTCACAGTTGGAAGAACAGATATTTTCTGCTATAATTAACAGTCTGGGAACATTGACTGTATTGGAGGTAGAATCCGAATTATTGCCACATTTTTCGCGCAATATTCAGCAACTTTTGCAAAAACTCCATAATTTCGTGACAACCAAGCCAACACTCAACGATACATTTAACAGTTATCTTGCGTCTTTAGACGAGCAAGAACGTGCCTGGGTAATTCGGGTAAGTATTAAATATCAGACCAATGCATCGAAAGAGCTTTTTGAACAGCTTATTTTTTGCTTCTGTAAGTATCATTGGAAGCAGATCGTAAAAACGGTAAATACTGAGATGCAAAAGGCAAAACAAGAGAACGATATTCAAAAATTGAACGAGTTATTTGTACGATTTTCAAAGCTTAAACAGGGGATTTTAAGTAGGGGACTTATATGAAAATAACAAAAAAGAGCACATCTAATGTACGTAAAAATAAAGACGCAAAAAAAATGAAAAAACCTCACGCTAAAATTCTAGCTAAAAAAAGTGCTGCTCCCAAGAGCCCTTCTAAAAACTCTTCTAAAAGCGTAGCTAAAAAAACCCCTGTTAAAAAAACAGTTGTTATTAAAGCTTCTAAAGCTACTCCTAAAACTACAAAAGTAGTTAAAATAGTAAAAAAAATAACAGCCCCTACAAAAAAAGTAATCCCATCTCAAGTAATTATTAAAAAAGAGATCGCAAAACCAGCACCTGTTATTACAAAACCTGTTGCTAAGCCCGTTATTAAGCCTATTATCAAGCAGGCACCTGTTATTACAAAACCGGTTATTACAAAGTCTGTTGCAGCTAAGCCAACTGTTGCGCCTGTTATCACAAAGCCTACAGGTAGTAAACCAGTTCTTAAGAGCGCACCAATTATAGCCCCAGCGCCCGTAGTAAAAGCAGGTAAAAAAGCGGTCTCAAAAAAGAAATCTGATGCTAAAGAAGTAAGAACTCCAGAAGACGAAGCAGAGTTACAAAAAACATTAGAAAAACAGACCGAGATTCTTCTTGAAAAAGGTAAAGCCGACGGTGTTTTGACCTACGAAGAGCTGATCGCTTTTAATCAAAAATTCAAGCTCAGCGAAGAAGACGCAAACGAACTTTTGCGCTTACTTGATAAAGAAAATATTGATTTACTCTCACAAGAAGAGCTTTTAGCTGACGGCGGCTACGAAGGCTTTGATGAACCTGGTTCATTTGAAACACGTAAGCAAGATCTTGAGTCATCACTTGAAGAAGTAGAACTAACTGGCGAACTTGGTGATGATGACTTTGCTGCAGAAAAAGAGGTTGAAAAACTCAAAGGGCTTGCAGAACCGAGTCAGCTTAATGATCCCGTAAAGCTCTATCTTAAAGAAATTGGCAAGATCCCGTTGCTTGTAAAAAACACCGAAAAAGCAATTGCTGACAAAATCGCAGACGGAAAACGTGAATCGATCGACGCAATAGCACAGTTCCCGTTTGTTGCAAAAGAGATGATCGGCTTTGAAGAACGTATTCAAAAAGATCCAATTTTCTTAAAAGATCTTATACAGTTTTCAGACTTTGATGAAGATAACTCTCCAAAGTTTGAAGAAGAAAAACAACGATTGTTAAAATCGATTGGTAAAATCAAAGACGTCGTTGCAAACGAAGATAAAATTTATCGATCATATCGCAGCCAGCTCGATAAAGAAGAAAAAAAGCGGGAGATGCTTTTAAAGGTCGAAGAGAATAAGAAAAACGTTACTGCAGCAATTAAAGAAATTAAAGTTTCGAATAAACAGATTCGTAAATTTGGTAAAAAAATAGAAAAGTTTGTCAGCAAAATTAATGAAAAAGAAGATGAGATCAAGACAAGCGAAGAAAAATTAAAGTTTTATCAAAGTATTAAAGCACCCAACGAAGACGATCTTGAGCAAATAGCGTTTTTAGATAGTGGGATTCGTAGTGCACAAAAAATTATCAAAAAAACAGAAAGCGAATCGGGTAACTCTAAAGAACGTATGCTCAAGCTGTATCGTCAGTTTGCGATTGCTCAGAACAAAGACAAACTCGCAAAAGACGACTTAGCTAAAGCAAACTTGCGTCTTGTTGTTAATATTGCAAAAAAATATATTAATCGTGGGTTACACTTTTTAGATCTTATTCAAGAAGGTAATATTGGTTTATTAAAAGCTGTCGAAAAATTTGAATTCGAACGCGGATTTAAGTTTTCAACCTATGCAACCTGGTGGATACGCCAAGCGATCACCCGTGCTATTGCTGATCAATCACGAACAATTCGTGTACCTGTGCACATGGTTGAAACCTTAAGTAAGATTAACAAGATTACACGTGCATACGTTCAAGAGACCGGCAAAGAGCCAAGTTACACCGAGCTTGCTAAACAGCTTAATCTTGATGAGAAGAAGATTAAGAATATTATCAAGATCTCTAAAGAGCCTGTATCGCTTGAAACACCGGTTGGTGACAGTGACGATACCTACTTAAAAGACTTTATTGAAGACGAGAATGAATACACACCAGTAGATGCTGTTGTGAACGACGATCTTAAAGAAAAAGTTCGTGAAATCCTTAAGACCTTAACGCCACGCGAAGAAAAAGTTCTCAAAATGCGCTTTGGTATCGACGTTGCATCTGAGCATACACTTGAAGAAGTTGGTAAAGACTTTTCTGTTACCCGTGAACGTATTCGTCAAATCGAAGTTAAAGCGTTACGTAAATTACGTCACCCATCACGCAGCAAAAAGCTTCAAACGTTTTTTGAAAAAGAGTACGACTTACCACCATCAGACCCGACTGAGTAATTAATTTTATAAGGGCATGCGTTTTTTTAACGCATGCCCTCTTTTTTTAATACACCAGGACAAATCTTAGTCCCGACAAAAATAATACATCTGAGTAAAGTTTTAAAAACTCAACAGAACCTAAGTAATTTATACCCCTACTTGCTATTCTGTTACCCAAAAATCTGGTATATTTTGCTCTTATGAAGATAGTGCACATTATAACAAGCCTAAAAATCGGCGGTGCAGAAAGCGCCCTGGTTAATTTTCTTACATATGCTCAAAGATACGATCAAGCATACGATAAAGAACATCATGTTATTTATTTTCATGCTGGACCCAACGTACAAGCAATCAAAAACTTACAGATCCCAACGTACCATATTTCTGGAGTTATTTCATATTGCGATCCGCTTGCACTCTATCGATTATACAAACTCATACGATCGATCAAGCCAAATATAATTCACAGCTCGCTCTGGTCTGCAAATATCATTGGGCGTGTTTTCGCTCGATATCTTAAAATTCCAATTATCTGCGATTTACACGGCGACTGTACCCAAGAAGGGTTTATACGAAATTTTTTTGACCGATATACTGTATCGTGGGCAGACAGTATCATCGCCGTCTCAGATATCGTTAAAAGTAAGTATCTTAAAAATATTATTTTAAAACCTAAAGCTTCTCACGCGAAAAACAAATTATTACACGAAAATATGGCGCAACGAGTCATAACAATAAAAAACGGTATTGACGCAGAAGCTCTTGTCACCAAAGCAACACAAGAGCCGTTATCCCGTCATGATATTGGGCTTAATTCACATGACTTTATTATCGGCGCTATTGGGCGTCTTGAGCCCATTAAATCATACGACTTGCTGGTGCAAGCATTTGCGCTCATGCTCAAGCGCACAACGCCTGAAATCATAGAAAAATATGGGGCACCTAAGTTATGTATTATTGGTGATGGCTCGGAGATAAGTAAAATTCAAAATCTTATTAAACTTTTGGGCTTAACAAATCATGTTATACTTACCGGCTTTCGCACTGACGCCTATCGATTTTACCCACTTTTTGACTGCTTTGCATTATCATCACAAAGCGAAGGTTTATCGATTGCTTTACTTGAAGCATTAAGTTTTGGGTTACCGATTGTAACAACCCATACAAATACAGAGCATGAAGTTATCACTCATGCTATAAACGGGCTTTTAGTCCCAATAAACAGTCCTGAAAAACTTGCTCAAGCGCTTATAAAAATATATTTTGATAAAAACCTACGCACGACAATAGCTCAAACAAATAAAATACTGGTTCAAGACGCTTTTGATCTTACGACCAACGTACAAAAATATCTCACGATCTATAAAGAGTTATCAAAAAAAAAGAGCACTCTAGAAATTCTCTAGAGCGCTCTTTTTTTATATTTAATTATATATAAAAATATTTATCCTATTCTCAATATAAAATTGACCTTAACTCTGTAATGTTTGCATCTCGTGCGCGCAGCTGCGCTTCTAGACGAGCAATTTTATGAGCTTGAAACGCTAGGCGCGCTTGGTCAGCAAGATAATCATCTCGAGAATATGTATCATATCCGTCATCATCTTCATCATCAGTCTCCTCATCATCAGTCTCCTCATCGCAACCTACAAAATCATTGCTGTCATCATAAAAATCACATACTTCTTCAGTCTTTTCATCATGATATAAGAGGTTCTCTTTTTCTTGCTCTTCGGCTTTTTCACATTCATACGCTTCAATTTCACGCTCAGATATTTCAGCAGGATCACGCTCAACATTATTACCAGATGCTAAAGCTTTTTCTCGTGCTTTTTGACGGATTTTTTCATCAGAAATAGCTTTGTCCATTCTAGAGAGCGCTCGTTTTTTTTCTTTAAACTTTTGAGCATATGCTTTTTCTAATGCCTTAAATTCAGCTTCTGATTGTGCCGATGGCTTAAATCTGTTTGGATCGCGTACAACACTGGTTGTATCTCCCATACCAAACGCATTCACATGACATAACAACATACAGATAATCGTGTAAAAACTAACGTTTATCATACGAGCAAAATTTCGAGAATTCATAAAAACCTCTTAAAAGTATCTACTGATCGCCAAAACTTAACGCAAGTTCATAGCGGGGTCAAGATTCTAGCGCAAATACAAGATTTTCATAGTTTTTTATAATTTTAGTTTTTTTACGCAAAAATCGCCGCTTGTTAAGATCATTTCACGCATAATCTCACAACATATCGCGCTGGTCGCGATATAATAAGCCTGAGTGTTTTGGCGTTCTTATTGAGCGTTTTCAGTAAAAATAACTATCCAGATTGAAATTAAATAACGCCGTGCAAGTCGCACAAATCAAGCTTGAAATTAATTTTTTACAACATACATTTTTGTTTTTTTGAGCCGAAAAAAAATTGCTTTTTTACCCCGCCTCGATTACACTTAAACTATATTTTTAGATAACCTCCATTTCCCCTGTCCACGGCGTTCGCCTGGATGGGGGTTTTTTTTGCTACAAAATATTTTATATAGAATTAAAAGGCGCACCCTTCGAGACGTAAAACTCCTCAGGGCGAGCGCCCGATAAGAAAAACTTGTGATAAACGAAGCACTCAGCACATTTCGCATGACCATTGCATACGATGGCACCGATTTTCACGGTTGGCAAAAACAGCCGATCGATCTTTCTGTATCAGAATGTCTCGAGAAAACCTACGAAAAAATTTTTAAACAATCTATTACTATTACTGGTGGATCTCGTACTGATTCTGGTGTTCACGCACTTGGTCAAGTTGCCATGTTTAAAGCAAATACTAACCTATCCGAAGCTGATATTCTACGTGCCTGGAACCAAGCACTACCAGCAAGTATCATTATTCGAGATATTACACGAACACATGACAGCTTTCACCCATGTTTTAATGTTCTAGAAAAGACTTATATCTACACACTCTTTTTAAAAAAACCGTTACCCTTTGTTGCCCGCTACGGCTGGTATTATCACTTTATCGACCGGGTCGACCAAGAAAAATTTTACCAAGCGCTTCAATTGTATATCGGCGAGCACGACTTTGCTTCGTTTTCAAAACCAGGTCAAAATAAGCCAACGATTCGTTCAGTTAATTCGATTACGATCAAAAGATTATCGCGATGGGGAGCTATTATCATAACGATTAAGGGCAAATCTTTTTTACATTTTCAAATTAGACGTATGATCGGCTATGCATTAGATGTTGCCAGAAGACCTGAATTATCGATACACTATATCCAAAATATGCTGGATAACCCAAATCCCCAGCAAACATTGTTAAAAGCTGATGGATCTGGGCTTTGTTTACGTAAGGTAGTATACACGCATGACATTTCAGGGTTTTAGCGAATTCACAAAACGTTCGTTCACCGCACTCATCTTAATTCTCTGTTTTGGAGGGTCATATCTCCACTCAGGACTCTTATTCTCTCTGATCCTCGCATTTGTATGTCTGGTGATTTTAGCAACAGAATGGCCCAAGCTCGTCCCTGTTTCGCCGATGCACTATATTTTACTATCACTTGTATATCCAGTTACGCCAATAATAAGCTTAATCGCGCTCACGTTACACTATCGTGACAGTAACTTTTTCTTACCTGCATACCCATTTTTAATAGCTTGGACCGCTGACACCTGCGGCTATCTTGTAGGTAAAGCCTGTGGCAAGCACAAAATTTACCCATCTATCAGCCCTGGTAAGTCGTGGGAAGGTCTTTTTGGTAGTTTTGTAGGGGTCTTTCTTTTGAATATCGCCCTCGTACCGGTTATAACCAAGAGCACGATATACACAAATTCGATACTATCGATTATTCTTCTTGGGCTTTACTCGTTAATACTTACGATCATCGCGTTTCTTGGGGGCTTTTTAATCTCGTATCTTAAACGAAAACATGGGCTTAAAGACACCGGAAGCTTACTCCCCGGTCATGGCGGCTTTCTTGATCGTTTTGATTCAGTATTTTTTGTTGCACCAGTTATTACTATTCTCGCTTGGCTTGTGCTGTAGCCCAGCCCCTTGGCCTACCATAATGCCGGTCCATCATACCCTCTAAAGAGTCGTTATATAATTTTTCGTCAAGATCATCAGCTATTTTTTTGAGCGTCTTTTCGTCATTTTTTGCACAAAATTCTTCATACTCATCGACTAACGATTCTTTTGATCTGTAACTATGCAAAAATTTTAGAGATTTTTTTAGATCAAATTTTTCAGCAAATTCTTTAGCGTGCGCAAGAACTTGGTTGCGCTCTTCGCCCTCTTGATATAACGTATCGAGAATAAATTGAGCTGGAATAAACCGTTCATCAATTTTGTATGTTACAACAAAAGATGGTTTTGTATCATGAGATAGACGTACCAAAACATCGGTCGACATATACCTACGACCATGCTGGTCATTTTGTTCGGCATATATAAGCGCAAGATAAAAAGGTGGAAATGAATAGGCTTGCGTAATTTCTCCAGATTCTAATCGACGCCTCAAGATATCTTGAAGAGAATACGATGCCCACGAAATTTTACAAGATCTCCTATATCCTGGTGCATCAGCCCCAAAAAAAACCTTCTTTTCGGGATCATACCAAAGCTCTTCGGTATTATTAATCTCAAAATCTTTATGATTCATAAGCGCTAACATTATACGAAGAGAGACTTTCGAGAAAGAATAATCAGAATGCAAAAGACATTCGTTCAATAGACAAACGGCAGAAACATAGAGCCAATTTCCTGATCCATCATTTGGGCTGGCGCCCAAACTCAAAGCCATTACTGCTTGATCGTAATTTGCATGAACGATGGCTTGGCAAAGCATATCTTGTAAATCGGAGCACCTACAATATTCAAACTTATACGGGTGATACGGGTTTTCATAATTAAAAATTATAAACAGTTCGTTATCCGACTGACCCCAGCCCGCAGGCACATTGTATCTATTCACCTGAACCGAGCACTTAGGCGCATAAAAAATAGTCTGGCAAATGGTTTTTTTTATTTTATAATCATCTGGATGAGCCACACAGAGCTTGCCAAATGCAGCACTCATAGCTTCTATATCTATGGGGTCTATACGATCTATACGTTTTTTAGGTTCTTTCTCTTCTTTTTTTATCGTTAGATCTCTATCTCCTGGAGCCGCAGGAGATGCCGGCATCGCACTCCCGTTAAAATAGCTCGTTAATAAAAAACAGAACGTTAGTGCACAATAGCCTAGGCTCTTCATGACATACTCTCTATAAATTTATAACGTACGTTTATACATACGCTCGTTACGTAAATTTTTCACATTACCCGAGCAAAGTTATCAGCCAATACTTCAACTGCTTTTTCATCAAAATCTACGCAATCATCTGTTAACTGTTCTTTCGAACGATAACCATTCAAAAACTCTAAAGCTTCTTTCAACTTAAATCTTCGAGCAAAATCTCGGGCTTCAGCAAGAGCATTATCACGATCTGAACCTTCTTGATATAACGTATCAAGAACAATTTGAGCTGGAACAAACTGCGAACTAATCTTGTATGATTTTAGTACATAAGAAGATTTTTGATCACGAGATAAACGAACAGTAACATCTTCTACCTGCCCATTAAACAAATCAAATTGACTGCAAAAAACAAGCACATACAAGAAGTACGATAACGGGTATTTCTCGTGGTTTGCTTCTAAATTTTTTTTCCAATTTGTACACTCGGCGTCAACCCAACCCTGATGCTTCTTTGCGTCAATCAGAGTTTTTGACAAAGCAGAGATATCAGGCACATACAGAACAAACATTTCCTTGGCCTTGTCATAACAAAGACATTCACAAGCATTAGCTTTAAAATCTCTATGATTCATGAGCTCGACCATAATCTTACGAGAACCAGTTATAAACCTTTGAAAATCTGATGCCATAGGTATATCAAAGGGCAATAAAGCTGCTAGTAATGGAGGAGGGCTCCACATCCCCTCAATTTTATCGTTTTTCTTGTTCGGACTAGCACCTAGATGTAATGCCATCATAGCCTGGTTATAATCTCCAGTAACAAAAGCATCGTACAACATAGCTTGTACGGTAGGAAAATGTTTGTCGTTATATGTTATCTCACACTCCGTTATACGAACACGACCTTCTGGTCCCTTAAAAATAATTATTTCTATTGGGTCAAACCCGCATGTCTTTAAACACATCTTCGAATATGCTTTTGATTCAGCACAAACTTGATCTAACGCAGCCTCACAAGCTTTTAGATCAACACGCTTCCAAGAGGTTACATGAAATTCTGAAGATTTGGGAGTTTCAGGAGATGCAGGAGCCGCTGGTGCTGACATAGCGCTACCGTAAGAATATATCGTTAATAATAAGAGGCTTGTGCACGAAGTTCGTACAAAATAGCGTAGATTCTTCATAACATACTCTCGATATAATTAAGAATTAAGAAACCCAATTTTTGTAAGCGTAACACAAGATGACGTTGTGAATAAACCTAAGTTTTTATCTATAAAAAGAGTTATGGCCTGCACTGTACTTTACGTACACTACAGGCCATAACCTATACTATTTTACGCTATTAAACGCAAAGACAGCAATTTACCATGAATCGCGACGTGGACCTCTGTCACCACCGCCGAAACCACCACGGCTACCGCCGAAACCGCCGCCTGTGCTGCTACCGCCACGGCTTCCACCTGGACGGAACCCGCCGCCATTACCACCTGGGCGACGTTCTTGTCTTTCGTTAGCTTCGCTCACACGAACAGCTCTGCCTTGGAAATCTTTGCCTTGTAAATCAGCAATAGCCATTTCAGCTTCTGATTTTTCAGCCATTTCAACAAAACCAAAACCGCGTGATTGGCCGCTGAATTTGTCTTTGATTACGTTTGCTGATTTTACTTCACCGAATTGAGCAAACAAATCTTGTAATTGTTGATCTGTAACACTGTGAGCTAAGTTTCCTACGTATAATTTCATCTTTAATCTTTCTATTCTAATTCTAAATATATCTAATCTAATTAACTATCATCGGTACCACTTGCAGCTGGTCCATACTTTAAAAGCTCTCTAAACTAACTAATCGATGAAGACTCCTTTAATAAAACATTCGCTCAACGAGATATCGCAATAAAAATATCAAATTTTCTATCTCTTAATAATCTCTTTAAATTTTCATGCTCTTATTATACCAGTGTTTAAGAAAAAGCTTCAAACTTTTGGCAAAAATAAGCATTTTTAGGTGTTTTATACAAAATCAAGCCGCTGTTTGAGCCTTTTAAACGAAAAATAACCCCCAAAACCTATAAATCCGAGCACAGCAATCAGGCTTACCCAAAACGGTAGATAACCGTCAGGCCCAAAAACCGACGCTCTAATGCCTTCGGCGATATAGGTTAACGGGTTTATAAGCGCTATATAACTTAATACGGGAAAAGAGGCTTGAGCCATTTTAAACGTAAACCAGAAGCAACCGGTAAATAACATGGGGGTATAAACACGCCGCCAAACGCTATTAAATGTCCGTTGATTCTTGATATAACCTGCCAGTAAAAGTGCAAATACACCAAAAAAAATACCGGCACTCATAAAAATCATACAAAATTTTATTATCGATAAATTATGCAAATCAAGACGGTCACCAAGTAATAATTTTCCCATGGGCAATAACGGGATTGCCAGCATGACAGAATGTAACCCAAACGATACAACTTTTTGTATAAATAACATACGAAACGAGGGAAACGGTAACACTTGGTAAAACTCGATCGTTCGCATGCCCTCAAAATCGTTTACTAACTCGGCCCCGAGTCCAACAGCTAAATAAAAAAACGATGTTGCAAGAGAGCCGATCAGCAAAAAGCTTCCATAGTTTTTATCCATACCAAACGCTGTCAAAACGTACCCAAACGTAATAGCAAGTGACGTTGGCCATGTAACCATATTGATCAGATCGCCCATAAAATCTTTTTTAATAATCAAAAAATCCCGCCACAATAAGTTTTTGAAGATTAATAAACTACGTACAAATACCATAATTTTTTCCCATATATTTTATGTTTTTACTTTCAAACATCATCAGCAACAAGATTTCTTAAAGCCTCTCGAACAGTTTCGTTTGTATCAAATAAAAGTTTCGCTACGGTATAAAGAGGATAGGTATGTACCCTCTGCTCATGAGCATAATTATGCGCAGAAAACCGTATACCGTAAGAAGAATTGGGATGCGAATCTAAAAAGATGTGCATACTTTTTATTCTTAAACTCGTACCTGCTTTAACTTCAACAGGAACCACTTTTTCTTGTATTTGTATCAAATAGTCAACCTCTGCCTGGCTATTGCGATTCTCCCTGTGCCAATAAAAAAGACTACTTTTAGTTATTGGGTCTGCATATGCCAACAATTCTTGGCCAACAAATGCTTCTACGATTTCGCCTTTATTAATAAACGTCGTGAGGGGTTCGATAAACCATGACGTTATATCAAGACTCAGTGATGCTTGGCTCAGTCCAACATCTAAAAAAATAATTTTAAAGTCATCAAGTTGTGCTTGAGCCCCAATTGGAATACCCTGCCCTGCACTACGGACAACAGGATATACAAGCCCTGCTTTTTGTAAAAGTTCTAACGCTGGCTCAAGTTCTCTTTTTTGATATTCCCCCACATGACTGTATATAAATTTATTACTCAGCTGCGATAACGCGTGAGCAAAAAGCGCATCAAGATATTTAATTTGGTATACCGTTGCATACTTATTAAAATCTTGTCGATAGGAGTCTAGAAGATCTGTATGTACTTGCTTTACTTTACGAGATGTTTGAGTTTCAACCCACGTGTTAACCGCGGCTGGCATGCCGCCTATCGCAAGATAGGTTCCAACTAAATTAAGGAGCGTCATATGGAGATCATCAAACAAAGGCTCCTGAAGATCATGCTTCAAAATTGTTTGCGCCCATCTCGCATGCCCAAGAGCAACTAAAAACTCTAAAAATGACATTGGGTACATATAAAGACTGGAAATACGCCCTACGGGCATCCCTACCTGTTCTATGGCAAAATCCAAAAGAGACCCAGCAGCAATAACATGCAACTCGGGCATTATTTCATAGAAATACCGAAGAGCAATAATTGCCTTGGGAACCACCTGAATCTCGTCAATAAAAAGCAATGTCGACCCAGGGGTAATATCTTGTTTGAAATATTCTGAAAGCTGAAAGATTATTCTCTTCGGATCAAGATCTTGCGAAATAATATTTCGAGCCACCTCATCAGATTCTAAATTAATTTCGACAAAATGCTTAAATGTTTTCCCGAGATTGCGAGCTGCATGGGTTTTACCAACTTGCCGTGCGCCGCGAAGCAAAAGCGGCTTTCTGTTGTATTGATTATTTTTCCATTCAAGTAAGAAAAAATCTATCATTCTTTTCATAAAAGCCCTCTTTAGTCGTCAAAAAACTGATTTATAGCACCGATGTCGAAAAAACAAACTAATTTTAGTCAAAATATGTCGAAAAAACAAAGTAATATTTGTAAGTATATGTCGAAAAAACAAAGTAAAGCAAGCTCTTGGGTATTTGGGCTCCATTTGCGGTCACATCAAGAATGACCTACACTCCTGTATCTAGATAAAAATTAGATAAAAAATAACTAACATTGGGAAATATCTCATGATTACTATCAAAACACCGGGGAACTCATGATTACTATCAAAACACCGGGGAAATTAATGCTTGCCGGAGACTGGAGCGTTCTTGAAAGTGGGAATCACTGTATTGTTATGCCTATCGACAAATATGTCACGGTAACTCTTGAAAAAACAGAAGCACAAATAAGCACGATTTGTGCCCCAGATATATATCACGAAACAATTCAGATATCATGGCACAATTCGCAATTACATATAATTACAAAACTATCAGAAGAACAAAAAAAATTATTCTTAACCGTTCAAAAAGCACTCGAGATAGTTCTTTCGTATATTCAGGAACAAAACCTAGAACACTCAGAAAACATCGAAATAGACAATACAGAAAATAGAGAAAATTTTGCTCTCACGATTAGTTCAGAAATCAGTACACTCACACTTCCCGATGGGACAATAACTAAGCCTGGGCTGGGCAGCAGCGCAGCAATCACCGTAGCTGTTATAACGGCATTACTTGATCTTCACGACTTTGATGTAACAAGCGTAATCGCAAAAAATATTATTTTTAAACTCGCGTATCTTGCGCATATTCAAAGCCAAGGCAACATGGGCAGCGGCTTTGACATAGCTGCATGTACGTTTGAAAAAGTTATTACCTACCAAAGACTTGATCCCATATGGTTGGTAAAAAAAATACAAACGACAGAAAGCCTTACAGAGCTTGTCAATACAAAATGGCCCCAACTTGTTATAGCACCAATAATTATCCCAGACAATATGCGTGTGATCGTAGGCTTTGTTGGTACAAGCGCAAAAACAACAAATTTATTATCACTCGTGCAAACGTTCAAAAAAAGAGATCCCGAAAAATATCGCGAAATCATACATAATCTTGAGACTATCGTAAAAAATTTAATCGAACAGCTCACACAACATAATAATCATACTACTATTATTAAACTTATTTCAGAGCATCGAGATTTTCTTAAAAAATTGTCTGAATTGTGTGACAACCAGCTGGAAACGCCAGAACTGACAAAACTAATAACCATTGCACAAGAACATCATGCAGGCGCAAAATTTTCAGGTGCTGGCGGTGGCGATTGTGGCATAGCCATCTGTTTTGATGAAATAACAGCCCAAAAAATTAAAATTTCTTGGACAGAAAACGGGATCACCCCACTTGATATTTCGATCAAAAAATAGTGTTTTTAATACGTGGTGCTCATAAGGGCGCTCGCCCTGAGGAAGGCCCTCAGGCCTGTCTCGAAGGGTCGCCCGTTCCTAAAAATAATAGCGCGTCTATTTTTAGACGCGCTATTGCAAAAAAATCTTACGTAAATAATTTATGCTAACGGTGTTAACGTTCCACCAGTTATAACACTTAATTGATTCCCACTCAAGCCTGCTTTAAAGCTTACAAGAACCAATCCACCAGGCAAATCCCTAAATGGTACATAACCTACTGAAATCATATTTATAAAAAAATTATTCATAGCATTTGCAAATCCAGGAATATTTGGATCACCGATCCAGTGCGCTGGATTGTTAATATCACGTTCTATCTGCGGTGCTAATGAATCTCTAAAAAGATAGGTATTTGCTATAGCAAGCGGCCATAGGTTCATTTCTATGCCCTTGCCAAGCTCAATAACATTATTAGTGTCATAAAAATTTGATGCTGTCCCTGTAAAAAATATAAAATCAAAATTTACGGCAAATTCTACTTTAATACCAACTGAATCAATTGATGCTTTGTATCTTCGCGTCTTAACATTGCCCTCGGCATCTTTATAAACAACGGGAAACTCAGGATCTTGGTTATCAACAAAAAAAGCACCGTTTGGGTCTATTGCAAAAGAAAAACCAGAAACTTTATAGCTCTGTAATTTCTTTGCAAGCAAACTTTGAATCTGACCCAGTTCTGCACGAAGCGCTTGATTTTCCGGTTTATGTGATACCATTAAACCCATCACGCTTTTGAGTAATTTTTCAAGCTGTTCTTCAGAGAAGCTTGTTCCTGCAGCCATTGCATTATTTAAATTCTCATACGTATCTTTAGGCAAATATTTTGCTTTTTTTGCAATGTCATTTGCCAATCTAATTGCGTCCAGTTTTACTTGATCGTTCAGTTCTGTTAGTTCTGCAACAGAATTTCCCATTACCCCCAAACAAATAACAAGAGCAATAAAACCATTACGAAGCGTATTCATACAGTCGATCCCTTCTTAATATACTATAAAATTACACGATACAAATAACAATTTGGTAGTATAAGCTATCCAATAAGAACAACAAGTTTTTTCAAAAATAAGCTCGAAAAGCTCTATATGGGCATTTCTGTACATAATATTTTATAGCCTAATCGCTGACAAGCGTGCGCTACACGATCTTGAGTATCATCTGATGTCAATGCTAAAATTAAACCGCCCCGGCCGGTACCGGTAATTTTTGCACCCAACGCTCCTGCACCACAAGCAACAGAAACAATTGTATCTAGTTCTGGAGTCGAGACCCCTATTTGTCGTAATAATTCGTGATTCTCGTTCATGAGAGCACCCAAACGTGCGAGATTATCTCGATTATTTTCGGCTTCTTGAACAATATTTTTATAGTGCGAGATTATGCTATTTACGAGCTCTGGATTATTGTCTTTAAATTTTTTTACCAACGTAATAACTTCAGACGTTGGCATTGTAAAGCCACTATCGATCAAGACAATTTTTGTACTATTTGTTTGATCTAAAAATTTAATGTCTTTATTTTTTTGAAAAACAAATAACCCGCCATACGTTGCAGCAGTTGTATCAATACCACTGGGGTTACCATGTACAGCACGTTCACCATGTAAAGCTATTTCATGAATCTCGTTATCAGGCAAATTTAAATTATAAAAATTATTAAGTGCACGCGTAAGAGCAACAGCCGTCGCAGCACTTGCACCAATGCCGCCACTCGAGACAACAAGATCTCCAGCAAGTGTGATCTCAAGATTATCGATAATACCCATGCGCTCTACAATATTTTTTGCTAACTGATTATACGCATGATACTTACTTTCAAGATATTTCACACCAGGTATTCTTGGGCGTTTGTCATCAAGCAAGATTTTTTGATCTAAATTTTGTAATACGCGAACCGACGCAATCGTGCTCCACGGTAAGCTGGCAACAATTGCCGGTAAATCGTGAACAACAAAATGTTCACCAAATAAAATAACTTTTCCGTACCCATGATTCATAAATATTATGTATTTATCACAAATTTAATACCGTAATACATTAACCCGTCTTGTCCGTCGACAATATAACGTCGAAATACTGACCGCACAGAAAGGCCGATAGAAAGATCTTGAGCATGTGCATCAGTAACTTGGGCCAAAATTACCGGACCATCGTCAAGCTTAATAAGCGCCAAACAGTACGGGACCGAATCTTTGAATAATTCTGTTGATGCTAACACTTCGGTAAAAGACATAATCGTCCCATGACCACGCAATTTTTTTGGCGTAAATACACGAGAGCCACAGGAACATACATACACACTCGGATAATATGCTTTTTCGCACGATACACATACTGCACCTTGAAGCTGGTATCTATTTTTGATTAAGCGCCAGTGCTCAATTGGACTCGTTATTCCCATGATTACGCTTCTTCTCTTATTTTTTCTTATTTTTTTATTTCACGTGTTACTTATGTATCTATAGCTCTTGGGCAAGAATGTGTACTGTTACCGTCGACCCTAAACCGCCCATTGAATGCGCAAGCCCCATACGAGCATCGCGTACCTGACGGGAGCAAGAACGACCGAGCAACTGTTCAACAAGCTCAACAATTTGGCCAACACCCGTTGCACCAACAGGATGACCCTTGGCTTTTAACCCGCCTGACATATTTACGGGAAGTTTGCTCTGTAACGCCGTTTGGCCTGCCATCGTTGCATATCCTGCTTGACCGTGCTCAAAAAAACCAAGATCTTCAAGTGCAATAATTTCTGCCATCGTAAAAGCGTCATGCACTTCAACAAGATCAATATCTTTATGGGTAACTCCAGCAATCGTAAAAGCCTGTTTTGCTGCATATTGTGTTGCTTTAAATTCAGTAAACGTCTCGCGCTGACTGAGTGCCAATGTATCAGATGCTTGCCCAGAGCCAATAATCGAAACGCCCAACTTACCTATTTTTTTTGCAAACTCCGGCGTACTAATAATAACCGTTGCAGCGCCATCGCTCATGGGCGAACAATCAAGCAACGTTAATGGGTCAGCAATAACAACTGACGCTAAAACATCTTGTATGGTAATTTCTTTACGAAAATGTGCCCGTGGGTTTAAACTTCCATTTTTGTGATTTTTGACACTCACTGTTGCAAGATGCTCACGTGTAATACCAAACTTGTGCATGTACGCACGCGTCACTAATGCAAATAACGCTGGAAACGTCGCGCCCACAAACCCCTCTGTTTCATAACAGGTCGCACTCATTAAACTTTGCGTGCCTTGGGCATGACTAACATCTGACATCTTTTCAACACCGCTCACCATCACAACGTCTGCGCGACCCGACTCGATTGCTGCAATGCCTGCACGCAATGCAAGACCGCCAGAAGCGCATGCGCCCTCAACGCGCGTACCAGAAATATGCGCCCCAAGAATACTTGTTGCAAGAGCCCCGATATTAACTTGACTCGATAGTTGCCCTGCACACATATTGGCCACAAAAATTTCTTGTATTTCCTGTGGTGCAAGTCCTGCGTCAGCAAGTGCTGCAAGCTGTGACTCCGCAAGCAATTGTCGCAAGCTTTTGTCCCACCACTCTCCATATGGTGTAGACGCTATACCAATAACTGCAATCTTCATCGTATCCCTTCTCGGGCCTGATATATTTGGCGATACTGTGCATACCCAATATATTTCTTATCGTGTATATATTCAGATGTTTTTTTGGCACTGTGTTGTCGTTTTTGTAATAACGACGTTGTTGTCATGACAAACGCATCACTCCCTGAACCGCTTCCATAACTGACCAATAAAATTTTTTGTCCTGCTTCTGCGCGATCAAGTACACACGTAAGCCCCAACAATGCTGTCGCGCTATAACTATTGCCAATATCAGGACTGATCAAACCAAGCTCTAACTGCTTATGCGAAAACCCAAGCTTTTTCCCAGCTTGCATTGGAAACTTACCGTTTGGTTGATGAAATATTACATGATCAAAATCTTGTTGGGTACTCCCAGTTTTTGCCATAATTTTTTCTGCAGCTTCGCAGGTATGCGCAAAATATGACGGCTCTCCGGTAAAACGTCCGACATGCTCAGGATACTGTTGTAACGACCGACGCCAAAAGTCTGGTGTATCTGAACTAACCGATAACGTCGCGTCAATTGTTGCAAGAAATTCTTGATTGTTCGCACTCATAATAAATCCAGCAGCTCCAGCTGCTGCAGTATATTCTAAAATATCACCCGGCGCCGCTTGGGCAACATCAGAGCCTATAGCAAGGGCATACTGAACAAGATTGCTTGCAATAAGTCCATACGCTGCTTGCAAAGCAGCAGTGCCCCCTTTACAAGCAAACTCCATATCAACAGCGAGATAGTCACGCGAGCAACCCAATGCAGTCCCGATAATCGTTGCACTCGGCTTTACGGCATACGGATGGCTCTCGCTGCCAATATATAACGCACCCACTATTTCTGGTGCTATGTCAGCACGAACAAGAGCATTTTCTGCCGCTTGTACAGCTAACGTTACCGTATCTTGATCATAGCTTGCAACCGCTTTTTCATGCACTGCTAACGACGCTGTAATTTTTGCATAATCCTGTGCCCAAGCTTGGGCAATCGCTTCAGTTTTTATGCGATTTTTTGGAATATATGCACCGTAACCAACAATCCCAACTAATTGTTTATTTCGTTCGCATCCCTCTACTCGGACCCTTCGACAAGCTCTGGATCCTCCATCGGGACGAACGGTTTCTTCTGTCACAGCTCCCCCTTTTCAAGCGCTTTTGATATATCAGATGCTCGCCCCACTGAGATATTATTTTCACGTATCATACTATCTGCAACAGTGTCGATTAATAACAATGGAACGCCGGCTTGAATAGCAATATTTTTACTATGCAACTTCATGTGCCCTTGCTGAATCCCCTCACTGACAAGTGCGCGCAATGCAGCAAAGTTTTGTGCGAGTCCAACAGCGACCATAATGCCTGCAAGCTCAGCTGCTGTTTGTACATTAAGAATTTTAAGCGATAAACGTGCAATAGGATTCGTTTTTGTCACTCCTCCAACAATGCCCACGGCTAATGGCATCGTAAGCTCACCAACAAGATCACCGTTATTATCTTGATAGTAATGTGATAACGGGCTATAAGAGTTATCACGCGCTGCATAACCGTGTGCACCTGCTTCAAGCGCACGAAAGTCGTTTCCCGTTGCAAGAGCAACAGCATCAACACCGTTCATGATACCCTTGTTATGAGTAACACATCGATACATATCAGCACGTGCAAGCGCAAGCGCATCAAGAATTCCGTCGATAACATCTTGACCAAGATCTTTTTTTTGCCAAACAGCACGAGCAGTCGACATACGTTCTGTTGCAAGATTTGAAATTATTCGCAAACAACTTCGAGCTTGAACAAGCAAAACAATACGTGACGCAATAGCTTCGGCAAACGTATTCACGATATTGGCACCCATAGCATCTTGCACGTCAACATGAATATGCACAACAAGCATATCGCCTCTATCTGTACTATACGTATGATACGAAAAGCTTTTAATACCGCCACCACGAGCAATCAAAACTGAATCTTTTGCATGAACATACGCAATAAGTTCAAGCTCATGTTTTTTGATTATATCGAGAGCTTTCAAAATATCCTGTATCCCAACTAACTGAATAAGACCAATCATAATAGGTTCTGAACTTGTTGTCGTAAAACCCCCTAACTCCCGTGCAAGCTTTGCAGCATAGCTTGCGCCTGCAATAACACTGGGCTCTTCAGTTGCCATGGGAATAAGATAATCTTTATTATTAATACGAAAATTGGTTGCAATACCCAACGGCACCGGCATGACAGAAATAACGTTTTCAACCGTTTGCGTATACAAATGCGCATCACCCTGAACAAGTGCTTGTTTCAAAACATCAAGATCATGCACCTGTAACATCGAAAACTTTTTTACAATCTGTAATCGCTGTTCGATACTCTTTTCAAAAAAACGTGGGATCCTGCTCGATACGTTTGGCATACTATTTTTTTCTTATATTTTTTTGGGCTCTAGAGCCTATTTTTTTTCTAACAACGTCTTAAAGTGCGCTATTGTCGCCATTACTTCTTCAACCGATGCTTCATCTTCTAAGGTCGATATATCACCAACTGAAGACCCTTGAACAACAGCGCGCAATACACGTCGCATGATTTTACCCGAGCGCGTCTTAGGGAGCTTATCGACAAAATAAATTCCTGCGGGCGTTGCAAACGCGCCAATATGTTTACGAACAGCGTCGATAATTTCTTTTTTGAGATTATCATTGCCGTCGATGCCGGTTTTTAAAATAGCAAAGACAACAACATTTTCGCCTTTAATTTCGTCTACTACAGGAACCGCAGCAGCTTCTGCAACAGATGCATGCGCAACAACAGCACTCTCGACTTCAGCTGTCCCAATGCGATGACCTGCGATATTTAACACTTCGTCAGCGCGCCCTAACAACCAAAAATAGCCGTCGCTATCTTTAATTGCATAATCACCCGAATAGTACATGCCCGGGAACTTTGACCAATAGACTTCTTTGAATCGTTCTTGATCACCAAAAATTCCCAGCGTCATCCCAGGCCACGGTTTTTTGATCACTAAAAAGCCTTTGGTTCCTGCTGGCACAGATTTACCATCACTATCAACAACATCTGCGTCTATACCAGGTAACGGCAACGTCGCTGACCCTGGTTTGAGCGTGACCATGAGCTGTTCTGCCCGCGGTGAAATCATAAAGCCACCGGTTTCTGTTTGCCACCAGGTGTCAATAACAGGACACTGTTCGTTACCTATATTTTTACTGTACCAACGCCACACTTCAGGATTAATCGGCTCACCAACAGAACCAATAACTTTTAAACTCGATAAATCATGCTGTTTAATTAATTTTTCATCGTGACGCATGAACATACGCAACGCCGTTGGTGACGTATAAAAAATTGTAATACCGTATTTCTCAATAAACTTCCACCACTGGTCGATACTTGGATAGTCAGGAGCACCTTCGTACATAAAAATCGACAGCCCATGTAATAGGGGCGCATAGACAACATACGAATGACCCGTGATCCAGCCGATATCTGCAGTACACCAATAGACAGACTCTTGATTCACATCAAACGCACTTTTAATCGTACTATAAACATAGGTTAAATACCCACCGGTCGAATGCATAATCCCCTTAGGCTTACCGGTCGTTCCAGAGGTATATAAAATAAACAACGGATGATTCGATTCCAAACGTTCTGGTTCTACATAGGCGACAGCATTTGCATCAAAAAGATCATGTAAGTAAAAATCCCGCCCCTCGACCATGTTAAGTTCTTCCTGGCGCTCGCCCCTCTGGCTATCGGGCTGCTCGTTTTGGCGCTCGTGCTGAGCTTGTCGAAGCATAGGAGCGCCAGCACATTCACTGCGCTTAATCACAATAACTTTTTCAACCGGTGTACCGCCCACAAGAGCGTCGTCGACTATTTTTTTGAGTTCTAGCTTTTTGCCACGGCGTAAACCGATATCAGCAGTAATAACAAATTTTACCTGAGCATCTTCGATACGATCACGTAACGCCGTTGCGCTAAAGCCTGAAAATACTACAGAGTGTGTTGCGCCGATACGTGCAATAGCGAGCATCATAGCAACAGCTTCGGGGATCATGGGTAAATAAATAACAACAACGTCCCCTTTTTTCACACCCTGTCTTTTCAAAACACCGGCATACTGATTAACCAAAACATATAACTGTAAATAGCTATATGTGCGTGTGCTACCGTTTTCATCTTCCCAATAAATAGCAACCTTATGATGTAACCCAGTCTGAACATTCTGATCGACACATGCGTATGACGCATTTATCTGGCCGCCGGCAAACCAATGAGCAAACGGTTCGTTCCATTCAAGGGCTTTGTCCCACTTTTTAAACCACGGAAGCTTTGCTGCCTGTTTTTCCCAAAACTGCTCTAAATCTAATAATCCGTTAAACATCTTCATGCCCAAGACCCTTGTGTATAATATTTTTTTATTTCTATAATTTTTGTTTCTATACTATCGTGACAATAAATTTTCACCAGTAGCATACATTATTATCGATCAGGATAAAAATGGGTATTTTAAGTTTTTTATACGAACATCATGTTTCTGAACCTGTACACCATAGCTTTTGCAAAAAGAACATATTTTAATTACGCTTATAAATAGCTCTTTTATATCCAATTAAAGAACAGTCAAGGGGTAAATCTGTGAACAAAATTGTCAAAATAACCTGTTGTTTTATAGCAACAGTTACAATACTTATGATAGCTGCATTATGGTGTTTTAGTCCCATAATGCTTCAATTTCCTCAGACAACTGGGCAATATTCTGTCGGAACTCGTTCAGACTATTGGATAGACAGAAATAGAGTAGACCCTTTTGCTCAACAATCTGGTGTTTTACGAGAATTTACGGTGAAATGGTGGTACCCATCAGATGACCAATCACTCGGCAAGCAGTTTCCCTATATGCCAGATAAAATACAAATTTTAAAAGAGAGAATGCGACAACAAGCTTGGTATATTCCTGAGTGCCTACGAAACTCTTTGCTTAACATCACTGTTCAATCAATACCACAAGCTACAATCTGTTCTTCAAAAAAATTATTTCCTGTTATTGTTATATCGCATGGGTATGGTGCATGGAAAGAATTATACACCAGTTTTGCTCAAGAGCTGGCAAGCCATGGTTACGTAGTTATTGGCTTGGATCATCCAGGATTGTCTGATCTTATTGTATTTCCTGATAATAGAGTAAGCCGAATTGCCCCACAATTCACAAAGTCACACACAAGATCAAGCGAAGAAAACGATAAGTTTTATGCTGATGCTTTTAAACAATGTATCCCTGATATTCGTTTTATAGTCGATAAAATTGTAGACACAAATAATGATAAGAGCAGCGACTTTTATTTAAAACTTGATCTTGAACGCATAGGGATTATGGGCCATTCAATGGGTGGAATCGTTGCACTAGAAGCTTGCAGAACCGATGAGCGTTGTAAAGCAGTTATTGTTATGGATTTATGGCGGTCTGATGTTAATAGCACACAGGCACTTGCAAAACCATGCTTGTTCCTACTTGGTGAGCATAGTTTTATGATGCAAGATGATCCATGGTTTAAAAATCAACGACATCAAATAGAAACCTTTTGCACAAATAGTGCTCCTTATTGCTCCCAAGTTATTATTAAAACAGCAGGACATGATGCCTTTTATGATCTCATCTTGCTTAAAAAGCCATTATCCTATTTTTTAGGCTTGACAACCTGTTCCGGTGATCAATACGCTACGCTTGCTATCATTAATAATCATATTCGAACATTCTTTGATGCTGCATTGGGATAATGGAGATATTAGACTTTTCCAAACTCTTTGTGTAATTCAGCAATAACTGCACCAGAATCTTGCTTTATTTTTTCTTGTAATCTTTCTATCGCACCAATTCGTTCTTTACATGGTGGATGGCTTCGAGTTTTAAGAGACCCCCGAGTAATTTTACCCACAACAGCATAATCGTGAGGGTCACAAGCCCTTGAAAGCTCACAATCACTCCGTAGAGCATCGATAACAGACCGACACCCTACTAACGCAGCTGCGGCCGCATCTGCTCCAAATTCGTAATCAAACGAGCTATGTTTTTTTGCACCATCGTTATCGTTACTCGTATATTGAATAGAATGCCCACATTCATGCGCAAGGTCAGCTTCAAAAAAACGTTCGCTTTGTAAATATTCTGAGAAAAGAGCTTTTTGACGAGGCAAAGCAGTA
>Ga0206848_1009_pt1 | contig 79125 bp, 62 predicted proteins | sample Alteio_BWOrgCont_18_FD_152635 | JGI IMG/M metagenome (GOLD analysis project Ga0206848, IMG submission 152635) | Enriched cells from forest soil in Barre Woods Harvard Forest LTER site, Petersham, Massachusetts, United States -... | ecosystem: Environmental > Terrestrial > Soil > Temperate forest >...
TGACGACCCTGCGTTCTCGAAAGTGTTTAAACGGATGAAGTCATGGATGTATGACTTTTTTTAGAGAGAGCTACAAACAAAGAGTGTTGCGATAATAGATAATGACATACGACGTCATCCCCGTGAAAACGGGGATCCAGGCAAAGCTAACTTGTTAAACCCCAAAAAATTATCTATCAAAAACAAAACGCCCTCCTGATAAAAAGAGAAAGAAATAACGTGGGTTTTGCCTGGATCCCCGGTCAAGCCGGGGATGACGTAGTGAGCCCCTTAATAATTTAGACTCCAAAGAAAAAATGGCTCTGGCAAAATAATTTTGTTCGAAAAAGAAAGGGGATGAGAATGATAGAACTCAGTTTTGAAGAGTCTGAAAAACACCAAGTCGCGGGCGCATGTTTGAAAGTAATAGGGGTTGGTGGTGCTGGTGGGAATGCAGTTAACAGCATGATCGAAGGACAGGATTTAGAAAATGTCGAATTTATTGTAGCAAATACGGACGCTCAGGCACTTAATGCATCACTTGCAACCCATAAAGTAAAACTAGGTGCTAAAGTAACCAAGGGACTCGGCGCTGGATCGAATCCAGATATCGGTCGTCGAGCAGCAGAAGAAGATCTCGATAAAATTATCGATCATCTTGATAATACCGATATTCTATTCTTAACGGCAGGGTTGGGAGGCGGTACAGGGTCAGGAGCTCTTCCGGTTATTGCGGCTGCAGCCAGGGAGCTTGGAATTTTAACTGTTGCAATTGTAACAAAACCGTTTGCATTTGAAGGCAAACGGCGCTTAAAACATGCTGAAGATGCAGCAAAAGTTTTACAAGAAGCTGTTGATACACTTATTATTGTGCCAAATCAAAAACTACTCGATTTGGTTGACCCAAAAATATCAATGCTCAATGCGTTTGCTCTTTCAAACAATATTTTAAAACAAGCGATCAAGGGCATCTCTGATATAATCACAAAAACTGGGCATATTAACGTTGACTTTGCTGACGTCAAAGCAATCATGAAAGATATGGGTATGGCGATTATGGGTACCGGTATCGCTCGTGGTAATGATCGCGCACGCCAAGCAGCAATTAACGCTATCAGTTCACCATTGCTTGAAAACGTTAGTATTAAAGGCGCTAAGGGTGTCTTGATTAATATTACTGGTAATCACGAACTTGGATTACAAGAAATTAATGAAGCTGCATCAATGGTTTATGAAATGGTCAGCCAAGACGCAAATATTATCTTGGGATCGGTAATTGACGAAAGCATGAATGAAGATATCATGGTCACGGTTATTGCAACCGGCTTTGAAGATGCACCAGTCGAAACCAAAACATTTGGAGCGTCAACACTTGAACGATCTGATAAAACACAGACACATACACTTAACGATATTGTTTATCAAAATCATGTTCAGGCTTCAGCTCATAGTACAGAAGGCGCAACAGAAAATAGCCTAGAAAAGTTTGATGCCCACGACCAATCTGTAAGTCAAACTATCGACCAAGCAAAGACACAACTGTTTTCTCAGCACACTTCTGTAGATATAGCTCAGGACCAAAAGCTTTATGCTGCGCCGATACTTGATGGCGATAACGCAAGTCTTGATATGAGTGATCTTGATACACCAACGTTTTTGCGTAAAAAAGCTGAACAAGAAGCCCAGAATAAACATTAAAAAATACGAAATACCCCTCGAGATCCATCCTACGCCCTACGTGGCTACGGAGGACAGGCGCTCGGGGCGACGGATAAAAAAGCGCTCGTACTGCTTGTCCGCCGTAGCTACGTTAGAGCGTAGGCTGGGAGGAGGCCGCAGGCCGTCTCGAAGTATAGGAGCGCTATAAAAAAAATAGAGCGACATATTATACACATGTCGCTCTATTTTTTTGAGCCATTTTCAAGTAAAATGGGCCCATGAATACAAATCTAAATATTTTTGAAAATCAAAATAAACAGCACATAACCGACGCCCATATATTTTATGATATACTTAAAACATATGGTCAATCAGAAAAGAGTTTTACGGCTTTTCAGGAAATCATAAAAAGTTATTATAAAAAAAACGGGCGAATCTTTGCCTGGCGAGAAAATATTACGCCCTATCATGTCGTCGTCTCAGAAATTATGCTCCAGCAAACACAAACTGATCGGGTTGCGCCAAAGTTTGATCTATTTATACAAACGTTTCCTGATTTTGAGTCACTTGCAACCGCCCCATTTGAGCAACTTTTACGTACCTGGAAAGGGCTTGGGTATAACAGACGAGCGATAGCGTTACAAAAAGTTGCCCAAAAAGTTATCTTAGAATTTAATTGCAATTTACCCAATTCTGTTGATATTTTAGCGACTTTTCCCGGGATTGGCCGAGCAACAGCAAGCTCTATTGTTGCATTTGCTTTTAATAATCCAACAGTATTTATCGAGACCAACATTCGTACTGTATTTATATATTTTTTCTTTAATAATAAAATTCAAGACAAAATACACGATCGAATACATGATAAAGAAATTATAAGCTTAGTCGAAAAAACGGTTGATCATGAGAATCCAAGAGCTTGGTACTATGCGCTCATGGACTACGGGGTATTACTCAAAAAACAGGTAGGTAATTTAAGTCGATTAAGTGCCCACTATACCAAACAATCGAAATTTGAAGGGTCAGATCGACAAATTCGTGGGAAAATTTTACAGTTATTACTCGATTATAATAGTCTTGCGATACATAACGTTATAGAATTATTGGGCAAAGAAGAGCTGCGGGTTTTAAAAATTATTACTGATCTTGATCAAGAGGGTTTTATTTGTAACACTCCTGATGGACTTAGGCTTTTACAGAAGTGAAGTCGGCGACCCTTCTGGTTCGAGACGGCGCGATTGCGCCTCCTCACCATGCTCGGGATATTGTCCTCAGGGCGAGCGCCGATTAGGATTAAGAAAAAATAAAAAAGAACGAAAGAAAATCTTATGGTCTTACACAAAGAACGTTTGTTTTCTATTTTCTTCGGGGACGCAACAAATTGCACCGTTCCACACAAATCTGATGATAAAGTTTACCATCGTACAGAACATTCAGAATTTAAAGGCGCTTGTTTAAAATTATGTGAAGATTTTTTGCTTAAAAATCTTATTTTAGATCATCAAACGCACAGTACTGACGGGTTTTTTATCGATAAGAACTTTCTTGAATATAAACAAGCTAAAGTAATACTTTTTGAAAACGATGGCGACTTTTTAATAACCAATCAATCAAATATCGGGATCGGGGTCTTAACTGCTGATTGTTTGCCCATCGTTTTTTACGATACTAAAAATAATATAATAGCTATTGCTCATGCAGGTTGGAAAGGTTCTGTTGCAAATATTACAGCAAAAGTTATTGAAACTATGCGTACTCATGCATCTTTTGAACCAAGCGATCTGAAAATATTCTTTGGGCCATCAGCAAAACAATGTTGCTACGAAGTACAGCCAGATTTTCTTGATCATATACAAAAATATTCTTTTGCGTCGTTATTAATCGAAAATCGCGATAATAAACTGTTTTTTGATAACGCGTTACTTAATAGATTACAGCTTTTAGAAATTGGCTTTCAAGTTGACCAAATTGATACGAGCATGAACTTATGCACAATGTGCTGCCCAAACTTTCATTCGTTTCGTATAAAAAAAACTGCTAATGTCTGTCAAACAACAATAGCCTGGCTTAACTAAAGTATTGATCTTTTTCTTCTTTTTTTTTTATTCTTTCTCATACTCATAATAAGACTTTTTTAGAAGACTTTTTATGAAAAAATTATTTTTATTGTTTTTTACGGAGGGTCTATGCAATAACAAGATTAATATTTGTTTTTTATTAGTTTAAAGTTTTTATTGTCAAAAAAAGGAGCTCTCATGACAAAAACTTACACACTTAACGCCATCAGCAAGGCGTTTCTCGTCCTTACTTTAGCAAATGGCCTCGCGCTACTTTCAGTTTCTGCGGCAAAAAATACGCCAGCTCGTCAAAACGCTGTACAAGAAGTTCAATCTGCTGACACAACAACAAGAGTTGTACCTCCTAGTACAACACAAGCAACTGTACTTATTTCTACAAGTAACACAACGGTCGTAAACCCTAGCACGTTACCAGCGTATCTCAATAAAAATATAGACAATGGAAAACTGGTTGTCGGCGGAATAGAGCTTGTAAATAATATCTGCCCTTGGAAAATAGGCCAAGTTCCTGATGCAAGCACTGGTGCTTACAAACCTCTTCAAGCAGGTACAAAGCTCACAGCTTTAAACGCTGATAACTATTTTAGAGACGTAAACGGAACAACTAACTTCTGTGGTCACGTAAGTATTGCAAAAGATTTAACTGTAACAGGAACCCTTATCAGCAACTCTGGACAATTTTGCCTCACCAGCGATGTTGCAATCAATCCAGCAAACATGCTTCTTGTAAACACAATCAATCCAGTAAAATCTGTAGGCGGTGTATGTGTTGTTGATGACAGCGACTGCGCTGTTACAAATTTCAGTGGGGATATTAACGTTAAAGGTCGTCGTCTTGGAAGCATGAGCAATATAACATTGGATGCTTGTCCACTCAGAGTGTTAAAGCTTCATTTTTCAGGCGGAGCATATGACCATACGTTATGCGCACCTGCAGCGGTTAAAATTCATTTCGTAGGATATGGTACCGACGTCTATGACGACTGCTTCAGCGTTTGTTTTACCCAAGAAGTTGTTGTTTCACCAGACAGTAACACATTCTGTAATATTTCTGATCCAGTAAACTGCATCTCTTCGACACCTGATGTGGACGACGTTGCGTTGTCAATGGAACGCTTCAGCGATGAATACGATTTGAACACCGATGTATATCTAGATTTGAATCTTCCAGATGGCGATCTTACCTATCATGGTTGTGTTTTTTATGAAATCATTGGATGCGATAATCTTACAAGCATCGAATGCGTTGCTAACCTAGTATAAGTTTTTGATTTCATAACTTATTTCAAAAAAGAGCACGTTTGTAAACGTGCTCTTTTTTGTTTTTTATTTTTTTTGTTTTTATAGATTCTTAATGTAACTTATTTTTTTTAAGAGCCCTTTTCTCACGTCCACGTTCAGTAATCATAAAGAGACTACTAACTTTTTTATTCCCACTCGTAAGAGCAAGCTGAAACGCTGATTTCCCAAATATGTTTGGCTGATGATAATCAACATCAGACTTTAATAATTCTTTGATAACCTCTAGATACGCACGATACATACGCGCATAATATCCATACGGATTATGCAAATATCTAGGATCTACACGTGCAAAATCTATGGGCCCAGAATAAATACCCAAGTTTAGCAAAGCTGTGTGTAACGGGGTTTGAGCTTCGTGCTTCTCTGCAATATTTGGATCCGCGTTATATTTTAAGAAAAGCTTTACCCCTGCAAGATTTGCATAACGCACAACCATGTGCAATCCTGTAAGTCCATCAGAATCACATGTATCAACAGGCAAACGATTGAAAAGATACGCTCGTAAGCTTGCATACATACGGTGGTCACAATGGTGCCATGCAGCCATATACGGTAATGGTGGATACAAACGGACTATTTCTGCTGTTGTTAACACTTTATCATGCCAATCTTTTTCTTTCATTCCAAATTTTGCAAACCTTGATGTGAAATTTTCAAAACTTTCAGCAGACTCAGAATCTGCTGAAATTTTTGTCTCGCTATGAGTCGCAGGTGGTGCAGCTGGTGCGTTCATACTATTGGCACTAAAATGTGTACATAAACTTAGTAATAAAAACAATAATAACGACATGCAATCTTTCTTTATTTTAGTTAATTAATCGTTTTGTATGGGCCTGCTCAAATAACTCAAGAATTCCCTGATCTCTAGTGAATAGAGCAAGATCATGCGCTGATTTTCCAAATACATTTTTCTGATTATAATCAGCTCCGGCCTGTAATAACTCTTGTATAATTTCTATATACACATGGTCCAGATATACTCTTAACACAGCTGTATGCAATGGCGTCTGAGCTTCGTGCTTCTCTGCAATATTTGAATCCGCGTTATATTTCAAGAAAAGCTTTACTCCTTCAAGATCTGCGTACCATACAGCTAAGTGCAATCCAGTAAGTCCACTAGAATCACATGTATCAACTGGCAAATTTCGAGTAAAATAATCGTGCAAATCATGATCAGCACGAGAATCAAATTTTCGCCATGCAGCCATATGTGGTAACGACAAATACGCAGGTATTCCGGGTTCTTGTCCTGTTTGTCGTAATCTAAATCCTGCAAGCCCTGATATTACACGCTTCATGCCTTCAACATGTTTTGGAACTGCTGGGCTTTTTGTCTCACGAGCTCTTCCCGAGTTTTTCGGTTCTTCTGCTTGTTCAGGAGCTCTATACGGTTCTCGCCAATTTTTTGATGCCATAGCAGGTGAATAATCTCCCCATGGTAAACTCGAAGCGCCTGGTCTAAAACCAGCCTGAGCTTCACCAGGAACCGCAGGCGAAGCAACTGGCGCGTTCATGCTACTTACACTAAAATTTACACAAAAACTTAGTAATAAAAATAATAACGTCATGCAATCTTTCTTTATTTAAATTTAATTAGACAGACACAGGAAACCCTCCTACGCTTATCCGGGCTACCGCTCGGCAAGCTACGAAGGGCAGACTGTTTGCAAAAAACTATACAGATACTGGAAACTGTTTGCATAATGTTTCAACTTCAAGCTTTATTCCCTGTAACATCGAACGATTATCGCGATATTTTATCGCTTGGTCAACCCAATTAACAATCAGTTCGATCTCTTTTTCTTTAAAGCCGCGCGTCGTGATTGCCGGTGTCCCAATTCTAATACCGCTGGTAAGCATTGGTGATTGTTGATCAAATGGGACCATGTTGCGATTCAAGACAATATTACATTCCATCAAAAGCTCTTCTACTAACTTACCCGTTAACTGGTCGGCGTTTGGTATAGAGCTACGACGTAAATCAACCAAAAATAAATGTGTGTCTGTACCACCAGCAACAATACGATATCCTAACTGTGAAAACGCTTTAGCCATGACGTGAGAATTTTTTAACACCTGTTCTTGATAGGTTCTAAATTCTGGTTTTAATGCTTCTTCAAAAGCTATAGCTTTCGCTGCTATCACGTGCATTAACGGACCACCTTGAATTCCTGGCATAATAGCTTTATCAAGTATTGCAGCATGTTCAAGCTTACTGATAATAAGCCCACCACGCGGGCCGCGTAATGTTTTATGTGTTGTGCTGCTCACAAAGTCAGCATATGGTATAGGACTTGGAATTAAATCAACAGCAACAAGGCCTGCGATATGGGCCATGTCGACAAGAAATAATGCGTTATGTTGCTTTGCAATTATTTCAAACTTTTGATAATCCATCAGTCTTGGGTATGCCGAAGCGCCAGCGATAATCATTTTTGGTTTATGTTGTGCTGCAAGTCGCTCGACTTCTTCAAAGTCAATCTGTTCTGTTTCTGGGTTAACACCATAATGTACAAAGTTAAACAACATGCCCGAAAAGTTAACTTTATGGCCATGTGTTAAATGACCACCAGCGCCCAGACTCATAGCCAAAATAGTATCGCCAGCTTTGAGCTTGCTAAAATAAACACCAAAGTTTGCCGACGATCCCGAATGCGGCTGTAAGTTAATATGTTCAGCTTTGAACAGCTTTCGTCCCAATTCGTTTGCATACTCTTCAACAAGATCAACAATTTGGCAGCCACCGTAATAGCGTCTGTTTGGATACCCTTCAGCATATTTATTAGTAAGCACTGACCCTGTTGCTTGTAATATTGCACTGCTTGCATAATTTTCTGAAGCTATCAAATCAATGGTTAATTCTTGGCGCTGCTTTTCTTGGTCGATTAAATCAAATATTTTACTCTTTTTCGTACTGTTCTTAAATATGTGTGTAACGGGCTCTATCTGCATGTCGTCTCCTGGTTTTTTAAGCTAATTTGAAAATATTGACAATAAGTGTCTATAAATTTTATTGTGAATAATAGAGAAAAGTTTAACACGCTGGGGGGAAAATTATGAATAAAATCGTTACAGGTTTCTTATTTACTATAATTTTTGGCACACAAGCACAACAATTATACACACGTGACGGCGGCGCTATTGTTGCAGGAACACTTGGAGGGCTTGCCGTTGGGACGATTATTGGGTCAGCAGCAGCTGATAATTCTCGTAGATCTAACTCAGCAGATCGCGCAGAACAACAAGCCGTAAGAGCTCAAGATAAAGCAGACCAAGTTCGTCAAGAACAAGAGCGCCAACGAATTGCACAATTAGAACGGGACATGGAACGGCACGCTCTTGAACGTAAATTAGAGCGCCATAATCTTGAACGCCAACTGGCTGAACAAAAAAACACAGGGTCTATGATATTTATTTTAAGTATTCTCGCAGGTCTTTTATTTCTTGCTGTTCTGATACTTGGGTTCTTATTACTTAAAAGAAAATAGTTATGTTCAAAATCCCGAAAGAAAATCGTATGAAATACTTTGTAGTACTGGGCAGTATCTTGTTTTCATGTTTTTGTGTCTTAGTATATTTGGCTCATATCAAAGCCTATCAAACGGCACAAACAGCATTAGACGAAAATTTATTGGGCGCTACGACAGCCACTGTTATGCTTGAGGGGGCAAAAGTTGCAAACTTGAAAGCTGTTGATCTATCTGGTCTATCGAGCAAAATCGATAAACTAGAACATGATATTAACCTGCAACTATCAAATTTAGATACAAGAATTAAAGCGCTTGAACATAAACGGTAATTGGGATACCCCTCGAGACCCCAGGAAAAGCTCTTGATTTTGGCTTTAATTAATCTATTTTGGTAAAAACAAATATCTTAGCTACACTCAAGCAGGTAGAGTTAAGTCTTTTAACGTAAGGGTGTAGCATGCTTCAAAAACCATTATTCTCTCTTTGTATTCTCAATAAAAATCTTCACAAAATAAATCTATTTCTATTCGTCAGTTTATCGACGCTTTTTTCTGGCTGTAACGGCGACATAACAAGCAATAAAGCTCCTAAAAACGTAAACTCTAACAGTAATCAGCCAAGTTATATGAATACTGTTACTTCAGAGACTATACCGGTCGCTATTATTGGTGGTGGTGTTGCAGGATTAACCGCAGCAATGTATTCAGCCAACGCTAATGTCTCAAGTACCGTTTTTGAAGGCCCTAAGCCGGGCGGCGCTCTTGCTCAGTCCCACTCTGTTCGTAACTGGCCAGGCGTTATTGATGCTCCGGGTTCTAAAATCGTAGGTGACATTAAAAAACAGGCTCTTGAAGCCGGGGTAATAATCAAGCAAGAAAAAGTTGTCTCTGCCGACTTTACAACCCGACCGTTTGTTATAACAACTGAAGAGCTTGCAGACGCAAGCACTCGTAAAACGTACAAAGCACTTACCTGTGTTATAGCAATGGGCAGTGAACCTAACTATCTTGGAATACCGGGTGAAACAGGAAAAGACGGGTATTGGGGAAGAGGCGTTGGTAACTGCGCGGTATGCGAAGGCTCGTTATATAAAAATAAAAACGTGGCTATCGTCGGTGGTGGTGATGCTTCAATAGTAGAAGCGGGCTATCTGTCTGATATCGTTAATAACGTTACTGTGTACGTCCGTAAAGATACTTTTAGAGCAAAAGATATCTCTGCGCGTGATCGTGTACTTGCTAAGAAAAACGTTAAAGTAGTTTTTGAAACAAGAGTTTCAGAAGTTATGGGTGATAATAACAAAGTAACGCACCTACACACTGAAAATACAAAAACAGGCGAGAAAGCAAAAGTCGATATCGACGGTCTCTTTTTGGCTATCGGTTCAAAACCTAATACGATGTTATTTGAAAAACAATTAGAGCTGGACGCAGACAGGTTTATTAGTTTAAAAAATTACCAAGAAACATCTGTTCCTGGCGTTTTTGCTGCTGGTGATATTTGTGAAAAACTTTGGGTGCAGGCAATTCGTGCTTCTGACCAAGGGTATATCGCAGCCATGCAGGCAAAGAAATTCTTGGACTCTATTGGTTATGATCCTATAAAAATAAAAGAAAATAATAATAAACCAGCGAAAAAAGAAGAACAAAAAGAAGAAATTAAGCATAAAGTAATCGAACTCAGATCAGAAAACGATGTTACTAAGTATATTCATAACAATAAGTCACTGGTCGTTATTGATTTTTTTGCAACCTGGTGCATGCCATGCCAAGCAATGGTTCCTGTACTAGAAAAACTGGCAGAACACTTTGGAAGTAAAGTAACGTTTGTAAAAATTAATATTCAAAACAGCCCGGTCAATCTTGATGCTTTGATGGCACGTATTAAGGGCGAAATGTTTAGCGCTGTGCCAACGTTTGCATTTGTTAAGAACGGCAAGTACGCTGGTAAAGTCACAGGACTTCGTGAGTTTGCGGCGTTTAAGCGAGACATCGAAGCTCGATTAAATAAGTAATAATTTTAGATATAAGTAAAAAAAGCCCCGCCAGTATAAAACACTGGCGGGGCTTTTTTATTCTTAGAATATTCAAAACTATCTACTTTATTTCATAATCGCATAGTAAGCATTTGGGGTTTAACAGGTTAGTTTTGCCTTGATTCCACCTACGCTCTTCGTAGCTATGGTGGACAGGCCCCGGTTTATCCTTCGAAGCCACCTGGGCGTAGTAGGATCAAGCCGGGGATGACGTAGTAGCAAGCTATCTTACTCACGTATATACTTACTTGAATTTAAAACACGTTTATACAAAACAGGGGATGACTTTGTAGGTCATCCCCTTTATAAAACAATATTTTTATAAATTACTTTTTAGGCACAAACGTGCTCTTGATAAACAACTCTTTAAGTTGCGCTTCATCAACACCCGATGGAGTCTGCATCATCAAACAGGTCCCACTCTGGGTCTTAGGAAACGCAATAACGTCACGAATCGAGTCAGTACCGGCAAGAATCATAATCAAACGATCGATACCAAATGCGATACCGCCGTCTGGTGGATAGCCAAAGTTTTGCGCTTCAAGCAAGAAGCCAAACTTATCGCGCGCTTTGTCTGGTGTAATACCCAATAAGTCAAAAACTTTACTTTGTGCTTCTGACGTATGAATACGAATTGAACCACCGCCAAGCTCTTCGCCGTTATACACAAGATCGTACGCACGTGCTTTGATCTTGCCAATTTCTTGCGATTCCCATCCAATTGCCGGTGATGTAAACGGATGATGACGAGCATCCCAACGTTTTTCTTCTTTATTCCATTCAAACATTGGAAAGTCGACAACCCAGAACATTTTGTGTTCGTTTTGTTTAATTAAATTTAATTTTTTACCAAGGCCAATACGTAACTGACCAAGAACGGTCCAAGCGTCATCATAATCACCAGCGACAGCAAATAATGTATCAGCAACGGTTAGGTCTGGGATAATTTTTTGTGCTTCTTCAAGAAAGTTTGCTGGTAAAAACTTTGAGATTGTTGAATCGATTGAGCCGTCTTCTTTCCAGCGAATCCAAATTAACCCTTTTGCGCCAAGTTCTTTAGTGACATGGTCAGTCCAGCTATCAAGTTCTGACCTACTAAAACTCTTATGTTTTACACACAGCAAACCAACATGACCGCCAGCATCAATAATCGCTTTAACAAAATTAAGCGGGATTGTTTTAAATAATTCTGTCCCGTTTTTGATTTCAAGTTCAAAGCGCATGTCAGGCTTATCGCTTCCAAAGCGTGAAAAAACTTCATCAAATGTCAGTCTTGGCAGTGTTGCCGGTAAGTCGTAATTAAGAAATTTTTTCCAAAGTAATTTGAAAATCCCCTCGCACAAATCTTGAATATCTTGTTCGTTAACAAACGACATCTCTATATCAAGCTGGGTAAACTCTGGTTGTCTGTTTGCGCGTAACGCTTCGTCTCTAAAGCAACGCGCAATTTGAAAGTATTTTTCTAGACCACCGGTAATTAATAATTGCTTGTAAATTTGTGGCGACTGTGGGAGCGCATAAAAAGTCCCCGGTTGTAACCGTGATGGTACCAAAAAGTCGCGTGCGCCTTCGGGTGTACTTTTTGAAAGTATAGGGGTCTCGACTTCATAAAAGCCCTGTTCGCTCAAATATTGGCGCATAGCAAGTGTTACTTCATGACGAAGTTTAAAAATATCGTGCATACGCTTACGGCGCAAATCCAAATATCTATACTTTAAACGTATCTCTTCAGAGACGTTTGTCTCGTCGTCTATCTGAAACGGTATCGGTTCTGACTTACTTAAAATCGAAAGCTCTGTAACACTTAATTCAAATTTTCCAGTCAACATCTTGTCGTTAACAGCACTTGCAGCTCTATGGACAACTTTACCCCGAACAGCAATAACAAACTCTGAACGCAACCCGTGAGCATGTTCTGTTGCAGCGCTTGCAGCCCCTGTACCAACATCTATATTAGATCCAGTCCCAGATCCTGTAATAGACGGATCGAAAACCAACTGCATCAGCCCGCTACGATCACGTAAGTCAACGAAAATAACGCCGCCATGATCTCGTCTTCTATGAACCCATCCGGCTAAACAGATTTCTTTGTTTAAATGACTCTCGTTAATTTCGCCGCAATACGCGGACCGTTTAAAAAGCTGCATACGTTCCTTAATTTTTGGTACAAGACAAAATATGTAAAAATCTATGTTTTTCTTTATTTTATCTGGGGTTTAACAGGTTAGCTTTGCCTGGATCCCGGGTCAAGCCCGGGATGACGTCGCAACATATCCACTATTATGAAAGAAGGTCATCACCAGACGGCAATATCTCATTCTAGCAGCTTTTTGCAAAAACCAAAGTCTTACTCTTTTGAACAACCGTCGCACCCCTCTAATCGCTCGCAAAACTCGCTCCATCGGGGCGAACGGCTTTTTTCGCAATACTATTAATAGATAGCTTTATAAGCGCACGACTGTTTGAGTATCGTGGTGCAAAGCACCATCGATACGAGTTGGTGCGCGTTGGGGGATAAAAAAGGGGAACCCCCTTTTTTGCACGAGGGGTCCAGGGGAGTGGTTGCAAAACCATTCCCTTGGCGTGAGAACTTCTTATCCAATAACTTTAAGCGACTGCAAGATCAACACAATCGCCCCAAGAACCAACAAAACCCCAACAACCGCTTTAACTTTGGACGTTTTAGCCCCCACAAAATAGTACACACTCGCAATCCCCAAAACGCCTGCGTATAACTGTAACGTAAGCATAGAGCTCATAATTGGCTGTGCAAAATAAACGCACACCCCCAACATCATAAACCCAAATACTTTTTTGATTTCGTCCATCCACAAGCCAGCACGCGGGAGCATATTTAGTGTACTTGAAAAAGTACCGACAAGAATTAATAATAAGCCCATACCAAGAGAAAAAGAAAACAAAACAGCAAAACCAAATAACGGGTTGCCGCTTTTTGCAACAACGCCTAATAATAACGCAAGCGCCGGCGTTAAACATGGAGACGCAACGGTACCGGAAATAAGCCCAAATAAAAAGCTACTTAATAACGACTTTTTAGCGCTCGCCTGGGTGCCGCGCGACAAAAAGCTTGGCGAATACATTTCATAAAAACCGAACATCGAGAAAGCCATGTATAAGAAAAACAAAATCATAAAGAAGATTACCCATGGGCTTGCAAGCCAGCGACCAAAGATTAACGATGTCGTTGCTGATAAATAACCAAGCCCGGCGTATACAACAGCAATACCAGTAACATATGAAAGCGCCGAAAGAAAATTATATAATAACGAACTTGAAGCTTGGGCTTGTAAAATCCCGACGGTGATAGGAATCATGGGATAGACGCATGGGGTAAAACTGACCAGCACGCCGGCAAGAAATGCTAAAACAAGCGTAAACCAGCCTGATTTTTCTTTTTGTAGGAGTGTGAATAGGTTGTGCGCGACGGAAGCTTTGGTTTCTTGTGATGGCGCACCCTTCGAGACGGTGCTTTGCACCTCCTCAGGGCGAGCGCCATTTTGTACAGGTTCTTGTGCAAAATTTTGTCCAAACATGCCCGTAAGGGCTAAACAAAACCCTGATGCTATTAAAAAATTTTTAAAAAATTTCTTCATGACTACTCCCGTTCTTTTTTTTTATTAACACACAAACATTACTAAAAACAGGCTAATCCAAACGTGGGCTCATTTCAAGCTACCAAAATTTTAAGATTTTTTATTACATTATTTAAAATTAAATTCTTGAACTCTTGAGTCAAAAATAATATAAACGTTTTAGTGCTTAATTTTTTTCTTGGGTATAAATGAAAGTTTTGCCTGGATCCCCGTTCAAGCCGGGGATGACGTTGGGAATCATTGTTACAATTAATTACCATAGTAAATACATTAGTTTTTTAAATAAAGTGTTATAAAAATTAGGAGAGATATGTTAAAAAAAATATCGGTCATAATAAGTTCTGGAATAATAATAAGTTGTTTTGTTCTTTTATATATAAAAAAAAGTACGGGAACGGGAGAAGTAATGCAAAAAACAATCACACTTGAAAGTTCAGCTTTTACGAACAATACAACAATACCCGAAAAATACACGGGTGAAAGTCTTGATGTATCGCCACCACTCAGCTGGCAAAATATCCCAACAGAAACACAAAGTCTTGTTTTAATATCTGATGACCCTGATGCTCCTGAAGAGACATGGGTACATTGGGTTGTCTATGATTTACCGGCAACTATAAATAAGCTTTCTGAAAACGCTGATATTAAATCGCTCGGCGGAACAGTTGGTAAAAATAGCTTTGATAGCCCAAAAGATATGACTTATGGCGGTCCAATGCCCCCAAAAGGCCACGGGCCTCATCGCTACTATTTTAAGATCTATGCACTTAATAAAAAGCTTAATCTTCCTGCTGGAGCAACAAAGCAAGAGGTCGAGGCCGCGATGCAGGGTAATATAATTGCGACTGGTCAGTTGATAGGAATTTTTGAGCGAAAATAGGGCAAGCGCTACTATGCTCATAAATTAGAATAACAAGCCCATTTTTCGCTCACTATTCTAATAAACTAGAATAAGAACATCAAATATCTTATGCTTATTCTAATTATTATATAGAACGTAACTTAGAACAAAGAGAGGTTTTATGAACCGCAGCGGCCAATATATTACCCAACTAACAGGATACAAGGCGTTCATTCCAACGCCGTTACCGCCTCAAAATCTGGTAATCGATGCAGAGATGCAAAACAATTTGGAGCAGGCAACAAATCTTCTTGCGCAGCTCGACAACCTTGGCCTTGCGCTACCAAACACCGATCTTTTTATTGCAATGTTTGTCAAAAAAGAAGCACTGTTCAGTTCACAAATTGAGGGGACACAGGCTTCACTTGAAGATCTGTTTGAATTTGAGCGCGGTCAGACGCTCGACAATATCAACGATGTTGAAGAAGTTGTTAACTACATCAAAGCGCTCAACGCAGGATTGCAACGCCTTGAAGACATTCCAATGAGTCTCAGGCTCATTAAAGAACTTCATGCAACGCTTCTAACAGGAGTACGGGGTGCAGAGAAAACACCAGGAGAGTTTCGTCGATCACAAAATTGGATTGGTCCTGCAAACTCAACACTCAAAAACGCTGTCTTTGTTCCGCCACCGCCAGACCAAGCACTCAAAGCACTTGGCGACTTAGAGCTCTATCTTCATAAAAAAAGCTCCTTGCCTGTTCTTATCGATTGCGCACTCATGCATTACCAGTTTGAAACAATACACCCGTTTCTTGATGGCAATGGACGCTTGGGCCGGTTACTTATCACGTTTTATCTTTGCTGGAAAGGTCTTTTAAAAAAACCCCTACTTTACCTCAGTTATTATTTAAAAAAGAACCGCCAGGAATATTACGACCGGCTGATGATGGTCAGAAACAAGGGCATGTACGAACAATGGCTTAATTTTTTTCTTCAGGGGATCATCGAGACGGCGCAAGAATCAATTGAACAGATCAAGAAAATTCTTGACCTGGGCCATGAAGATAAACAAACATTATTGCAGGCAAAAATATCATCGTCGAACGCCATCGTACTTCTTGAAAAATTACTCTATACCCCTGTCGTCTCGGTAAGTGATGTCAAAAAACTGTTGTCCGTCTCGCACCAAACGGCAGCAACCCTTGTTGCTCAGTTTCAGGGGCTGGGTATCCTACGCGAAGTTACTGGGAAAAAGCGCGGTCGGCGTTTTGTGTATGACCGATATATGAAAATTTTGACCGAAGGAACAGAGCCATAACCGGGTATGTTTTTGTCGGTTTTACTGGCTCAGCGGGCAAAATAGAAAGCTAAAAAACCCTAATCATCTGGTAATCAATTCATGATTTTTTCAAAACCCTTGATATCAGCTTTGCCGTTCTATAACATGGCAAATAGAGTCCATATAATTCAAAATAGTCCAAAAATCTCTTATTGGGTTCTTTTGAATTATTGGTGAGTAATTAAGAAAAAAAGGAACGAAGTACCATTCTAACCAAAGGAGAAGGAACAATGAGAAACTTTGCACGAATAACCAGTACGTTGCTTGCAACAGCGTTGTGCACAAGCGCAGCCTTTGCAACAACCTATTCCCAAAAAACGTACCTTGCTACGCGCCCTGCTGGCGTTAATTTAGCAATGGAATACACAACATGGAGCCAGCATCCATATTTTAGCAACAAAGGTAGAGAGCACAAAGTTCATAGCCATCTCCAAGCAACAGGTTTTTACCAAAAATCAACCAATGGTAATGAACTTGGTAAATACTTCGGCATCGGCAACGGCAAAAACTCATTTCAAATTGGCGATCAAACAGCGATCGAAGCTAAAACAGCTGACATCGACGGCAGATTTTTGATTCATAGAAATAGTACCGGCGATAATCTTATAAACATCGGCGCTAACAATGGTCATAAACTTGCAGGCTTGGTAAGCTTCAGCCCAAAACAAGAGCTTTGGGGTGTTCGCTTTGATTACTTCCAAGATATTTATCGTGGCCTGTTCTTAAAAGCAAATCTTCCTGTTGTTAACGTTAACAACGACATGCGCTTGCGCGTTTGTAACTCAGTGCCACAAACGGTCGATGACGCTAATGTAGACACAACAACATTTTCAATCCAGAACTTTTTTGCTGGTAACGTTAATGTTAGCGATATAAGCCCCGACACAGCCTCAAACCTTCAAGGGCCTTTAACCAAAGCTAAAATCTGTGGCAAACGCTCTGCAACAGGCGTTGCTGACATCGATGTAGCACTTGGTTACAAAGTATGGGACAGCGAAAAGTCACATGTTTATCTTAATCTTGGTGTAACAATCCCAACCGGCCGTAAACCATCAGGCGACTACGTATTTGAGCCTGTGTATGGTAACGGTAGCCACGTTGGTTTTGGCGTAGGGCTTGATGCTGGCGTTGAATTCTGGCACAGCGAAAAGGGCTCTTCAGCTCGCTTGTTGTTTGCAGCAAACTATCGCTATTTGTTTGAAGGTCATGAAAAACGTACCCTCGGTGTTAACGCATGCGCGTTCCCATGGGATGTAAAAACCCCAGACGGCTTAGCTACGCTGATCACACCAGTACCACCAAAACTTTTACAATACTATCTTGTAGCTGCTGATCAACAACAAAACGCACCGCTTATTCCTGCTGCTAACATCTTGACCCAAAGCGTTAACGTAACTCCTGGTAGCCAGTTTGACGGGATGATCGACTTGAACTTCAAGGGCTCTTGTGGCTTTATTGGAGATCTTGGGTACGAACTGTTCTGGAAAGAACGTGAAAGAGTTCGCGTAAGAAATTCAGGCTGCCAAGTAGCTTGTGATGGTACATCAACCGCTGTTAAATACGGCTTTGCTCATCCTGCATACGACACAACAACAATATTCAATGAAACAGGTGGAACAGTAGCACAACTTCCAATCGACGGAAAATTCATTAACGATAACTTAAGCACATCAGCAGCTGAAACACCATCAGCACTTACCAACAAGATCTTTGCTGGCCTTGGTTACGGCTTTGAAATTTCAGAAGAGTACCCAACATCGGTTGGCGTTGGTGGTTCTTACGAATTTGCATCAACCAATGCAGCTATTGAAGCTTGGTCCGTATGGTTAAAAGCCGGCATTTCTTTCTAAGTTTAAATATTGTTGACATTTCTAATAGAAATTAAATAATATTAAAATAGAAGAAAATGTTTTCCAAAAACCAAGTTTTAAGAAAGGATACGTCTATGAAAAATATGTTGAAACGGCTGCTCTTATTGAGTATTATGCTCGTCCCACAGGCAGAATTGCCTGCTGCGGGTAAGCAGAAAGCAACTAAGGGCGACCCTATTGAAGCGCAATTAGAGGTGTTAGACAAAAGTGTTGCTGCTGCTGGCGCTGGCGATGCGACAGCTCTTGTAGCCGCACTTAATGGCTATACAGCTCCTGTATCTTCAGTTATGGGTTCAATAAAGAGAAAAAACCTTTGGCTGAAAATCGATGCGGCAGTTGCTGCCAAAGCTGCTGGAATAGCTGGAGATGCTCTTGATAATGTAAAGGCTGCTTATAGCAAGGTACTTAACCGTCTTATGACCTCAGGTCAAATTAAGGCAAATTTAGATAGCAAAAAAAGTGTGTATTTGGCTGATGCTGGCTTTGCTAAATCAATAGGTGCTGGAATAGCTGTTCCCCCTGTTCTTACAAAAGTTAAGACACCACCAGTTGAACCTCCTGTTATCACAGACGCGGCAAAAGCAGACACAATCACTGCTGCTAAAGCTGAAGCTCAAGTCCATTACGATGCTATGGCGGCTAAAATTACAGAAGGCGACGGGTTTATTACTGGCGCAGTAGCGGGAATTAAAGACACAGACTTGGCTCAAGCAAAAACACTTCTTGCAGATTCGAAAGCTAAGAAAAATGGTCTCGATGCAAAAATAGCTGCTGGACCAAAATATGAAGGTATTATTGCATATCTACAAGAATTTACAGATGCTCATGTATATGTCGACCAAAAGGTCGCTGCAATGCCACCGCTTCTTGTAGCTGCAGGTCCTGACCATGACGAAATACAAAAAAATGCATTTATAGCAGCAGCAACGGCAGCGGTTGCAGATATGGTAACTGTTATTGCTACAGCCCAAGGTATAATTGATGCGGCAGACAAAGCAACTAAAGACGTAAAAGACGCTCAAGATCTTGTTGATGCTGCGGTAGCGAAGAAAAATCTTGAAAATGTTAAATTAACACCTGCAGCTCCATTCACAAAAGCAACAGCACAAGCTCTAGCAGCAGCTCTAGCAGCATCTTTAACAACTATGCAAGCTGATCTTGCTGAAGTTAAAATCAAAACTGGTATTAAAGACAAAGCTCCTATTGTTCCACCTGTTACACCAATTGTTCCACCTGTTACACCGATTGTTGTTCCTCCTGCTGGCGCGGCACTTCAAACGGCTTTTGACAACGCATTGGTTGCGGCATTGAATGGTGCAGCAGCTACAGCAAAAACCAAGGATTGGGTCAATGGTGTTTTAGTTTCTGTTGTAACAGAATTTAACAAATGTGTCGGAAAAACACTTGTTGATAAACAAGTAGAAGATTTCAAAATTTTACTACAAAATGTAAAAGATAAACTTGTTGAAGCAAATCCAATGGATAAGGAATTAATTAAGAGATTAGATGTTCTAATAGGAAAACTGACAGGAAATCCTGACGATAAAGTTGAATTACAAAAAGCATTCAAAGTAATAGCTTAAAAAACCAAGGAGATTAAATGAAAGTTCTAAAGTATTTTGCAGTATTTGCATGCGTTGCTTCATTTTCATCGTTAACAGCTGCGGTGAACACTGCGGCTGCTGATGTGGCGAGAGCATACATCGAAACAAAAGTAATCCCTGAAGTACAGAGTTATATAGACGGTCTTGGAAAAGGTAGCGATGATGCAAAGAACGCTCAGATTAAACTTGTAATTAAGAAATATATGGGAACCGCAAAAGCGAACGAATTATTCCCAGAAGAAGATTTATAGGATATCAACAATCTAATCATGTAGGAGGAGACGATGAGTCTCCTCCTACAACCCAATTAACCCTTGTTACTACCAGAAGGTAGAGCCAAGGGTTTTGTTCATTTAAAGGATATTAAGAAGCTCGGTCATTTACATTTTTAAAGATTTTAAAAAAAGGGCAAGAATGAAGATCGAAAGCAAAAAACGATTGCTATTGTTTGTACTCATACCAATACTATCAGCAACAAGCATACTTTCTCCCGCAGCAAGGCCTGCTGCACCCGCTGGAACAGAAGATATCACACACTTTGGTGAATGGAAGCAGCCAGATTTTGTGCCTACAGTCACCAAGCTTTTTAAACGCATTAATGAAAAAATAGATAAAGCATCTCGCAAGCAACATAAAATATCAAACGAGAACCCTATAACACCCCTACAGCTTTATGATATTATCAAAGATTACTCAGGACGCCGAGAAGTTTTAAATCGTAAAGCAACAAAAAAAATTGAACAAGCTGGTTTAAATGACACAAAATTACTTACACTATGGCGAGAGCTTGATCTCCGTATTGCCACAGCAGTTTGGAAATCAATCGATAAGTTTATAACTAACGGCATAAACCCGACGACAATCAATGGAACTGTTGACGATATAGAAAGGCTCGCCGACTGTTATAAAAACAGTTTCTTGCCAATATTTATGACGAGAACTGGCATTGCTCAATGGTCACAGGCCGGAGGCTTTTCATGGGAAGCCGACAATATTCAAGAGATAGCAAGAGCAACAGCCAGAGAAGTATTGGCAAAACTAAGTGGATCAGATAGCGATACGCCTGATGGATCTGATGGCGAGGAAAAAGAACTCAAATCTGTTGAGCCTGCAAATTTTTCATGGCTTGTTGAAGGCGAAATTTGTGGACTTGCCCGACCTCAGAAAGCTGAAGAGTTACAATACCTTACTAAAAAAAATGTAGGTCTTATTGTTACGTTAACAGCCGAAGAAGACTTAGCTGATACATTGTTTGAAGGTATGACACTTGAGAGATTATTTCTTCCTATTGAGGACTTTTCGGTCCCTACTCTTGAACAAGCAGATAGATTTGTCAGTAAAGTTACTGAAACGTTAAAAAAAGGGAAGGCTGTTGCTGTTCATTGCCTTGGTGGCAGGGGAAGAACTGGAACGATGCTTGCATGTTGGCTTGTTGCGCGTCAAAATATGCAACCCAAAGAAGCCGTTTTATTTGTTCGAAAAAAGCGACCTGGATCAATTGAAACACCAGAACAAGTGAACTTTGTAACAACGTATTCTGAACATCTAGCTAAAAAAAAGGGGCTAAGAGCTTCAGTTGGAATTCTCACCAATGAACAACGAGCTTCTATTACATCAGCTTTTGAGGCTTTAAATACAGCGATCAAGTCTGGTAAGCGCGATGAAATTTTAGAGAAGATGGCGGTTTTAAGCTCCATTGATGTACCAGCAGAATCAAAATTTACGCGAGCTGTTGCAAAAACTGTAGCAGGGTTGGCAGAAGCGGTCCATGACAATAAAAAAGAGCAAATAGATATATCTTGCAGATGGCTTAACAACTTACTTGCAGCAGATAAAAAAAGAGCTACTGAAGCTGCAGCTGCTGTAGAAGGTGTACCAGCAAGAGACCTGGGGCAAACACTTGCAGAAGCTCAAGAAGCTGCGCGCTCTACTATCGAACTTGCACAAGAGGCAACACAACAACTCAAAGACGATCCTAAAGTAAAAGCCTACTGGCGATCAAATACTCATTTACGAGAATTGATAACTGCAGCAGAAGGTGCTTACGCATCCGCTCAACGTGCATTATCAGCTATGACAACAGATAACATAGACACACAAAAAGCCCTTATTGAAGTCGGTATTGATGAAGTATTTAAAAATACGAGTGCAGCTCAGGCAATCATACATGAACTTACGTTAGACGTTGATGACGATGAAGCCAAAGGTGGTGACAAAAAACCTCTTCCGACTGAAATCGGACCAGAATTACTTGCAGCATTAGGTCGCGCAGAAGCTACAGCAAAAACCAAAGACTGGGTCAATGCTGTTTTAGTTTCTCTTGTAACAAAATTTAACCAATGTGTTGGAAAAACACTCATTGATAAACAAGTAGTCAATACAAAAACATTAATGGAAAAGATAAAAAACAAACTTGTTGAAACAAACGCAACAGATAAATTCCTCATAGTAAGACTGGATTCTCTAATAGCAAAACTTACGGGAAATCCTGATGATAGCGTTGAAGTACAAAAAGCATTCAAGACAATGCCTTAAAAATTAGGGTCGGACCAGTAGTCTAACGCTTTTCGAAAAGCGTTAGACTACTGGTGAAAATCTACTAGAATTGATCCTACTTTACTCTTCTATTAAGGGGCTAAAGAACAAACTCGGACTTAGGCAAATTCACACGATCGATACACCAAATAAGCAGTTAATATATCCTAATAGAAATTACAATCGTGAAAGTCTGTAGCAAACTCTCTGTAGCAGGCTTTTTAGCTCGCAAACAAGGCACCCCTTTTGACACTCTAACTCAAACAACGTAACCTAGTCATATGCTCGTGAGAGATAATGTGAGGTTATATCTGCAAGCAAACAGATCATCGGACTAGATCCTGAAACCCTCCTACGCTTATCTGGGCTACCGCTCGGCAAGCTACGAAGGGCAAGTGAATTCAGCCGTGCCCGCCGAAGCTTTATGCGAAGGCTGGGGATGACAATAACCTAGTTTTCCGATGATGTTTATCAAATATGTAAAAAAATCTCTTTTAGTCGCACCTTTTTGTGGTGTTTCGTTTATTGGACCGTCATGTAGGTGTGTAATCCTACAGACAAACTGAGTTAGCGTATAACTCTTTTATCTCGTAAAAAGGCGAGAGCCGAGTATTTAATGAAGTTTTGGTCAACACTTTTTACGTTGTCTGTCTTATTATATTCAAATGGAGGAACATTATGAATACTTCAATTAAACGTTTCGCGGCAGTATTATTTGTCGCTTCAGCTCTTTCAGGCGCTGCACAAGCACAATTCGATCAAGCTAAGTTCAGCAAGCATGCAGAAAATAAAAACACTGCTATGATGTTTGTAGGCATGAGATCTGATTTGGGTAACTTGGCATTCTATTCACAAACAACTCAAGAAATTCAACAAATTTTTGCTGCTATTGAAAAAATAGTTGTTGCTGTTGTACAAAAAGATGCAAACAGCAAACCTGCTGTTCTTGTTGCAGTAAAAACATTCGAAAACATTTTGATCAACAGAGCAAAAGATTATACAAAAGTTGTTGAATTGGCTAAAACATTGAGCGACAAAATCAGCACACCAAAAAAAGCTGGTTTAATAGCTCAAGGTCTTGCTTACGGCGCTAAAAAACTTGGCGCAGTAATGGCTGCACCTGGTAACTTAGTTACAAAGATCAAAAGCTTGAAATCAAAAACAGCGGCAGCTCCAGTTCTTGATGTAACAGAACTTCCAGCTAAAAAAGCAGCATTTAATGCAGCATTTGAAGCAGTTGTTAACGCAGCATTTGACAAGAAAGCTGTACAAAAAGGTAAAGACCTTAATGATCTTATCGCAAAAGAACAAGCGTTTGAATCATTTGGAACAGAAAGCAAAGAAGAAAGCAAAGCTCGTACAATAGCTATGACAGCAATGTTTAGTGCTATGATAGTTTCTGTAGAAGCTGTTAAGCAAGCAGACAAAATTGCAGCAGAAGTTGCTACAATTGCTAACAAAGGCTACGGATACTTCGGTTCAGAAGCTAAATCAACCAAGGCTATTGCAAGAGCAACAGCTAACATCGTTAAAGCACAAGAAAAGGTTAACGGCTTACTTAATGACGTTACCATTGCTGGTAAAGACATCATAATCGGCAAGCTTAACGGTTTTGTTGCACAAGCTAACGCAGCAGCAGCAGCACATCCTGTTGTTAAATAAGCAACACGATCCCCTAAGGACAAGCAAAGCTAAAAACGCTTGATTAAAACTTTATATAATTTGCTCGGGGGGGCAACCTGGTTCAGAATCGGGTTTACTTAAAAAGCGAGGGACATTTACATGTCCCTCGCTTTTTTTGTTTTGTTTTTACTTCCCAAGCTGCTCTATTTTTTGATTAATCATGGTTTTGATTTTATCCATAAGAACTGCATACTGCTCTACTCGCTTAATAAGTTCTTCGGCTAACTGTTCTTCATAGGTATGCGTTGATAGGTTACGATCACTGAGCATATCAAGAAGCGTTGCCTGTTGCTCGCGATCAATAAACCCTTGCATAAGAAGTGTATCAAATACTGCACGTGGGCTCTTTGCTGAGATTCCAAAAATATCTTCTAAAACATCTCGGGTATATTTCCAAAAAAGGTCATAACTCAAATCAAATCGCTTAATTGTTGAATCGCGCAATGATGAATGGAGCTCTGAATACTTACTATTTTTTAGTAACTCGAGTGATTCATCAAGACGGTCAAGAGCCTGGTTTAACGATTCTAAACGAACAAAAACTTTTACCATAAAACTCTCTCTTCAAGAAGTCTATTATAATATTGCGCAACCACTACGCATCTTTGGTACCATTACATCATGAATTGCCTCAAGATTCTCTTCAGTAAGCTCCCAAAGACTAAGCCCTGGTCCAGGAAGAGTTGGGGTTTTAGGCTTGATAGTAGGCCATTTTGCTTCTTGTTGAATTTTTTTCAACACCAATTCTGGATTACGATAGATATCTTCGATAAAGACTTTTGATGTATCTTCAAGAAAGATCATGATTGGGTTATTTGTTTCTTCTATGTTTACCTCACGTTTTATCCCACGCGTACCTGTCTCCGGTTTTCCAGTGTAATCAAGCGCAAAAATAAAACGGACTTTATATAAGCTTTTAGCTTTTTGTAGAATACAATCTATTTCTTTTATGATCTCGTCAATTGGCTCAGAGCTTAAAAAGCTCTTATGCAGGATATAAAAGAATAAATAAAAAACTTTATAATGCTTTTCTCGTAAAGCTTGTTGTATAATTTCCAAGGTTTTTTTGAACCTGGGGTCTTTAAATTTTTCTTTAAAAAACAGTAAAACATCGCGGTGTAAATCGTTATTTGTGTAGGGCAAGCGACCCGTGAAATCGCAACCTAATCTATAATTTTCTATCAAGTAATATAACTTACGGCCGGTCATAGGTTGAGATGCTATGTTTTTAAAAAGATACTTTTTTGCTTCTCCACCAGGTGTAGACGCCATATCAATAGATGACTCTACAGGAGGTGAGTCTGCAGGAGGTGAATCTGCAATAGATAGCGCTCCAAACGCTTGAATTACTGGGCTCTTAGTTTCACTTACTACTGACCCATCGGTCGTCATTGCATATACTGAAACACGCGAAAAAAATAACAAGCTCATTACAATTAAAAAATTTTTATTTTTTTTATTCATGGATATCTTTTTTTAACCATTATCAGAAAATAGCAGGCCAACCACTATCAATACCATTTTTGTAGCAAGCATTATCTCCTAGATCTCATAAAAAATCAAATATTGGTCATTTTTATTATCGTAACGTAAAGATATCCCCCATATCAAGTTGTTGCTATATCTGGAGATTCTTGTTGTAATAAATAAATATTTTTTATAGGTCTTTAAAAAATAAAAGGGGGAAGTACAAAACTATGAAACGTTTTATAATCAAACAACCGGTCACATTATCAATCACGTTACTATTTTTTACAAGCTTTGCGATATCACTCTATGGTATGAAAGCAGGAGAATCAGGTGCTGCAGCACCAGCGGCCCCACCATCTGCAGTTGCACCAGCGCCAGAAGCAGGAGTAAGCGCAGAAGCCGACGAAGACAAAGAGGCGTATGCAAAACTTGTTGATGATATGAGTAAGTTTAAAGCATTTGATGAGTCTGCAGATCTTTGTCTGAATTATTTATTTTTTGAAAACCCGTATCATCTTGGGTCAATACAGGGCATTTTCTCGGGCTCTACAAGTAATCGGCATAAACTTTTTTATTGCTCTGGTCACGGGATAGATGCAAAAACGCTTGAAACCTTTTTGCTGAACGAAGAAAATTTTCCTTGTCGTTTTTGGGTACATAAGTCTCAATCAAACGTAGCTATACAATTAGCAGCGCGACCACATTATGTATTTCCACAAAAAGAAACTCCTATGATTGTAAACACGAGAGAATTCAAAAATAGTGACCTGAAAGATTATGCTTCATGTAGCACAATGAGCTGGGATGAGCTTGATATATTTGCTGAATATTCGGTCGCAGGTTTTGCTGCTGACGAAACTGCTGAAAATCAAAAAATATTTATAAACCATGTTGCCAGCTCTATTCCACGCGAGAGAATACGTTTTTATAGAGCAGGCTCTGGTAAAAATATTGCAACCTGTCTAGCAATAGCTCACGATAGAGATATATTTTCTTTGCATTTTTTGCCAACAAGATCTGGATATTGTGACATAAAAACTATACAAGCGTTAATACAATATGCAGTACACCAAACCAAGGCTGCTAATTTTTTTACTACGCTTGTTTTTGTTCGTGAAGATTTTTATGATTTTTTTGCTGAGATGGGTTTTAAGCCTATTGCTGAGAGAGGTTATACAAGAATTACAGGAAAAAATTCTTTCTTAGTTCATCACATGTTCAAATTGGACAGAAAATATCATACAGCAGATGTTGTGTAAAATTACTGGAGAACAAAATATTATGAAACGTTTTACAATCACGCTATCAATCACACTGCTATTGTTTACAAGCTTTGCGATATCACTCTATGGTATGAAAGCAGGAGAAACAGACGCACGTGGCGCGGCAACTGCCCCTGCACCACCACCACCTGTAATAGACTCAGAATCGCCCGTAACTGGTGAACACAAAGACGCAGCAAGTATTACTGCTGGTATACGCGATTTAAAAATATCTAAATCTGATGAAGCTACATTTCTGCGTTATTTATTTTTTAATGCTCCTTACCATCTTGATTCAATACGGGGAATAGTTTCTCCAGCATCAAACTCGATGGAGAACCTTTTTTATTGTCTCGGTGAAACGATAAGTCCCGCTACTGTAACTGATTTTTTTAACAAAGACCGAAAATCTCTCCCTTGTTGTTTTTGGGTCCATGAATCTCAAACAAAAGTAACTATAGAGTTATCAAAACGACTACATTTTGCTCTTCCACTCAGAGAAACTGCTATGATTATAAAGACCGCAGACTTGCCAGCTATTGACTTAAAAGAGCCCGCTCCATGTGTCCAAATGGGCTGGGATGAACTTGATATATTTGCTCAAGATTCAGCCGCTGGTTCTATTAGTATGATACATTCCGGTATAACAGCACAAGATCAAGCAATATTTATTAAGCATCTTGCCAGCTCTATTCCACGCGAGAGAATACGTTTTTATAGAGCAGGCTCTGGCAAAGATGTTGCAACATGTTTGACAATAGATCACCCAGAAACTCGAACAGTTTCGCTCCATTTTCTTCCAATAAAACCGATAAACAATCAGAAATATAGAAATTTTTTGATACAGATACTCAACAAAGCAAAGACCGATGCATTTGTTAATGTTGTTATGCTTGTTCGTGAAGACTTTTATGTGTATTTTGATGAAATAGGTTTTAAGCCTATTAATGGAGAAAATGCGTACTTAGTTCATTATTTTAATTCTAAAGAATGACAGGTTTTGTACTTGAGCCCGCCAGATTAATAAATTGGAGAATAAAATATTATGAAACGTTTTACAATCACGCTATCAATCACGTTACTATTTTTTACAAGCTTTGCAATATCACTCTATGGTATGAAAGCTGGAGAATCAGGTGCTGCAGCACCAGCGGCCCCACCATCTGCGGCAGCAGCAGCGCCAGAAGCAGGAGTAAGCGCAGAAGCCGGCGAAGAAAAAGATTTCGACTGGGATGGGCTTATTAATATGGGAAGTAAAAGGCCATCATTTGATGATTACATAGAGCACTTGCTGAATTATTTATTTTTTGAATCTCCGTATCATTCTGGTTCAATACGAGGTGTTCGCTCGAGCTCTGCAAGTGATAGGCACAAACGTTTTTATTGTCCTAATGACACCATAGATACACATTCACTTAAAACGTTTTTGCAAGACAAAGAAAACTTTCCTTGTCGCTTCTGGGTACATAATTCTCAATCTGCCGTAGAAGTACAATTAGCAGAACGATTTCATAGGACATTTCCACAAAGAGAAACACTTATGTTTGTTCACATAGGGGAACTTATAAACAGAGATCTTAAAGAGTCTGCCTCATGTCGTACTATGAGGTGGGATGAGCTTGATACGTTTGTTAAATATTCAGTCGCCGGTTTAGCTCCTGGCGAAAAAACTGAAGATCAAAAAATATTTATACTTGATCTTGCCAGATCTATTCCACGAGAGAGAATCCATTTTTATAGCGCAGGTTCTGGTGAAAATGTTTCGACATGTCTAGCAATAACTCACGAAGAAAGATATATTTCTTTGCATTTTTTGCCAACAAGACGTGAATATTGTGACGAAAAAACTTTGCACGCGTTAATACAGTACGCTATACGCCAAACCAAAACTTCTGATAATTCACTTACTATTCTTCTCGTTCGTGATGATTTTTATGATTTTTTTACTGGGATGGGTTTTCACATTTTTGCTTATAATGGGCATGATAATAGTAAAGCAAAAAATGGTTTTATTATTCATTATATGACCAAATAGGCGTGCCCTATGGGCATCCTTCGAGACATTCGCCCTGAAGGGCTCATTCCTCAGGACGAGCGCCGTATCATATCACAGATTATAAGTTATAGGAGAATAAAATAGTATGAAACGCTTTATAATCAAATTACCAATCACGTTACTATTTTTTACAAGCTTTGCGCTATCAATATCACTCTATGGCATGAAATCAGGAGAAACAGACGCACGCGGCGCGGCAACTGCACCTGCAGCACCACCATCTGTAATAGACTCAGAATCACCAGTAACTGATGAACACAAAGAGGCAGCGGGCATTACTGATGGTATACGCGACTTAAAAATATCTAAATCTGATGAAGCTACATTTCTGCGTTATTTATTTTTTGAAACACCGTATCGCTCAGGTTCAATACGTGGAGTACGATCCCCTGCACCAAGCATAATCTGGCGACGTTTTTATTGCTCAGATGAAACCATAAATCCCGCTGCTATAACAGACTTTTTTAATGAAGATCCAGGATGTCTCCCTTGTTCTTTTTTGGTCCATGAATCTCAAACAAATCTAACCATAGCGTTATCAAAACGACCACATTTTGCTTTATCCCTCAGAGAAACTGCTATGGTTTTAAAAACTGCAAATTTTGCAGATGAAAAGTGGCTAACTCTTAAGTCACGAGAGCTCGCTCCATATACTCTCATGAGCTGGGATGAGCTTGATACATTTGTTAAATATTCAGACACGCTTTTTGTACAGGGTGAAGAACCTGACAAAAGAGCTGAAGATCAAAAAATATTTATTACGTATCTTGCCAGCTATATTCCGCGCGAGAGAATACATTTTTATAGCGTTGGTTCTGATGATGATAGGCAAACATGCTTAACGATAGATCACCCTGAAACCAGAACAGTTTCTATTCATTTTTTTCCAATAAAACATCCTAAACAATGCAAATGCATGGACCTTTTGGTACAGATAGTTACCAAAGCAAAAAAAGATGGTTTTGTTAACGTCGTTATGTTTGTTACTGGAGACTGGAAATACTATCAGATTGAAGGCTTGGGTTTTAGGCCTATTAATGAACAAAATGGGTATCGCGTTCATTATTTTCATGATATAAAAAAAACTTAAAAGCCCGAATTATGTTATCTCATAAGAGCCTCTGAAATCAGAGGCTCTTGAAAAAACGTGTTCTTACTCATTTTTTTGATATATTTTTTTTCATTTTTTTTATTTCTAATTTATGCAAAGTTTCTTGTTTTTCTAGCTCAGCCTCAATTTCTTCGATGCTCGGTAAGCTGCTCTTAAGATTCTTTGGCAGCGACTCAACAAGCCTTGTTTCATAACTTGCTACGCCGATTGGCTTTTTTAGGTCTCGTAGGGCATATTCAACTTTTATTTTACTTTTAACTTTGCATAATATAATACCTATCGATGGATTATCTGCTTTATTTTTAAGAAGACTATCGACTGCAGATAAATAGAAGTTCATCTGTCCAGCATCTCTTGGATCAAAGATTGTAGTTTTGAGTTCGACAACAATATAACAGCGTAACTTAAGATGATAGAACAGCAGATCTAGAAAACTTTCTTCTCCGTCTACTTCAAGACGAAACTGTCTTCCAACAAAAGCAAACCCCTCTCCAAGCTCAATCAAAAACTTTTGTATATGGTCAATAAGCCCTTGTTCCAGTTCTTGTTCTCTGTATTTTTTATCCATTGCAAAAAAAGAAAAATTATACGGGTCTTTAAGGGTTTGTTCTGCCAAATCAGATTGAGGAGGGAGCAATGTTTGTTTAAAATTCGTGATAGCTTTTCCTTGGCGTTTATATAAATTTGACTCAATCCAAAGCTCCAGCATGCTGCGACTCCAACCATTTTCAATAGCTTGCTGCACGTACCAAAGACGTTGGTTCTGGTCTTTTACCTTATCCAAAATAACCATATTATGGCCCCAGGGCAATTGTGCAGCAGCTGCTGCACAATTAGATTCTTCGTAACAATCAGCAAATTTACGCATGTATTTTAGATTACGCACCGAAAAACCTGAGATATCTGGAAATAATGACTGAATGTCTTTTGCAAGGCGCTCTATCGTTTTGGTACCCCACTTTTCTCGAGTAATTTCTTCTGATAGCATTTTGCCAGTACGCCAATACAGCATTATGAGCTCTTTAGTAACAGCCAATGCTGCTTGTAACTGGGTTTTTTGTATATCTGATTTGAGATGTTCAAGAAAAGCTATATAGTTTTTTTGTGAGCTTTTTTTGTTGATTAACTCTTTTTTCATATCAGAAAGCCCTTTTTTCTTAATTTAATAACTAAATTATTTTTTATCATGATATCGCAAAAAAATCGTATAGATCAAGTTACTCGTATATTTTTGGGGTATTTTGTATTTTCGGGCAATTGTGCAGCAGCTGCTGCACAATTAGATTCTAGGTTTTTTAAGCCCTCTGGCTCAAGTTTGATATATAAAATTCTGTATAAGCACTATCAAGCAAGCGTAGCGCGTAGCGCTGTCGCTGCGATTTAGTGCGTTAAGCGGGTTCTAGGGGCTGCGCCCCTAGTGCACGGAGGTGCTAGGAGGTGTTTGCAAAAACATCTCCTGCCGGGGGTTTAAGGGGCGAGCAGTCCCTTGAAATGAGAACAGAATATTTTAAGGACTTAGATCCTGAAATAAATTCAGGATGACAATATGAATTAGAAAAATCTGGGAATTAAAAAAGGGCCTCTGTTTTCAGAGGCCCTTTTACTTGGGTTCTTTATTGCGTTAACAAACTGTATATAACAAACGGCTTAATTAAAAGCGAATGTTAAAGCCGGCATGCGCATCGGTATCTTGCATCAGGTTTTGACCTGCGAAAGTATAACTTGCACCAGCAAATATTTCAAACCACTTGTTGATTTGGCAAGATGTTTCACCACGTAGCTTATGTCCAATTGACTCTGTGTTCTTTTCAGCCAAACATGTGTCAAGTGCTGCTGTGCTCGCGATGATTTGTCCAAATGTTGGTGAACCAACAGTTGTGTCAACGCGTCCACCAAGCCATGACTGGATGCTTCCACATTTGAATTTTACGCTATCTTTGGTTTTGTAGTAGAACTCATAACCAAGTGATGAACGAATGTCATGTGTTTTTGGATGGAAGAATGTGAAGTCAAGACGACCTACATAGTAGCCCCAATCAACATCAACTTTGACACATGGACCAAAGTTTTTGATTTGAGCGCCTTGGAATGTCGCTGAACGTTGTTCATCGTCTTTAAGCACGAATGAATAGTAGGTATCAAACTTCAAATTAACCCAGCTTGCGAACTGCCATGCAATGTCGCCACCGATCTTAATTTCCCAGTGACCGTTGTTACCGAGTTGTGGAGAATATGGTGATTTGCAAAGCTTAGCTTTATCAGCTGTTGGGAATCTGACACCAAACATCAATTCACCAATAAGATGCTTGCTGAACGAGTGTTCATAAAACAGGTCAAGGTCGATATCGCCTAAACCGTTGCGTGTGTGTGAGTTAAGATCGAAGTCATTTTCTGCCAAGAAGTCAGCAGGGCTTTGTTGGAATAAAGCTACACGGTCATCGATAATCTTAGCGAGATTAGTAGCTCTGCTTGTGCTCAAGAGGCTGTTTTGATCATCGCCAGAAACATCATATCTGAAAAGGACCCATGCATCTGATGCTGCAAAGACGGCTGGTGCTGGACATGCTGTTGGACATGCTGTTGGACAAACTGTAGGAGCTGTAAAGCATGTTGAAGCACAAACTACAGGACATACCACAGGACATGTTCCTGCTGGAGTTGGAGCAACGGGTGCAACAGGAGCAACAAAAAATGGGTTGTTTGCGGTATTGTTTATATCATATGCTGAATAATCTAAACCTGGTTGGAAGTAGGAAACTTTGTTGCTTGGCAATGCTTGAACAGCTGTTTTTAATGGAGCTGCTGCAAGTGCGTTAAAGTCGCCAACAAGTGCTTGAGGACCGCCTGGAAACTCTACTTCGTTAGCTGTTGGTTGGAGTCCGCCAGGAGGTGTTGTAATATCTGTAAACTGGAATGATCCCGTTTGTGGTTCATCGCTACCTGATGCTACACCGGTAAGACCAACAGTAACAGTAGCTGCTACAGGTTGTAGAGGTCCAGCAGGAACAAGCGGTTGAGCAGTATTATCGGATATCAGGTTATCAAGTATATACACACCTGTATTAGGTCCAGAGGCTACAAACGTAACAATTGGTGTTCCATCAGCATTTGGAATCGACTGCAAGAAGTCAAAACGCCATGCTTGGGTTACAACGTCTTGAGGAACTCCAGGAGGATTTATAAATGCACCATTAGAAGGAACAGTAGTTCCTGATCCAACGTCATTTGTTGTACGTGTTACTTTTTTTACTTGTCTAAAAGATACTGCATCCAACAAGCTGTTCAGAACTTCTTCTGTATCATCTATATCTTCGCGTTCCATCTCGATACGACGAACAGGCAATGTTCCGCGCAACCCGATGCGCCCTTTTGTTCCCCACACAGGATAGTCAATACGACCACCAAACGTAGCGCCTGCTTCGTAGTAGGCTACACGTGGAGATATTTTTGCTATACGAACAAATGGGTTAAAGTTTTCGCTGTTTAATGGAACATCAGAGCTTGGAAAAATTTCATTTAATCCAAAGCTTGATTTGTTAAAAATCAATGCAGTAAGCGGCTTTGTGTCTGTTCCATGTTTTAAGAAAGCTTTGTGGCCTTCTTTTGAATGGAAAGCGGACCATGAGTTCATGTTCCATTTGCCTTCTTCATTGTGCAATCTATCAAACGTATAGCGCAATGGCCCACGTTCGGAAATCCAGGGGGAGCGTATCTCACTTGCAAACGCAGAGCTTGCAACAAGAGCCCCTAAAAGCGAGAGCGCTTTGAGATTTCTGTTCATAGAAAACTCCTTTAACTATTATTTAAAAACAATTTCAATACTCGGGAGCGCTTGCGCGCTCCCGAATGGTTTATTATCTGATTACCGTGAAGTTGGTTGGGATGTTAGCACGTGGGCCAGTAACAGAAGCACTAGCGTTCAATGCACCGGTTACAAGCGCATCGTAGATATCGCCACCAGTGAATACTGGATCGTCAAATCTATCAATACGTGAACCAGTATCAGCAGTAACGGTAGCGTACTTAGCTGACGTAATGTCAACGTAAGTAGCAGATACTGCAAACTGTGTTGAGCTAATATCTATCTTCTTTTGACCTTGTAATGCGAATGGATTTGATGCTAAGAAGTTAAAGGTATCATTTTGATTACCATTAAACTCTTTACCACCACCATCACCAAATGGAACAAGGGTTGCTCCAGCAAATTCTGCAGCTCTACGGTCAAGCAACAACGGAGCTGATGCTAAGACTGAGTACGCTTCACCAAGCGGTAATGCGCCAGCATAATCCCAAACGTTAACAAAGAGTGTGCTAACAGGGACTTCTCCTATTGAACTTGTTTCAGGTACAAACATAAGGTTACCACCACCACGAACGAATGCATCAAAGCGGCCGTTCAGTGCAAAGCGGAAGCCTTTACCACCCAATAGATTAGGAGTTACAGGTCCGATAGCCATTAACGAAGCGTTTGAGCTTGAACCGTCGCCGATGTTTTTGTGTTCAAAGATACCTTGTGTGATGTCAATGTTAACATGACTAACGTTATGCAATGCTTGAACTTCCCAAGCTTGAGTAAAGTCGCCTGTTGCTTGATCGTAGCTGCTGTCTGGGTTGAATATTGGGAAGCCATTAACGTCAACTGCTGCGTTACCATTAGCGTCAAGAACTGGGTTGTTGTTTAATGGGTTTGCAGGATCAACAGCAAGAGCGCCGCCGTTTGGATTACCGTTTTTGTTAACAACACCAGCGCCAAGACCGAAGAAGCCTTCGCGGTCGATGTGTACCAATGCTTTAGCACCGTTCAACAACAAGTTAAACTTGATGTCATGAACTGTACCCATGGTGTTTGATAGTGTCATATCAAATGGGTTACCAACTTCAAATGAACCGCCTGAAAGGGTTTCAGTACCGATATATAATTGACCTTGACGTTGGATACTGATTGTCACGTCTGTTTGCGGCTGAATTTCATCTGATTGAACAGCAACAAATGTGTTACCGTTAACGATGAACTTAGCGTCTTTATTTAACCAGATTTGACCTTTACCAACAATCTTGATGCGTGAGAACTGTGTTGCAGCTGAATCAGCAAATCTCAAGAATGGTGTTGAGTCTTTAGCACCTTCAAAGATCAATTGAGAATCGTCATTGAAGTACAAGATGAAGGCTGGTGAACCGTCAGGCAACAATGATGGATTGTCTGGAAGTCTGAGTGTAGCACCTTCTTCAAGTATTACTCTCACGTTACCGGCAAAAGAGATCTTTTGCATTGCGTTTGGACCAGTAGGTTGATTTGTAACTTCATTACGTTTAGGTAATGTTCTACCAAACGCTGTAAAGTCAAGTTCACCGTTCGCTGGAACACGAAGTTCAACAACGTCGCTTGAGATAAATGTTGCTTGCTGATCTTCACCATAGAAGCCAGGAGCTTCTGGGCTAAATGGCGCGTTGGTATTGGTTGGTGTAAATTCACGACCGAAGTTTTCGCATGCGATAAACGCACCACGATCAGTAACGATCAAGTTTGAATTCACGTCAACGGTCATGTTACCAAGTGGACAAATTGACACCCAGTCTTTGCCCAAGAGGTTCCAGGCAAAGAGTGAACGTTCGTTCCAAGCACGTGAACCAAGACCGATGCGGCCGTTGAATTCACCGAACAGAACAGCATGTTGACCTTCACCAATGAAATGATCATAGGCAATACCGGTTGTTGTTTTTTCTGACACGAATTCACGAACACGTGCAACAAGAGGACTTACACCGTCGCCAGAAACATCAAGCTCGAATGGATCAGCCATGGTTGCGCCAGCAACACCAAGCTGAGTAATATCATCACCAGCTCCAATGTAGAGCAGATCAACTGGACGTTTTACAACAGTTTTTTGAACTTCAGTTGCTCTGAGCCATGCTTTGATTCCGCTCTTGACTGAAGCAAGTTTTGCAGCTTTCTTAGGATTTTCTTTCAAACCCTTGACTGGTATGAAATTTGCCAAATCAAAATCACGATAGAACCAACCAAATGTTGCTATTTGAGCTCCGGATCTGTCGTTACGCAATGGACGCGTATCAACAAGTGGATAACGAACATCGCCGTTATCAAAGCTTACACGAACGTAACCGTCAGTTTCAGCACGACGTGCATCAAACATAGCAAGTGTAAAGCCATACGGTTGTATGTTATATGTTGCATCAAAAATTGATTGGTCATGAGGAAGATCAACATCACCAGTTAAGCGAATAACACGAGCTGTTCCGTCAAGATCGTAATCGTTCCATGTTTTTTGACAAATGGTTGTTGCAACCACGGTTCGATATGGTTTGCTACTACGGTCGTTAGGAACTACAAGTGTTTCTGGACGTGTGATGGTAAGTTTACCACCATGGTCAACATAGACGATACCGCTATCGGTTCCGGTTGCTACAGGAATTGTTGTTCCTTTGCCAGCGCAGTTGAAACTTCCCCAACAAATGAATTGTCCATCGATTGACACGACTGCAGGAGTTGCAATTAATGCGTCAAGCGTGAACAAGTCAGCTGGGTTGGTGCTCATAACTTCTGATGGATATGGCACGCCTGCTGGGAATGGATATGGATATGAGCTTGGGAATGGGCTCGCATCACCAACGATTGTTGGCCAGCCGATACGCATATTTGTTGCAGCAAATTCAGCACCTGGTTGTGAGAACAAGAAGAGGTGTTGAGCTCTTTGCAATTCATACAAGTTTGTTGGAACATCAGGAAGGAACTGGTCACCATTTTGTAATGATAATGTTACTGCTGAAGCAACACCTTCATATTCAGGAACAAGGCTGTGTCTGAATACGTTAAGGTAAGCACTTTCAGTTGCCCAATTTGATGTTGCATCTTTTGTAAGACCATCGATGGTACAGCTGTCTGCCATAAGGTTTAATGAGCTACCAAACATCAATACACGACCAAAGCCGGTGAGTGCGGTATCAAGTTGATCGCCATGATCGTAGAACTTGAATACTGATGTATTGTCACCGGTTGGGCTTGTGATGCCAAGGTCGGTTACAACAAAGCGAACACCACTGACGTTACATGACTCTTGAATTTCAAATGTTGAGTCATAGAAACGCACTTCTGGGAAGCGATATCTATCTGGATCAGATGCAGTTACTGAAGGATCTGTACCCCAGAAATTAACCGCGAAGAACAAGCGTTCGCCACCGGTCATTGCTGGCTCTGAGAAGTTTGGAATGCCATCAACAAACTTGGTCGCATCTGAATGACGCAAGATTGAGCCAAACAAATACATTGCATTGTTGAAGAACATTGCTGGTGAGTTATAACGAGTATATTGAGTGCCATCAGCAAGCAATGGACGAGTTACTGGAGAACCGTCGCTAAACGCTTCAAACCCTCTGTAGTCTCTTAATACTGATGCCATGGTAAGGACACCAGAATCTTGAACCAATGGGAAGTAGTTTCTTGCAGCGATTGTGTTGTTAGCAACTGATGTTACTCGTACTAAACCTTCAACGTCAAGAACGTGTTGACCTTCACCTGATTGATTGGTCTGAGCTGTTGGTGACAAGTTAAATCCGTTATAGGTACTTACGCCAGTTGACGCAAGAACAGCTGTGTAGTCAAGCGATGTGTCGTTAAGAGGATCTGGTCCACTGTTCCAGAAGTTAAATAAGTAACCGTAGTGAATACCGTTTTGTGAATCGGTTGAAGATTTAAAGTATACAGTACCGTTACCACGTAACATTACTTCTGCTGCAGTAGGGTGAACTTGAGTGAATGGATTTGCAGCAATAAATTCGCTTGTTGCATTAGCTAAGAATGGGTTGCCGCTGATAAATAATGCTGGATCTAAACCGTCTACAATAACAGCTGATGGGTTACGTTTTTTAATTAACGTATCAGCAATTGTAGGATCGATATCAGCATCAAACTCTGCTAATGGATCTTGTTGATTTACAGAACCGCCAGCATGATCTAAGAAGCAGTTATGGTAAATATCCAATTGACCGTTAACACCAACCAAGAAACCAAAACGTACGTTACGTAATGCATTTGCAGGGTTTGAGTTTGCAAAATCAACGCCTAAAAAGCCGCCAGCGCTCGTGAGATAAAGATCCCAATACACGTCTGAAGCTAATTTACCATGATTTTGCGTATCGTTTACAACCAAGAGACCGCGACGATCGGTGGTGCTTGGTGCGTATGGGTTACCACCAATATTGTTGAACGCTAAATCGTCGGTGACTCTGAAGATCGCTTGGATACCTGCAGGCGTTGAGAAATCGTAGCCTGGGGCACCAACGGTTTCGCCACCAGCAGTTGAACCACTGATGGTTCCTGGTGAGAAGTCAGGTACAAAGTGACCAACAATCAACACAGCGCCATCGTTAAATGGATACTTTTTGGTGATTTGTTGGAACGCTGGGTTTGGTGTTTGGACTTCGCCTTCGGTTGGCAAAAACTGGTTATGATCGGTATCGTAAGCACCAGCAATAAAGAGCACCATTCTACCAGTACCTGGGTTTGATGGGTCGAACGCTATTGAGCCGTAACCGTCATCAAAGCCTGTTTGGATCCCTGTTTTATTGTCAGACAAGTAGGTGATAACAGAGTTTGGTCCAACATATACTAATGTACGAAGTGATTCTGATGCGTAGTTAAGACGCTCAAACACAACTTTATGAAGGTTGTTTGCTACGTCTGCAACTGTTTGATCCATAAGTACGAATACTTTTGTTCCACCAGCGTCTGATGTGAATGTTTGCCAGTTGGTTAACAAGCAAGAGTTTGGATCAAGGGTGATACCATTTGACTTGTCAACGTCACCAGTAAATTCAATCTTGGTACCATCAGCCATTTTAAAATCAACTTGGCCACGACCTTTAAAAGAGATAATCAAGTCTTGAAAGCCGGTTGTTTCGCCGGTTGTGACTGTTTTACCTTTAAAGATAACGTCGTTATTAACGTTAACCGTGATTTTTCTGCCAACATCAGCGTTAAAATAGATTTGCGAAGCACCAGATTCATCTGCTGTAGGCGAAGCAAAATAAGGTTCGATTGTTACAGCTTCTTGAATGTTGATGGTCATGTTTGAAACAAGCGCTTCTACTAAAACGTCTTTATCTATCTTAAGAGGAACTGGAAGAGCACCTGCAACCTGTGTACCACCAAGGCTTGGTGCATTGGTATATAAAGTCCCGTAAATGTTTAATACATTGTCACTACCTGTTGCATCAAACGGTTTGTTATACAATTGACCTGGATTTATAACAGTCCCAATATCTGAACTAATTAAATCTTTGTGCTCATAAGTAGCACCAGTATAGGCCCATTGGTCACTATTGACCGTTTGGACGTTATCACCGACTGGCACCCAGTCCATGACCGCGTTGGTGCTCATAAAATGCAAGCCAAACAGGGCTGCACTCAAAAGCACCTTATTAAGAACTCTTTTCATCTTTGTTTCTCCCCTTTTAGGATAAAACATACACCAACTTCTCACGTTACAAACGATGTGCGTTGCACGCGCACGTAGTATTTAAATTCATGCGATTCGAGAATACTTTCCGTAACCAGCACCCTCCTTTCCTTTCCCTTTTTTTAAGGTTTTTAAGGCTTTTATAAGTTTTCTTTTAATTAACGACTCAAATATGAAACCTACATTAAAAAAATTAGGGACCAAGAGTAAAGAAAATGAGAAAATAATCTGAAACGCCCACCAACAAGCTCATCGATTTTTTAAGATCAGTTCGATTTTTCCAGTTTTTTTTACTTGCTTGATTTGTCTGGCATGTGTGATTTATATAATTTTTATAGTTATAATAATTTATATATGTAGAGACGAAAGAGATTTTCTTCATAACACTCTCCTTTATTCGTCATGTATTCGTCATGTATTCGTCATGCGTCAAATTCTTTTTATTTTAACATTAGCTCTTGCAAGTCAAATGTCAAGATGCGACTTTGGAGTATATAAAGGCAATAAAATGATTGTTTGCCAGAATATTGCTATTCTTACTTTACAAAATCGCGATTCTCTTTAAGGTATCTAGGTAAACTCGAGATATATTATTAAAAATTACAAAAGATCGTAACTCAGGTTTTTCATTTTTATAATTTTGGGTCTTTAAAAGTAAAGAATTTTGATTTTTTTATTTGATTTTTTCTAACGGAGCTTTCTATGCAAACTACTCACAAGAAATTTGTTCCTTTTTTTTCACTGGAAAGACAGACAAAAAATATTAACGCCCAACTCAAAACAGCTATTGCTAACGTTGTTGATAGTCAGCAGTTTGTTGGCGGGGCTTTTGTTGAAAATTTTGAAAAAAAGCTCGCATCATATCTAGGAGTTAATCATGTTATCTCATGTAATTCTGGCACAGACGCACTATGGATGGCGCTTAAAGCACTCGATATTCAAAAGAACGATCTTGTTTTAACAACACCGTTTTCGTTTATCGCATCAAGCAGCGAAATAGCTAATCACGGCGCACACCCTGTTTTTATTGATATCGACGAACGTTCTTTTAACGTCAGTGCTCGGGCAATGCAATTGTGGCTCCAAGAAAACGCCATTAAAAAAAATGGGCAAACGTTTCATAAAAATACAAATTTTCCTGTTGTTGGCATAGTTGCTGTTGATATTTTTGGACAAATTGCTGACTATGATGCACTTAATGTTATCGCAAAAGAATGGAACTTGTGGATTATTGCTGACTGTGCACAATCGATTGGCGCTGAGTTACATGATAAAAAAACGGGAACATTCGGAACAATATCAGCTTTTTCGTTTTATCCAACAAAAAATTTAGGTGCATTTGGTGACGCAGGATGTTGTACAACCAACGACCCAATACTTGCTGAAAAGTTATTACAGATTCGCAATCACGGTCGTAAGTCTCATTATGATTATTTAGATCTTGGGATTAATAGTCGATTAGATGGGATTCAAGCGTCTGTACTTACCGAAAAGCTTGCATATATTGATAGTTATAATAACGCACGTCGTGCTATTGCCGCACAATATAACCAAAAACTTGCAGGACTTTCGTTTGTTAAACTCCCACAAAATACAACCGGGCATCACGTGTATCACCAGTACGCTATTCAAGTTGTTGATGCCAATGGGATAAGTTTACGTAACGAGCTTGAAAAACATTTGCTCGAGTGTGGCGTTCCTACCAGAATTTTTTATCCTAAGTCGTTACCCGATATTAATTTCTTAAGTCTTAACCCTGCGCTTAAAACAGATACTCCATGCAGTACAAACTTAGTTAATACTGTTCTTGCGTTACCTGTGTGGCCTGAGCTTGAACAGCATGAAATCGACCATGTTATTGAGTCGATTAAGAGTTTTCAGTATCTTGCTGTTAACAAAAACAATCAGACACAAGTACAACAAACGATTTAAGTTTATACGAGGCGCACCCTTCGAGACACTCGTCCATTATCTGGACTCGTTCCTCAGGGCGAGCGCTTTCTGAAACACGTTACATACTCATAGGGCGCTCGCCCTGAGGAGCTGAGCTCGTAAGAGCCGGCGTCTCGAAGGGTGCGCCCCACTTATATGAATGGTATTATGCATAAATCTCATGGTTTTTTTATCGCTATCGAAGGTATTGATGGTAGTGGCAAGTCGTCGCTGGTATCGAATTTAGCACGGGCACTTGAAGAAAAAAAACATACAGTTTTGAAAACTAAAGAGCCCGGCGGAACAGAACTTGGTTTACAGTTACGTGAAATTTTGAATAAGCAACGCAATCAAAATCAAGATAGTAATAACCAAAGTATTTGTGACAAAGCAGAGTTTTTGTTATTTGCCGCAGACAGAGCGCAACATTTTAAGACACTCGTAATACCAGCGCTTGAAAAAAATCATATCGTTATTTCAGACCGTACCGGTGACTCATCGCTTGCATACCAGGGATACGGGCGCGGGCTTGATCGTGATATGATACAGTCGATTAATATATGGGCAACAGGAGAGCGTAAACCAAATATTACGATTTATATTCATATTGATGCCCAAACGGCGTATAAAAGAGTTATTACCCGCAATAAAAACTTGACTAGCTTTGAAGCTGAGTCACTTGAGTTCTGGAATCGTGTTGGTAACGGCTTTGATACTATGTACGCTGGAAGACAAGACGTATTAATTCTTGATGGGACCAAAAATCAAGAAGAGCTTTGTGAGCTTGCGCTCCAAGAAGTCTTGAAAAACCTATGACAAAAAAAACGCTCATACCGTCACAACTTATTCTCGGCAACGAATCGTCATTACATGAGTACGTCGAAAAGCTCATGCAAGAAGAGTTTTGTTCTATCGAACCAAAACAACCTGGATGCTTTTGTACAGAGTGTCGTAAAGTAAAAAACCGACAGCATTTTAGTATTGTCTGGATATCCCCAGAGAAAAATTACTCTGTTGACGACGCGCAAGTAATTTTTGATCGAACACAGTTCGCGCTCGATCCAGGCCAACGGTTTTACTTTATTCTTGATAAAGCCCAAACGCTTAATTTAGCAACAGCAAATAGATTACTTAAAGTTCTTGAAGAGCCGCCAACAGGCTATCACTTTATTTTATTGTCGACCAATATCGATGCCATGTTACCAACGATTATCTCGCGCTGTCATGTTGTTAACTTAACAGAAAGCGACACTGCTGTTGGCGTGCATCCGTTATTGGCATACTTTGAAGTTTTGGGAAAATATCCAGACCCGACAACGTTTGAACAAGAGTTAAAAAAGTTACATCTGTCTGACGCTCAAAGTTTAGAAATCGCGACACAGTTATTAAGTGTCTTAATCCAAAAAAAGCGAAAGCTATTACTCGAAGCCCCGGATCAAGAAGATAATCAAGAAGAAACAGAATACGAAAAAAAAATTACAGCAATTAATACAGCCCTAACATGTCTGCAAAAAAAATTACACAAACCCCCTCAGTCGGGTAGCTCTGAGTTATTCTGGAAGAATTTGTTTCTGACATGGCCAAGACTGTAACTCAAACAATATCTCTTGATAAAAAGGCGCACCCTTCGAGACGCAGGGCTCCTTCCAGTCTTCGCGCAAGGCTTCGACGGACACGGCAGGGCGAGCGCCGTCTTATTACGTATCTTAAAAACTTCGGACTTCAGTTTGCACAAACCCAACTGGTTGTAACGATCGTCGCCCTACCCATTTTAATAAGTTGGGGCCTGGGGATTTCTGTCATGACGTTTTTGGGCAATTTACTCTTTGCGCCCATACTGACAATATTTCTTATTTTAAGCTCGTTACTTTTATTTACCCAACTGTGTAATATTCCCAATAGTATTCTTGCCGACATGCTCGATTATTTCACGCACCTCTGGGATATGATCTTAAAAACAGGCTCACATGATTGGATTGTTTCGTTTGCCCATCCAGGAAAAATTATTTTAATAATAATACCCATAATTCTCGTGTGTGTTTTAACAAATAATAAAATAAATACTCACACAAAACGGGTTACTGTTTTATCTATAATTTTGGGTGTTAATATTCTTGGACTTATTGGCTATCAAAAATTATATGTCGAGAAAATATCACAAAAAATTTGTTACCAAGAAAAATTAACGATCACCTACGATACAAACAGTACAGATAAAACACTTATAATTACTGACGATGGCTTTTTTGGACGTAAAAAAACAGCTGCTAAAACAGTTGCGTTTGAAATTAAGCCATATCTTACAAAAACGTATGGCATGATGCCTATTACAGAAATAAAGTTATTACACGCAGAACCGGGCAGCTTTGCGGCAGCATGCGAGCTATGCGCGACCTGTACTGTTCGCAAAATATCTCTTCCAGATATTCAAAATAATAATAAAAAATTAAGCGCGTTTGGGTTAAAAAAGTATCTTGAATTACAAGGGATATTAAGAGATAAGAATATTGTTTGTGAGAAGAAATAAACGTGGGTTTTGCCTGGATCCCCGGTCAAGCCGGGGATGACGTCTCGACGTTGCTTAAAGCTATTCAAAAAAACGTTTAAATATCGTCTCGACGGGAGCGTGATGAAAAATAACTTCGTATACCCCGCGACATAGGGGTACGTTAAGATTATTTTTCTTAATTATTTGATAGATAGATTGTGTTGTATTAATACCCTCGGGCAAGACCATAACTTTTTCTATATCAGCAAGTTTTGAGTTTTTACCTAATAATAAACCTGCTTGAAAGTTTTTGCTTAATGGGCTCGTGCATGTTAATAATAAGTCACCAACACCAGACAGCCCATACACGGTCTCTTTTTTACCACCAAAAAATTCTATAATCAAAGCTATTTCTTGTAACGCTTGAGTTAAGATAAACGCAATCGTATTTTCATGTAACTCAGAACCTTTACCCATCCCGATAGCCAAGGCAAAAACGTTTTTTATTGCCCCACCAACTTGAGCGCCGATCATATCGTCAGAAATATACGGCTTAAAGAAGTTATTAGCTAACAGAGCTGCTAGCTCTTCGGCTATTTTTGGATTATGCGATGCAACTGTTGTTGCAGTGTATGCTTGCTGTGCAAGCTCTTTGGCAAAGTTTGGGCCTGCGATAACGCCGGCTGTTTGTACACCCAAAACGTCTTGAATAATTTGTGACGGCAGTAAAAACGTATCACGTTCTATCCCTTTACTTAAAACAACCCATTTTTGATGTTCATGTATAAAAGACTGAGCATGCGTAAGCGTTTTACGCAAAAAAGCAACGGGTACAGCTTCAAAAACCCACGTACTATCACGTAATGCTTCTGCAAGATCTGATGTTACGTGAATATTGGGCGATAATGTTACGTTGGGAAGATAGGTATGATTAATACGATGTTTTTGAATATCGTGCGCGACGTTTTGTTCAAAGCACCATAATTTTACATTATGACCATTGTGAGCCAATAGTGTCGCAAACGAAGTTCCCCAGGCGCCCGCGCCCAGAACTGTTACCTGTATATTTTTATCGAGTGTATTCATGTAGTTTTATTTACCAAAATTTCTTTGCGTATCCTGAAACTTATTAATACATTCTTCAAGAATGTCACTGGTCACTTCAGGCCAGTAACAGTTTAAAAACGAAAATTCGCTATACGCAGCCTGATACAGTAAAAAATTACTGATACGCACAATGCCACTCGTACGAACAATTAAATCAGGATCAGGAATACCAGCGGTCCATAACGAATCACTTATGGTCTCTTCGGTAATATCTTCGATTGCTAAAAACCCATCTTTTATTTTTTGGGCTAAACGTTTGACTGTATCTACAACCTCGCCCCTGCTGCCATAGCAAAAAAGAAGACTGAGATTTAATGCACTCAGATGTTGCGTCTGGTTTTCGATATCTGCAATAACGTGAGATATTCGCTCAGGAAAATAGTTTCTATCTCCGATAAAACGAATTCGAACGCCAGCAGCTATCAACTCTGAAAGACGCGACTTAAAACCATCGGCAATCAAATCAAACAAATAACTCTTTTCTTCTTCGCTTCGTCGAAAATTTTCGAGCGAAAACGTATAAAAAGAAAGATACTTGATGTTATTTTTAACGCATACGTCGATGGCAGTTCTAACAGCTTCCATACCTTTTTTGTGCCCAAAAATAGCCTGAAGCTTGTTCTTTGAAGCCCAACGACGATTACCATCGGGAATTATAGCAAGATGTTGCATGCGCAGTCTCTCCTCTTTGGGATTACCTTGCAGATAGGCTCGATTACACATTTTATTTATGATACCAACTAAAATACTAAACAAATTTACATTACTTTCAACAAAATGTCTTCTGATTAAGGGGCTTTAAACAATAGTTTTTTACCAAGTTTTACACATTTTTTGATTAAAATAAGCGCTTATTTGCTACTATTTCAAGTACTATTATTTCAATTTGACAAAATTTATAGATCTGGTAATATAAATAAAATGTATACTTTGGCTTCAGATTTGAATTACACTTCTCGTTAGGGGGTTCATGATTCTGCGAAGCGCGTATACTCGAGCTGTAACAATTTTAACGACAGGACCAGAATCTTACCAAAATCTTATGATATATTAAGATCTAAAGATTTAAGACTTATAGAAGAAAGGACACCATGATAGAAATCAAACAAAAAATAAAAGCTATAATTTTCGATATGGACGGTACCATTATTGATACCGAGCACATGTGGAAAAATGTTACGCTTGATGTTTTGGCAAAACATGGAATAACAAAATTTGGCCCAGAAGAAGAACTTTTTCTGAAAAATCTTTCAGGTATGAATATCAAGTTTTCGTCTTCAGCTTTAAAGTCTGAATTCAAACTTGATGCAAGCATACAAGAGATTATCGATCATACAATTCATTTTGGCAACGTACATTTGAGTACCAATATTGATTTTATTGAAGGCTTTGAAAACTTTCATCGCAAGCTTCAAGAACACAACATTCCATCGGGTATCGCAACCAATGCACACCCAAGTAATCTTAAGGGCATTGCTGAACGTTTAGAGTTTGTAAAGTTTTTCGGCACCAATATTTATACTCCAGCAAACGTTAACAATACACCTAAGCCAGCACCCGATCTTTTCTTACATACAGCGGCACAGCTGGGCGTTGATCCAAGCGAATGCGTTGTATTTGAAGATTCGATTTATGGGTTTCAAGCAGCTAAAGCTGCGGGCATGAAATGTATCGCAATAAAAAACAACTTGAATAAAGATCTTATGGACCAGGTTCATGGATCGATCAATAACTATCACGAAGCAGAAGAAGCTTTAAAGAAAATTTAAGGCTTCTGCCTCCCCCCTTCTTCTTTTTTACTTTCTTTTTTTTACTCTTTTATTACCCTTTTCTTTTTAAATTTCTTAAAAAACTTACTCGATTTTTCTAGATACCCCTCTTGTCCTACGAAGCCACCTGGGCGAAGTAGGATGGGCACGCCCACGTTTCAAAAAAAATCTTATAAATTACTCTTTAATCAGGGTTTTTTTAGATCTATACCGTCGATTCTTGCATTGCGTTATACACTTGTGCGATTATTGTGAAAAGTCTATATTTTTAGGTCTATTTTTTAGGAGAAGCGCATGAGAAGTATTTTAGATACTGACTTGGTCATTGTTTTTTTAATTTTGGTTATCATTTCTGGAGGCTTTGGCTTTACAGGCGTTGTAGCAGGAATCGCTGGAATTGCTATGATTCTTTTTTATGTTTTTTTAGTGTTACTCGTTATCGCACTTATAAGAAAATTTATTTCAGGTAAGCCGCCACTTGTCTAACAGGTGTCTAATTTTTAAATAAGTTTATTTTTAGGAGAAATCTATGATGTTAGATTGGGTAATTATTTTTTTCATTTTTGCAATGATCGCTGGCGTTTTTGGCTTTACAGGTATTGCTGCTGAAGCTGCGGGTATCGCTATAATTCTGTTCTATATCTTTTTAGCGTTATTTATTATCTCACTTGTTATAAGACTTTTTTCAGGTAGACCACCCCAAATTTAATTTTATTTATTTATTCTTAATAACACTATTAAAAAAAGAGAACTGTATGAAATTAAACTTTTATATATTTATGGTAACAATACTGGTTGTTTCGTACAGTTCACTTTTTAGCATGAAATCTGACAAGCAAACATGCTCATTTTTGTCATGCTTATCACGTTCAAAACAAACACCAGAAGAGTTAGCACATAAAAAAGCTAAGCTTATACAGCGAGCTCTAAAATCTTTAGAATTAGAAGTAGACGACAAGCTTGAAGCACTTGCAGATATTACTAAACAAATAAAAGCTCTTACGTTAGAAGGCACAGATACAGAAACTAAGACCCCACACGGGACACATATTATTTTTGATGATATTTCGCATACTGCTCTGCACAAACAGGTAGAAATAGCTATTGCACCAAAAGCTGATTCAAAAGGGGTAAAACCTGCTGCAGAAATAACAGAAATTGAAGAAAAACTTACAGGGCTCGTTTCACCCTATACTAATATAAATAGCGAAGCCCAACAGCAACTTATACAAACACTTGAATGTGTATTTAGTCTTGTTCGCCAACATGGGCTGGAAAAAATAATCGCACCAGAAACTCTTGCACTTATGATTAACACTTCGTTTAAGAAAGCAACAAGAGATCTTTTTACACTAACCGAAAATTATAAAGCCTGTAATGAAACAATCCTGGCAATCTGGCATTGTATACATCGCAGAGGTGCCCCAAAGTCTTTTGATTTTTTTGCGCTTGGTATTCACAATTATGTAGTTCTTCTCAAATCAGGGATTGCTCGCATTGATGCCGAAGATGCTGTCGGCAATACCCCACTTCACCATGCAGCTGAACAGTTGCGCGCAACAATAGAAAGTGGTGCTCCAGAAAAAGCGCTTCTTAATGATCTTGCAATTTTGCAAACCCTCATACGAACAGGCGCTGACGCAAACGCACGTAATAGGGCCGGAATGACTCCTCGAGATATACTCGCACAGGCTACAATCTAAGCTTTTTGTCATTATCTAGACAATCGTTTTTGACGACTTATACTGGTCAAACGACATAATCTCGTATTTTTTATGATAGTTTTGGAGCTGCAACATATGAACGAAAACGCAAAAAAAGATCTTGCCTGGTTTAAGAGCTGTTTGGCAAATAAAACACTCGTTAATTCTCTTAAAAATATAAAGCTTATTATCTCTGACGTCGACGGCGCATTAACTGACGCGAGTATTTATGTAACCGAAGAAAAAGAAGAAGGTCGCTGTTTTTCAGTTCAAGACGGTTATAACTTTAAGCCTGTATTAAATTCTGGAGTTTTAATTGCTCTGATGAGCGGGAAAGATAATAAATCGACAATTATACGCGGTACAAGTCTTGGTATACCAGAAAATATGTGTCTTGTTGGTATTACTGATAAAATTACAGCGACCAAAAAGTTACTCCAAGAAAAAAATCTCACGCTTGAACAAACGCTGTTTTTTGGTGACGACTTTCTTGATGCCAACGTTAAAGTAAAAAATAGTTCGATATTATTTGCGTGTCCAAACAATACCCCGTTTTATTTACAAAGCGTTGCAGATATTATCACACCAAAAAATGGCGGGAACCAAGCATTTCGGTTATTACTTGATCTTGTTCTGTATGTTCAAAATAATCATTTTGCTCAAGAAATTATTGATAATGTCGTTAAATAATAAAATCAAAAAATATATATTTTTACTCATATTCTGTGTACTTATTATATTTATTATATATTTTTTTACGCGAAAAAATCCTACGCTCGATATACCAGATATACTTGTTATAAAAGAAACAGCTGTTATAAACAAGCCTGATGTCACGGTAAAAAACTTTACGTTTAAAGAGTACGACAAAAAAAGAGAATACTCGTTAATGGTCAATACCTGTGAGGGCACATTTTTTCATGCAACAAATACAGCGTTGTGCGATACTATTACCTGTACTGTACTTAAGAACAATATCGAAGTAGCACACATACACGCACAGCACGCTTTAATTAAACGTGACGTACAAGAAATATTTTTTACCGGCCCCGTTAACGGCAACTTTAAAGATATTTTATTAGAGAGCACCGATCTGTGCTATAACTTTTCTTCTCATACACTCACAACAACAAAAAAAATTACATACTCGCACCCGCACGCTCTTTTTTCTGCCCAAAAAAGCACGCTTGATATTAAAAACTTTTCTATATCGATGCACGATGGCGTCTATAGCGAATTTTTTAGCGAACCGCGCGACAAGCAACCAACGCCGTAATTGATTTAGGCTTAAACTCAAGCAAAACTTTTGCGGCACTTTTCAATGTTGAGCCTGTTGTGCACAAGTCGTCAATTAATAAAATATTTTTATCACATAACATATCACGATTAAATTGTGTATAGCGCCATGTAGCAGCAAAGACGTTTTTGATGTTTTTCTCACGCTCTTCAACAGAAAGTTTTGATTGAAACATGGTTTTTTTGTTGCGCCTAAGAACATTAATAACCGGTTTTTTAAGCTCTTTGCCAACAACACAGGACATGACATGCGCTTGGTTAAAACCGCGGCGAGCATAGCGCGTCCAATGTAACGGTATTGGAACAATATAATCGATAGAAATATCTTTAATAGAACTCATGCTCAGCATTAAACTTCCCAACTGTTTGCTGGCAACAATATCCTGTGAAAACTTTTTAAGCATTAAACTTTTAAGGGGCTCTTGATAGGAGCTTATTGCAAAAACAGCCATCTGGTGTTTGCCTGTTAATGGGACAATCATAGAGACTATTGGCTTAATCGTATTTGAGCATGCTGTACAAAAAATAGCTTTTTCGTGCACCAAAACCCCGCATGAACGACAGTATGGGGGGTATAAGAAATTAAGTAAATTTTTGATCAGCATGATTACTGGCGCACCCTTCGAGACGCTGCGCTCCTCCCAACTACGCCCAGGTGGCTTCGATGGGCAGGCAGGGCGAGCGCCTTTTGCGATAGCTTTAGATAAATACTTTTATCTTCGTTCAAAACTCTTGGTAATAATTGCAAAAACGCCGATAAAAATAAACATATCTGCCAGGTTAAACGTTGGCCAATGCCAAGCACCAACATAAAAATCAATAAAATCAGCAACTGCACCGTAATAAAACCTATCAACGATATTTGAAAGTGCGCCCGAGAGCATTAAGATTTCAAATGAGATATTCCATCTGTTTTTATACTGAATAAAGGCATAGACAGAAAAAATTGAAATCATCGCGATCAAGACAAATGTCAGGAGATAAAATCCAATCGTCGAAGCGTCATTAAAAAAGCTCCACGAAACCCCCCTATTCCAAGATAAACTAAAGTTTAAGCTTTGGCATACTGCTATCGGCTCTTGTGCGTTTATAACAGCCCATAATTTAGTTATGCGATCAGCTAAGAAGCTTGTTAAAAATATACAGGCATACGAGAGTAACGTTTTTGTTTTTTGTTTCATATTTTTATTTTTTTCTTATTAGATTCTGTTGAATTTTTATAACATTTAATTCTTGGGTTTAAAATTGGGTTTTGCCTGGATCCCCGGTCAAGCCGGGGATGACGTTGCAAATCGTTGTTACAGCTAATCCCCATGCAAATTGTATAAAAAATTTACAACTACGTCATCCCGGCCTCCGAGCCGGGATCCAGGCAAAACTCTCGTTAGTTCTTTCACTTTTTTCAATAAATCCATACTTACGCACGAATTTGAGCACCAAGTTTTTCAACATGGGCAATCGCTTTTTGCCAAACAGCTTCTATCTCATGTTTTTCTAATGTTTTTTCGTCATGTGACAGCCAGACCCTAAACGTTAACGACCTGACACTGGCCCATTCAGGCTTTTCAAAAAAGTCGATCAGTTCAACTTTTTTTACTAACATATCAACAGTTTTAAGCGTCTCTAGAAATTTCTGTGTTAGAACAGTAACAGGAACCATCAAGCTTAGATCGATATAGGTCTCCTGAAACTTCGATATTGGCTCATAACGTTTTGTTGCAAGTTCTTGATGCAACAATAAGGTCCCATCTAACTCAAAAATAACAGCATCAGTTTCGGGCAAGACATCAAGCTTGCGCAAAAATAACTGATCTATTTTCCCCAGTGTTCCAATCTTTTGGTTATTATAAAAAATCTCTGTTGTTTGATAGATATTATACCAAGAACTTACGTTCTCAGGTTTTTTGAAAATTATACCAGAGATCGAAAAACCAAGTGATCGCAATAACTCTGAAATAAGATTTTTTATTACGTAAAAATCGATAGCTTTACGTTTTTCAAAAACTATCCCAGAAAGCTCATGCTTTTCTTCTGTTTTTGTAGTTTCTATCGAATTTTTCTTCCAGACACGTCCAAGCTCAAAAAACGCCAAGCTATCTTGGTGCATATGATTATCACGGATATTTTTGCATAACCCGGGAATTAATGACGAAGCTAAACGATAATAATTTTCTGAAATTGGGTTAACCAGCTGCACAGCTACCTCTGGTGTTAAACCAAGCATAGAGACGATTTCTTCATCAAAAAAAGCATAGTTTTGTTGCTCGGTCATACGACCAGCTGTCGCAAGATAGTTTTTAATCTTTCTCTGTCTCATAATTGGTGAAAGATCAAACGGCCGTCGTTCAATTTTTTGCAGCTCAAGCTTGATTTTTTCAAAGCCATAAAACCGTGTAACTTCTTCTAAGATATCTTCTTTAATTTTTACATCTTTGCTTGATCGAAATGTTGGGACAGAAATCATGTATAAAACTTTTCCCGAGCTATCAAGACTTTGTAAAACACGAAACCCAATATTGGTTAACGGGATAACAATCTGGTCTTGCGTAAGTACAAGCCCTAATCGCTTTTCTAAAAACTCATGGGTCACTTCGATAATTTCTTCTGGTGCTTGAGGCCCAACAGCAATAATTTCTTCTGCCGGTGTTCCAGCAATACCAAACTGCTCAAGCAGCTTAATAAATCTCATGGGCGCCTGTGTCGTCTGATTTTGATCAAGCGTTTTTTCAAATCTAGAAGAAGCATCGGTTCTTGTCTTGTGTCGCAATGCAGTCTTACGAGTCACGCCAGCATCCCAATTTCCAGCTTCTAAAAAGACAGCTGTTGTTTGATCTGAAATCGAATCATCAACACCACCCTTAATACCGGCAAGGCACATTGGTTTTTTTGAATCTGCAACCACCAGGTCTTCGGGTGTAAGCTCTATTTCGTTACCATCAAGTAACTGTAATTTTTCTTTCTCATGTGCGAAACGAATAATAATTTTTTTGTCAGTAATCTTATCAGCATCATATGCATGCACCGGCTGTGACCAGTCGAGCATAAGATAGTTGGTCAAATCGACGATACCACTTATTGGTCTCGAACCAACTTTGAGTAATCGACTCATGACAAAAATATTTGTTGGTTTATTTTGAACACCAGAGAAATATAAGCCCGCAAAACGTTTACAAATATCGGGGGTTTTATTCTCGATAATAAACGGGGTCGAATGGGTTACTTGTGAAACTTTATCAAAGTTCATGACCTTATGAGTTGCCAAAAATTCTGACTCTGGTTTTAGTTTAAGATCTAATAACGCAGCAATTTCTCGGGCAAAGCCACGATGTCCCCACATATCAGGGCGATGGGTAATTGTTTTGTTATCAACTTCGATAATAATATCTTGATGCTCAAATAACTTTTTCCAGCGACCATCAAGATCTTGGTCTGTTGCGTCAAGTGCTGGTAAAAGCCCACCTTTGTCGACACCAAAATCAGCAAGTGATGCCCAAACAAATTTTTGATCTTCTCGTTTAAGCATATAAAAATTATTTATTTTTATATCAGTACGAAAAGAAACAGTAAATTCTTCACCTGATTTCGAGCCAAACTCAGGAATAATAACCTGACACGTACTGTCTGTTATTTTTATAACTTTGCATAACGCAAAATTATTCATGTGAAAATCAATAGTATGAAGATGATCAATTTCTGCAGTTACGGCATTAAAACGTGCAAAAATATGCTTAATGTCATGATCTTGCCAGTTTGCATCAATATGATCAAAAATCCACGCTAATGAAAGTTTCATAGATACCTATCGAGTTATGTTTTTACAATATTCAGCCCCTATTCACCAGTTCACAAGATGCCCAAGATTTGTCCATCAGTCAATCTATTACGTCCCAAAACGTTCACATTAAGCTCTAAGACAAGCAAATTATGGCTTTAAATAGGCTATTTTTGACGCTATTTTTGACAAAATATAGTCGTCATGGTACTAAAATAAGCCCCCCATCTTGTTTTTTAAATAAATTAATAAATAATTAATAAAAGAAAGATCGACCAGATGAAAAGAATTATACTATCTATCACGCTCGCGCTTATGACATGTCGCGTACAGCCCGTTACCAGAAAAGCTCTTGAAAAAGCTCATACGGTCACCGGAATAGTCAGCGCAGTGAGTGTGCCTGCAGCTGAAATAATTGTGGAAAAAATGGTTAAAGAATTAAATCTTGAAGTAGTAGATGAATATGGGTCAGGAAATCCTGGTCGCGCTCAAGCGATAGATAGAAAATTTATAAATAGTTCGCCTAAAAGAGCCCTGATTCATAGTATCCCTGCTTTGCTTGGAACCTCTCACGCGATTATCGGTTCAGCATTAGAAAAAGACAGTGCTTTAATTGTTCGTTTATCATATTACATACGTCAAATTATCAATGCTAAGCACTCTGAGCCTGCGCATGTACAAATACTTGTTGACAATCTTATGGCTCTTCCAGTATTTGACGATCAAGAAAGAATGCGCCAGGGCACCAACATTTCACAAGCTCGTGTAGACTATCTCACCGCAAAAGAAAATTTTTACACAACATGTTCTTCACAAGAAGCTAAAGCAATGGCTATCGAACTAGCTGGTGCTCTTACTCATGAAATTTTACGTATTGGACTTTACAAAAACGTTGCCAAATATTTTGAAGGACCTGATCGTCGAATTTCTCGCCGTGCTATTCGCGCTCTTGCTCATACAGTAATTATCGGTCTATTAGAACTGGCAAAACAAAAAGCTGCACAACAATGGTCACCTGATACTGTCCACATTTACGAGCCATTAAAAACCACTATTCACACACTCGTGGGTATGCTTATAACCGAAATTTCTGGCGAATTTTTATACGCGCAAATGGAAGAAGACAATGCGCAAGACAATGCGCAGGATGCTCAAGATGTTCAAAATATTACTGTTACTGTAGAAAACACAGCAAAAGCATAAGAGCTTTCATGTCAGCAGCTCTTTACAAAAAGCGCTGCTGTTTCTACAATATCTGAATGTCAGTTCGTTAATCTTTGCTTGTGTAGGAGTTTATTTATATGGAATTATCGCAGTATCTTGGAGTTTTTGGCGGGGTTTCTCTCGTGGGGATTACCCTAACCGCTGGAATTTTTGGAAAAATTATGTGTCGTAAGAACACCAACGAGCGCTCAGCGTATATCGCAAAGCTGATTCGTAATGGCGCAATGACCTTCTTGAAAAAAGAGTATAGCGTTTTAACTGTTTTTATTGCTCTCGTATTTGCTATTCTTGCGTTTGTTTTTAGCTGTGCAGCAGGACTTTCGTTTGTATGCGGCGCGTTATCATCAATGCTTGCTGGATACATTGGTATGAAAGCAGCAACTCGCGCAAACGAAGCAACCGTTATTGATGCAAAAGATCGCGGCGAACGGGCAGCATTTTTAACCGCGTTACTCGGCGGTTCAGTCATGGGCTTTGCCGTTGCAAGTATCGGGCTTCTTGGCTTAGGTCTTATATTTTTTCTCTTTGTTGAAAATAAAAATTTTGATTTCTTAAATATTTTGACCTGCTTTGGGTTAGGTGCCAGCTCAATCGCATTATTTGCGCGTGTTGGCGGCGGGATTTTTACCAAAGCTGCTGACGTCGGCGCCGATTTAGTTGGTAAAGTTGAAATGGGTATTCCAGAAGATGACCCTCGTAACCCAGCAGTTATCGCTGACAACGTTGGTGACTGTGTTGGTGATACGGCAGGCATGGGTGCTGATATTTATGAATCATACGTCGGTTCAGTCGTCGGTTCTATCGCACTTGGTTTACACTTTTATGCAGGACAACTCGAGTACCTATCGTTACCGATTATGCTCTGTGCTATTGGACTTCTTGCCTCTGTGTTTGGGCTCTTTTCGACTTTTATATTTAGAGCAAAGCTAAGCCACATGTTACACTATGCAACCTACGTTGCTATTGGGTTTTTTATCGCTGGTTCATACGCTTATCTTGCATACATGAATTTAGATATGGCGCTTTTCGGTGCAATTGTCCTTGGTGCTCTTTCAGGTGTCATTATTGGCCTTGTTACTGACCATTACACCAGCGGCTCACCAATTCGCAAACTTGCCGAAACATCTCAGTCTGGTGCTGGAACAAACTTAATTTACGGTCTTTCAGTTGGTTTTGAATCGGTCGTATTGCCTGTTTCTGCAATTGCATTAATCGTATTTTTTACTGATAAATATTGTGGCAGCCTGTTTGGTGTTTCACTTGCAGCAGTTTCTATGCTTGCAACGGTTGGTATCACCATGTCAGTTGACGCCTATGGCCCAATTGCTGACAACGCAGGCGGGATCTCAGAAATGTCCGGCTTTGGACCTGAAGTTCGCAAAATTACCGATAAGCTCGACGCCCTTGGCAACATGACCGCAGCACTTGGTAAAGGCTTTGCAATCGGCTCAGCAGTATTTGCGTCTCTTGCACTCTTTTCTGCGTTTTGTCTTGAAGCAAAAATTCCTACACTTAACTTGCTCGATCCAGTAGTTCTTACCGGTCTATTTATCGGTGGCACCATGCCATTCTTGCTCTCAGCTTTAACCATGCGATCAGTAGGTCGTGCTGCATGGAAGATGGTCATCGAAGTTCGTCGTCAATTTAAAGAAATTGCAGGCCTCATGGAAGGCAAAGTTGAAGCTGACTACGCACGTTGTATCGAAATCAGCACAAATGCTGCTCTTAAAGAAATGATTTTACCTGGTATGTTCACCATTATCGCTCCAGTTGCTATTAAGTTTGGCTTTGGCGCTCAGGGTAACTTGGCACTCGGCGGCTTTTTAGCTGGTGCTACACTTACCGGTGTTGTTATGGCACTTACCATGGCAAATGCTGGTGGCGCATGGGATAACGCTAAGAAGTATATCGAAGCTGGTAACTTTGGTGGCAAAGGCTCCGATGCGCACAAAGCTGCGGTTATCGGCGATACCCTTGGCGATCCATTCAAAGATACATCAGGACCATCGCTTAATATTTTGATCAAATTAATGTCGATTTTATCGTTACTTCTTGCAACGATCTAAGTTAATCGAATTATAATAATTACAAAAAAAGGGCGTCTTTTTAGCTAAAGAGACGCTCTTTTTTTGTTTATACGACCAAAGCACCCAGGCTTCGCATAAAGCTACGCCGGGCAGGGCGGCTTCCCTACTACGCCCTGCGTGGCTTACACCGTCGCTCAGGTAGCTATGGTGCACGGGTCGAAGGACAAGCGCATTGCCTGACTAAGATTAATAAACATGCTTTATCAGCGCACGACTGTCTGAGTATCGTGGTGCGAAGCACCGTCGATACGAGTTGGTGCGCGTTAGGGGGTCTAGGGGCGCAGCCCATAGTGCATGAGGGGTCCAGGGGAGTGGTTGCAAAACTACTCCCTTGGCGTGAGAAAAGTTTAACCAAACCCTTGTTATTTGCAAAAACACCTTGTAATCTCGAATATAGAGTTCGAATTTACAAGGTATTTTTGTAAGCAAGTTTAGTAAATAAATGGGGATAATAACATGAATAGAAATAGTTATTTAACCGATATAAACGACCAATTAAAGATCCATCAAGTGTGTGCGATCTTAGGCCCCCGCCAGGTAGGAAAAACAACTCTGGCAAAATTGTTTGCCAAACATCATCAATCAAACCCTACATACTTTTTTGACTTAGAAGACCCTCAAGATCTTATTAAACTAGACAATCCTATGATTGTTCTTGAGCCGCTTTTAGCAGCAAAACACTTAGTAATTATCGACGAAATTCAACTACGACCTGATTTATTTCCTGTTCTGCGCGTGCTTGTTGACCGTAATCCAGGAAAGTTTCTTATTTTAGGTAGCGCTTCACGAGATTTAATTCGACAGTCATCTGAGACGCTTGCCGGTCGTATTGGGTATATAGAACTCACACCTTTTTCAATCCAAGAAACACATGAAATTCAAAAGCTCTGGATCCGAGGAGGCTTTCCTCGATCATATCTAGCAAATACCGATAAAGAGAGTTCTATGTGGCGAACAGCCTATATAAAAACTTTTTTGGAACGCGATATTCCAAGCTTTGGGATAACAATACCACCACAACAAATCCATCGCTTCTGGTTAATGCTGTGTCACTATCATGGGCAAACATTCAATGCAAGTGACCTGAGTAGATCTCTTGGGATCTCTGACCATACCGTACGTAAGTATCTTGATATACTTACGGGAACATTTATGGTACGAGAACTCCAGCCATGGTTCGAAAATATCTCTAAACGACAAGTGAAAGCCCCAAAAGTTTACTTTCGCGACAGTGGAATCTTAAACACACTCGTTGGCATTCACAATAATACAGAGCTTCAATCGTTTCCCAAAATTGGAGCATTCTGGGAAGGCTTTGCATTAGAAGAAATAATACGCGCGTACCAAGCAACACCTGAAGACTGTTATTTTTGGGCAACACAAGCAGGTGCTGAACTTGATTTATTGCTTATCAAAGATGGCAAGCGCTTGGGTTTTGAGTTCAAATATGCAGACGCCCCAAAAACAACCGTATCTATGCACACAGCACTTGCTGATCTAAAATTAGATCATTTATATATCGTTTACCCTGGAAAAGACGTTTTCCCAATGAAAGAAAATATCACGGCAATGGGGCTTGAAAGTCTTATCAAAAAATCTTAAATCCCACAAAAAATGCCTTGTAAATTCGAAGTTTGACTTCGAATTTACAAGGCATTTTTATACCCAGCTGTAATTTTTCTCTAATTTTATAGCCCCAACTCGCCCATTCCTTCCAGTTACTCCTGCCAAAATCATCCCCTAAGTTTTTTTAAAATTGACAAATAGAATTAATAACTGATAGGCTCAATACAGAAGTATAAAGAATATAAGAACCCACAAAACCAAAAAAATAGGAGAGTTCATGAATATTTTCAAGAATTTATCGATCATGCGAATCACACTCATGACACTCTTCGCACTATTTATTTCGCATAACGCTGTTTTTGCAGCCGCTCGCCCAGCAGCACCCGATGACATACGTGACGCTAAGCGTGAAATACCGGCCTATCAAATCGCTGCCACTGCTCCTGCAGTACCCGCAGAAGCTAAATCTGAAGAAGGCCCGGGCGCAGCTGTCGTTGTATCTGAAGAAGAGCAAAAGCTCATTGGAAACATTCAGGCATTATTTGAAAAAGTAAAAAAAGAAATTATTGCAGCTCAAGCTGAAGCTCATAATCTAGACATTGAGCCAGACGTAGATCTTGAAACAGAGAACGTAATGGACGAGCATCGTGGACAACTTATCGACTATATCGTTGAAGCAGTTAATGGTAAATATGCTCTAGCTCTTAAGGCAATTTTAGTAGCAATGCCTGATAGTAGACCAGCCATTAATCTTATATGTGATACAATCATGCGTGAGGTATTTCTTGGACCGAGTAGTAGCCCTGGTACTAGTTTTTTTGCGCTTACCGTAATGAGACAACTCAATGATCCTAGAATTTACGCTGCAATTGTTGATCACTATGCGAGCGATCATCATGATTCAGAAGACATAACTGACCTCTACCGTGTCATGCAATTAGCTTCTGGCGATGGTGTTAGACTTATACTTGATATCATACGCTTGCGTTATAATGGCGACAGTGAGCTTGTACGACAATGCCTAGGCAAGCAACACTATCGTGGAGCAAAGACGGTTTTTCATTTTGTCGTTGAATGTAAACTTCCAGGATGCCTAGACAATATTGTGGCTCTTATGGAAGACAAAGACGCTCTTTTTATCGGTAAAACAATCAAAAATAGAGATGGTAAGACGGCATGGGAACTACTCAAAGCAAACAAACCCCTCTATGACCAATGTTTAGCAGAATACAAAAAGAGACGGGCTGAGAAAAAGGCTCGTGAAAGACTATCTAACGCAGCTTTAACCGGTGCTATTTTGCCCTATGCACCTATCACCAGTGAGCCCAGAAATATAGTAGCCGACTACCTAACCCATGACCCGTATTATTCTGATTTCGATCCAACCCAAGAAAATACAGAAGATGCTGACGAAAACGATGAAACAGAGCCAGGTGCTGGCGTATAAATATTTTTAAAACCGTATAGCCCGAAAAACCAAAAAAATAGGAGAGCTTATGAATATTTTCAAAAATTTATCGAACATGCGAATCACGCTCATGGCGCTCTTCGCACTATTTATTTCACATAACGCTGTTTTTGCAGCCGCACGCCCAGCAGCACCCGATGACGTACGTGACGCTAAGCGTGAAACACCAGCATCTCAAATTGGAGCAGCCGCCCCTGCTGCTCCCGCTGAAAAATCTGAAAGAGAAGAGATGGCAATCAAACAGATTAATGAAATTCCCGAAGCAAGGTTTAGAGACGCTAAGCAGTTATTACATATACTGAGGAACGATGTGTTAAGATATCAAAATCTTAGAATTTTTGAAGCATTTCTCGCAAGAGGACCGAAGCTTGACGTTCACCTCAATAATGATAACGAAACAATTTTTTCATGCATTATTAACTATTCCCCAAATCCAGATTGGAATAAGAAAAAGCCGTTTCTAGATGCTCTTCTTGATGCACACGAAGATTCTAAGCTACCACTAAACGTTAACTTAAGAGATCGCTCTGGGAAAACAATGCTTATGTATGCAATTAGCGTCAATGATATTGAGATGGCCCAAAGACTTCTTGATCTTAAGCCAGATCTCGGTATAGCTGACGACACAGGCAGAACAGCTCTTTTTATGGCAAATCGAGCAGAATCTATTAAATTGCTCCTCGATGCTGTTTTTAAAACCGGCATGAATGTTCAGAATTATATAGATGCTCGTGATATTTATGAGAATACAGCGCTCTTTTATCTCGTTGAGGCTATTTTAGAAGATAGAAAATATAGAAATGTAGATGGATTTAATGCCAGAGAGGATTCCAGACGTAGAGAGTTTGCAGAACTTAAAAGAGCTATTCTGTCTCTTATCGAGAATGGTGCAAATAGCGATTTGGGCCCAGTAGCACCAAAAGCTGCTCAAAGCTTTGTTAATGGGTGTGCTGAAGAAATTGCGGTAAGAGCCAGCGCAGCCCTTAAAACAGATTCTGACGTCAAAAATTTGCCAAAAGATATTACAAACGTTATTACGGATTACCTGTAAAACCGAAAAAAGCAACCCACAAAACCAAAAAAATAGGAGAACTTGTGAATATTTTCAAAAATTTATCGAACATGCGAACTGTGCTCATGGCACTGCTCACGCTATTTATCTCACATAACGCTGTTTTTGCCGTTGGACGAAAACATCATGCACAAGCCGCACCTACAGACGTTAAATCTGAAGAAAAACTTGATATATCATCCGAAGAAAAAACGCTGATAGGAAAAGTTCAGGATTTTTTTAAAAGAAAACAACAGGAAATACAAGCTGAAATGAGCAAGAACTATGAATTATACGAGCATGAATTGGATACAGATAAAAATGAAGAAAAAGCAGGATATCGTGTATTGCATCGTCTTGGACATCATCACAAAAATTTTGTGGAACTCCAAGCATATGTCCGTCAAGCAGTTGAATATCAAAGCACAGAGGCGCTTAAGGCAATTTTACTCGCAGGCGGCAGTACCCCTCTTAGCCAATTTGTAGCTGAAGTAGTCATCGACTATTTCGATCTTGGTAGCACAAGCGCGGACGACAAGCTTTTTATCACAACGACTATTAAAAATCTTCCAGCAGGATCGGCTGTTCGTGAGCTTTACGTTATAGGTGATAAGAGTGCGGAAACAGAGAACTCGTAAATATTAAAAAAAAATAAAGAAAGGAAAATCCCATGAATAATTTCAATAATTGGCTCAAAACACGAATCGTGCTCATGGCACTGTTTGCACTGTTTATCTCGCATAACACTGTTTTTGCAGCCGCACGAATAAGTATCGATGACGCTAAGCGTGAAGGACCTGCGGCGCCTGCTGCACCTACAGAAACTAAATCTGAAACAGGCCCAGGTGTGTCGGCTGAAGAAAAGACCCTCATCGGCGAAATTCAAGCGTTTTTTGAAAGAATCAAAAAAGAGATTCAAGATCAGCCTGCAGATGTGGCAAAACACCAAGCAGTATTTAACGTACTGAATCAAGATGCAAACAAAACGCAACTTGCAGGCTACATCGATAGAGCCGTCAAGGGTGGATATAAGCTTGCACTTAGAGCCATTTTATTGTCGGCTCCAGAAAACAGAGAATTTACTCGTAGTTTAGAAAAGCCAGTGATGGACTATTTACTTCTCGATACCACAAGTAATAAACAACGAGTTTTTATTCTTATGACAATTAAGCATCTTCCAAAAACTACCAATGTTCGTGGTCTTTATGATGGAATTGCAGGTTTCTCTACTGATGTTGCGGGAAGAACATGTTTACAAAATGCCGCTGCAAAATGCTCAGGAGAGGTTATCAAACATATACTTGATATCATCCACATGGACACTGACGGTGATCGAATAGGTATACAAAGATTGCTCGGGAAACAAGATGATGAAAAAAATACAGCTGCCCATATTGCTGTCAATAGAGGCGATGTCGACGTTATTGTAACATTTATGGAAGACAAGGATGCCGTCTATATTGCAAAAATTATCGAAGGTTCAGAGAGAATGGTAGCATATGATAGACTACGAATAAATAAAGAACTACATGACAAATGTAAGACAAAGTTAAAACAAAGAAAAGCTCAAAAAAAGGCTTATACAGAATCTTTAAAAAAATTAGCAAAATCCTTGAGACCAAAAACCGCTCCTGATTCCGCAAAACCTGCAGGCCCTGGAATCGCTAGTGCTCCAGCAGACATGGTAAGTAAATTCCTAACTCATGACCCTTATTCTTCTGAGCTAAGAAAAACTTATGATGATGACGATGATAACGATAATGACGATAATGACGATGATAACGATGATGAAAATAGTATTTGGGAAAAAAACGAGCAAGGCTGCGGAAATCCAGATTGCCCGAACTGTTCTAAAAAAGATAAAGCAAATGAAAATAAGGGCGAGTAGCTCTTGGGAGTAAGTTAAGTAAGGGGTGTGTTGGTTTCAACGCACCCCTCTTTTTTGCCTATATTTTTACATCTTAACCAAGTATCGCACCCTACAATTCAATAAAAATCGCTCTTTTGCCCCCCGTTTATATTCGAACAGGTGCCCGACAGGAGATTTTTACAGATTCCCTTGCATTCACACCTAACCCCAATTTTATACCCTCTAACCAACTCATCCCATTCAAGACCTTCCAGGCATTCGCCCCCCCAAGTTTAACCTATTTTTTTTTATTTGATTTCAAATAGAAATTATTTGTATAATAATAGTTAGAAGCCTAGCAAGCTACAAATTTTATAAATATTTTACAGATAATAGAAAAATAGAAGCAAAAGGGGATTTTCTCATGGTTATGAAAAAAAGTTCGATACTGAAGAATAGAATACTGGCTATTGTGATCGCTTTGTTTATTGCCGGTAATAGCGATGATATTTTTGCTGCAGGCAAGCACGTCAGAACTGCAAAAGTTAAGAAAGCTCAGGCGGCTAGGGCTGGTAAAAAAGAGGCCAAAACTGCTCTTACGCCTGAACCTCCTAGGGTTGAAAAATCTGGCTCGACAAAAAAATATTCTAAAAAAATATTTTCAGCTGAAGAACATGAAGAGCAACAGGAAGAGCAACAGGAAAAGAAGGTCAAAAGAGAAGGAAATTCAGACCTTATTAAAGCAGCTATCGATGAAAAACTCAAAGATTATGATTTAAAGTATCTTGATGCAAAAGTTGTAAAAACATTTATTGATTATCTTCTTATTGATAAAGCAATCGTCAAAACAACCCCTCCTAATATAGTAAATTACGATTTATCTGAAGACGGAATTAATTTGAGTGCCTGCACATGTCATAGCATCATAAGTCGCATTGTATTAACATTATGCCAACTCAATAGAATCAGCCAAAAATATCCCGACAAATCTCAGCCCTTTGTTCATACATCAATATTTTCAGGCCCTCTCTTACAAACATATATCCTGGCGTATGGGCTCTTGCTGTGCGGTTACAAAAATATAACACTGAATTGTATTGATAGATACGAATTATATTACAAAGAACTCTTTACAAAAGCCCAAACACTGTTTACCAAGCTTGCGAGCAGTCATGGGGCAACTATAAATTTAGTATTTTTCAAAACTGTGTATGACTATATCGATGCCACCAACAAACCTACTGCGCCAGCACTCAAGTCATACTCTTTTGACTCAATTGATACCGGTGGCCTAACCTCAAAACCAGAAAATGACGATGAAAGATGTTCGCTTATTATTTTTGAGCGAAAAGCAAGCGATGAAGAACTCGACAAAACATATACAACTCCTGATGCTAAAAACTTTAAAGCTCCTAAAACGTTAGACCTTTTTTATTGTTATCTAGAACATAGATTTAATAAAAGCGATCAAACATGGGGCACTCGCCCACATTTTTTTAAGAACGATCTGTATTTCACCACAGATAGTACAAAAAAACAGCAAGAAGAAACTCTACAAAAACTAAAAAAACTTGGAACAAAAACATATAACAATGTTAGTGAAATCCTGGCGCTTGCAGACCCAATACTTAAAGCATTTGATACAACATTAAAACCTGTACATTGGTGCTACCAGCCATTTGACTTCAGAGCTATTGTAAAGTATGGCCAAGCAAATAGTAACCCAATTATCTTTGAAGGCGATCCAGATCAGTTGGAGCAAAATGACGATGATGACAAACTCGGCGATGTCGACGATATCAATGAATATACATTTGATGCATTTGAAAAAAGACTCGACACAAAGGTGTGGGAGCCTGTTATGGACCCTATGGGGAAAATTGGGGGCGTAATTAGCATTGAAGGAATGCCAGGCGACGACCCTGAAGATTTCACTGGTACAAAATTCACAACTCCTTCCAATCAACCTTCAGATGATCGCTTTAAACAACAAGCCCTAGAGATTTTTACCGAACAACAAGCTGAATCATTTATTTCTGGTTCTTTGAAATGGGCTTTAGATAGTCAAGAGGTTACCCAAGAACAGTTCGATGAACTAAAAACATTGGCCGAAAATAGAGGTAATCTCAATGATTTTGATGGTTGGAGCAAAAATATTACCCATTCAAATAATAATCAATTCATTTCTGACCTAAACAAAGCTTTTGATGACAAAAAGTTTGATGAAATCGCGTATAAAAAATATGCACAACAGGCCATCAAGGGTTTTGTAAAGCTAGCACAACAAACTAATCTTACTGGAATGCCCGTACAGAATATTCACTATCAACTCATAACTTTTTTCACATCGCTCTCAGAAATATCTAAACTTTCAAAAATAGCAGGGACTGTGGTTCCAGTGAAACTTCAGGCTCTTGGTGAAAAATTAAAAACGCAACTACTTGAAAAGTATAAAACAGGGCTTAAAGGTTGTGATGAAGACGGGCTTGAATCCATACGTTCCTTTGTAAATAATCAGATTCATAATAGTGATAGTTACTTTACTCCTGAGCAAGCAGAAGAAATCAGGTTATTATTTAATAAACGGGCACAAGAGCTTGGTGTAGAAATAATACTTTCTATTCAAGAAAAAGCTGCTGAAGAAAAGAAGCTCGAAGAAGAAGCACAGAAGCTGGCTTAATTTGATGCTGTGTTACAAGAGACTAGTGCAAAGCATAAAGCACAAAATAAGCACGAGAGAGAAGAACTTGCCAAAGAAGGGAGTGAACTCTGGTCGTCTCCTAATTGGAAAGCTCTTCATGAAGAACACACAAAAAAAGAATCTACCCATCAAGAAAAATACAAAGCAGAGGGTAAACAAGAGTATATAAAGACATTAAGTGCTCTTGTGCAAAAATACAAAGATGCATATGTGGGCACTCATAAAGACGAATTTGGGGCAAAATTAGATAAAAAAATAGAAGATGTTCTTAGATATTACGATTATGGATACTATCGATAGAAACTTCAAAGTTCTTCTATAATTTTAATTTTCAAAAAGAGGGGCGTGCCGTAATCAGCATGCCCCTCTTTTTTTGTTTATTTTTTCCATAAGTAAGCATACTGATTAACAAGTCGTCGCTCTTCTAATGTACGCTTTTCTAATTTTACAGAATCTTGATCGGTCGAAAGACCATGAGGGTTTTGGTAAAAAAGTCCGGTAATAAAGTTGGGTATTTTCTTAAATTGCGAGCCCTGCGTTACCGCCCGAATCCACATCTCAAGATCACCACATGAAAAATATGTCTCGTCAAAGAAGCCGTACTTTTCATGTATAGACTTACGCCACATCGGTTGCGGCCCGGGGAGGCATGTAATAATTCGTTCAGGCTTAAAATCTTGCGGGGTAACAATCCATCGATAATGATTACGCGCAAACGTTTCGTTTGCTGTATAGGTGATAATATAGTCACCATAGACTAAGTCGACTGTTTGATCAGTTTCAAGGGCTTGAGCCATAATTTCTAGTGATTTGTGGTTTCGTCGATCGTCAATATTTGCATTGGCTATCAGATCAGCTGATGCCATTTTAATTGCCATATTCCAGACAGCATACAAACCGGGGTCTTTATCAAGTTTTAAATACGTAATATTTGAATATTTTGGAAGATATGTTTGTATTACAGCATCTTCGTTGCCCGGAGAATTTGCGTTAATAAGAATAAGTTCGCACGCGTTAAAAATAGACTCTTGAACAATATCTTCTAAAAAACCAGTGATAAACTGGTCACCATTAAATACTGAGGTAATTATCGAAACGCGGGGTTTTGGGGCCAGTTGCTCGGCACGTACAGGAATTATTAAGAGCAGCAAAAAAAACGTACATAATTTATGAATGCTAGCGCGCATGACAACTCTTTGCTTCGTGCATAAGATAAAAATTCAAATTACTTTTCAGTCGCTGGTCTTCAGGTTGCATAAGTAACGCATGCATAACAGCCTGCTTGCCAAGCTCATACTCGCCAACATACCAAGCAGAAATGCCTAATAAATCGTATCGTGTGTAATTATATAAATCTTTATCAATCAATAAAATATCGTTTTCCGGATACGGGATTTCGACCGCACGGCGACTATATAAATAACATAAATCAAGTTCGTTTGTTTTCAAATAATGTTCTGCGAGTTTGATTAAGGGCTCTGCCCGACATGGTCGCAGAGAAAATGCTGCAGTATAATGGCTTTGCGCATGGGTCCAATCACCTAATGCTTCACAAATTTGTGCAAGCCTATAACGAGCAACAAAATTTTCTTCACTCCAACCCGGCATAAGACTACGACGTTCGTACCACGTACGTGCATTGGTTAAATCGTCTAAACAGTGATAGGTTTGCGCTATATAAAAAGCTGTTCTTGGATCATGAGGGTTCTTTTCATGCTCTTTAAGTAATAAGTTCAAATCACGCAACCAGCGCGCCTGTGATTTTTCTCGACCCAGATTTCCTGCTCGCCATTCAAAAAAACAGTCGGGACTTACTTTTTTAAAACTCACTTCAGAAAGTACTTCATGAACAACGCCCACAAAATGTACACCAGATTTGCACCTGACTAGGCGCGGTGTATAAAAGTCGATATACGTATTCATGATGCGCACGAGATACGAGTTGCAGGTGTCGGTTTTATGAGCCTGGCAAAATTCTAATAACCCTTGGACATTATTCATATACCATTCAGCGTCGAGCATGAGCATAAATGTTGCTGTAGGATATGCACTTTGAGCGCGCTCAAGAGCGTGATTACGCGATGTTGCAAAATCAATAAACGGTTCTTCTTGAATTGTTGCATGCTGTACATGATTTTCTTCAAAATATTTTTTGGTAACAGGTATTGTACCGTCTGTCGATCCTGTATCAAAAATAAAAAATGCTAGTTTTTGCTGATTATTATTTTCTGTATTTTGTGTGATTACGTCGACAAATGGCTTAAGAGTTTCTCGAATTACACTTGCTTCGTTTTTGACCATAAGCACAATAATTAAAATTGGGTCGTTGCTCGCTTGCTGACTATCAGCTCGCGCGAAAATTATCGTTATAAGTAATAAACATAGCGCTAAAAACCTACGCTTCATCATCTTCTACTCCCGTTTTCTCTTTTTTTATTTTTTACTCTTATTTTTTGTGAAATATCTTTCGAAATATATTTAAAGATTCTAGTATGTCTTTTATCCTAAAACCAGTGTTACTTAAAAATTCACGACAAAAAAATACATAGAAACAGGTGTTTTGCTAAGAAGAATAATCTACAACGTCATCCCCGGCTTGACCGGGGATCCAGGCAAAGCTAACGTGTTAAACCCAAAAATAAAGCCTTTTCTATCGTGATTGCATAGCAGCTTTGTAAAAAATTAGTCCAAGAGAAACGATTTATATCAAAAAATAACGGAGACTCTGAATGAAAAAAGAAAGCATAAACGTGGGTTTTGCCTGGATCCCCGGTCAAGCCGGGGATGACGTCGAAAGATATCCCCTATTATCGAAAGAACTGAACCATAGATATTTTTTGTAAGAAAGAAGTAAGATATGTTAAAAAAAATTATAGTTTTTGTTTTGTTTTGCTTGAATATAAGCTTATGGGCTAACGCTTCTAATATTTCTAACACGTCGAACAAATCTAATACAAAATTATGGAGCATTTTAATTTGTACCATAGAAGAAAGAAAAGAGAGCTTTGATAAGCTCTATAAAAAGCTACAAGATCAAATAAATAATAGTAATTTTGCCGACGCTATCGAAATATTATTTTTTAGTGACAATCGCGTAAAATCTATAGGCTTTAAACGAAATACTCTTATACAACAAAGTACTGGAGAATATGTTTGCTTTATCGATGACGATGATGGTGTTCATGACCGTTATGTTCAGATGATTTACGAAAAACTCCTACAAAAGCCCGATTGTGTTAGTCTTGCGGGTATTATAACGACCAATGGTCAAAACCCCGAAAAATTTGTTCATTCGATTAAATATAATAATAAATACTGTCATGAAAATGGGATTTATTACAGACCACCTAATCACTTAAACCCCATAAAAAAAAGTATTGCTCAACAGTTCTTATTTCCCGAAAATAATTTTGGTGAGGATATGGACTGGACGCTTCAGGTTGCCCGTTCGGGACTGTTAAAAGTCGAAGCAGTTATCGATGAGCCCTACTATTTTTATTATTATAATGGCAAGTATGGTTGATTTAGGTATAAGATAAAAAATCTAAGAGATCGCAAAAATGGCGCCAAATATTTGGCGCCATTTTTGTAATTATTTTAAGCTAGACCGCTTACTCCCGTTGCGCCTGTTGCCCCTGTGGCTCCAATCACACTCGTAGATCCTGTTGGACCCGTTGAACCTATAGAGCCCGCAGCGCCCGTTACACCTGTTGCGCCCGTTGCCCCTGTAGAACCCGTAGCTCCAGTTACTCCCGCTGCGCCTATTGGACCAGTTGCCCCAGTTGCACCTGTAACACCCGTTGCACCTGTAGAACCTATTGCACCCGTAAAACCTGTTGCTCCAGTTACTCCTGTTACACCGGTTGAACCTGTTTGGCCTGCACCAGTAGAACCTGTTGCACCCGCTGGCCCTGTTGCACCCGTAGGACCTTGTAAGCAACCCGGACTTCTTAAGATTCTTAAGTCACCACTCGTTGTACAACAAATACAGTCTTGTGTACTTACTAGAGCATTTGATTTATACCTTTCTAGGTGTTCTTGCATAGGACGTAGTTGATTATGTGAAAAATAGTCGCACACCTCAAGACATTCATTAACGACGTGGTCAACATCCTGATACAATGCCGTAGTCTCTTCGCTGCGAATCTTTTGGCACAGATTTTTAAATTGTGATGACCAAGGGTAATGGGGCAATAGATCTTCTAAATCAGTAATACTTTTTCTTACATGACTCTCAATATAAACAGGAGAATTACAGAATAGAACATTCTGTAAAAGTTTATCTTGATCGCTTATGCCTGAGATACTTTGAGCAGCCTCTGCAAGAACCATGCACAATGGCACCAACAAAGAAAGCAGTAATAATAGTTTGATTTGTTTTTGCTTTATTCGTTTCATAAGCTCATCTTTCTCGTTTTTTTTATATACAGTTTATTACGCAATTATTTAACCGACAGCTCCAGTTGCACCAGTTGCTCCAGTTGCACCCGTCGCTCCAGTTGTTCCAGTTGCTCCAGTTGCCCCCATTGCGCCAGTTGGACCTGTTGCTCCTGTTACACCTGTTGCCCCCGTTGCTCCAGTTGGGCCAGTTGCACCTGTTATGCCAGTTGCTCCAGTTGCACCAGTAGAGCCTGTTGACCCTGTTACACCTGTTGCTCCGGTTGGGCCAGTTGCACCTGTTGAACCGGTAGGTCCGGTTGCGCCAGTAGAGCCTGTTGAGCCTATACCCGTTGCACCAGTTGCTCCAGTTATGCCTGCAGCCCCAGTTGGACCTGTTGGGCCTCTTAAGCAGCCCGGACTTCTTAACCCACCTCTGGTTGTACAACAAATACAACGCTTTGTGCTTGCTAGAGCATTTGATTTGTAGTTTTCTAGATATGCTTGCATAGAGCGTAATTTGCTATGTGGCAGATAGTTACATACTTCAAGACATTCGTTAACAACATGGTCAACATCTCGATACAATGCTACCTCTACGTCACTCCTGATTTTCTGGCATAAATTTTTAAATTGTGAAGACCAAGGATAATGGGGTAATAAATCTTCGAGATCTATAATACTTTTTCTTGCATCGCTACCAATATACACATGAGAATCATGTAATAACTTATCAAGGGCATGTATGTCTAAAATGTGTTGAGAGACATTTGCACGTACCATGTGCAATGGTACAAGTATAGAAAGCAAGAGAAATAGTTTGATTGGTTTTTGTTTCATGAATTCGTCCTTCAATCTTTCAATAGATTTTTATATTATTTGATTCTTTAAGCCAATTGTTCAATAAAAACCGACGCGTTAACGTTTGCTTGTGTACCTCCAACGACACTTGCAAGCCCGACAGCTGCTGCAGAGCTATGATTTACAAGAGTAATAATATCTCCAGCTCCCAGCGTCAACATAGATAGGCCTGTGTTTTGCTGAGTCCCTGCACCTGATCCATATATTGTTGATGCGGCTACAGTACCGTTTACAAATAGCGCAAATTGATTTGATTCAGTACCTGATACAGAAAAAATAATAGCGTATGTTCCTGCATTGGTTATAACAATATTCTGAGTACTTGATGACGTTGAATGTGTAACTCCTACTAACGGTCCATTGCTATCAAACAGAACCGCACCTTCTACGGCTACTGTCTGCGTCGAGATATTATAAATATAAGCATATGCTGTTGCACTCGATGGCCCTGTTGCACCAGTTACTCCTGTTGCACCAGTAGAACCTGTTACACCATCTGTCCCCGTGGCACCCGTAGGACCCGTTGCACCAGTAGAACCTGTAGGCCCAGTTATGCCTGTAGCTCCCGTTGCCCCAGTAGAACCTGTAGGACCTGTTACACCATCTGTCCCCGTGGCACCCGTAGGACCAGTTGCACCAGTTGATCCTGTAACTCCGGTTGATCCTGTTGCCCCTGTTGATCCCGTTGCACCAGTAGGACCAGTTGATCCGATAGATCCAGTTACACCTGTTACACCCGTTGCTCCAGTAGGGCCTGTTGCACCAGTAGAACCTGTAGGTCCAACGGCTCCAGTTGCGCCAGTTGATCCTGTAGCTCCGGTTGATCCAGTTGCCCCTGTTACACCCGTTGATCCCGTTGCACCCGTAGGGCCGGTTGCTCCAGTTGATCCTGTAGATCCTGTTGCACCTGCAGGACCAGTTGATCCGATAGATCCAGTTGCACCTGTACAACAGGGACCAGTTGCACCAGTAGAACCAGTTGCACCAGTAGAACCCGTTGCGCCAGTTAATCCTGTAGGGCCCGTTGCTCCCGTAGGACCTGTAGCACCTCTTAAGCAACCAGGAGTTCTGTGCATGAGCAATTGATCTAATTGCTCATCAAGAGCACTTATGTCTAAAATGTTTTGGGAGACATTTGCGCTTACCATATGCAATGGCATCAGTATAGAAAGTAAGATAGAAAGTAAGAAAAATAGTTTGATTTGTTGTTGCTTCATGAACTCGTCCTTCAAATAAATAATAAAGATTAATCGTGATTTTTTTACGTTAAGACCGTAAATAAATTGTACAAAGCGAGTCAATATATTTATACGTTCTTTAAAAACGCCAATGTCGTCAGGAAACATCCTGGCGACATTGGCGTTTTTTTCTACGATAGTCGTTTCACAGAAATTAGATTTATGAAATTTTCAAAATGGTGCACCGGATCATGAAACTACCGGCATCAGTTCCGGCAGTTGCAACAGCAGCAGTACCAACTACAGAGCTAATTGCAATGACCAATGGTGTCGTTGTCACGACAACAAATGCTCGCCCATGAATCCATGTAGTTGAAGTCGTAGATCCTGCAACAGTATTAGTATCTAAGGCCAGTGATCCCGCTGTCGCCCCTGTATAAATACCAACAGATCCTGCAGAGCCCAAACTCATTTCATAGTCTACGACGTATGTACCAGCTGAATTGAGACTGAAGACCGTTCCTCCAGCACCGGATGATGCCACAATCACTGACGGGATACTGTTTACAACTTCTGTATCGATTGTGAAGGCCGTTCCAGGCGGCACAGAATTATTTGGCGATTGAATCGTACGTATAAATTCTGCAAAACCAAGGACACCTGTTGATCCCGTTGCACCAGCTGCACCTGTGGCTCCCGTCACGCCCGTCGCGCCAGTTGCACCCGTTGTTCCGGTTGCACCGATAACGCCTGTTGCACCCGTAGAGCCCGTTGCGCCAGTAGGACCAGTTGATCCGATAGATCCAGTTACACCTGTAGAGCCCGTTGGACCTGTACAGCATGGTCCAGTTGCGCCAGTAGAACCCGTTGCTCCCGTAGGACCTGTAGCACCTCTTAAGCAACCAGGGGTTCTGTACATGAGCAATTGATCTAATTGCTCTTCAAGAGAATTTATGTTCAAGTCGTTTTGGGAGACATTTGCGCTTACCAAGTAAAATGGCGCCAATACAGAAAATACGATATATAGTTTGATTTGTTTTTGCTTCATTAACTAACCTTTTCAATATTTAAATAAACGATTATAAATAGTTAAAAAACGCTCATGGCGTCAGGGTGATTCCTGACGCCATGAATAATAACTACTTGTTATTCGAAATCAACAATTAAGCGAGTCGTATAATTGAGAGCGTTGCTGAAACAGCATTGGTTCCACCAGCAAGCGGAGTAATGGTAAGTGCTGTAGAGTTGCCCGTCGGATTAATGACACTGAGAACAGAGTTTGGAACACTGGTTGTAATCATTGTACTACCTACAATCTGGTCGGTACCAGTTGCACGACCAACGACTGTTGATGCCACCCCTACACCACCTATCGCTAACTGAAGCTGCCCAGCTTCATTTACACTTACTTGCCAGGTGATGAGATATGTTCCAATAGCAGCTAAATTAAAGGTAGAAGAAGTTAAAGGGGTGATGCTTGTAGCACTTGTAGGACCAGCATTGGGGAAAAGCACCGGGGCACCTACCGCAACTGTAGCTGCGTTATCTGGCGGCATAAGAGCATAGAAATTAGCAAAGTCTGCTACTGTACCGGTCGCTCCAGTTACGCCAGTTGCGCCCGTTGCTCCTGTTAGGCCTGCTGCCCCAGTAGCGCCAGTTGCACCACGTGCACCGGTTGCGCCTCTAGGACCTGTTGCGCCAACTCCCGGGCCAGTTGCACCAGTTACACCTTGTGGGCCTCTTGGGCCGACTGGGCCCTGAGCACCTCTTGGGCCAACTGGACCAGCTCCAGGTGATGAGCAAGCTTTTAGAACTTGGTCCAATGTCTGCTGATCAAGAGCACTTATATCAATAGCTTTTTTTGCAACATCTGCACTTGCTACGTGCAATGGCACCAGTAAAGAAAGCAAATAAAACAGTTTGACGCTTTTTTTCTTCATAAACTCACCCTTTCAATAAGTGATTAATACGTAATTAATTTTTGGTTAAAAAAATATACAGTTTTTTTACCTCATAACTCAAACAGTATTTATCCAAAATTAAAAAGTCAACAATAACCAAAAGACTCTAGATTTTTTATTCTAAATTCGTTTACGCTAATATCCTGATATAAAAAACCATGAGATATTAAAAGATGTTTAAAAATTCGTAAACCATGACCAGGAAATATGAATAAATTTTTAAAGTACCTCAACGTTGTTTTTATTGTCTGTATGACCATCTTTTTCTCTCTGGTGATTTACACTTTTTGCTTGCAACGTCCCTGCCGTTTTCCAGCATTAACCGGTCCATATGCCGTCGGCACCGTTCTGTATGATTGGAAAGACAAAAACCGTAATGAAATTTATTCTGAAAAACCAGACGATAACAGAGAATTGATGGTGCAATTCTGGTATCCTGCAGCGGGAGAAAAGCAAATAGCATTAATTCGATATCCTGTTGAAGCAATCGATTATTTAAAAAAAAGAGTTAATGAAGGGTATAACATCCCATATTTCTTATTAAATCGCCTCAATGACGTTTATACCCATGCAGTTCATCATGCACCGCTTGCCAAGACATCTACAAAATTTCCAGTAATACTCGTTTCGCATGGAATTACCGGAATACCTACCGATTATACAGCACACTGTGAAAACCTTGCCAGTCATGGCTACATTGTTGTCGGTATTTCACACACCTATGCAAGCGCTGTCGTCAGCTTCCCAGATGGTAGAAAAATTAAGTCTTTTGTTACGCGAGAAAATGCAAGCCAATATTGGGATAGTGAGCCTGTCGTACAACAATATTGGACCAATGAACTTGCGGTATGGATACATGATATTCAGTTCGTTCTTGATATGCTTGAAAAGTTTGATAATGGTAATCCTCCATCAATGTTTGTCGGTAAAATTGACCTTACTCGCATTGGCGTCGTTGGACATTCATTTGGGGGTGGCGTTGCAACACAAATGTGTCGCATTGATAGTCGAGTAAAAGCATGTATCAATTTTGATGGCGGCTTGTTTACTCAAAATTTGCCTCTCGGGCTTGATAAACCGTATATGTTTATGACAGTCTCCCAAAAAACAGGAGAAAAGCGGCATTGGTCTGCGGGTAAGCTAACAGATATCAATAAATTTTTTGCTGCTACAAGCAAAGACGCCTACAGAATAATCATTAAAGGGGCTTTGCACAACTCGTTTACTGATTATCCTTTGCTCTTAAATAGCTTTTTAATTTTTAGAATATTTAACTTTTTTAAACCAATACATTTATTAGATGCTAATCCTAATAAAATTAGCAGTATTATTGACACTTACGTTATTGCCTTTTTTGATACGTATCTCAAAGGCAATATATCGGCGTTATTGGCTACAGGACATAATCAATACCCAGAAGTTGATGTAAAGAAGTGGGCTAAAGATAAAGACCCTGTAAAAAATATCCAGTAAAATTCTACAAAACAGGCACATAACACAATGCGCCTGTTCTATTTCTATAAGATTGACTTTAGACCCATGATAATCATAAATTATTAATAATTAAAAAAATTTAAAATTAGCCGGGGGGCTTATGAAAAAACTGTTCACAACCACTATAGTAATAGTTTTTATATTATCCCAAAGCTTTGCCGTCGATATTGGGCAACGGTTTATCTTATCACTCTCAAAAATACAGAAAACAAAAGAGCTCAAACACTGGCTTGAAAAAACGCATCCGGCTGGCATCATGCTTGAGTCAGGAAATTTTAAAAATCGAGATGAAGTAAAAAAACTCTGTTCACAATTACAAGATATTGCTAAAAAACTAAAACTCCCAAAACTGTTTATTTGTGTTGACTGGGAAGGCGGTATAGTATCTCGGCCAAACGAAGAAGGCGGGTTTTTTTCGATCCCAAGCCCGCACATGCTTGCGCGCGCCGGACGAGCAAGCTGCTTTCTTGCTGGTAAACTTATTGGGCAGCAGTTGCGCGATATTGGAGTAAACATGAACTTTGCTCCATCGCTCGATCTTTTTGATCCCAATAATTATATTTTAGCAACACGATGTTTCTCTCAAAATCCAGACAGAACAGCTGAGTACGGGATTGCGTTTTCACGCGGACTGTTAACCGAAGGGGTACTTCCTGTTGTAAAACATTTTCCTGGCTTAGGGCTCGGCAATCACGATACCCATTTTGCAAGCGTTGCTATCCCATTTGACCAAGCGACATTTGCGCACCATAATGAACCGTTTAAAAAAGCATTACTGGCTGATATCCCGTGCATCATGGCAAGCCATGCCCAATGTGAACAATTTGGCGCAATGCCAATTACCCATTCTTCTCATGCTGTACGCTATCTTAAAAGCTTGAATCCCCAAACACTTTTAATTACCGATGATTTTAGTATGAAAGCAGCGCATAATAATTTACAAAACCAAGATGCTATTTTTCAAGCGCTTCTTGCTGGATATCATCTCGTAATTTTTTCGGGAACGATGCATGAACAAGAACGCATAATTGCGCACCTGCAGGAAAAAGTTAATCTTTTACCCAACGAACAACAAGAAGAGTTCGAAAAATATGCTCGTGAAATAGAACTATGTAAAGATAATAAGCTTACTCTTGTACAACCAACACAAGCTCTTGATGAAGAAAAAACTGCCCAGCGTTTGGCTCAACATTGTATAACATCACAGACGATAACCATAAGCCCATCAAGTATCTTACTTTCTGTTAACTTGTCTAAAATACGGCCAACTGACGCCTGGTATGTTAAAAACAATAAAACGTATTTGGGCAGACAGCTCTCAAAATCAAAAATCGATGCGCATAACGCTCCTGTCCTTCGATACCTCAGGACGAGCGCCGATCAAAACTTGACTGATATCCCAGAAATTTTACTCGATCCAAAAGACAAAACAAGCATAAATATTCTTATCGATACACTAAAAAATAGTACACCAGAAACACAGTTTATTCTTCAAACTTTTTTTTACGGGAAAAATGTATGGAACGAAATTCAAGAAGCCTGGCTCACGGAACTTAAGCCCTATCAAGATAGACTTACGATTATTTCGCTTGGGCATCCGTACGAAAGAACAATAACACCCAATGCAAAAATTATCGAACTCGGGTCGTTTCATAAACCGTTAATCAACGAAGTAGTTCAAAGAATTACTCAGCCAATACTTATCACAGGTGCTGACAAACTCATGCAAGACCCTGCAAAATATTTGAATAATAAAAAGTTCGGGCTTGTCTGTCACCAATGCAGTACCGTTAATCTTACTAATAAACAAACGTTTCTTCCCGACGAATTATTTACCTGGGCGCAAGCACAAAAAAATAATACCAAACTTGCAGCGCTTTTTTCTCCAGAGCACGGGCTTGCCGGCAATAAAGAAGCATTTGCCTATATCGACTCAGAAAAAAATAGCGCTTGGCAATGTCCCGTCTATTCACTTCATGGCAAACATCGCAGCCCAACGCCTGATATGCTTAAAAATTTAGATCTTTTACTTATCGACTTACAAGATGTTGGTGTCCGTTGTTTTACCTATTTAAGCACTATGGTCTTGGTACTCCAAGAAGCTGCTAAAAGTAAAATACCTGTATTAGTACTTGATCGACCAAACCCATTATATAATTTGCCCGAATCTGGTCCAACATTAGAAAAAGAACATGAGTCGTTTTTGGGCAAAATAAATACCCCATTTGTCCATGGGAAAACAATTGGAAAGCTTGCGCTTGAAGCAAATAAAACTATTAACGCTGATCTTACGGTACTTGATTGTCACGGAGATAATCAAGCCCACGTAGCGTTTTTTACATCACGAACAGTAGCTCAAGCACCATCACCCAACTTAGCGTCTCTTGATGCAATAAGAACCTATCCTATGACCGTTTTTATCGAAGGGACAAACTACTCAGAAGGCAGAGGGACAGAAAACCCGTTTGAGCAAATTGGTGCTCCATGGGTTGATAAGCATAATCTTGCAACACAATTAAATAATAAAAATCTTGCTGGTGTTTATTTTGAGCCGATCTCTTTTATGCCACAAAAAATTGCTGGAAAAGCTGAAAAGCCTAAACACAATAACGCACAGTGTCATGGGATCTTTGTTCATGTACTTAACCCAGATATCGTTGACCCAACAAAAATCGCGTATACTATTCTAACAGAACTGTTTGATTTGTATCCAAAGCAGTCATCATGGATAAAGTACGGCAATCGTTATGCGCTTGATATACTTGCAGGAACAAGTTCGTGGCGCGAAAATATCGGGTAAAAATTATTTTTTGCACAACAAATAGGCATGCGTATAAATAGGCAACTGCTTCATATGCTGAATAAGCGAGCTACGACTTGAAAAAAGTCCCGCAAAAAAATCTAATTGATACAAATTATTAACAAATGCACTACCGGTATCAGCAAGAACCCCTAATCTAATCTCTGGTTCTTTGGTTAATGGGTTTTCATGACGTAAAGCAATTAGTTTCCCCGTGCCAATATTATGAATATCACCAGCAAAAATAACCCCACTTCGTCGTTTAATTTTATTCTTAAAACTCTCAACTGATTTAATACTATGCTTAAGCTCTTTAAAAAACCAATATCGCTTTTGCTGCAATACCGGCTTATTTTTTTCGTACGCGATTCCGTTATTAATATGAACGTTAAAGATTTTATACGAATTATCAGCAAATTTTACCAAAATCGTCCCCTGCATAAGCGCATCTTCAAGCCCATCCCGCGTAACCCATGCTAATGGTTTAACTTTTTTTTGATATTTTGCTTCTTCTAAAAGCCCTGCAAGAACGTTTTGTTTTGTAATTTTTTTAGATTTTGTAGACTTAGTAGATTTAGTAGAAAATATTGAGTGGTCTCGAACTTCGTATAAAGCACAGTTATATTTTTTAGTTTTTACGAGACTTCCCGTAACACAAAAGACAGCATAGTTTGTTAAACGTAATGACCCATCTTCTGGTAGTTTAACGTTATTACTTTTTGCAGTCTTTTCGTCAGCGGTCCAAGCTATAAATTTGAAATGTTTCGCTATAAATTTAGGGTTTACTATACGAAACATGTCAAGCTCTTTACCAGCGTCTTTGTCTTCTTGAATAACGTCAATAATATAACGCAACGTTTTTTTCACCTGATCAAGCGATATGATTTTACTAAAAAGCTCTGGATTAATCGTATCTTGCCTATCATGCTCGTGCAAATCGATATAGCGCAACGTGTCTTTTGCTGCATGTAATAACGAGATAGGATCAGTTGCAAATTTTTCACGCGCTAAAGACGACTTTGATACAGATACAGGCTTAAAAAAATTACGCAC